>Ga0255049_10000160_pt1 | contig 40175 bp, 35 predicted proteins | sample JV7_2_3_MG_FD_183615 | JGI IMG/M metagenome (GOLD analysis project Ga0255049, IMG submission 183615) | Seawater microbial communities from Jervis Inlet, British Columbia, Canada - JV7_2_3 | ecosystem: Environmental > Aquatic > Marine > Inlet | place: Canada: British Columbia | collected 2016-10-06 | reverse complement strand
GCGTGCCAACAATACTGCCGCCTCACCGTGCGCTTTCGCTTCTTTTCGGTTATAAGAAAACGGCACATCGATGTCTTGATGTTCGGCGAGCGCCGCGGCCGCAAGTGCTGCGAGAGGAATACCCTTGTAGGCCGGCCCGAACAACATGTCGAATTGCAGGTCAGCTTCGGCGATTGCGGTTGCGTAATAACGCCCGACTCGCGCAGCGGCATAGCCGGTATTGAACAGTCCGGCATTAAAAAAATATGGGCTGACGCGACCGGACTTCAACGTAAACTCGCCGAATCGCAGAACGCCGAGCTCGATGGCTAAATCGATGAACTCTTTTTTATAAGCCTGCATGCTATGTATGATGGCCGCCAAATAAAAAACGCATTAAAGTATGACACAGGGTCTATGGAGGCGCAGATTGTTTCGAGTAATTAGTTTAAACGCCAATGGCATTCGGGCTGCGGCCCGGAAGGGTTTCTTCGAATGGATAAGAGACCAGGATGCCGATGTCATTTGCATCCAGGAAACCAAGGCGCAAGTTCACCAATTGGTCGACGAATGCTTTTCACCGGCTGGCTATCACTGTTACTACGAGGATGCGATCAAGAAGGGCTACAGTGGCGTTGCGATTTACTCAAAGGAAAAACCCAAAAAGGTCATTCGCGGTTACGGCGACCGGGAATTCGACGACGAGGGTCGATACCTCGAAGTGCAACTCGAGGGAATTTCTGTCGTATCGTTGTATCTTCCGTCGGGATCTTCCAGCGACGAACGTCAGGCAGCCAAGTTTCGCTGCCTGGATACGTTCACGGAGCACCTGCACAAGTTGCGAAGACGCCGCTCGGAAGCGATTATTTGCGGCGACTGGAATATCGCGCACAAAGAAATCGATCTGAAAAACTGGAAAGCCAACAAAAAGAACTCCGGGTTTACGCCGGAAGAGCGGGCGTGGATGGATAAGGTGTTTGGTGAGTATCGTTTTGTTGACGCTTTTCGTATTGTGCAGTCCGGTCCCGATCAATACACGTGGTGGTCCAACCGTGGCCGCGCGTGGGACAACAATGTGGGGTGGCGACTCGACTACCAGGTTGTCACCGAGGGGATGCAAAGCAGGGTTTTGGCTGCAGATATTTACAAGAATCAGCGCTTTTCCGATCACGCACCGCTAATCATGGATTACGATTGGCCACATGGCGATTGACACAACATCCGGCGTAGCGGGCGAATCGCAGGGCTGGCGATACTACCTGCAGAAAAACGTTCTCGTTATATTCTTCCTCGGTTTCTCGTCGGGCCTGCCGTTCCCCCTGGTTTACTCCACGCTGTCCCTATGGCTTTCGCAGGCCGGAGTGGAACTGAGCACGGTCAGTACCTTTGCCTGGCTTGGATTCGCGTACAGCTTCAAGTTTGTATGGGCGCCGTTGGTGGATTCTCTGAAAATTCCACTGTTAACCCGTTTGCTAGGTCGGCGCCGTGCCTGGATGCTGGTGGCGCAGATTTCGATAGGCGCCAGTCTGCTCGTGCTGGCAGGTGTCGATCCGATAGAGAATATTGAGGCGTTCGCGTTCGTCGCCGTCGCCGTGGCGCTTTCGTCTGCGACGCAAGACATCGTCATCGATGCTTACCGTATCGAATGCGCCGAAAGCAAGATGCAGGGAGTCCTGGCCGCGGCGTATCAGTACGGATACAGGGTAGCCATGCTTGTGGGCGGGGCCGGCGCAATCGCGATAGCCGAATTCGCGCCCTGGTCGGTGGCTTACACAGCGATGGCCGGGTGCGTTGTGATCGGCATATTGGCAACATTTTGGTGCGACGAGCCTGCAGTGCAGGCCCGGCAATTGCTTTACACAGGATTGTCTATTGTTGAGAAAGTCGCGAAGTGGTTCGCGCACGCCATAGCCGAACCCTTCGGTGACTTTTTCAAACGCTACGGTATGTTCGCGATAGTCATGCTCGCATTCATTTTGTTGTATCGCCTTAGTGATTATGTGCTCGGGATACTCGCGAATCCGTTCTACTCGGAAATCGGCTACACCAATCTGCAGATAGCCCTTATCGCCAAAGGCTACGGGTTGTGGGTCGGGCTGGTTGGCATCGGCGCGGGTGGCTGGGCTGTTGTGAAATACGGAGTCGCACGTTGCCTGGTCATTGCAACGATACTGATTGCAAGTACAAATCTATTTTTTGCCGCGATGGTAATTGTCGGGCCGGAACCGTGGATGCTTGCGGTAACGATCAGTGCCGATAACTTGGCACAAGGCCTTTCCGGAACGGTATTGATCGCTTACCTGTCGAGTCTAACCAATCTCTCGTTTACCGCGACGCAGTACGCGCTGCTGAGTTCCTTCATGTCCATGCTCGGCAAGTTCTCAGCCGGGTACTCCGGTGACGTACAGGAGTCAATCGGCTGGCTGGGGTTTTTCTTGTATGCGGCCGCGCTCGGTATACCCGCAATCATTCTTGCTTTTGTTGTCGCGAAACGCCACGAAGAGCTCGTTGGCCCGAAGTGACCCAGACCACTGAAATCGCGATCGGTCCGCTGTCGGATCTCGCGGACCCGGGATGCCGCGAATTTCAGATTGGTGATGGGGACTGGCCGTTGCGGGGATTTATCGTACGGCAGGGACAAGACGTTTATGCCTACGAAAATTTCTGCATGCATGTTGGCCACCCGTTGAACTGGATGCCGGATGGTTTCCTAAGCAGGGATCGCTCGGCGATCATCTGCGCGTCGCACGGGGCGTTGTATGAAATCGATACGGGTTTGTGTTTTGCAGGGCCGTGTATGGGCAAATCGCTGCGCACGGTCGGTGTAGAGGTTCGCGACGGTGTGATCTATTGTTTCTTGTGAAGAAACTCTAGCGGGTCGTGATAACCAGGCGGCATGTCGCCTTCTTTTAGGCCGATGTAGTCGTCGGGATCCATGTCAACCGAGCCGGACCAGTCCTCGGGCGGGCTGACTTCAATCAATAACAGCTCGGGCCAGGACTCGAGCTCGACTTCATCAATTGTGCCGTCAAAATGCTGTATTTCGATAGTGCCATCTGACTCATCCAAGGCAACAACTTCAAACAGACCGCCATTGGGACGACGAAACCATTTACCGATTACCGGGTATGCGACAGCCATGATGGTGTTCCTGATCCTCGTGAAACATCCCCCACCTATAGTTATAAAGCAATTCGTTCGAACTGCCAATCCCAAATTTTATGGCCGTGTCGCAGACCACGTTTTTCGAATTTAGTAGCAGCTCGATCCAGCGGATTGTCTCCGCCGTGTTCACGTCGTTCAACGCAATTGAAGCGTGAAAAATCTCCAAGAACTTCATCGATGTGCTCTGCATAGTTCTCCCAATCCGTTGCAATGCGCAACGAACCGTTTGATTTAAGGCGATCTGCACAGAGCTTGAGAAATTCGGGTTGAACGATGCGTCGCTTGTGGTGACGCGTTTTCGGCCAGGGGTCGGGAAAATACAAATTGATTCGCGACAGCGAGGCGCTTGGAATCTGTGTTTCCAGCACGTCTATCGCATCGTGCGATATAAGTCGAAGATTGCGAATACCTGCGTCTCGCGCCTTGATCAGGCAGTGTCCGATCCCGGGGTTGTGCACCTCGACGCCGAGAAAATCGGTCGCGGGATTATCGATGGCGAGTTGCACGAGAGATTCGCCGTTACCAAAACCGATTTCAAAAATGCGCGGTGCGGCGCGTTTGAAGATTGAGTCAAAATCCAGCAAATTCGAGCCAAAATCGATTCCGAAGTCCGGCCATAGCTCGTCGAGTGCGCGTTGTTGCGATGGCGTTAGCCGCCCGGAGCGGCGCACATAGCTTCGAATCGGCCGGCGATTGCTGCGCAGGACTTGAATCGGGCTGGTTTTCTCGGGACAACGGCCTTCAACGGACGCATAAAAAGAACGAAAAATATCCAGATCGGCTTGCATGTCACCAGTGAGCGTCATCACCGGCCCAAAACCGAGCCGCCTGTTCTTGTAGTCGAAAAAGCCGAATACAATCGGGACGCCGGCGCCTTCGGCGATCCGGTAAAAACCTGTTTTCCATCCTTTGGTCTTGCTGCGCGTCCCTTCCGGGGATATGCCCAACAAATAACTCTCATTGCTATTGAATGCCTCAACTGCCTGCTTAACGACCCTATTGGCTTTGCCCCGGTTCAACGGTACGCCGCCGAGACCGTTAAGCAGCACGCTCAGCGGAAACCAGAACAGTGTTGCCTTGACGTAAAATTTGACGTCGAGACCGTACGCTACTTTGTAGACCAGCAGCCAGTAACCATCCCAGTAGGACGTATGTGGAACACCGACGACAACTGCTTTTTTTGCGCTGGGTAATGGACCGACGGCAGTCCACCGTCCAAGCTTCAATAGCAGCTTTGCCACATGAGGCCAGAACACTTTACTGCCCCCTGGAAATTTCTGTGGCTCGTCGATGGCGCAGAATGACAGGCAACAAGCACAATGTAACGACCATGCATCCAAGCAACGCGCCTGCTGCTTGCGCGCCAAACTGCACGAGGCTGGGACTTGTCGCAACGATGAATGCGCCGAACGCAGCAATCGATGTTGCAATTGTCACGACGATTGCGAGACCGGTCTCGGCAAACACAGCGATCAGATCGCCGTTGTGGCGGCGCCAAGCTTCCGACAGGTGTACACCACCATCGACGCCGATTCCGAGAACGAGCGGCACGATTGCCGCAGTGACAACCGATGCGGGAACGCCGGCTATCGACATTGCCCCGGCAACCCAGATCAGAGAAAGAACAAGGGGGAGCAGGACAACAAATGGCAGGCCGATACTGCGCGTGCCGAACGCCAGGACCAGCAATATCACCCCTGCCGCGAGCGGTAACACAAAACGAATGTCGGCGAACAGTAGTTCGTCGATGCGGGCGTTCAGCGCGGGTGCCCCGCTCAGAGTCCACGAGCCGAGCCCAAGTCGCTCGATCTGCCGTTCGAGGTCCCAGGTGACTATTTCAAAATTTCCACGTATGAAAGGGTTTGCAACCGGGTGTACCTGCACCAGCCCTTTTAATTCGGGCACATCAATAAGGCTCGCTACGCTTTCGGGGCGATCGATATCGGCCATAAACTCTATTGTGTCATCAGCGTTATCAAATCGAACGAGTATTGGTGACGCAGTAAGTCCGTATTCTTCAGCGATCCTGGATTGCAAAATTCGTGACTGGATGCCAGTGCTCTCGAGCTTGCGAATATCACTGAGTACGTCGAGGTTGCCGACAGCATAAGCTGCTATCGCGGTTAATGCGATTGCCGCAACCGCTATCAACCGGCCGCTTTTCTCTATCCACGTTGCGATTGCGCGCAAAGGCATATCGAAGGTTGCCTTGCCAGACAGCCAGCGTTCCGGGCAGGACAGCAAGAGAGCGGGTAACAGGGTGATGCAGCTGATGTAAACACCCGCCGAAACAAACGCGCCGGAAAGTCCCAAATCGGCGAATCCACGTAATTCGGATACGGCCAGCGCACAAAACGTGGCAATAGTCGTGAGGCTCGCGACAGTGATCGGCCGCAGCAAACGCCACCAGGCGGATAACACTGCAGCGTCGCGAGATAGTCCGTCACGAACGATCGAGTAGCGGCACGCCTGGATCATATGAATGCAGTGATCGATGCCGATGCCGATTAGCAAGGTAGGTACCGCCGCAGCAAATAATGTGAGCTCAGGTCGCACGAGGCTGTATGCCGCGAGCCCCCATTCGATGCCGAGCCCTACCGGTATCAGCATCGCGAGTGCGAGCCAACCGATTCGGTAAACGAAGGCGAACAATAGAGTGACAAGAACGATGGCAACTACAAGTGCTGTTATCAGGTCGCGGTTGAGATTGTCGTGCGTTTCGACAATGTAGGCAGGCGTTCCGGCCATACCGCATGTCGGGGTTAGCGCATCAAGAATCGGAGCAACCTGTTCAATGGCAACGCCGGCATGCCGATAGTCCGCCGGGTCGCCGGTCAACGAAAAGGCGTACAACGATGATTTACCGGGATGGATATAAGTGCGGGTATGTGCGCGTATTTCCGGGAGCGACTCAATACGTCGGATTTCACCGCGAGGAATGTGCTGGTCCGGGTCACAAACGATCAGCAACTCCTCGAGTCCGGTAGTGACTTTCGCGAGGTCCCTGAATGTCATTACCGACGGATCGTCGTCGCCGAGCAGGCCGTACAAATCGCCATTCAGCTGCAGCTCATCAAGCTGCGCGGTCGCGAGCAGTGTCAGCACAATGCCGGCAATGGTGACCGGAATGGTTGGCCATCGCGCTACACCGCTGCTGTCTGTCATGTCAGTTCCGGCGTCTCAATGTATCGCAAGTATAGTCAACACCACTGCAGCTGCAGAGACGAGCACAATGGCGGCTGTCAGCCACATGCGCTGACGATGCAGCGACCTGAGTTCGTATCGTATCTTCCTGACTTCGGCCGCTTGTCGGGCCTGTTCGGAGTCACCGGATTCAGCACGATCGGCGAGGTAACGAATCGCAGCTGGCAACTCGCGCAACGCGTCTCGTAACTGAGGAAGATTTTTACGCAAATCATCGAGCATCGCGGCTGGGCCGAGTTGATCATTCATCCATTTCTTGAGTACTGGGTGGGCGGTCTTCCACAAATCCAGTTGTGGATACAGCTCGCGGCCCAGGCCCTCGATATTAAAAAGTGTCTTGTGCAACAGGATCATCTGCGGCTGGATTTCGACGTTGAATCGTTGTGCAACCCGGAACAGCCGCATCAGCACCTGCGCAAACGAAATCTCGGCAAGCGGCTTGTTGAAAATCGGCTCGCACACGGTTCGCACGGCAGTCTCCAGTTGATCGATGCGCGTGCCCTCGGGCACCCAGCCGGAGTCGAGATGCAATTTGGCGATACGATGATAATCGCGATCAAAAAAAGCGAGAAAGTTTTCGGCGAGGTAGCGTTGATCGCTCGGGCTAAGAGTACCGACGATGCCGAAATCCACCGCGGCGTACTTCGGCCTTTCCGGATCAGTCACGATGACAAAAATGTTGCCGGGATGCATATCTGCGTGGAAGAAATTATGGCGCAATACTTGTGTGAAGAAAATTTCGACACCGTTCTCGGCGAGCAATTTGATATTGGTGCCGGCATCATGCAATGCGTCCATGTCGCTTATCGGTATGCCGTAGATTCGCTCTTGAACGAGCACCTCGGGGCGGCAGAAATCCCAATAAATATCAGGGACATACAGCATGTCGGAACCAGCAAAGTTTCGCTTTAACTGCGCGGTGTTGGCGGCCTCACGCATGAGATCGAGCTCGTCGATGATCGTGCTTTCGTACTCGTCAACAAGCTCCAGTGGCCGCAATCGTTTGCCATGTTCCCAAAACCGGTCGGCAAGACCCGCCAACATTCGTAGCACTTCGAGATCTCGTTCGATCAGGTCCTGCACGCCCGGGCGCAGCAACTTGACGACGACTTCGGCGCCGTTCGGCAGTTGCGCGGTATGTACCTGCGCGATCGATGCCGCGGCAAGCGGCTCCGTATCAAACCGCTGGAAAACCTCGTCGACAGGCTCGCCGTAAGCGTCGTTCAGAATCGCAATTGCAATCGCCGCCGGAAATGGCGGTACTTCGTCCTGTAATTTCGCGAGTTCGTCAGCGACTTCTCGTGGCAGCAGGTCGCGACGGGTCGAAATCGCCTGGCCAAATTTTACGAAGATCGGTCCAAGTTCTTCCAGGGCCAGCCGAATGCGCTCGCCGAGTGGTGCAGACGTAGTTCTACGCCTCGGGAACAGGTAGAAAAGGAAACGTAGCGGCCGCAACAAATGCGTTTGCTTGATGGCGTCATCGAGACCGTACTTGACAAGTACCCGTTGAATGCCGATCAGTCTCGCGATTATTCGCCGCCGGCGCATTGTCAGCTTGTACTCTCGAGGCGCTTCAGGCGAGCGGCAACACGTTCGACATCGTCACGCAATTCACCCACCTGTTGTGAGAATCGATCAACCTCGTAGCGCGTTGGCAATTCTCGGCTCTCCTCTTGTAAATATTCGCGAATATTGCCGCCCATTGTGGAACGTGCACCGCGTGCCCAATTGCGGATACCGCGGGCGAATTCCGCCACTTGATGTGCTGCGACGTCACCGATTATGCGTGATAGCTCCTCTTCAACATCGGGCTTGGCAAAGTCAAGCAGAGTCTGAAATCGCTGCGCCGTAGCAGCGTCACCGGTCAGATCGATATCGCCGTCTCGAATTGCTTGTGCTCCTGCTCCGCCCATCATCCCGGCCAGCGTTACGAGCGAACCCGTAATCGCGACATCGGGGTCGGCGTCGAACTCCGTGCTCAAAGTGACAATGTCTTGATCGAATACAAAATACATGGCTATCGCCGTGTCGCGCACGCCAATTGCGACGGTTTTGCCATCGAGCTGGCCAGCAAGTTCCCGTGCTGGGGTTATCTCCGCAATATTGCGATTGAGTACGTCGGCAATAGGGCGCAACAGGGCTTCGAGGGCATCTGGCATCATCGAGTCCTAGAGGCGGTGGCCGATGTGCAGTGCAACAATTCCACCGGCCAGGTTCTGGTAGCGGCATCGCTCGAGACCGGCGGTCTGCATCATGGCCAGCAGCGTCTCCTGGTCTGGATGCATGCGAATCGATTCGGCGAGATACTGATAACTGTCCTCATCGCGGGCGACGAGCTTGCCAAGTATTGGCAGCACCTTGAACGAATAGAAATCGTAAGCAGGCCGAATAGCTTCGGCCGGCTCAGAAAATTCGAGTATCAGAAGTTTACCGCCGGGTTTGAGCACCCGATGCATTGAATGCAGCGCCGCACTCTTGTCGGTGACGTTGCGCAGCCCGAACGCAACAGTAATGCAATCGAATGCGCCGTCGTCGAATGGCAGGTTTTGTGCGTCGACCTGCGCAATCGACAAGTTGCCCGCGACGCCGCCGTCGACCATTCGACGCCTGCCTTGAATCAGCATGGCAGCATTGATGTCAGCCAGCACAACATGACCGGATGTGCCGACCCGGCGAGTGAATTCCTTTGCGAGATCGCCGGTGCCGCCCGCGAGGTCAAGTACGATATGACCTTTGCGAACACCCGCTTGATCGATCGTGTGGCGCTTCCACAATCGATGCAATCCGCCCGACATCAAATCATTCATGATGTCGTAGCGGCTTGCGACCGAGTCGAAGACGCCTCTTACGAGCTCGGCTTTGTCATCGACCGGCACAGTCTTGTAGCCGAAATGTGTGGTATCAGCCGTTGCGTCGGTTTTGGCCATAATTTTTGATTATTCTGGCTTTTCGCGAGCATACCCTGCGGCTGTCAGGCGGTCGAGGTAGCTCCGCCAGTTGGCCTCCATATTTTCGCCCAGTTCATGCAGACAGACCCACGTGTAGAGGCCCGAATCGTGGCCATCATCGAACACCAGGCGGACTGCGTAATGGCCGACCGGCTCGATCGCCGTGACCGCCACATTCTCTTTTCCGGTCTGCAGGGTTTCCTGTCCGGGGCCATGCCCTTTGACCTCTGCGCTCGGTGAATGCACACGCAGGTACTCAAACGAGTAATGAAACTCGCTGCCGTCATCGAAGCTGACGACGAGCATCTTCGAGTTCTTTCTAAGTCGGATTTCTGTTGGTGTCGATGACATATTCAAACGCCCGCAAACGGGCCATTTCTCTCCCTCATGGCTCGCTGCGCTGCGCTTTACTTCGGTCGCTAAACGCCCCGCTCACGGGCATTTACAGTATGTACCGACTCAAATCCTCGTCTTTGGATAGTTCGGCGAGATGATCGTCGACGTAGCCGGCATTGATCTGAACGTGCGAGCCGCTTTTCTCGGAGGCCTCGAACGAAACGGTTTCCAGCAGTCGTTCCATAACGGTATGCAGCCTACGCGCTCCAATATTTTCCGTGTTTTCGTTTACGTGGAACGCAACTTCCGCAATCCGGCGAACGCCGCTTTCCGTGAATTCCACACCGACGTCCTCAGTGCCGATCAGGGCGTCGTACTGCGCGGTGAGTGACGCGTCGGGCTCAGTTAGAATCCTGACGAAATCGTCTGTCGTTAACGACTTCAACTCGACGCGAATCGGAAAGCGTCCCTGGAGTTCGGGTATCAGGTCCGATGGCTTTGATGCATGAAATGCACCCGATGCAATGAACAGGATGTGGTCGGTTCGCACCATGCCGTACTTCGTATTGACAGTGCAGCCTTCGACGATCGGCAGCAGATCGCGCTGCACACCTTCACGGGAGACATCGGCGCCATATGTTTCCGACCGGCGTGCGACCTTATCGATCTCGTCAAGAAAAACAATGCCGTGTTGCTCGACGGCTTCGAGAGCTTGCGTCTTTAGCTCCTCTTCGTCGACAAGCTTTGCAGCTTCTTCGTCGGTCAGGTGCCGAAGTGCCTCCTTAACTTTTAGTTTGCGGGTTTTTTGACGATTGCTGCCGAGATTTTGAAACATGCCTTGCAGCTGGCTCGTCATTTCCTCCATGCCCGGTGGTGCCATGATCTCAACGCCGACCGGCATCGCCTGTATGTCGATTTCAATTTCTTTGTCGTCGAGCTTTCCCTCACGCAGCATCTTGCGGAATTTCTGACGAGTGTCCGAATTGTCGGATGCGGGTTCAGCGTCGTTCGTGAAACCGATGGGTTGAGATGGCGGCGGCAGCAATGCGTCGAGCACACGCTCCTCGGCGGAGTCTTCGGCGCGATGACGAACCCTGGCCATCGAGTCTTCGCGAATCATTTTGACGGCGACGTCCATCAGGTCCCGAATAATGCTGTCGACTTCGCGCCCAACGTAACCAACTTCGGTAAATTTGGTTGCTTCGATCTTGATAAACGGCGCCTTGGCCAGCCGTGCAAGTCGACGGGATATCTCTGTCTTACCAACGCCGGTCGGGCCGATCATCAAGATGTTCTTGGGTGTGATTTCACTGCGCAGTGGCTCATCGACCTGCACGCGGCGCCAGCGATTGCGTAGTGCGATCGCTACGGCCCGTTTCGCGTCGTCCTGGCCGACGATGTGCTTGTCCAGTTCCTGAACAATTTCTCTGGGGGTCATTTGTGACATGTTTTGCGGCGCGCTCCTACAATTCTTCTACAACAATATTCTGGTTGGTATAGACGCAGATGTCGCCAGCAATGTTCAGTGCTTTCTCGACAATTTCACGCGCGTCCAGATCGGTGTTCCGAAGCAGCGCGAGCGCCGCCGCCTGGGCAAAAGGTCCGCCTGAGCCTATGGCCATCAGGTCATCCTCGGGCTCGATAACATCGCCATTGCCCGAGATGATGAATGATTTCTCTTCATCGGCGACGCACAGCAAGGCCTCGAGTCGTCTCAGGCGGCGGTCCATACGCCAGTCCTTGGCGAGTTCGATCGCGGCTCGAGTCAGGTTGCCGTATTGCTCAAGTTTGCTCTCGAATAGCTCGAACAATGTAAAAGCATCAGCTGTGCCACCCGCGAATCCGGCAATCACGCGGCCGTCGGCCAAGGTCCGGACCTTACGCGCGTTGCCTTTCATGATCGTGTTGCCCATGCTGACCTGGCCGTCGCCGGCAATGGCGACTTTGCCATTGCGCCGGGCGGAGACAATGGTTGTCCCTCGAAATTGTTCCATGAGTCCTTACCTTTAGTTTTTCTTGCGTGCGCGAGGATGGGTCTTGTCGTATATCTGGGCGAGATGCTGAAAGTCAAGATGCGTGTAGATCTGCGTTGTTGAGATATTGCTGTGCCCCAGCAATTCCTGAACGCCACGGAGATCATGGCTGGACTCCAGCAAATGCGATGCAAACGAGTGACGAAACAGGTGCGGATACACCTTGGTGTCAATGCCCTGGCGTCGAGCCCAGTGCGCCACTCGTGCTTGCACCGATCGCGGGCTGAGTCGAGTCCCACGATTGCTGACAAATAACGCTTTCTCGCCAACCGCCGCAAATTCCGGTCGCGTTTTGTACCAGGTCGCCAGCGCCTTGAGTGCCTGTCGGCCGACTGGAATGATGCGATCCTTGTTGCCTTTACCCGTCACCCGCACGGTCGCATCCTGAGTGTCAATATCGCCACAGTCGAGGTCGGTGAGTTCGGCAAGCCGAAGACCTGACGAATAAAGCAGCTCCAGGATCGCCCGGTCACGATCGACAATGGGTCCCTCCCCGGGAATATCGAGCAATCGGGCCATGCGGTCGGCGTCGAGATTGCCGGGCAGGCGTTTGCCCGCCTTCGGAGCGGATACCGCGTCAACTGGATTGCGTTTGACGTGCTTTTCGCGGCTCAGGTACCGGTAAAAGGTGCGTGAGGCAGACAGGCGACGTTGAATGCTTCGGGGAGATAATCCGCGTCGAAAAATCGTGGCGGAGTAGGCCCGAATATGCTCGCTATCGATGTCGGCCCAACCACGGATGTCATTGTCATCGCAGTAGGCGAGCAGTGCCAGGAGATCGCGACGATAGTGTTTGCAGGTTAAGTCGGAAAGCCGGCGCTCGTACTTGAGGTGGCCAATAAACCTGTCGATCCAGTCCATCTCAGCGCTATCCACCGGCCGGACTCCCGTGAATCAATAGCGAGCGAGGGCTCCCTCGATGAGGTCCCCGACGCGTGTCAGAAAGTCGATGCTCATGCCAGGGTGGAAGCGGTCTGCGTCGGCGCTGCCGATCGCGAGAAAACCAATTCGTGCTTTGTCGCCGAGCGGCACCAGCGCGACCGATCCGACTTCATTGGCGTCGGATTGAAACAGGAAATCGCGTTGCGAGTCCCGCACCTGCCCGCAGCGCGGGCCCTTACCGTTGAGAAATGTCTCGAAAGGCTTTAGCTCGTCGTCAGCGCGTGCGATGACACGGAAGAACCGCCCGGCCTTTATATCGCCGAACATCGCCGGGTCACCAAACAAAACCATGATGGATTGATCAGCGCCAAAGCCGCTTCGCATGGCCTCTTCGATAACGGTGACCGTACTGGCGAGATCGCGCGCGCCGATCAGTTGCAACGCCAGCTCGTGAATCTTGGCCACGAGCACATCGTTGTCGCGGGCGACCGTGATGAGGTCCTTGAGTTGACGCTCTAGCTTGAGTTCTTTCTGACGGAGCATCAATACCTGTCGCTCGACCAGTGATACGGCTTCGCCGGTTCCGTGGGGTACGCTGAGTGAATTGAGCAACGCGCCGTGGCGTTCAAAAAAGTCAGGATTCGCTTCCAGGTACTCCTGTACGGCCTGTTCCGAAATCGGCTCCTCGATGAAATCCGGCTTTCGTTGTGTGCTCATAGATCGATTATTCCCTGGCTCAATATTTCGGCATTTCCGGTCAACCACACGGGCTCGCTGCCACCGCGCCAGCTTACCACGAGTTCGCCCCCGGGCAGTTCTACCGCGACCGTGTCATCAAGCCGGCCCTGGCGGTGCCCGGCAACGACCGCGGCACAGGCGCCGGTGCCACAGGCCAGGGTTTCTCCTGCGCCACGCTCATAAACCCGCAATTCGATATTGGCTCGGTCCCGAAATGTCACGAACCCTGCATTGGTGCGAGCGGGAAAGCGGCTATGGGACTCAATGAGCGGCCCAAGTCCGGCGACGTCCGCGGTCGCAACATCGCCCACTTCGAGCACACAGTGCGGGTTGCCCATCGATAATATCGCGACGTCGTAGGACTCTCCGGCAACATCAAGCGTGTATCGATCAGACTGTACCTCGGTGACGAATGGCACGCGAGCCGGGTCAAATTCAGGCGGCCCCATATTGACCGCAACGAGGTTGCCGTCGAGTACTCGCGCTTCTATTGGGCCAGCGGGGCTCTCAAAAACGAATTCGCGCAGAGTTTCGTCCTCATGCGCAAGCATCAGGGCAACACAACGGACGCCATTGCCACATTGTTCAACCTCCGACCCGTCCGCGTTGAACACCCGGTAGCTCGCTGCCATCGAGTCCTCGTTCGACGGTCCAAGCCACAACAGTTGGTCGAAACCGGGGCCAAGCTCGGCGGCGCCCATCCGTTTGAGGACGTCGGCAGACGGTGGAATAGTGGACGCGCTTCGACGATCAACGATCAAAATCTGATTGCCGGCGCCCTGCATTTTCGTATACGCAAGCTGCATTACACTCAATGGACTTTTGATGTTTGCGTCTGTAGTTTACATAGGTTCCGTATCAAACTAATAACAATGCTCTTAAGGGAGAGTCATGCGGCACATAATGGTTTTAAATGCGAAAGGCGGCTGCGGAAAAAGCACGCTGGCGACCAACATCGCTTCCTATTATGCCAACGAAGGCGCAACTGTCGCGTTGGCAGACTACGATCCACAACGATCGGGTCTTGACTGGCTGGATCGTCGACCGGACAACCGTCCAACGATAGTCGGCGTGGCGGCATTTGAGGAGGGCCTTCGGCATGTGCCTCGCAGTGCCGATATTGTGATCAGCGACGCGCCGGCGCGGTCGCATGGTTCGGAGTTGACCGACCTGGTCAAACACGCGGAAACGCTAGTTGTACCGGTATTGCCGTCGACGATCGACATGCAAGCCACGACGAATTTTCTGCAGGAATTAAACAAGGTCGGCAAGGTGCAGCGCAGGCAGGTCAGGATTGGCGTGTTGGCCAATCGCGTACGCGACAACACGCTAATATTCGACGATCTGGATGAGTACCTGACGAAAATCAGGGTGCCGTACATCGTTGCGCTCAGGGAAGCACAAAACTATGTGCGTGCGTACACTCGCGGCCTCGGCATTTTTGAATTGCCGGAGTACCTTGCTTGGCCCGACTGGGATGAGTGGGAACCGCTGACTGCGTGGTTGGATAGCAAGCGCAGCCAACCGTAGGCGGCCTCCTATGGGTCCGGTACGAGGTGCGGAATGGCCGGCAGAGGGTCGTCGGTGACCATGCCAAGCCCGGCGCGGTAAGCATCGGCGGCCGCGTCGGCCTCACCAAGCTGATTTAGTAGACGACCGTACACCTGGTATGCGTCTGGCGTTGGTCGAAAGGCGATAACCGTCTCGAGGTAACTGCGTGCTTTGCCCCACAATTCGTTGCGCAAACACAGCTGGGCTGACGCTAACAGCAGATCCGGATCGTCGCCGCGATCAGCCAGCCAGTCTTCTGCACGTTTAAGCTGTTTGGTTGTGTCCGGGCCCTCGACCAGGCCGTACAGGCGAACCAGCGGTGCGCGCCAGTCGGATTTTAGTGCTGCCACCAGGTCCTTCTCCGCCTTTTCATTCATGCCGGTACGCATCAGCGCCTGGTAATAGGTGCTGAGCAACGACGACTCGTTGCGGAGTCTTTTCGGGACCGCTTTCCATTCTGCGATCACAGCCTCACCGCTTGCCGTGCGATTCAGGTTTTCCTCGTGGACGCGAATCGTCCATTGATCGATGGTTTTCTGGTTGATCCTCCCGTGCTTCTTCAGTCGCGGCAGAATCTGGGCAAGATTGGCCCAGTCTTCGAGTTGGTTGTACAAGCGCCCAAGCAGTGCGAGTGCGTAGCTGTGATCTTTGGAGTTTTCGTCAAGTCGACGCAATGTCGCTAGTGCCTGTTCGTATTGTTCGCGATCGAGTTGCAGTTCGGCCTGGGTAAGCAATACTGCATTAGCCGCTTCCGGTGTATGTTCGTAAGCGAGCTTTAGCCACTCATCGCGGCGGTCGTCCTGCCCTTGCAGATGCGCCGCGCGAGCGGCCTGCAGGTAATTAAAAAGAGGCGCGTCACTACCGCCCGCGGCGCGCGCCAGAAGTTTTTCGCCGCGTGCGAAGTTACCTTCGGCGATCTGGATCATGCCGAGCGTCAGTTTCTGTCCTGCCCTGTCTGCACGCATACGGCCCGCAGCTTCTCCCAATTTGCGGGGCGCCTGAACGAGAAAGCGAATTAACAACACGGAGAAAACAAGCAGGATTGCCATACCGATCAGGACGGGTACAGACATCTCGAGAATATGTCCGCGAAAATTGATGAGGACATAGCCTGGGTCACCGAGCAGAAAATGTGCGGCGAACGCACTCAATACGAGCACAACGACGACGATAGTCGCGAATTTCATTGTGCGGACTCAGAAAGAGTAATGAATCTACGCAATAGACGTAGTGACTCGGATATGTCGGGCGGAGCCACAGCAACCATGCCGTCCCGGATCTCACTGATCGTACGCGTCGCACCGGCTACCTGTGTGCTCTCGGTGTCGAAATACAGTGAAAGCCAGGCGCTCGCATCATCGAGACTTTCTGCAAAAATCGTCTGTTCACCCCGCAGCAGCGACAGCCGGGCTGTCTGCAACTGCAGCGTGAGGTTGGTCCGCAGGAAATATTCTGCCTCTGGGGCGAGCAAAGGCATGACCTCCTGATCTGCAGACCGGTGCCTTACGAGCCCCTCCGCTGCTTGTTTGACGGAATTCCAGGCACGATCAAGGCGTCCGATTTCTTCGTCAGCGATTTCGGGCTCTTCGTCTTCAAGCCGTTCAATGCTTCGCAAGGGCAGTGATTCGACAACACGGGCCAGGCTTGCCAATGTCAGCGTAATGCCCTCAACATCAGGCGTCACCATACCCTCGAGCGAAGCAATCTCGTCGGCAAGCGCGCGCCGGATATCGGTTAGCGCAGGATTCGCGAGCTGTGCGACGCGTTCGTCGGCCATGCCTAGCGCACGTGCCGCGATCTCTGGATTGCCCGCCAGCTGCAACTGAGCGTTTGCGAGCTGCATGTAGTACTCGGCCTCGCCCAGCAACCAGATGTCTTTGGCGCCCGCAGAAACGCCTTGCAGGGTTGCCAGTGACAGTTCGAGGTTCGAAATGCGCGGCGGTAGCGCATCGACTTGTCGCATGCGATCGTTGAGATCACGCTCAAGGGCGTCGATTTCGCCAGCAGCGCCGGCGTCTGCGGCGGCAAGCGTAGAGAGTTGGGCCTCGATGCTCACCAGGGCCTCCCTTGCCGAAGCAATCCGACCGGCGAGATTGGTAATCGAGTCCTCAATATTGCCGCTGCTTAACGCCAGGTTCCGCTGGGTACGCCAGTCCTCATACACGGTGTAGCCAACAGCCACGAGCGCAATCACCGACAACAAGAGCGCAAGCCAGGCGACACCGCTGGTCCGGAGTTTTGCGGGCTCTGCTTCAGGCTTTGCTTTGGGCTTCGCCTTGGGTTTTGCTTTGGGTTTTGCTTTGGGCGCTTCCTCGGGCAATGCCTTGGATTCGGTGTCTTCGCTTTGGTCTTTCTCGCTCATCAGGGTTATCCGGGTGCTCTGCTTACCCAAGTGCACTAATTGCGCGGACAATCTGGTCCGCGTGCGGTCCTTCTGCAAGAACGGCCGGGATGTCCGGAAATCGATTCAGCGCTTCTTGTATCACACGTGAGGCGGGCGTCACCAGTGGCGTTCGAGCGAGCAGATTCTGGCAGGAGTCTGGTGTCAGCGTGATCAGGTTCTCCAGCGATGCGACGCTCGTGGCGGTTACGACATTAATTTTGCCGGATTGCCACTTGGCTGTGTATTCATCGATCTCCGCTGATTCGTATTCAGGTATCAAACGATCGTAAACCGCCAGGTAGTCAACCGTCGCTCCTCGATCGCGCAGGGTCTCCGCAAGTAATTCGCGACCATCCTGCCCGCGAATGATGCGTATCGTGGTATCTGAAACCTGTTCGAGCGCCGCTTCGGCGAGCAAGTGCTCGCTGTCAAATCCGGATGTCGGGCGAATATCGACCGGTCGTCCGGTCGCCTCGATCGCGGCGGCCGTCGCCGGACCAATAGCGGAGATCCGGGCGCTCTCCGCGAACAAAAGGCCGTACCGTACCGCGTTGCCGCTGACAAAAATTGCGATGTCGGGATCCGGAAGCGCCGCCGCGCAAGCGCTGATTTCCGCGGCGTCACGCGGAATGATTTTGATAGTCGGGAACCGAACTGCTTGCCCGCCATGGCTTTCGACAGCGTGCACGAGTTCGTCAGCCTGCTGATCGGGTCGCGTCACGAGTACGCCGACACCCGCAAGCCCCGCGTCAGACATCCGGATTGCCAGCGGCGGCGAGAATTTCCTTTGCGCCGCTCTTTACCATCTGGTGCGCGAGCTGTGTCGCAAGTTTCTCAGCGTCTTCGGAGGGTCCGCTCAGTTTATCTCGGATAGATTGGCTGCCATCCGGCAGCGCGACCAGTGCGGTTATCGTGATCGTGCTACCAATGGTGACAGCATGCACGGCAACGGGCGACTGGCAATCTGCTTGCAGAATTCTGGCGATTGCCCGCTCGGCGAGCGTGGTACGAGAAGCGGCCTGGTCATTGAGTTTTGCCAGGGCAGACCTGAGGTCTACATTATCTGCTGCGCATTCAATGCCGATCACGCCTTGCGCGACAGCGGGCAACATCTCAACGGGCGTGAATAGCTGGCTGATCTGATCCTCGAGGCCAAGGCGCTCAAGCCCGGCCGCGGCCAAGACGATAGCATCGTACTCACCGCCAGCAAGTTTCGCGAGCCGGGTATTAACGTTGCCGCGCAATGGTTCGATTTGCAGTTCAGGTCGCAACATTTTCAGTTGAGCACTACGCCGCAAACTAGAACTGCCGACGCGAGCATCGTCAGGTAGGTCGGCCAGCGTTTGGCCGACGAGCGCATCTGCCGCATTGCCGCGCGGCAAAACCGCCGCAATACAAAATCCAACGGGCAAGTCGACCGGCATGTCTTTCATTGAGTGCACAGCGATGTCGGCATTCCCTTCCTGCATCGCAACTTCGAGTTCCTTGATAAACAGGCCCTTGCCACCGATCTTTTGCAGGCTTCTGTCGAGAATCTGATCACCTCGTGTTGATATCGGGATGAGCGAAACCGACCGAATATCGACTAGTTCGCGGATTAACTCCGCAACGTGTTCCGCCTGCCACAACGCAAGCTCGCTTTGCCGTGTTGCAATACGAATATCCATATTCGATTAGCCTCCCTTCAGACGTTTGCGAACGTCGGTGAGATGTCGACGGCTAATGATCAGTTCGTCACCATCGGCGAGCGAATCCTGGCGGAGTACAACCCTAATCTTGCCATCATCGTCTTTCTGCAGTCGATCAATTTGATCAACGGCGACCAGCGCGCCGCGATGGATGCGCACGAAATCGTCAGCGAATTCGTCCTCGAGCGACTTCAGTGAATCGTCGATCAGGTCCTGCCCGTCGCTATGATGAACCGTGACGTATTTCTGATCGGCAATAAAGAAGCTTACGCTATCAATTGGGATCAGGCGCAGCTCTCCCTGGACCCGCGCGCATACATGTTGACGGCGGCTCTGGAATTTGGATTCTGAAGCCAGTTGCTTGAGCATTTGCCCGGTAACGCGTGCGGCGTGTTCGAGGGCTTTTTCAAGACGCTCTCGGCGCACGGGTTTCAAAACGTAGCCAATCGCTCGCGCCTCGAAAGCGTCAATCGCGTACTCATCATAGGCCGTTGTGAAAACAACAGCGGGCGGCGATTCCATTGAGTTCAAGTGATGCGCGGTTTCGATGCCATCGACGCCCGGCATGCGAATGTCGAGCAGCACAACGTCGGGATCGTGCGCGGCAGCCATTGACAGAGCTTGCTGGCCATTGGTCGCTTCGGCGATAACTTCATGGCTACCAAAATCGGCGATGAGCTGCCGGAGCCGGTCGCGTGCGGGTTTTTCGTCGTCGACGATTAGAACTTTCACGTGCTTCGCTCTTCGTACGGAAAGCGCAGCTTGATCGCGAACGAGGAATTGCCTTCATCGACTTCAACCGTTGCACGGTTGTCGTAGGCGAGCGCGAACCGTTGTTGTATGTTTTCCATTGCCATCTTGTTGCCGTCGATCGAACGTTCTTTTCCTGCGGCGACCGGGTTGGTAATAGTGATAACAACAAATTCGTCGTCGCGCTCTCCGGTAACAACGACATCGCCGCCATCGGGCAACAACTCTATGCCGTGGTAGATCGCGTTTTCAAGCAGTGGTTGAATGGTCAGGCTGGGAATCAATGCCCGCATCGGTAGATCGTCGACGTTCCAACGAACATTCAGTCGATCGCCAAGGCGAAGTTTTTCGATTCGTTGATAGATCGCAGCAACCTCTAGTTCTTCCTTGAGTGTTGTGCGGTGTCCCGAGCCACTGAGATTGGCGCGCAACAGATCCGATAGATCCTCGACAGCTTCTTCTGCCTGACGCGGATCGGATCGGGTCAGCGACGCGATAGTATTCATGCTGTTAAACAAGAAGTGAGGGCGAATCAGTGCTTGCAGGGCACTGATTCGTGCCTGGGCTTCTAGAACGACACTACGTCGCCATTCGCTGGACACGTACAGGTATCGCATCGTTAGCGCGATCACGATCGAACTGATCGCAAATGTTCGCAGTATGAAGTTCAGGTGGGAGTCGTCGATGATCACGGACTCCCCGAAAATCCGTGTTACCTGGTACGCAATCTCGGCGAGAACAAGGCACAGGATCTCGAGCACGATAAAGCTCACGACAAAAGCCAATGTCTTACCGGCGCTTTCCAGCCGATCGCGAAACACGCACATGACAACTGAGCCGAGAATGCCAAGCCACAAGACAAATAAGGAGGTTTTGGCCAGCTCGATCATGAACATGCCGGGCGTGTTGTGTGCCGCGAGCGTCAGCAGAATCGCTACCAGTTCGGCGACCAGAACAACGACAATGACCGCACCGCCCGTGCAAAAATCAGGCAGGTAGGCCTGAGACTCGCTGTTATCGGAATGCGATTTTGCGACCAAGCCGGGAGCTCCTGAGAATCGGTACGCGGATTGTACCGTCACCCGGTATTCGATGGGTTGAACTAGTCGCAGTATTTCTGAATCATCTCTTGCGCATCGGCGCGCGCTTGCATGGTCTGGTTTTCATCGAGATATACGCGCTCGCCGGCATCGCCTTGTTTATACAGACGGCGCGATTGTAAGTAAGTCTGCATGCGAGCGCGGGATTCCTGGCACTTGACGTGACGTTGTTCGGCCTCGGCTTTGGCTTCGGCCGCCGCCTGTTGATCTTCGCCTCGTTTCGAACGGGCTTCGGCACGTGCCGTTTCCCGTTCGTGACGTGCGTCGACGCTGGCCCGCACAGAGTCATTGTCCGTGTTACTCGAGATTACTTTGAGCCGTTCAACGTCCTCGCCAAGGGGGCGATCCTCGAAGTGCACATTGCCGTCCGCATCCGTCCACTTGTAAATCTCGCCCGCCAACACGGCGCCGCTAACCCAGAGGGTTGCGGTGATGAGAACAATGAGTACGTTGCGAATCACTGGAATAGCTCTGCCCAAGCCGTGCGATTGACACTATTAAAGCACGCCGGGCGGGACAAATATGTGATCACAGTCACAGCGGATTTTGTGCTTTCGCGCCTGCTTTATGGTCAAAGGATGCGTGTACGGTACGGAAACTGGGGAAGATGGTCTCTAATGGCACTGGCGTTTCGAGCGGCACTGCGGTATCAAACGGGCATGAGTGAGAAAACACTGCAAGATCTCGCAAGAAAATTGGCCGACGCCGTCCCGGAAGGCCTGGAGTCCGTGCGCAGCGATCTCGAGAAGAGCTTTCGATCCGTGCTGCAAACCGGAATCGACAAGCTCGACCTGGTGACGCGTGAGGAGTTTGAGGTTCAGCAGGCCGTTCTGAAGCGAACGCGCGAAAAACTCGAAACGCTCGAAGAACGATTGAAGGATTACGAAGAGAATCTGTAGGAGCGGCCCTTGGGCCGCAATCGCGCTTATTATCCCCCTTGAGGGGACCAAGGAGCGCTCCAACAGGCCAGGGAGGGCCGTTTGAGTCTCGCTATATTAAAGAGTCGGGCCCAGCTCGGCACCGATGCGCCATCAGTCAGTATTGAGGTATTCCTGTCCGGCGGGCTGCCAGTGTTTTCGATCGTGGGAATGCCCGAGACCGCGGTTCGCGAAAGCAAGGACCGGGTGCGCGGCGCAATTCTGAGCTCTGGTTTCAAAGTCCCGCAGGAGCGCATCACTGTCAGCCTGGCTCCGGCAGATATGCGCAAGACAGGTGGCCGCTTCGATCTTGCGATCGCACTGGGCATTCTCGCTGCCAGCCGGCAGATTTCGGTCGAATCGCTGGATGGCACCGAGTTCTATGGAGAGTTGGGGCTCAACGGGGATATTCGAGCAGTGCCCGGAGTTCTGCCGGCAGCATTGAGAGCCGCAGCGGACGGCTACGACGTACTCGTGCCAACACCCAATGCAGCCGAAGCGGCGCTGACTGAAACTAAAGCGCGCACCGCCGAATCGTTACTCGAGGTAACCGCGCATTTGTCAGGCGCGGCAGAAATTGAGTTTCTGTCCTGCCAGCGTCCAGCAGTTGTTGAGGGTTGTGGCCCGGATCTGCACGACGTGAAAGGTCAGGCGAGCGCGAAGCGTGCGCTCGAAATCGCCGCTGCGGGCGGCCATAATATTCTTCTTATTGGCCCGCCCGGTACGGGCAAGAGCATGCTGGCGCGCCGATTGCCAGGTATATTGCCGCCGATGTCGGAGTCGGAGGCGCTCGAGACGGCTGCAATCAATTCGGTACTCGGTCGTCCACTGGATCTCGCGCGTTGGCGAAAACGGCCGTTTCGGTCGCCGCATCACACGGCATCGGCACCCGCGCTTGTCGGGGGCGGGGCAGGACCGCATCCTGGGGAGGTTTCCCGGGCGCACAATGGCGTGCTGTTTCTCGACGAATTACCCGAGTTTAATCGCAATGTGCTCGAAGTATTACGCGAACCGCTTGAGGCCGGTGTCATTACCATCGCGCGCGCCGGTAATCACGCCGACTTCCCGGCAAATTTTCAGCTGATCGCAGCCATGAATCCCTGTCCGTGTGGTTACCTGGGCGACGTGTCAGGCGACTGCGGATGCAGCAGCGAGCGAGTAAGGGTGTACCGCAACAAGATATCGGGGCCACTACTCGATCGCATCGATATGCACGTTGCGGTCGGACGTCCGTCGAAAGAGGCCTTGCGCACCAGTGGGCCAAGTGGTGAATCGAGTAACAGTGTTGCGAGTCGCGTTCTAAAGGCACGGCAGATACAGCTGGCGCGCAGTGGAGCTTGCAACGCCAGGCTGGCAAGCGACGGGATTGAGAAACACTGCCGTCTTGATGGGGATTGCCTCGTGTTACTGGAAAATGCAGTCGATCAATTCAGCCTGTCGGCACGCTCCTACCAACGAGTGCTGCGCGTTGCACGGACAATTGCAGACCTTGCAGATGCACAATCAATAACGCCCCCGCATGTTGCGGAGGCGCTGGCGTTGCGACAGTTGGACCGAAAGTAACCGTATTATTCGAGTATGGCTCTCGCATTCTGCGGCTGCACGGGCCGGTTGGTATCAGAGCCCATGGTGTTGTGAAATCGCTCGATTTGTTCTCTTGACGCAATGATTGGATTTTTGAGTACGATCCAGAGTACGCCCTCCGAGCACGGTGGTGTCGTAAGGGATCCGTTGTAAGCGAAATACTCGGTGCGTGAGGTAATAAGTTCGTTAAAGTCAACTGGCTCGGTACTCCGCGCCATATCCGGCGGCCGAAACGAGTCAAGTCGATTGAGCACGGAATTTTCTTCGCCTTCGTCAAAAAGAATGCCGATCACAGCCAAGTCACCGTTTTCATTCGCGTGCACGAGATGAATTGCCATCGGGTATAAATTTCCCGAAACTAGATGTTCGCTGGGACTGTGGAAGTGCCCCTGTATGAGCTCGTACCGCTGGCCCCTGATTACCACTGTGTTTCTTGGGTTGAGATTGATCTGGATCGTATGGCCATTGTTAATTTCACCGGTACGACCGGGATTTGAATAATCGAATACGAGTTCCGGAAGATCGGCATTGAGCGCACCGGAAAGGTCGATTGGTGACTGGTTTCGGCCTTGGCTGCACAAATGATTGTCCGGCGATAATTCTCCCCACTGCTCGGGACCGTCATCGCCTGAGTACGACCAATGTGCGCTCTCGTCCGCGACACAGATCGACGCTGCACCCTGAGTAAGAATGAAAATAATGATTGCTGGCATTTGCCAGGATTGCGATGCGGAAATAGTCACAATTACTTAACTTCGGCGACCATGTAGGCAACAGCGTCGAGAATTTCCGCATCTGACAGGTCAATCCGGCCACCTTTGGGCGGCATGTAGCCAACGTCGGTGAAACCATTAATCGCATGATCGTTCATCGTTTCGATGCCCTTGGCGATGCGTGGTCCCCAAGCGGCTACGTCGCCAAATATGGGTGCGCCTCCGATACCGGCACCATGGCATGCGAGGCAGGCCGTGTTGTAAACCTGGGGTCCTGACATCGCTGTCGCAACGGGCTCCGGTTCCACAGCGGTTTCGACGGTGGGCCTCGAGGCCTCATGCTCCTCGCCCGGCAAATAGACCTGGCTCAGCGGTCGAATGCGTTCCGCGACGGCGGCCTCGCGCTCCTCGGCGGCGCTGGAATCACCACTCTGGCCCGGAGTGGACATTCTTAACGCATATACAAGAATAGCAAGCGCAACCACGGCCAATATGCCGATTACGACTGAATAGGAATCGAAAAATTTCTTATCGCGGCTCAATTACCTGCTCCGGAAATGTACGTGTTAATTGGCTGGGCGCGGTGCCCGGTCGGCGATTATATTACAAGAGTACGTTCAGGGGCGCGATGCTTGTAGAATAGCCGCCCTTTGCAAGCGCCCGTAGCTCAGCTGGATAGAGTACTGCCCTCCGAAGGCAGGGGTCACAGGTTCGAATCCTGTCGGGCGCGCCAACCTTTTCAATTACTTACGAATTCTCCATTCACCACCGTCAAGGCTCGTAAGGGCTGGGTAAGCGCAATTAAGCTATTATTTCAGTGCCTCAACCTTAGGAGTCGGTCGTGCAAGAACTCAAACAAAGAATCGCCGTACTGTTTCTGATCCTGTTTGCATTGCCCGTTTTGGCGCAGGACAAACCGAACATTGTTTTGATATTCATGGACAACTTTGGGTGGGGCGAACCTGGTTTCAATGGCGGCGGAATTATCCGCGGTGCCGCGACACCTAGGCTCGATCAACTTGCCGCCGAGGGTTTGCGACTTACGAACTTCAATGTGGAGGTCCAGTGCACGCCGTCGCGTTCCGCGATCATGACGGGACGCTACGCCATCCGCAGCGGCAATGGCACGGTTCCGCTGGGCGAAGGTGTGTACGGCTTGGTGCAATGGGAAATCACTATGGCAGAAATGCTCTCCGATGCGGGTTATGCGACCGGCATGTTTGGAAAGTGGCACCTCGGGCGAACGAAAGGGCGTTTCCCGACAGATCAGGGATTCGACGAGTGGTACGGTGTCCCCAATTCCACTGACGAGTCGGTCTATTCGTCATTGCCGGAATTTGCCGCAAGCGGTCTCTCGGAAACTTTCGTCATGGATGGGAAGAAGGAAAGCGTTCCGAAAAAGGTTCGTCCTTATCGCCTGGACTACCGGCCGCTAATTGATCGCGATCTGACCGATCGCGCTATCAGCTTCATGAGGCAGCAAGCTGACGCAGACAATCCTTTCTTTGTCTATCTGCCTTATACGGCCACACACTTCCCGACCATGCCGCATCCTGACTTCATTGGTAAATCCGGAAACGGGCCATGGGGCGATCTCCTGATGCAGATCGATAGTTACGTTGGCGAGTTGCTCGACACGATCGATGAACTGGGAATCGCCGAGGACACGATCGTCATCTTTACGGCCGACAACGGTCCCGAGGCTTTGAGTGCTGGCGAAACGTCCCTCACAGTGGAGACTGCGGTGCACGGCTCCGCAGGACCGTGGCGTTCGACTCTGTTCACCGGATACGAAGGGGCACTTCGCGTACCCTTCGCGGTGCGCTGGCCGGGCAGGATCGATGCTGGCCGTGTGAGTGACGAAATTGTACACGCGATGGATCTATTCCCGACGCTGGCCAACATAGCCGATGGCGACGTTCCCGACGATCGCGTCATCGACGGCATCGATATGTCCGAGTTCTTGCTCGGACGCGAAGAGGCATCCGGTCGGGAGGGTTTCATCGTCTACATGGGCAACGACATTTTCGGAGTGAAATGGCGCGACTGGAAGCTACATTTCAAGGAGCAGACCGGGTGGAATGGAGTATTGCGCGAATACACGATGCCGCGTGCCTACAACCTCATGAACGATCCACAGGAACGCGATAACGTTCTCTTTCCTCATACATGGTTGCCGAAGGCAGCGCTGCCGCAACTGGAGGAGCATGTAGCCTCCCTGAAGAAGTTCCCGCCGATTCCAACCGGAACTGCGGATCCGTACAAACCGAAGCGACGATAGTTAGAGCCTAAGCCCCCGAAGGCAGGCGTCACCGCGTAGCGGAGCGCCCATCCCGTCGGGCGCGCCAAGTGGTCCGAAAAATGGGTTCACTTCATAATCAAGGAGGGAGTTATATCTATGCAAACAGATGTAATTATTATCGGTGCTGGTTCTGCTGGCTTATCAGCCGCCAAAGAACTCACTAAACAAGGAATTTCATTCATCGTCGTAGAGGCCTCTCACCGTATTGGTGGACGCGCTTACAGTGAAGAAATTGCCCCTGATGTTTGGTTTGATTTGGGTTGTGCTTACTTAGACGCTGGACCTGATGCTAAAAACCATATTGACGAAAGCAACCCCTTTGTAGATTTTGCGAAAAAGCAGGGCGCCGTTATCGAAGAATATCTTTACGACGCACATTATATTTATAACGGTAGGCCGCTAGATGATAACGAGATGAAAGCGCGCGAGCAGTATTACAAAGAATGTGAAGAAGCTATACAGAGCTCTGTTGATGGTGGTGATGATTGCGCTATCAGCGAAATCATTGATCTCGAAAATCCCTACGCAACACCGTACATAGACATGATGGCTGTAACGGCACCTAAAGATCTTGATGAGGCATCGGCAGCGGATTTTTTTCACAAGGTTGAAGAGTATATAAGTTTCAACACTCTGCGCGGCTATGGAAATTTAGTCGCACAGTGGGGCGGCGACGTTAAGGTTTCATTAAACAACAAAGTCGAAAGTGTTGATTGGTCGGGAAAAGATGTCCTTGTAAAAACCGTTAAAGGATCATTGCGAGCTCGCTGTCTCATAAGCACAGTGTCCAATGGGGTTTTGGCTGCGCAACATATTCACTTTAAGCCACGATTACCCGATTGGAAAATGGACGCCATTCAAGGCGTGCCCATGGGTGCCGAAAACAAAATCGGGGTGCATTTTACTAAAGATGTTTTTAGCCCCGGGGCTAGCGGGTATTATCAGTCTTGGTCCAGTGAAGCACAGGGGGCTTACATCGATGTAAACCTCATGTCTACAAATGTCGTATCGGTCTTTATGGGTGGGCGTTTTAGTATCTGGATGGAGCAGCAAGGCCAGCAAGCAGCTCATGAGTTTGCCGTAGACCGCATTGCAGATATATTTGGTAATGATATTAGGCAGTCGGTTGGTCGTTCCATTGTTACCGCCTGGGTCACAGATCCTTGGACATTGGGTTCCTATGCCTGTGCTTTACCCGGTCAATTTCACCAACGTGCATCATTACCGCTTGCCATTGATAACAAATTGTTTTTTGCCGGTGAGGCAACTGCTCGTGCTAATGGTTCTTGCCAAGGTGCTTATTGGTCAGGGGTTCGTGCTGCTCGTGAAGTAGCAAAGGTAGGGTTGTGACGCTACCGCATAGCCTTCCGAAGGCAGGAGTCACAGGCGCACCCATTCTGTCGGGCGCGCCAAGATACAAAGGGTCAGACCCCTCCGCTTTGACCGCTATCTGATTCGCTTTTTTGTTTGTCGTCATTGCGTGGTCGGATTCGTACAGACTTCATTTTACGGTCTGCCGTGCAGAAAACGGTTCGGTTTCGGCCGTGATCCTTGGCGAAGTAGACGGCATCATCGGCAAGTTTAACCAGGCTCTGCGCATCCTCTGTCGAGCTCGAGATTGTCGCAACACCAATGCTTAATGAAACAATGCCGAGTGGCTGTTGCTTCGCGTGTGCAAATGCGTGGTTGGCGATCTTGAGCCGAATTCTTTCGGCCAGCTCACAGGCTGGTTTTGTCTCGGTTTCCGCGGCAATGATGATGAATTCCTCGCCACCCCATCTGGCCACGATATCTGAATCACGGACTGCGCTCGTCATAATCTGAGAAATTGTCTTTAACACTTCATCGCCGGCCTGGTGACCATTATTGTCATTGAAGAATTTGAAGTTATCTACATCCATAAACAAAATTGAAAAACGGCGTTTGAATCGCCTTGACCGCTCAAATTCCTCGTCCAGGCGATCTTGTGCATGACGATGATTAAACAAGCCCGTCAAGCCGTCGCGGATTGCCATCTCTCTAAATTTTTTATTCAAGTCGCCGAGTTCGGCATTCTGTCTACTCAGCGTACTAACCAGGTACTGTTGCTTGCGAATGGCTGTCAGGTTGGCGATCGCTCGATCTGCCGCGTCAACAACAATGTCAAGATCCGAAAATGGTTTAATTATGTAGTCGAAAGCACCCTGCTGTAAGGCCGCGATCGAGTTTTCGACCGAAGCGTGGCTGGTCATGATGATGAATTGTGTGTTCTCGTTTATTTTCTTAATTTCTTCGAGCAGTTCGATACCGGTCATTTCAGGCATTCGAATGTCGCTAAACACAATCTCCTGCCAACCCCGATTAAATTTTTCAAGCGCGTCCTTGCCGTTTTCCGCCAACGTGACGGTGTGACCTTCGTCCGTGAGTATTTCTCCCACCAGGTTGCGAATTCCAGGTTCGTCGTCTGCCACGAGAATATTCATTACGCGGACTCCATCGCAGCCTTATCCAGCGACCCCGTATTACCCGGGACATTCAACGGAAGTCGAATCTCGAAACGAGCTCCTCCGCCGGGAGCCTGCATGACATGGATCGCTCCCTTGTGCTCCTGAATGATTCCGTACGACACCGACAGCCCGAGTCCTGTTCCCTGGCCCGCCTCTTTAGTCGTAAAGAACGGCTCAAATATATTCGCGGCGACGTCTTCAGGGATACCGGGGCCTGTATCGTCCACGGTGATCAATGCCGAAGCGGTTGATTCATCAACTTCCGTTTTGATACTGATAGTGCCGCCGTCCTCGCCCATCGCATGCTGGGCATTGATTGCCAGGTTCATCAAAACTTGCTGTATCTGATTGGCGTTTCCGAGCAGCGACGGAATTCCATCACCGAATTCTGTCGTCACGCGAACTTTATGAAGCGACAACTGATGATCGACGATGCCAACAGACTTTTCCACAACATTATTAATTGAAATCTCGTCAAACTCGCCTTTTTCTGCCCGTGAAAACTGCATCAGGTTGCCGATAATATCATTGCAGCGCCGAGTTTCACTCTCGATTATATCCAGGTGTTCCTTGACCACCTCTGTTTCCGTAATCTTGCGTTTCGCCAACTGAGCGTATCCCAACACCGACGACAAAGGATTCTTGACCTCGTGCGCCAGCCCGGCGCTCAGTGTGCCAACGGCGGCCATTTTTTCCGACTGTATCAGTGCCATTTGCGCTTTCTTTAGTGATTGTTCTCGAACGTTCAGTTCGCCTGCCATTTCATTGAACGAGTTCGACAATTGTCCGATTTCGTCTTTGGATTCAATGTCGACATTAACATCGAAGTTTCCTTTCGCGACCTTGCGAACGGCTTGGGACAAATGCTCGAGAGGTCGCGTCAGGCGTCTTGACACCAATACTCCTCCGAGCGATGCAAGAAATATAATTGCCAGTCCAACTTTCACCAGGTTACCCAACAAATTCCTTGCCGTAAGATAAGCAGCACTTGCGGCGATGCGCGTAACGACAGTCACATCAGCGGCGCCAATGGTGCTGGCCCCGGCGATATATTTTCCAGCCTCGTCCTCGTATTCAATGACGCTAGTTCGTCCAAGTTCATTGAAGTTCAGCAAAGCCTCACGAGCCCACTGCACATCTGTATTACTGCGCCCGATGGTCACCAGGGCGTTTTTGTCCGCGTCCAGCAACACGGCGTCAAACGCTCCGGCTCGTTGCAGAATCTGCTTGAACAACGTTGGTGCAATTACGGCAACAACGGCGCGCGCCTCCCCATCACCGGCAACCTGGTAGCCCAAGGTGAGGGTGATAACCTGTTGGCCGGAATCTACGTTCTCGCTTTGCATTCTTATGGTGTTCGTCGCCTGTTCTATACCGCGAGGTGTAAATTTCAGAATCGCATCCGGCTCCATGCCTTCCTTCTTCAATGCAGAGGCGTTGTATAAAGTCACTGGCCGACCTTCGACGTTCGTAGAGATTAATGCGAGCATCTCCGGGTATGCAGCGAACAGCGGTCTAATGAGTTTATGCTTCGACGAGGGGTCAACATAGTCGGCAAAAAGAACTTCGGCGAGTACCCGTGTCGCGCTTACGTAACCACCCATTATGGTTTGCATGCCGGTTGTGATGTCTTCAGTTATGCCTGAACTGTAATCGCGAACATACGTGGTCTTGTCCTGATGAAAAAGATTCGCCATCGTTGATGTAATGACGCCGACCACCAACATCAGCATCACTACAACGGTGAGGAGAACTTTCAGTCGAATCGGGAATGAGAATTTCTTCATGGTACTTGCACCTTTCATTTCGCGCTTATCGCGAGTGATTCGTAATTTAGATTACCGACACCGTCCATAGCCTTGACGGTGATGATGTTTACGCCCCGCTGCAGGGCGATTTCCTGGTCGATGCGGCCAGCCTCGTGTGCGATGGGCACGCCATCGACGGATAACGATGCATCGGGTTCCGTTCGTCCAGTTAGGCGCCAGAGGCCAGCCAGTACGGCTTCGGTTGGCGGATTCAATTCCAGCAGAGGTGCTTCGAGGTCCTGAATCACACGAAACTTGTGAATGTCACTCTTGTTGCTCTGGGCCCACTCGACTCGGCTGCGAACGTGCCAGTAGTAGGTTCCGGATCCAAGTGCACCGTGTGTAAATCTGGTGCCTACCACGTCATCATCGACGATTCGGTCTGAAAATTCGGGATCGCGCGCGATCACAACGTGATAACGATCTGCCAGTTCGACGGACGCCCAATTGAATTCCACTTTTTTCGGCACGTTTCTGTACACGACCACGGTGTTATTCGCTGGACCAATTCTCGCCGGCGCATCTGGAACTTCGCTGATACGAAAAGTCGTGCCTGCAGGATCTATGGTGACGGATTCTTTGGCGTTTATCGTTCTGATCTTGCCGTCGCGGCCAGTTATGCTTGCGACGCCGGCGTGCAGATTCACCGTGGTCGACTGGTCGTCGTTAACGGTGATCTGGAAATCGACTTCTTCGCCCGGACTCGCCGCTGCAAGAGTTACGTCACTGTTCGGTAAGTTGACACCAAACTGAGTTCCCTTCGTGTCATCCCCTGATATCGTCCCAGACAGTTCACCCTCAATCATAAGCATGACAGTTTGCTGGCCGCCGAGATATGGATCGGATTCCTGACGATTAAAGACAATCAAGGAATTTTCGTGGACGGTCAGGTAACTGGTGTTGCCGATCTCCAGTAATGCTGTCGAGCGGGCAAACGTCTGCACAGCATCATCTTGCATGAACTTATCACCGAGGTGTGCGTCGTCCCAGGCCAGGGATCTTCCACCACGCCGCTGGACTCGACGTTGCATCCTGATTATTTTGGCGGCGAAAAGGTCGTCCGCGGAGGCATCTGAATCGATTTGGAGATCGATCCCGTCTGAATCATGGAGGGCTGCGAACGACTCACTAATTCGCTCGCCGACCAGCGTGCTGCCTTCGGGAAAAAACACATTTAACAGCGCCACGAGGAAGCCGAAGAATACTGCAACGCAGCCAGCTACGAGGCTGAGCTCCGATATCCACACGAACGCTTTTCGACGTCGCCCATCACCGGAGTTTTGGCGATCATCAGGAGTCTGTATGTTTTCGTCTGTCGTCACTGTAGCTCCTAGTACCGGCCTTGAACGCGCAGGAACCAGCCGGATTCCGAGTAATCACTGTCGAACCGAAGGTCGCTGGAGAAATCGGTGAAGTTGTAACCGACACCCAGGCCGACGTGGTCCAGCCCGGTCCACATAAATTCGCCCAGCCATCCCGACCGGTCGTCGCTCGCTTCTTTTTGCTCAAGCTGCCTGAATTCGGTACCAAACGAGAGGTCCCAGGGCAGTCGGATGTTCAGACGCTGGATATTCAGTGAGGTATTGGTTTCCAGCTCACTCAAAGCATCCAGTGCCGTCAACTTGGTCTTCAGCGCATATTTTCCGACCCACTCAATGTTTCGCGTAAGCTGCAATGACCAGTCAGCCGAAATTAAGTCCGACGTGCTGTCGTCGTAGCGAACGTCCTGTTGTGCGGGTGTCGCCTCACTATCGAGATGAGTTACCTTGAACAGCATGTTCCAGCGGTCACTGTCCACTGGCCGTACTGCAAACCCAAGGCTTGCCTCCTCAAAGTTGGTCGACTGATCAGGCAACAAGGTATTTTCGGTTTCGCTCAGGCGATATTCGCCGAGCAAGGTGAAGCCACCCGGCAGTCTCAGTTCGCCGTAGTTGAACGATGTGAACTGTTCCAGCTCGATCGCACCATGTTGCTCGCGGAATTCATTGCGCGTGCTAAGTTTGATGCCATTGCGGTCGAAGCTCACGCCACCGACGATTGCGATCTGTTCGTTTTCACCACCGACAGCAAGTTGTTGCGATGACTGCTCTCCGGATACGAGTAGTGACAGCCCTTCGGTGATACGCCAGTCACGGCGAATGCCCGCCAGCGAACTCAGGCCGCGTTGCTGGCCAGAATGATTCCACTGATACTCTGTATATACGGTGCCGCCCTCGCCGAAAGGCGCTTCCGCGCCAAGGAGTGTCTTGTCGGCAACGCCAGTTGAGCCCACTTCAGGCGCAATTTGCTGTGCGTACAGCCGGCCATACGGCGTATCCCAGGTTGCACCGGCCTGCCAGGCGTCGCCGTCGCTACCCATAACGTATCGACCGGACAACGATAGGTTCTCACGCAGCCCGTATTCGATTTCGACCGCTGACTGGGACCCGAGCTCACCGGTTATCGATTCCTGGTGTTCCAGCGAGGTGGTTAGCTGATCGGACCAGTGATACGCCGCGCGCAAAGCGCCGATGGATCCGCTTAACGTGGCGTCGTCGAATGATCTGTCCTGGAACTCTACTTCCAGACCGAGCTTGTCACGCTGATACTGCCAGCCCAGTATCATTTGTGATGAGGACAGGGCCGAACCCATCTCCTGTTCGTCGAATCGCATCATGAACGAGTTGTGATCGTTCATCTTGTAGCTAATCGACGCGCCGAACTGCGTGTCTCCATTTATTGAGAAGTTACCGTTGGAAACAAACCCGGCGAACAGAGTCTTATAATAAGCATTACCGAGCAGCTGGTCAGGCTTGCCGAACCAGTCCCCAATATCGAACTCTGCACCCAGTTTGTAGGCTTTGCCTTCTTGCAATGGCGCTGCAGCAACCTGCGAGTATTGCAGCCCACCGTCGTCACTGCGATAGACCATTGAATCGCTGCCAACGGACTGGGCAAATTCCGCGACGATGCGTGTCGTGCCCAGCAGTAACTCGGCATCGACTCCGTCGAGGGTGTACTGGCTGCTGATACGATCATCCTCGATGTGAGAAAGACCAAAGCTCAGTTGACCGTCCGCGAAGCGCGCTCGTATGCGCCCGCCCTGAACGCCAGCGCTCAGGTCCGTGATCGGTGATTCGTAGTCGACCTGTACGGTTATCGGATTACCCTGCAACAAGCCGGCGCCGATCAAACTACCGTCATCGATGACGCTGGAAACCGGTCGCCGGAACCAGATTCGACCTTCACGGTATTTCACGTCGTAATCCACACCGCGTTGTTGCGTAATCCGCTGCAATAGCAATCCGGTAAGCTGATCGTGCACCAGCAGTGTTACCTGCTCACTACCTTCGATAATGTCGGTCTGGCTGAGGAAGTACAGCGAGCCGCCCGTAGCTGCGATTTCGTCACGAACAGCTACCTGGTCGACCTTCGCAACGAAAGCTTCGATCTCCATTTTCGATCTGCCATCCGACGTCTTGCTGGTCGAATTGTAGGCAGCATGCATGCCGTGCAAAGTACGCTGGTATGTCGTGAGTTCGGCGTCACTGAAGTTCAACGCGTAGTTGCCGACCACGGTGTTGAGATGGTCGCCTTCAAGGGCGATATACATCTTGCTCTGGCTGTCAGTATCGTAGACGAGCGTACTTTCGTCGCCATAAACCGGGTAGACGGTGTCTGGATCGATGTTCGTAATAAGCCGTTCATTCTCGATCTCACCGAAGTCGCTGAACATCTCACCAATCTCGTTGGTGCCGGTGTCGTACGCTGCCGTGATGAGATATTTACCGCGGATCGTACCTTTCAGGTAAAGCGCGACGCGGCCTTCCGTCTTGACCTCGTCGAAATCGTCAGCGCCCGCGGCCTGAAGGTTGCCCTCGCGTGTGATCTTGCTGATCTTGGCGTCGGCCAACGCCATGATGAACAGCGAATCACCGTCGAACATCACTTCGCGCTCAATTTCCCCGGCGAATCCGCGAACGTCTGTTACGCGGACATTAATCGTATTCAGGCCTGGCCGCAGCGCCACGGCGGCAGAGAAAGCACCGTCGCTGGCGACGTCGGCTAGCTCACCGTTGAATTCGACAGCATTGCCCGGGTCGGTGAAACCAGGTACGACGAGGTTGCGGCTGCGCATCGGCGTGCCTCGCGGCGGTAGCTGCAACACAAGGTTCGGTATGGGCGCAACCGCGATAATGGGTTCGCCATTTTCACTAGTGCTAACGACAAGTTGAATGTCGGCGTAACGTACAAGCCCAGCCGGGTTTTGAACGCTCAATATGAAATTGTTGTGACCATCTGTGAGTCGCAATCGAGTTTCGAACAAGCCCTCCGAATCTGTTTCAATTTCACGGTTGTCAATCTTGATTGTATTGCCGAGGTCAGTCTGGCCGACGAAACGATAGTAGTACGCGGTGTCGTGCATCGACTGGCTCGCGTCCCAACGCCGCGGATCATCAGCCTCGAATGTTCGATACTCAATTTTGTTCAATGCAAACAAATCAACGCTCGGCATTGAAACTGTCGTGTCGATACTGCGGCCCGTTTCGTCAATCATCTGCATCCTGACGGATGACGAATCGTCGGACTGGAATATCGTCGTAAATTGTCCCTGGGTATCGAGCGGTACCTCGATACCATTCATTTGGGCTGTCAGGTCGTTAGTACGCGTTTCATACATGCGAGTACGCTCGACTTCGGTCAGGTCACCGAGTATTTCCACACGTCGATTAAGCTGACGACCCGTGGATGTGTCGTTACTCGCGACCGGACGATCTTCTCCGAATCCCTTGATTTCGAAGCGCTCCGGTGCCACGCCGTGTTCATCGACAAGATACCTGTAGGCCGATTTTGCGCGAGCTTCCGACAGTTTCTGATTGCTTGCGCTGCTGCCGATAGAGTCTGTGTGTCCATAAATTCGAACGATCTCATTGGGATGCTCGTGCATGATGCGGGCGGTATTGGTCAACAGTTTTCTGGCACGGCGCGACAGGTCCGCGGAACCTGTCACAAAGGCACCGCCACGAAGTTCAAGTGCAATAGACGTTGAGCGATTGACACCAAACATGCGTCGTTGACTTGTGATTTGCGTGTCTTTTAGTGACATCTCAAGCTGATAGAAATACACGTAGCCCGGTAACAGCACTTCGTCGATTTCCGCGGTGTTGTCCCAACGCACCTGATTTGGCAGTGCGCCGACACCTGTCAATCGCTTAACGTTGTCTCCACCATCGCGCCAAATATTCAGCTCCCAACTGAGCACCGAATTCGCCGGCGTGGGCGCTCGAATTGCGAATTTCAATGGCTCGATCGCTTCCTTGTCGTCGAGGTGAATGATGGAGTTTGCATCGACATTGGTGAGCTCGGCGTCGCCGTTGGCGATGCCCATTTTCACACCATTGATAATGAGGCTCAGGTCGCTCGCGCTACCGAGAATCTTGTCAGGCACCGTGGTGCTATCGTTGCTGATCTTCAGGCCATACTCGCCGCTGTCACCGATGACTTCGGTCTCGAGCGTGTAGTTCACACCAAAGTTGGCTTTTGCCAGTAGTCCCGGCGTAATGCTTAAGACCTGCAGTTCGTCGGTTGTCGCACGGGCATTGCCGGAAATGCGCATGATGTTGATCTTGATCATTCTCTGCCCGGGATCGATCGCCGGGAAGTGATAGCGGCCATGTGTGTCGGTCAGCGCATAGACGCCGTTGTCGAGTACCACCATCGCGCCCGGTATGCCTTCTTCACCCGGGTCCATCCAGCCATCAGAGTTCCTGTCGTTGAAGACTCGGCCAATCACGGTTCCAAGATCAAATATCGGATCCGCAGTAACTTCGAGTTGGGCGGTAACCGGCGCGGAGATGTAGCATACGTCGCACAGATCCACGGCAACAGCAGTGTTGGGGTAGCTGCCAACGCGGGCACCAGCACCGACGACCATGGAGTACGTCAGCAACTGGTAGCCACTCTCACCAGGATCGGCAACACCGTTGCCGTTGGTGTCGACGAGTCCGGATACGTTTCCGATGTCGAATATCATCGGCGGCCCGGTAACGGGATCGGCAATCGTGACGCCATCGAGTCTGGCGGTGCCGCCCTGGTATGCAAGCACCGGCGAAGCGGCGTCAACAATGCTTACGCCGTTTACAACGGCGGCCGATGTATTCCGGATCGCGACGGAATAGGTCACGATGTCGCCGACGGTTGCCTGATCGGGGCTGACGGATTTTGTCAGCTGCAGGACTTCGCCAAGTGAGAATATGACATCGGGTCGATCGTTAAGTACCACACCGTCGGTGGTCTCGGTCGCGATAATTTGTGCAATCCCGATATTGGTCGAACGAATTTCGCCGGTCGTTACGCCATTGAGATCGGTCGGGGCGAGCGGCTGCGTAATAACATCCAGCGCACCGCGGCTCGATGCCAGCGAAACCGGTAAGCCGGCGAGCGGCATGCCATTGCTGTCAAGAAGTGTCACGGTGATCGTGCTGAATACGATGCCATCCGCCAGGACGATCGGCGGATCTACGGTGACGGTCGAGAGAGCAGCATTAACCGCGCCTGTACGATTCAGCGTGACCGTTGCCTGAGACAGGTCAAGGCCAAGCGCGTTGACCTCGGCCGTGCCTGAGTTCTGAATGGCTTGTGCGCCGACCATGCTGGGTAGCAGCGCGCAAGCCAAGAAAACTAGTTGTTGGATGAGGCGTCGCATCAGTTGACCCTCACCCGGAATCTAATCACCCATTGTGTCTGGGCGGGAATTGCCAGCGGTTGGTTGACCTGTCCGGCGACGTCGCCGACGGATAACTGGTCGAGCCCCGCAGGGCCACCACTGTCAATAATGGATGCTTCGTCGTCTGGTCCGCCGAGAATGTCTGTCAGCGGAGTCCAGGTGCCTGCCCAGCGTGCGGCCGCATTCGAGCCGCTTGCAACGTTGGTGGTTTCCAGGCTGTTGGGTATATACGTAAATTGAGCTTCATTAATCGCGTCTTGCACCGTCAATCGATAGGCAGTTACGTCCGCGATGTTGTCGACATACAGAACGAAGTAAATATCCTGGCCACTGCCGACATCGGCATTGGGGGCCAAGACTGTGCCTGCCAGGTCTCTGGCTTCTTTGACCAGCGCCAGCTGAACAGAGTTGATTTCTATTCGAGCCGCTCCGGTGCCGTCACCATTAATAATGGTGCCATTGTTGTCGCCATCAATTCCCGCGGTTGCGAAGTTGACAGCCGCGTGCACACTTGCCGGCCCACTAATGAACCAGCACAGCATGGTTAGCCACGCTATGGCTTTTCGGCGTTTGCTAATCAATAGCTTTGCTTTATTTCGGGAAACAGGAGGTGCACGCAGCAGCGTCGCAAGCTTTCGCCTGCGTTTTTCTCGTAGTGACCATCGTCTACGCGTAATCACGGCTTTTTCACCGGATTCCGATGCGTATCGATGTCACCAAATGCTGGTGAAATCGGCACCATTAGTGGTCTTGCGTTGTGCGTTTCAGGCAGATGCGCCGCGGCGGGCGGCGACCTCAAAGGGTCGCGCCCACCGGGGCGTCATGCTTGAAACGGCAGTTTCAACGCTATCCCGCTATAGAACCGTTACCGTGAATACGACTGCCAAAACCCTATTGGCAGCAGCATCCTGCTGGAGGTTGGCCTGGTTCGCATTACCGACGTTGACCTCGGTGCCGCCAGTGAAGCTGACAGTATCAGCGACACTTACAGCATCCGTTCCTGCTGCAACAATCACTGCCGAGTCGTAGATGGCCTGCTCTTCAGTGCCATCACAAACCGCCAACGTACATTCGACCACCGCGTTATCAACACGAATGTTGTTTACGGGGCCGTAGGCGAACAACGCGACCAGGGTATCCCGAATCGTTACGTCGTCAATCTGCAGATCGGACTTGTTGTTGACGTGAATCATGAAGTCAACCTGCGTTCCACCCGGCACAGTAGTGCCAGTGGTGATCGGCGTTCCATCGGCGGTCAGCCACGCAGTTTTAACCAGCGCCAAGGCACCACTACTGTTCAACACGAAGATATTCGAGTTGCCCAGAGCAGCATCGACGCCCGCAACATCACCAAAACCTTGGTTGTTTGCGGCTTGTGCCACGGTTCCCAGAGTCAGTAAAACCCCGAGCATGAGTGCAGCAAAGCGCTGCTTGATTTTTCCATATTGCCGTTTCATCGGTTTTCTCCTATTGAAGGGATCCTCACCCCGTTTTCTAAAACAAGGTCCAGCCCAGTACGGACGGACCCCAATTGGTAAATCTTGAATTCAGTTTTCGTCATGGCATCGTCACCGAGAACAACATGGCCCAAACGGCGTTACCGCCGATGTCCAGTTGCGCGTTGGCGACGTTTTCGTCACCCGCATCGACGGTCAAAGCGCCATAGCTCACAACGTCGTCACCCGTTGCGTCGGTCAGGACAGCGGCCCCGTCGACCGCTGTAAAAATTGCGGCTTCCTCGACGGGCGTGCAGGCCACCGCTGCACACGACAGAACTGTGTTGTCCACCTGGATGGATGGCGTCTGATACAAAAATGCTGGGTCGAGTACGTCGCGTACGCTGACATCCGTAATGCCTGCGCCCATGTTGTTGACGTAAAGCAGGTACTTGAACTCCACGCCGCTCGGAATATCCACGCCACTCGGAATTGGTGTGCCATCCAGCCAGAAAGCACGCTTGACAATGGTGGGCGGGACCGCCGTTATAAACTCGCCAAACTCCGACGTACCCAGGAACGCCGTACACGTTCCATCAGTACACAAGGTGGTGGTGGCGGTAATAATGTCGCCAATCGCACCCGGGAAAATGTGATTAAACAATTCCACGCCGGTACCGCCATGCGTGATTGACACGGCGTCTTGATAAACTTCACCTTCGCCGTATGTCGATGGGTCGGCACCGGAAGGGTTGGTAAAGAACTCAATACGGTAATCACCGGCGGGCACGTCGAGGCCAAAGTCCACCGTGACATTGCCGCTGGCCACGATTGCCGAAGTGTGTTCCGGGAAATTCAATAGATTGTTAGGACCCGGATCCGGGTCGCCGGCGTCGTTTGCTGTTACGCCATCGGTGCCGAGGTCGATGCCTAGCGTGCCGTTCGCGTACACCGAGTTTCCGAGGAAGCTGTTCGCGACGCCGGCGCTGAGCGCGGCAATGATGCCGTTGCCGGCGTTATCAGCGATGATGTTCGCTTCGGCCGCAGTGGTGCCACCAAGCGTGTTGCCGTTGGCACCTCCGGCGAATCGTAGACCCTGCGAGGTGTTTCCGACGCCGCCTGCGGCACCCGAACTGTTAGTGCCAATGTAGTTGCCGATGATGAGGTTATCGTCGCTCTGGATCCAAATACCCAGGGTATTTGCCGAGACGACATTCCGGTCAGCAGCAACTGTGCCACCAATGGTGTTGTTGTTGCCCCCACCCGTTAAAAATATTCCCGTGGCGCCGTTGCCGGCCGCGGTGACGCCGTCGACGTCGAGCCCTACCCAGTTGCCGACGATTGTGTTGTTTGTTGCATTTACGTTTATACCGCGATAATCGAAGTTGTTGATGACGAGACCACGGATCGTACTGCCGGCGGCAAGACCATTGATAGTCAGACCCGCGACACCAAGGCCGGCTGAG
>Ga0255049_10000157_pt1 | contig 40213 bp, 35 predicted proteins | sample JV7_2_3_MG_FD_183615 | JGI IMG/M metagenome (GOLD analysis project Ga0255049, IMG submission 183615) | Seawater microbial communities from Jervis Inlet, British Columbia, Canada - JV7_2_3 | ecosystem: Environmental > Aquatic > Marine > Inlet | place: Canada: British Columbia | collected 2016-10-06 | reverse complement strand
CGATGGTGCCGTACTGTCGCGGTCACGGGACCACAGTCACGTAGAGGTGTTGATCCAGGAAGGCGCAATCACCGAGGAAGAAGCACTGGATCATCCGATGCGAAATTTCGTGGAGTGTTGTATCGGCGGTGACGCGCCGGTGCCGGACATGAGTATTACGGGCAAACGCAACTTGTTGCCTGGCGACGTCTTGCTTGCTTGCTCAGATGGCCTTTGGGGTGGCCTGAGCGATGACGACGTAGCTCAGATAGCTCGGCCGGGCGACGACGATCTCAGCGAATGTCTCAAAGATCTCAGCATTCAGGCATTGAATGCGAACTCGCCACACAGCGACAATACGACAGGAACGGCGCTTAAGTGGCTCGGTACCGAAACTAATGAAACTGAGGGGACAGGTTCTGCCTAAGAAAAAGGCTCTGACCCAGAATTGAAAGGAGAATAATAATGCGCCCAAGTGAGCGCGATGCCGACCAGATGAGAGTTGTGCGTTTTACGCCTGATTTCACGCGACATGCCGAGGGTAGTGTGTTGGTGGAATTCGGAGATACCCGGGTCCTTTGTACCGCGAGCGTCGAACGGCGTGTTCCACCGTGGTTGCGTGGTAAAGGCAGTGGCTGGGTAACAGGTGAGTACGGGATGTTGCCGCGTTCGACAAACACGCGAACAAACCGCGAAGCGACACGCGGGAAACAAAGCGGTCGAACGCTGGAGATTCAGCGGTTGATTGGCCGATCTCTGCGTGCCGTCGTCGATCTCGACGCGCTCGGTGAGCGAACCGTTACGCTCGACTGCGATGTCATTCAGGCAGATGGTGGTACTCGCACAGCCTCGATCAGCGGTGCCTTCGTTGCGCTGACGCTTGCAATAGAAAAACTGGTCGCCGACAAATCTCTACCAAAGAATCCGCTACATGGTCATGTTGCCGCTGTTTCCGTTGGCATTTACAGAGGAATACCGGTGCTCGATCTGGACTACGCGGAGGACTCCGCGGCAGAAACCGATATGAACGTCGTGATGAACGGAGCTGGAGGATTTATCGAGGTGCAGGGCACTGCCGAAGGCCACGCATTCAGCGATGAGGAACTTAACTCGATGCTCGCCCTTGCCCGCAAGGGTGTCGATGAAATCATCGCGGTGCAAAACGAAGCACTCGCGCGCTGAGACGCCGTTGTTCGAGCTGCCTGACAAGATCGTCATGGCCAGTGGCAACGCCGGCAAACTCCGTGAGATCGAGCGCATATTGGCGGCGCTCGACATCACGGTTATATCGCAGGCGGATCTCGCTGTTAGTGATGCGATTGAGACGGGCGACACCTTTGTCGAAAACGCACTGATCAAAGCGCGGCATGCTGTGGCCGCTACCGGACTGCCGGCGATTTCGGACGACTCCGGCCTTGTTGTTGATGCGCTTGACGGAGGACCGGGGGTGTACTCGGCTCGCTACTCCGGGCCCGGAGCCAGCGACGACTCCAATATCGATAAATTGTTGCAGGAGCTGCAAGACGTGGACGATGCGAGCCGGGGTGCGGCGTTCCACTGTGCCGCGTGCTTTGTATTGCCGGATGACGGCGATCCGGTGATCGCGGAGGGTGAGTGGCGCGGCGCTATTCTGCGAGAGCGCCGCGGCGATGGCGGCTTCGGATACGATCCGGTATTCCTGGATTCCGAATCCGGTCTCAGCGCGGCAGAACTGGATTCGGAGCAAAAAAACCAGCGCAGTCACCGGGGTAAGGCCCTGGCAGGCCTGGTCCAACAAATGATGCAACACCCGAGACAAAGCTGATGGAGGTGCCGCCGCTGGCTTTGTACGTGCACCTGCCATGGTGTGCTCGAAAGTGCCCGTACTGTGATTTCAATTCACACACCGCAGGGGACTCGGCGCCGAAGACCCGCTATATCGATGCGTTACTCGCCGATCTCGACGCGGAGGCTGTGCGTGCAGGATCGCGGCAGTTGATCAGCGTGTTTTTGGGCGGCGGTACTCCGAGTCTGTTTTCGCCCGGCGAAATCGGCACATTGCTAGACGGTATCGCAGCGCGGTTTAGCCTGATTGACGACATCGAGATTACGATGGAAGCGAATCCGGGCACCGTCGAGTGCGGCGATCCAATGGGGTATAGGAATGCCGGCGTCAATCGCCTGTCGATCGGTGCGCAGAGCTTCAATGCGGATTCGCTCGCCAGGCTGGGTCGCATTCACACCGTGGGTGATATTGCACGGGCCGTCGATGCGGCTCACGAGGCCGGGTTTTCGAACATTAACCTCGATGTAATGTTCGCGCTGCCGGGGCAGTGCGTCGATGATGCACTATTCGATCTGCGAGCCGCCGCAGACCTCGCTCCAGTGCATCTGTCCTGGTATCAACTCACGCTGGAACCAAACACGGTTTTTCATGCTCGACCGCCAGAAGGCCTGCCCGATGATGACCTGAGCTTCGAGATGCAAACCGAGGGCCAGGCGCTGCTGGCAACCCTGGGCTACGAACAGTACGAGGTGTCGGCGTATGCGCGGGACGGACGGCGCTGTCGTCATAATCTCAATTACTGGTACTTCGGCGACTACCTGGCCGTCGGCGCCGGGGCGCACGGCAAGATCAGTAGCGACACGGGAATTTGGCGATACGCCAAAGTGGCGAACCCGCTCATGTATATGGAAATGCTGGAGCGAAGCGGGTCGGAAATTGATATGGCACCACTCGGTGAGTCCGAGCGGGTGTTCGAATTCATGCTCAATGTCTTGCGGCTGACAGATGGCTTTGACCAAGCGCTCTTTGCCGAACGGACCGGGCTGCCGGCGGCGAGCCTGACCGAGCGGCTCGCGGTGGCGTCGAAAAAGCAGCTCATCGAAGAGATTTCAGGTGGTTTTTGGCGCGCCACAGGACTCGGCCAGCGCTTCTTAAATGACCTGCAGGGCGAGTTTCTGCCTTGATTGTTTATGCACAACGCCTCACGGAGTGCTGTATTTTCAGTGCGAGAGGGCTGTCATCTCACTTTGAGCATCTGAAAAACACGCTAAATCGTTGATTTAACAAGAAATACCAAAATGAACACAAAATAGACATTTTGATACGCTTCTTTGAAAATCCGCACCTTAGGTGCTTCGCCCAAAATTCTTCCACAGACTTATCCACAGCTTCTGTGGATAAGGTGTCGAGGTGCGGCGGGGCTTGCGGCGATGCCCGGATGCGTTTATATTACGCGCCCATTTCGCACCTCAGTGTGCTGCGGAGAGCGTCCCATGAAAGCCGATATTCACCCCAATTATGGTGACATCAAAGTAACCTGTAGTTGCGGTAACGAGTTCACCACGCGTTCGACGCTCGGCGAGGACCTCTCTATAGAAGTGTGCTCTTCCTGCCATCCGTTTTATACCGGCAAGCAGAAGATCGTCGATACCAGCGGACGCGTGGACAAATTCCGCCGCAAGTACGGTATGAGCTAACAGCTGGCCGCGGCTGCCGGGCGTTTTCCGGCGGTCGTCCTGCAATTGGATTTACCATTCCGCGAATGGAATACGCGGGGCTCTGCTATGCTCGTACGTAGTAAAGTAAGAGGAAACCAATGACCAAGGACGCATTCCACCTATCTGGCCCCAACGGCACTGACATGGAGCTGCCCGTTCGCAAGGGCACAGTCGGCCCTGATGTCATCGACATCAGCAAGCTCTATAAAGAACAAGGTGTCTTTACCTACGATCCTGGCTTCGTAGCGACCGGCAGCTGCGAATCCGACATCACGTATATCGATGGGGAGCAGGGCATATTGATGTACCGGGGCTACCCGGTCGAGCAGTTAGCCGAAAATTCTAATTTCCTGGAAGTGTCTTACTTGCTGTTGCACGGTGAGCTGCCGACCAAGGAAGCACTGGAACAATTCACCACCACGATTAGCACTCACACGATGCTCAATGAAGGCATGCTGAGCTTCTTTAAGGGTTTTCGTTATGACGCGCATCCGATGGCAATGTTGTCCGCGGTCGTTGGATCCATGTCGGCGTATTACCACGACGAGATGGACGCGAACAATCCCGATCATCGCGACATTTTTGCGCATCGCATCCTGGCCAAGCTGCCGACCATTGCGGCGGCAGCATATAAGCTCAACAGCGGTCAACCGTTCATGTATCCGCAAAACGACTTGAACTACTGCGAAAACCTGTTGCGCATGTTGTTCGCGGTGCCCGCCGAGCCCTACGAAAATGATCCAATTGCTGCCGAGGCGCTCGACCTGTTGTTTATCCTGCATGCCGATCACGAGCAAAACTGTTCGACGTCAACGGTGCGGATGGCGGGCAGCTCAGGCGCCAATCCGTATTCGGCAATCGCCGCCGGCATCGCGGCGCTTTGGGGGCCTGCCCACGGTGGTGCCAATGAAGCAGTTTTGAACATGCTTAAAGAGATCGGTGATGCAAGCCAGATTTCGAAGTACGTCGAAAAAGCCAAGAACAAAGATGATCCGTTCCGCCTGATGGGATTTGGGCATCGCGTGTATAAGAATTTCGATCCACGCGCGACAATTATTCGAGGTATGTGCCATAAGGTTCTCAAGAGCCTTGGACGTCAGAGCACTCCAATGTTCGATTTGGCGCTTGAGCTTGAAGAGATGGCGCTGAAAGATGATTACTTTGTGGAAAAAAACCTGTATCCGAATGTCGACTTCTATTCAGGCATTATCTACCGGGCCCTGGGGATTCCGACATCGATGTTCACCGTCATGTTTGCAATCGGCCGTTCGGTGGGCTGGACCGCGCATTGGCGCGAAATGATCTCCGATCCAGATGGACGCATCAACCGGCCGCGCCAGCTCTACACGGGGCCGGTCGCTCGCGATTACATCTCAATCGAAAAGCGGTAGGAACACACGACCTGCGAACGCCACATTTACCGGCGGACTGCGGGCTGCGCCCACTTTAGGTCTCGCCGGCAAACGTCCCGCCCGCAAGTCATTCTGAGATTCGTACAGCTGGCGTGCAGGATGTTTATCGACCGAAGTAAAGCGCAGCGTAGCGAGCCATGAGGGAGAGAAATATCCTGCACGTCGGCTGTGTCAGCTGAGAAGCGCTGCGACAGCTTTGATGTCCGCACGCTTCGTTGGTTTGCGGTCGATAGGTGATATCGGCGCCTGTCGGATTCCGTCAACCGGGAATACGGTTGCTTCGATTGATTCACCGCAGTGTTCGAACTCGAATCCTGCAAAGGTATCGGGACTAACGCTTCGGCCGCGGCGATTCTTGAGTCGCCTCTCATATGAGCAACACGAGATATTCCGGTCGGCCAGAAACATTGCGATGGCCTCGGGACTGTCGGTGAACACATGCAAATTGACTGCGGAATTTTCATCGGCGGCGCCACTCAGGACGGGGCCAACCAGCCGTGGCGTAAATTCCTCAAGCATCTGCATGGCGGAAATCGCAGCTTCACGCATGGCTTTCAAATGATCTGCGTGAGTCTCGCCACCGAACAACAGCAGGTGTTCATTCACGGCCTGCTCTATCTCAGAGTTTCCGGGCAACGAACCGCGCGTGCCCATGCCAAGGCGATCGGCCGCTTTGGTCTTGGCTACGCGATAATCGCGAATACCCTGGTCGACGATGATTCGAGCAGCCTCCTGGGCGAGCATTTGCCGCGCCCGGTCGTCGCCGTTTGAGGGTTTTCTTGTCATTGACTCAGAATAACGTGTCGTCTTCTTCCGTTTCCGGTTCGTCGATGCCCGTCGTGTCATTGAAGATATCAGGGAGCTCTTCTACCGTGTCGCAGGTCGGTACCTTGTCTTCGCGAAACGTCTCAAAGATGGCGTTGCCTTGTCCGGCACGGGCGGGGCAGCCCGTATCCCGATCGATGCGAACAGAAACAATGCCATCCGGCATTGGCATCTGGTGTTCGGGAACTTCACGCAGCGCGATACGCATAAACTCTATCCATATGGGCAATGCTGTCCGGGATCCCTCCTCGCCCGGCCCCAACGGAAGGTCGTCGTCATAGCCGACCCAGACCACGCCAGCCAGGTCACCGTTGAAGCCGCCGAACCAAGCATCGCGTTGATCGTTGGAGGTCCCCGTTTTACCCGATAGGTCACGGCGGCCAAGTGCGCGCGCGCGGCGACCGGTGCCGCGTCGGATAACATCACGCATCATGTCCTGAATCAGAAAAGCGTTCTGGGCGGTGATCACTCGCGGTGCGGCATTAACTGCCTCGAACAGTTCGGGCGCGGTCGCGGCATCCGGGCGATTCTCCATCGATACCTGCACAAACTGCTCCAGTAACAGCTCATCTAACAACGCGTCTTCGAATTCCTGTTGTGGCACGAAATCCTCGTCGGGTTCGGCAAAACATTCCGGGCAAACGAGACGCGGGTCGGCTCGATATCGTGCTTCGCCATCGGCGCCGTAGATCGCGTCGATAACATACGGCTTCACCCCGTAGCCGCCGTTTGCAAATACGGCGTAGCCCTGCACCATGTCGAGCGGCGACGCAGAGCCGGCGCCCAGGGCGAGCGAACCGTTCCTCGGCAGCGCGGCATCGCCGAAGCCGAATTTTGCGATATGCCTGGCTGCGTTTCCGATGCCTGTTTCAAACAGCAGCAGTCGCACCGAGACCAGGTTCATCGACCTGACCAGCGCTTCGCGCAGCCGTGTTGGCCCGTAGAAGCGACCGGAGTAGTTAATCGGCCGCCATACTGCCTCGAGCGCTTCGGAGCTGATTACAACAGGCGCATCGAGAATGACGGTCGCTGGTGTGTTGCCATGTTCGAGCGCGGCTGAGTAAATAAACGGTTTGAAAGACGAGCCCGGCTGGCGAAATGCCTGCGAGGCTCGGTTGAACTTGCTTATCGCGAAATCGAAGCCGCCCGTGAGACTGCTGATCGCGCCGTCGGCAGGATCGACCGAAACGACAGCGCCCTGTGCCTCCGGTATTTGCGCCAGGGCCCAGGTCCCAGCCGTCGTTGGCATGATAACGATAACATCGGACGTGCTGAGAATTTCGCCGGCAGATTTTGGCTCGCCACCGGTTGTTTCCCGGTCGACGAACAATTTGGCCCAACTGATTCCGTGCCACGGAATTACGTCTGACTCGCCATTTGCAAGGACGATCTCGATACTGTTGTCTTCGTTCACGGCGGTAACGACCGCGACCGACAGCCCGCCCGGAACATATTGTTGTAAAACCTGCTTGACGTCGACCGGCCACTCATCGAACGGTGCCGCGAGCATCTCCTCACTGAGTTCAACGGTGTCTAGCGGTCCCCGGTAACCACGGCGACGCGTGAATTCGAGCAGCCCGTTTCGCAGCGCGTAATTAGCGGCTTCTTGCAATCGCGAATCGAGCGTCGTAATAACCTGATAACCATCGGTATAGGCGTCAAAGCCAAAACGATCGAGCATCTCGCGGCGCACCATTTCTGCGACGTACGGCGCGTTGAGTTCAATTGCGGCCCCATGCAGAAGGGACGCCATGGGAAAATCGTTTGCCTGGTCACGCTCGGCTTCACTGATATAGCCGAGGCTCTCCATCCGACTGAGTACATAGCCGCGGCGCGTCGTGGCCTTCTCCGAGCTTGTGACAGGGTTGTAGTCAGACGGGGCCGGTAACAAACCGGCAAGCGTCGCTGCCTCGGCGATATTGATATCGCTTAGGTTCTTGTTGAAATAGACCTGCGAAGCCGCCGCTACACCGTAAGCACGCTGACCGAAGAACATCTTGTTCAAAAAGAACGCCATGATCTGATCTTTGTCGAACTCCTGCTCGATCTTGTAGGCGAGAAACGCTTCTCTTAACTTGCGAATAAAAGATTGTTCCAGCGACAGGAAATAGGCTCGCGCAAGCTGTTGTGTCAGCGTGCTGCCACCGCCGGAGATCTGGCCCGTGAGAACGAGTTGCGACAGCGCGCGCAGTACGCCGCGATAATCGATGCCCGGATGAACGAAGAAACGCTGGTCCTCTGCAGCGACGAATGCATCGACAATATGCTGTGGTACGTCCTCATAAATAATTGGAATCCGGCGTCGCTCGCCGATTTCACTGATCAGGTACCCATCGCGGCTAAAGATTCGTAACGGAACCTCCAACTGAATGTCGCGAATCGTTTCTGCCGCCGGCAGGCTTGGTGATGCGTAGTAATAAGCGCCAACGATGCCGGCAGTCAAACCAATTGAGATTACGCCACCAAGGCCAACGACGACAATCAGCCAACGCACGATGCGTCGCCGCTTTGAAATACTGATCTTTTTTTCAAAATTCGAAATGATTTGCATCCTGGTATTTCATAACACATACGGCAATTAGCAACGGTGCCCGCTTGCTCTATTAATAAGTACGCTGATGTCCGATAGCTGCAGAAAAGGTGGCAATCCTGAGGCAATCCGCTCCAGGGTCTCCGGGCCCAAGATGCTGATGATAACGAGCGAATACCTCGGGCTGCAATATTGACGTAGTTCCCGCGCAGATTTCCTCAAAAAGGGCCGTTTTGGTCGATTCGGGCAGTGAGTCATAGTCGTTGGGTCGGGGCACGAACCAGTTCACGGAATGCGACCGGCCCGACCAGTACCATACGGATCACCGGATCGTGAACAAAGTCACGTTTTATTTAACATTTTGTTGATATATAGTTAAATCGATTGTTCACACCCAGACTACATTTGACTCGCAACTTACCGACCTAGAAGGAAAAATACGTGTTTTTCGGCAAAAAATCTTTACCGCTGCTGGGCCTCGATATAACGACGTCGTCGGTCAAGCTAATTGAGCTTTCCAAGAGTGGAAAGCGCTTTCGGGTCGAATCTTACTCCGCGGAGCCCACACCACCGAGCTCGGTCAGCGAGAAAGCAATTGTGGATGCCAAAGCCGTTGGTGAGGCAATCCGGCGCGCCGTCAAGCGAGCGGGCGCAAAAGCGACCGATGTCGCCGTAGCAATAAGCGGTGATGCGGCCATTACCAAAGTCATTCAAATGCCGTCGAGCCTCTCCGAAAGAGACCTCGAAGGGCAGGTCGAAATTCAGGCTGACCAGTACATTCCGTTCCCGATGGAAGAGGTCAGTTTCGACTACGAAGTAGTTGGACCGAATGAGAAGGACCCGGAACTCATGGACGTCCTGCTCGTCGCGACGCGTACCGACAATGTTGATCAACGTCAAGCGGCCGTCAATGCAGCCGGCCTGGCTGTTCATGTCGTGGACGTCGAAGCTTTCGCACTTGAGAATGCTTGTGCTTTGCTAAGCCACCAGATCCCCGAAAACGGATTGGGGCAGTCGGTTGCGGTAGTCGATATCGGCGCAAGCAGCACGACATTCAGTGTGCTTTCAGACCTTAAAGTTATTTACACGCGTGATTTCAACTTCGGCGGGCAACAGCTCACTGAAGAAATCATGCGTACCTACGGCCTGTCGATGGAAGATGCGGGTCGCGCTAAAAAGCAAGGTGGACTGCCGAGCAATTATCAGCCCGAGGTGCTCGAGCCGTTCATCGACGACATGACCCAACAGGTGAGTCGTTCGCTGCAGTTCTACCTGGCATCAGGTGGCGGCCGCGAGCAGCCGGACATGATTCTCGTCTGTGGTGGTTGCGCCAATATTCCTGGTATCGCGGACGTTATTTCGAGCCGCGTCGGTATTCCAACCGAGATCGGCGATCCGCTGGGGCAAATGAAAATTTCATCCAAAGCAAAGTCACAAGGTGTGCATAAAGATGCGACAGCATTGTTGACTGCGTGCGGCCTTGCATTGAGGAGCTTCGACTAATATGCCACGTATTAATCTACTCCCCTGGCGCGAGGAAGAACGCAAAAAGCGCCAACGCGATTTCGGTGTCGCTATGGCTGGCGGCGTTGTCACAGCAATAGTTTGCGTGCTCGGAGTTGTGTTCGTCTATTCACAGATGATTGACAACCAGAAAGACCGCAATCAACGGCTGACAGACGAAATTGCCGAGCTTCAAAAAAGTATTGAAGAGATCGACGGTCTCGAGCGGCAAAAAGAACGTCTGTTGGCCCGCATGGAAATTATCGAGCAGTTGCAAAAGAGCCGTCCAGAAATCGTACATCTATTCGACGGTATGGCGCGGCAGCTTCCAGAAGGTGTTTACCTTACAGGAATGATACAAAAGGGATCGAAAATAGAGCTTCGCGGAGTCGCTCAGTCGAGCACGCGCGTATCTGCTTTGATGCGCCAGGTCGATGCTTCCGAATGGCTGGCCGATCCAGAGGTTGATCGTGTCGAAACAACGTCAACAGGCTCTTCCCGCCAGGCTGAGTTCATCGTGTATGTCAGGCAGGAGCATGCGAAAGATGCTTCGGAGGAATTGAGATGAACCTTGTTGAAGAACTCAAGAGCCTCGATATCAATGACGTTGGACGTTGGCCACTCTTGTTTCGCGCCGCAGTGATTGTTCTCGCTTTTGCAGCCGTCACAGGTCTCGGCGTTTACTGGACCATCGTTAAAGACAAGGCGCCCCAATTGAGCCGGGCACAAGAGGATGAACAGACTCTGCGTGTTACGTTCGAGAACAAACAGCGCAAAGCCGCCAACTACGATGCCTACAAAAGGCAGCTGTCTCAAATTGAGCAGTCGTTTGGAACGATGTTGCGGCAGTTGCCGGGCGAAACAGAAATTCCGAGTCTGATCGTGGACATCTCGCAAACAGGACTGGCGGCAGGATTGCAGGAAAAACTGTTTCAGCCGCAGCCTGAAATCCCCAAAGATTTCTATGCCGAGAAACCGATAAAGATTCGGCTTTCAGGCGGTTATCACGAAATGGCCAATTTCGTTAGCGGTATCGCTGCGCTGCCTCGTATCGTGACATTGCATGACATCAGCATTACGCCTGAAGGCCAGGACAGCTTTGACAAACTGAGCCTGGAAGTAACGGCGAAAACCTACCGCTATCTCGATGAGGAGGCAGGCTGATAATGAATGCTCTTCACTCGATTCGAAATGGCCTGGTACTGGTACTGATCGCAGCGGGACTGACCGCGTGCTTTGCAGACAATGACGATCTGGACGAGTATGTCACCGAAGTTAAATTGCGACCTGGTGGCCGTATCGATCCGCTACCGGAAATCACACCGTACGAAATTTTTGTCTATGTTGCAGACGCCGAAGGCGTGCGCTCACCTTTCGTACCCGACACGCCACAAGCAACTGCAGGGGTTTCGGGCCGTGGACCGCGACCCGATACGGATCGGAGCCCCGAGTTCCTCGAGGGATTCCCGCTCGATACGCTGCGAATGGTTGGCACGCTGTACATCGGAGATTCGATGTACGGGCTTATACAAACAAGTGATGGCCTGATTCACCGCGTTATACCCGGCAACTTCATGGGTCAAAACGACGGGCGAATTATTGACATCACCGAATCTGAAATCGACATGATTGAAATAATCTCTGACGGGATCGGCGGCTACATAGAAAGAGATGCCGCCATAGCTCTTTCAAACTAATGCCTGAATGGAACTGGGAGTAAAAGGAATGATGTTCAAAATCAAACAGACGGCCGGACACCGTATGGTGCTAAAACTGGCTGCTTTGTCACAGGCTTTGTTGCTTTTGTTTGTGGGATTGGCTGCAAACGCACAAGAGGGCAACCGGCTACAGGACATTCAGGTTCAGAGTCTGCCCGGCCAAAGAGTGGAGCTAAAGTTGATAATGAGCGGAACGGCGCCTGAGCCGCTTGCGTTCACAATTGACAACCCAGCTCGTATCGCTCTTGATCTCCCCGACACAGCTCTTGGACTCACGTCACGACGTCGCGACGTTAATCTCGGCCCCCTTGCCACAATTTTGACGGCAGAGGCGAATGGCCGCACTCGTGTGGTTCTTAATCTCGAACAGATGGTCAGCTATGAGACGCGCCGCAGCGGTAATACCGTCATTATAACGTTGGGTGACGGTGAAAGTTACAGCGAGGATTCGACGCAGTTTGCCAGTGTCGCTACTCCCTCGGCCCAATCGTATGCCGGCTCGGCCGTCGGTGCTCGTTCAATTTCAAGTGTCGATTTCCGCCGCACGCGTGACGGTGGAGGCCGCATCGTGGTCAACCTGACCGACCCATCGACGCCGGTTGATATTCGACAGGAGGGCGGTCGCGTTGTCGCAGTATTCAAGGATACCGAGTTGCCTGCAGAGCTGATGCGACGTCTCGACGTCATGGACTTTGCAACGCCAGTTACGACAGTTGACGCACTGCGCACAAATCTTGATACGCGCATCGTAATTTCGGCTGAAGGTAAGTACGAACAGCTCGCTTATCAAACAGACAACGAGTTCACAATCGAAATCAACCCGGCTTCAGAGGACATTGAGACATCAAGCTTGTTCTCCGAGACCAAGGAATATGAAGGTCAGCGATTGACGCTGAATTTTCAGGACATCGAAACACGGGCGGTACTGCAGCTTTTGGCCGAAACGTCCGGTCGCAATATTGTTGTGTCGGATACGGTTCAGGGCAACGTGACGCTGCGCTTGCGGAATGTGCCATGGGACCAGGCGCTCGATATTGTTATGACGACCAAGGGTCTGGACATGCGCCAGAACGGCAATGTCATTATTGTAGCGCCGGCTGAGGAAATTGCGGCTCGCGAGACGGCAGACCTCGAAGCACAACAAGCGATTAGCGGACTTGAGCCACTTTACTCTGAGTTCCTGCAAGTCAATTACGCGAAAGCTGGTGACCTGGCGGGACTGATAAGTTCGGAAAGCGGGAACTCGTTGATGTCGGAGCGCGGCAGTATTGCCGTCGACGATCGCACGAACACCCTGCTGGTGCAGGATACCGCGTCACACTTGCAAAATATCCGCCGCTTGGTTCGCACGCTGGATGTGCCGATCAAACAAGTGCTGATCGAATCGCGCATCGTTGTTGTCGGCGACACGTTCAGCCGCGACCTCGGTGTTCGTCTCGGCGTTACCGGAATAAACGAGAGTGGAACCAACAGTGGTGGTCAATTTATTTCGGGTACCGGCAATGCTACGGACACAATGGTTACCTCGTCTATCGGAAACCTTGCGGACCCGGCTAATGGAACGATTTTCCCGGTCGCGGTGCCATCGCTCTCGAATCGGTACAATGTCAGCGTACCGATCGCCGACGCAGCCGGTCGATTCTCCTTGGCCGTTCTCGAAGCAGATTATCTGGTTGATCTCGAGCTGACAGCGCTGGAAGCTGAAGGTTACGGTGAGATCGTTTCGACACCGCGCGTAATTACGGCGAACCAAAAGGAAGCCAGGATCGAGCAAGGTGTTGAGATTCCGTACCAGCAGGCATCGTCGTCAGGCGCGACCACCGTTCAGTTCAAGAAAGCAGTGCTGAGCTTGACAGTAACGCCACACATAACGCCGGACAACAACATCATCATGGACATACGGGTTCATAAGGACAATGTTGGTGAGGTTATTTCAACGGGCGGCCTTGGTGGTACGGTACCGAGTATCGATACCCGCATGATTGAGACCCAGGTGCTCGTTAAGGATGGACAGACAATCGTTCTCGGGGGCATCTACGAAACTGAGCGTCGCGAAACGGTTAACAAAGTGCCGTTCCTCGGCGATATCCCGGGACTGGGTGTGTTATTCCGCAGCAAACAGCGTATTGACAACAAGGCGGAGCTGTTGATATTCGTGACACCGCGAATTCTGGAAGAAGGCTCGAGTATTTACTAATCCCAGGTAAGCGGGATAAGGACGAAAGCCAACCTTTGGGTTGGCTTTCTCTTTGATACAGGACCCTGATGAGACATCCGCAGAATATCTTTCTAATCGGCCCAATGGGTGCAGGAAAGTCGGCAGTTGGCCGGCAACTCGCGAAATTACTGCACCTGTCCTTCGTCGACAGTGACGACGAAATTGAGACACGTACAGGCGTCGACATTCCCTTCATCTTTGAGAAGGAAGGGGAAGACGGATTTCGCAAGCGTGAAGCAAAGGTCATCGACGACCTTTCCGCCATGGAAAGCGTGGTTCTCGCTACGGGCGGTGGCGCGGTTGCGGACCCGCAGAATCGCAGCCGGCTCGGCGCTCGCGGTTTCGTAGTATATCTGTACACAACGGTCGACCAGCAACTTGCCCGAACCCAAAAAGGTCGCGAGCGGCCCATGCTCGCAAACGGTGACAGCCGCAATATCCTTGAGGATCTGATGGCCGTACGCGATCCAATGTATCGGGAGATTGCCGATCTGACGGTCGAGACGGATGGCCGGAAGGTTAAGGCGGTCGCAAACGAGATACTCGAACGGCTTTAACTCGTAAGGGCCCGCAGCCGGGATGTTTATCACCGGCATGGCTCGCTGCGCTGCGCTTTATTGCCGGTGACAAACATCCCGTCCACGAGCCCTTTCGGGTAATCTAGCGCCCTATGTCTGCCCTGCGCACAATCAACGTCGACCTCGGTGATCGCAGCTATCCGATCGTCATCGGTAGTGGTTTGCTCGGCGGTTCTTTCGATCTGACGGAATACGTTGTGGGACCTGATTGCCTGGTTGTCAGCAATGAGACCGTTGCGCCGCTGTATCTCGACAAGCTTAAGGCCTGCCTTGCGGGCAAGACAGTTGAATCGATCAGCCTCCCTGACGGCGAAACACATAAGACCACCGACACGATGCACACGATTCTCGACAAGCTCGTCGAGTGCGGTGCCAATCGTGATACAACCGTGATTGCACTGGGCGGTGGTGTTGTTGGTGATATAGCCGGGTTTGCCGCGGCGTGTTACATGCGCGGCGTCACTTTCATCCAGGTGCCGACGACACTCCTGGCGCAGGTCGACTCTTCGGTTGGCGGCAAGACTGGTGTTAATCATGCCAGCGGCAAGAATTTGGTTGGCGCGTTCTATCAGCCAAAAGTGGTGGCGATCGACACCGACACGCTTGTTTCTCTCCCGGATCGTGAGCTCAGCGCCGGATTGGCGGAAGTCATTAAGTACGGCGTGATTGTTGACGTCGATTTCTTTGCCTGGCTTGAGCAAAACATGGATGCGCTTGTTAGCCGTGATGCGTCGATGCTCGCGACCGCAATTGCACGATCGTGCGAACTCAAAGCTGCCGTTGTCGCCGAAGACGAACGTGAGTCGGGTAGGCGTGCAATCTTGAATTTCGGACATACGTTTGCTCATGCGATCGAACGCTGTATGGGCTATGGGGAATGGCTGCACGGCGAGGCGGTCGCTGTCGGCATGGTGATGGCCGCGAAGCTCAGCGGGATCGATTCGGCGGCCGTAAATCGTCTTTGCGCATTGATCGAGAAGGCCGGGTTGCCGGTCGTGCCGCCCAGCGTAGATGCGGACAAGATGCTGGCTTCAATGGGCAACGACAAAAAGGTGATGGACAAATCGCTGCGATTCGTACTGCTAAGATCGCTGGGCGATGCGTTTGTTACATCGAGCTATGACGATGATGTTCTGCGCAATCTATTGAGCGCCAACACCTGATGCAGACTGGATCGCTGGCGTCGTACGCGGCAGACGAGTCGCAAAGCCGGGGCAGGCGCTACGACGAACCTGGCGCTTCCTATCGCGGCGAGTATCAGCGCGACCGCGATCGCATCATTCATTCAACGGGTTTTCGGCGCCTTGTGTACAAAACGCAGGTTTTCGTTAATCACGAAGGCGACCTGTATCGCACACGATTGACACACTCGCTCGAGGTCGCGCAGGTTGCACGCACGGTGGCCGTTGCATTGCAATTGAACGAACCGTTGACGGAAGCAATTTGCCTGGCGCATGACATTGGCCACACACCGTTCGGGCATGCGGGGCAAGATGCACTGAATGCGTGCATGCGTGAATTCGGTGGTTTCGAGCACAACCTTCAGTCATTGCGCGTTGTCGACGAACTGGAGGCAAAGTACGCGGATTTTCCTGGCCTGAATCTGATGTTCGAAACACGCGAAGGGATACTTAAGCATTGCTCCGCGAAAAACGCACGAGTGCTTGGCGATGTCGGCGAAAGATTCCTCAATCGCGAGCAACCAGGCCTCGAGGGGCAGCTGGCAAATATTGCAGACGCAATTGCCTACAACAATCACGATGTAGACGATGGTTTTCGCGCCGGTCTCTTGAGCATTGATCAATTGCGCGAACAGCCATTGTTCGGACCACGCTTCGACGAGGTGCATCGGCTTTACCCGAAACTCGACGATCGCCGACTGATCTACGAAATTATTCGTCGTATGATTGACGCTGTCGTCACTGATCTGATCGAGAACACGAGTCACAACATCGAAACGGCAAACCCCGGGTCAATTGATGATGTTCGCAAGGCGGACAAGGCGATGGTCGTATTGTCCGACGACATTTACGAGCAACATGTGTCTCTGAAGAAATTCCTTAACAAGCATCTCTATTCGCATGAGAGAAAACTCGATATGACTCGACAAGCTCAGGCGATTGTCCGGGAATTGTTCGAGACCTATTCGAGCGATATTCATAGCATGCCAACGGAATTTTCAAGCAGAGCCGAGCAGCAGGATGAATCGGGCCGGGCGAGAGTTGTCGCAGACTACATTGCCGGAATGACAGATCGCTATGCGATTGCAGAACACGAGCGCATCACAGCCTGATAGAATGCGCCGCGCCGGTGGTTAGGCCGGCCAATCGATACTGAGGCTGAACATTGACCGACAAGGAAATTGAATTGCGGGACCGCCTGATATTCGCGATGGACGTGCCCGACTGCGATCGGGCACGCGAGCTGGCAACAGAGCTCGGGGACTCCGTCACTTTTTATAAGATCGGACTCGAGCTCATGATGAGCGGTGGTTACTTCGATTTGCTCGACTGGATGCTGGCCAGGGATAAAAAGGTCTTCTGCGATCTCAAGTTTTTCGACATTCCTGCAACAGTTGGTTCAGCCGTCAGGCAGCTCAAGGATCGCGGCGCAAGTTTCGTTACCGTGCACGGCAACCAGTCTATTATGCAGGCGGCCGCCGAAAACAAGGGCGACACGCTCAAGGTTCTTGGCGTTACCGTTCTTACAAGTCTCGATCGAGGTGATCTCGACGATCTCGGTTTCGATTGTGATATCGAGGCACTCGTTATTTCCCGGGCGCGACGTGCACTCGAGGCCGGATGTGACGGCGTTATTTCATCAGGCCTCGAGGTGTCGAAGCTTAGAGAGCACGTCGATCCGAAGTTAATCGTCGTTACGCCGGGTATTCGCCCCGTGGATAACAAACCATCAGGCGATCAAAAACGTGTCGTGACAGTTGAGACCGCAATTGCAAATGGCGCTGACCATATCGTTGTGGGCCGGCCGATACGCGATGCTGAGGATCCGCGCGTGGCCGCGGAGGACATTCAAGCCTCGATCGCCGCGCAGGTTGGCGCCTGATGGGGGAGCTTGAGAACGACCTTTTGTTACGTGCGCTAATGTGCGAATCGGTGCCGCGGACACCGGTCTGGATCATGCGACAGGCGGGTCGTTACCTGCCCGAGTACCGCGAAGTACGAGAGCAGGCCGGCGACTTCATGAGCCTTTGCTCCAATCCGGATCTTGCCTGCGAAGTTACGCTGCAACCGTTGCGGCGATTCAAACTCGATGCCGCGATCCTGTTTTCGGACATTCTGACCATTCCCGATGCGATGGGGCTCGGCCTGTACTTCGAGGGCGGGGAAGGCCCCCGATTCGAGAGGCCGGTGAGGTCGCCGTCGGATATCAAAGAACTGCGGCGGCCCGATGTGGAGAAAGACCTCGGTTTCGTATTCGAGGCTGTACGCACGATTCGCCGGGAGCTCAGCGGCAGCGTGCCATTGATCGGGTTCGCTGGCAGCCCATGGACGGTTGCGACTTACATGGTCGAGGGGCGATCGAACCGGGATTTTGCAACGATTAAGGGACTGGCTGCCGAAGACCCGGCGGCGTTGACTTCGCTGCTCAATATCGTCGCGCAGACAACAACGGAATATCTGAATTTGCAGATAGAAGCAGGCGCCCAGGCCGTTATGCTGTTTGACACCTGGGGTGCAGCTCTAGAAGCGGATGACTATCGGCGATATTCACTCGCGAACATGCAAAAAATTGTTGATGGGCTCACGCGCGAGAATGAGGGGCGAACCGTGCCTGTCATACTATTTACGAAAGGTGCAGGACCATTACTGGCGGATATGGCCGAAACGGGCTGCGACGCTCTCGGCGTGGACTGGACCACCGATCTAGCGACGGCACGGGAATACGTCAATGACAAAGTGGCGTTACAGGGCAATCTCGATCCGGCGACTCTGAGAGAATCGCCGGAGGCAATCCGGCAAGGTGTCGCCGATGTACTCGAAAGCTACGGCAAGGGCCCCGGACACGTATTCAACCTGGGCCACGGCATCACGCCGGACATCGACCCGGAGCACCTCGGCGTCCTCGTCGATGCGGTGCACGAATTGAGTCCGAAATACCACGAATGACAACGGACCTATAGGAGATTTCTTTCTCTCATGGCTCGCTGCGCTGCGCTTTACTTCGGTCAAAAAACATCCTATAGGCCCATTGTCATTTGAGCTCTATCTCGATGATTGAACACTGTTGGACAACATTGGCGGTGATGCCGCCGTGTGTTTCCGCCGGTGCCCAGGTGGGCTCACCGAATTTGTAGGACTCCATATGCTGTCCGCCGTCGGCATCGTTCTGCATCCACGCACAGGGATTGAGGTATACGATCACGCGGTCAGGATGTGCGTGCAATGGGGGTGTTTCGCCGCCGCGTATGGTTTTCTTCAGGACGCGAACTTTTTCGTTCTCGAATGCCAACTCATAGATATGTGGAGCGACGCGGACCGGGTCGAGCGCTGCGGGAGTGGCTGCTCTGCCGGCGACAAAGGCGAGTGACAGTAGCAGCATCAAAACAGGCAGGCGTATTCTCATTGTTCTCTTCCTAGGGGTCGCGCAGAGCGCGGCGCAAGATCTTGCCGACATTTGTTTTTGGCAATTCGTCGCGGAACTCGACGGAGCGCGGTCGCTTGTAGTTGGTCAGGTTCTGACGACAATAATCGATGACGTCTTGTTCGCTAACGTTGTCGTGTTTGCGAACGGCGTAAATCTTAACGGATTCGCCCGAGCGGTCATCGGGTATGCCGATTGCCGCTGCTTCCAGTATGCCCTCCATCTCGACAACGACGTTCTCGACCTCGTTGGGATAGACGTTAAACCCGGATACGAGGATCATGTCTTTCTTGCGGTCCTCGATGAAAATGTAACCCATATCGTCGATACGACCGACGTCGCCGGTACGCAGCCAGCCCCCTCGTAACATGACTTTCTCGGTCTCATCGGGCCGTTGCCAATACCCTTCCATGACCTGCGGACCCTTGATGCAGATTTCGCCTACTTCATCGATCCCGAGCTCATCGCCATCATCATCCCGAATGGTGACGTCAGTTGATGGCAACGGGAGTCCAATCGACCCCGTAAATTCCTCGCCGATCGGCATAACGATAGCGGCCGGTGACGTTTCGGTCAGGCCATAGCCCTGCAGGATCGGTGTTCCCGTCCTTTCACGCCATTCCTTCGCAACTGCGGGCTGCACGGCCATTCCGCCACCGATGCACACACGCAACGCGCTGAAGTCAACGTCGTCAAATCCGGATGTGTTGAGCATTGCGGCAAACAAGGTGTTAACGGCGGTCAGAAGATTGAAAGGGAACCGGCCAATTTCCTTAATAAATCCGGCAAAATCCCTGGGATTGGTGATCAGCACATTCAGGCCACCCTGCGCCATAACCGTCAGGCAGTTACCCTGCAAGGAAAAGATGTGATAAAGCGGCAACGCCGTGATTGCGATGATGGAGTCGAACCCGACGTAGGCTTTAGCCTGCCAGGCAATGGTTTGTTGTACGTTACAAACCATGTTTCGGTGGCTGAGCATCGCGCCCTTTGAAACCCCGGTTGTGCCACCGGTGTATTGAAGGAACGCGATATCGGCGAAGCCCAGCTCAACCGGGGCAAGTTGTAGCGAAGAACCAGCCTTAAGTGCCGCCTTGATTCGTACGCTGCCCGGCAATGAATACTTTGGTACCAATCGCTTGACGTGCCTCAATACAAAATTCGTTACAGCACCTTTAGGAAATCCAAGCAGGTCGCCGACGCCCGTTAGTACGACTTGTTGCACCGCAGTCTTGTCGATGACGTTTTGCAGCGTGTGCGCAAAATTCTCAAGTACGATGATGCACTTCGCGCCCGAGTCCACTAGTTGATGCTCAAGTTCGCGTTCCGTGTACATCGGATTGACGTTAACAACGACCAAACCGGCACGAAATACGCCACACAGGGCGACCGGGTATTGCAGAATATTTGGCAGCATGATCGCCACACGTTCGCCGCGAACGAGGCCGAGCGATTGCTGCAGGTAACAGGCGAATTGCATCGATAGCTCGTCGAGCTCCCGATAGCTTATTGACGCGCCCATGTTTGTATACGACGGCCGATCCGGATACGCCTCGAAAGCGTGCTCGAACATCTCGCGGATCGAGCGAAACTCGGGTGGCGGAAGTTGGTCAGGAATTCCGTCGGGATAGGATTTGAGCCAGATTCTTTCCAATTATGAACCCCTAGTTTACGAGTGCTTCATCGATCATTGGCCAGGCATTTTCGAGCAGTATCGACTGCGCCGCCGCATTTGGATGTATTCCGTCGGATTGCATCAGCTCGTCGTTAAGCGCGACACCTTCCATGAAAAACTCGATCCAGGGCACCTCAAGGTCGATTGCGATCTCTCTGAATACGTTGTCGAAAGCCTCGATGTAGCGCTGGCCGTAATTTGGCGGAATGCGTATCCCGAGCAACACAACGGCGGCACCCGAATCTTTGCTCGTCTTGACGATTTTACGCAGATTTACGCGCATTCGGTCCGGTGGGATGCCGCGTAGCCCATCGTTGCCCCCCAGTTCCAGGATTATCAGCGTTGGCGCAAAGGTCTCGATCGCCTGGGCAATCCGCGCTGCGCCGCTTTCAGTGGTGTCGCCGCCAATGCTGGCGTTAATCACCCGATGTTCGTACCCTTGGTCTGCAAGACGGGATTGCAATAAAGTGACCCAGGATTGGTCAACGTTTATACCATGGCCGGCGCTCAGACTGTCACCGAAGACCAGCACAGTCGGGGCTTCCGTTCCGTACGACTGCGTGCATATCAGCAATAATAAAAAGGCAAGAAAACGACGCATGGACAATAAGTCACCCGAAAGTGCAATGGTTCTCGAAGCGCATGGAATCAGTAAGCAGGTTAGCAGTCCTGAGGGCCCTCTGACCATTCTTTCAAAGGTAAGTTTTTCTATTTGCTCGGGGGAGTCGGTTGCCGTTGTCGGCCCGTCCGGCGCAGGTAAATCAACGCTGCTCGCGCTGCTTGCGGGACTCGATTTGCCGACCGAAGGGCATGTCGTATTGAATGGCAGCAATCTCGGTGAGCTCGATGAAGATGGCCGTGCCCGCATTCGCGCCGAAAGCGTCGGATTCGTATTTCAGTCTTTTCATCTCGTACCCTCATTGAATGCGCTCGAGAATGTCATGCTGCCGCTCGAACTGGCAGGCGCGGCGGACGCTCGAAAAACGGCGCACTCGATTATCGAGCAAGTAGGGCTCGAGGAACGCTGGCGACATTATCCAGCGCAGCTTTCCGGTGGTGAGAAGCAGCGCGTGGCGATCGCACGGGCATTTGCGACGGAGCCTGCCGTTCTTTTCGCCGACGAGCCAACCGGCAACCTCGATAGCCGCACTGGGTCAAATATCATGGACCTCATGTTCGAACTCAATCGAGATTCTTCGACGAACCTGGTTCTGGTGACGCACGATTTATCAATTGCGGAACAATGCGGTCGAATACTAAGCCTGGATGCAGGGTTGCTGGTCAGCGACAGCAAGGAATCTGCGTGAAGGCGATCGCATTCGCCTTGCGCAGCTTCGGGCGCGAATTGCGCTCAGGTGAAGTTATCGTGCTTCTGTCGGCGCTCGCGCTCGCTGTCGGTGTGCTGACGGCAGTCGGGTTCCTGACCGACCGTATTGGCAAGGCAGTTGCGCGCCAGGCGAACGAGGTGCTGGCCGCCGATCTCAGGTTGCGGTCGCAGGAACCGATACCGGAGGCTTGGCAGGAAATTGCCAGAGAGCATGAACTTCGAACCGCCAAAACACAGATTTTTCCGAGCGTGGTCTTCGCCGGCGACCTGAGTGCACTGGCGACAATTAAAGCGGTTGACGATCATTATCCGTTGCGGGGTTCGGTGCGCATCTCGGACACGTTGTTCGGCAACCAGCGCACTGTGGATTCGATTCCGCCGCGAGGCGAAGTATGGGCCGATGGCGCGTTGCTGGCGAGAATAGGAGCAGACGTTGGCGATTCAATTTTGCTCGGCGAAACCGACATGCGGGTATCCGCAGTATTGACGTACCGCCCGGACCAGTCGATCGGATTCGCATCATTGGCGCCATCGTTGCTGGTTAACATTGCGGATATTCCGGCAACCGGGTTGATCGGCGAAGGAAGTCGTGTCGGTTATGCGCTGCTGGTCGCGGGCGATGATACCGCCGTCGATGCATTCAATGAAGTGATGCAGGATCAACTTCCGGATTCGGTGCGAGCGTCCGATCGCGAAGAGAGCAGCGAGCGCGCATACAACGCGGCGGATCGGGCGCAACGATTCCTTTCGCTGACGGCCGTGATCAGCTTGTTGCTCAGCGCGGTCGCCGTGGCAATGTCGGCGCGCCGATTCGCACACCGGCGTATGGACACTGTGGCCCTAATGAAGAGTCTGGGCGCAACACAGGGCTTCGTGATCTCGGTTGCTGTGACGCAGCTCATGATGTTGGGGGTTCTGGGCGTTTTGGTCGGAAGCGGCTTGGGCTATATTGCAGAAGAAGCTCTCTCCTGGATCCTCGCCGACATAATTGCCGCTGACCTGCCCGACGCAGGGCCAATGCCCGTAATCCTGGCAAGCGTTAGTGCGCTTGTGTTACTGATTGGATTTGCATTGCCATCGTTGTTCCAGCTGCGTAATACGCCGCCGCTTCGCGTGTTGCGCCACGACATGATGCCACCTGCGCCGTCACGGCTGCTCGTCGCCGGCGCATCACTGGCGGCTGTTGCTGCGTTGCTATATCGCTCGGTCGGTGATGCACGAATGTTGATCATTCTGCTCGGCGGCATTGTTGTTATCGCGGCGGCGTTATACGTGGTCGGACGATTGCTCGTCGCGATGATGGGGCGATTTCGGTCTGGCGTTGGCGTCGCATGGCGCTATGGGCTTGCAAACGTCGCACGTCGTGGGCGCGCGAGTGCTGTACAGGTTGTCGCATTCGGGATTGGGCTGACTGTTCTGTTGTTGCTGACAATCGTGCGCACTGACTTACTTGAAGGTTGGCGCCAATCGATCGATGAAGACGCGCCCAATCATTTCATGATCAATATTCAGCCACACGAACTTGATTCTGTGGCCTCGATTTTTGAGTCTGCAAACGTTGTGGCGCCAAAATTCGTGCCGCTTGTGCGTGCAAGAATGTCGACGATCAATGACGAAGACGTCAAGACGCGCGGCTATCCGGATCCGGGCGGGCGCTGGATGGCCAATCGCGAAGCTAACCTGTCCTTTGCGGCAAAACTCTCGGAGAGCAACGAAATTATCGAGGGCGAGTGGTGGCCCGAAGACTACGAAGGTCCGCCGCTTGTTTCTGTTGAAGAAGAAGCCGCCATGGAAACGGGGCTCACCATTGGTGACAAAATCGTATTCATGATTGCCGGACAGGAACTGGAGTTGACGATCTCGAGTATTCGCCGCATCAATTGGGACTCGTTTCAGCCAAATTTCTTCATGGTGCTGTCACCCGGTGCGCTCGATAAGATGCCAACAACGTATGTAGCAAGCCTGCGCCTGCAGGAACTTCAGAAACCGGTGCTCGTCTCGCTCGTGCGTGCGCACCCGAGTATCTCTGTGATCGATATCAATGCGATATTGGAACAGGTTCGCGGCATCATCGAAAAAGCGAGCCTCGCGGTACAGGCTGTTTTCTTTTTCACGCTGGCGGCGGGCGTCGCCGTATTGTTCGCTGCAGTGCAATCCACGATTGACGAGCGCCGATTCGAAAGCGCGATGCTGCGCGCGCTCGGTGCGCGCAAACGTACGGTGTTTGCAGGGGTCATGGCTGAATTTGCGGCACTGGGACTGGCGGCGGGTGTACTGGCGTCTGCGGGCGCGTCGATTCTCGCGGCCATTGTCGCGGTTCAGTTGTTCGAGCTGCCATATGAATTCAATCCACTGTTGTGGGTGGCAGGCATCGCTGCCGGCGTTAGCATCGTGTGTGTGAGCGGCTTCATCGCTGCGCGTGGTGCAGTCAACTCGCCGCCCGTCGACGTACTGAGAATGGCATGAGCGAGATCGAAACATTGTCTTGCGGCGTCGTGTTGGCGCGGTCGACAGACACAGGCTGGATTACGCTGATGTTGCGCGCGTATCACCATTGGGATTTTCCAAAAGGGCTGTGTGAAGAGGGAGAGCTACCGCTCGAGGCGGCATTACGTGAGGTTGGTGAGGAGACCGGCATAAAGGAACTGAGCCTCGACTGGGGCGAGCGTTATACCGAGACGGGTCCCTACAGTCGTGGCAAGACGGCACGGTATTACCTGGGCAGCACGGTCTGTGAGGATGTGGTCATGGGGCCATCACCGGAAACGGGCGAGCCCGAACACCATGAATGGCGTTGGGTGACATTCGATGAGGCCTATGACCTCGCGTCGCCGCGAGTCCGAAACGTTGTACAGTGGGCGAGGCAAATAATAAGAGCTTAGGAGAGGCCGTTGCGCTGGCGACGAATCGCATTCTGGTCCGGTTTCGGGTTGCTCGCACTGATCGTGCTTGCATTGAGTTGGCTGTGGGCGGCCGATCTCGGGACGTTTAAGCCGCAGATCGAGCGTTGGGTCAGTGAGAAGACAGGGCGGCAGCTATCAATCGACGGCGATTTACATATTGACCTCGCCCGGCACAGCGTCGTAATTGCCGAAAAAGTTCGCTTTCAGAACGCGGCCTGGGCCGAGCAGGCTGACATGATAACGGTCGGCCGGCTCGAGGTACGGCTCGATCTGCGTTCCATCTTCGATGGTCCAATTCTGATCGAGCTCATTGATCTGGACGACGCAGTAATTTTTCTTGCCAGACCGGAAGACGGTGATGCGAACTGGGATGTCATTCCGCAACCCGACGCCTCGGAAAAACCGTCGGAAATTAAGGACGAGCGCGAAATCGTCTTTAATTTGATCGACATCGATCGGGTGCGCCTCGTCTATGCGACGCCTCAGCGGACGGAACCGCTGGATATCCATGTTGAATATCTTGACCAGCATCATCGCAGCGACGATATTCTCGAACTTGAGCTTGAGGCAACGATTGGCGATCGGCATGTGAGGCTGGATAGTGAGATTGGCACGTGGTCGGCGCTGCTGATCGGCAAGGACGTTCAATTTGATCTCAACGCGGAACTCGACACATTTAAATTCAGCGGCAAGGGAGTAATAGACAACATTCTGAATCCGCTCAGGCCGTCGTTCAGCTTCACCGCATCAGGTCCGGACATCAACGACCTGACCCGATTGCTGAAAATGGGCGAGCGAGGTAGCGGTGACATCAGTCTCACTGGATCACTGGCACCGCAAGAAAACGGACCACTTGTGCTCGACGTGACGGGCAACATCGGACGCACGGAAATAGAAGCGAGCGGCGCTTTTTCTGATCTTCACGCACTCGAGGAGATCGATTTTGAGTTCTTCGCCTCGGGCCCGGACATTCGACCAATCCTGGATATTGTCGGCATCGATCAGATTCGGGAGTCACCGTTCATGGTGAGGGTCGATGCACAACGACGCGGAAAGTCACTGATCGTCGAAAAGGCCGCCGTACTTTTTGGTGAAGCGGAGTTCGATTTCACTGCACGCATGCCAAATTTCCCGAGCATTGACGACAGCGTAATCAAGCTGCAAATTGAAGGTCCGGATATCGAGAGACTTCGCTACGTATTTCAACTGCCGGGCGTGGCGACCGGGCCATTTTCGCTTGGCTTCACAATCGACGTCATTGACGACGGTGTCGAGATTGTGGACCTGGACGTACAGACGTCATTGGGAAAATTGCAGGCGAACGGCCGGGTGGCACAGAACGCTGATTATTTCGGTTCGACGCTCCACTTCAGGCTGACGAGCGACAACCTGGCGAGAATCGGTGGCGCATATGGTCTCGAGAAGCTGCCGGATCGGCCGATGGAGATTGTGGGTGGTGCCGAATGGACGAAAGATGGCATCCGTACGGTTGATTCATTGCAATTAACCGTCGACGAAATTGTTGCGCGCGTGGACGGAGTTATCAAACCCGTCAGTGGGCTAATGAAATCTGACCTGGAATTTGCGCTTGTTGGACCGGACCTGGCGACGCTGGTCGGCAATTTTGGCGACAGCGAAGGCGTGCCTGCGCAACCATACGAACTCAACGGGCGTTTGCAGTTGCGAAACGACGGATATCGTTTCCGCGGCGTGAAAGGAAAAATAGGCAGCTCGGACGTGCAGGTCGATGGATTGTTGGTGCCACAGGACGGCATTATGGGCAGTCGCTTTGACTTTGTGGCCGGCGGCCCTGCATTCGAGGAAGTAATCGATCCCATCGGAGACCTCGAGGTAAGCCCCGGACCGTATGAGTTGTCAGGGAGTGTCTTGTTCAAGCCTGACGTGATTGATTTTGACGACATCAAACTTGATAGACCCAAAGGTAAGCTGGAATTCGACCTCGAACTGGGTATGCCGGTGTCGCGCCGCTGGGCAAATCTCGATATTCAGGCCAGTGGGCCTGATGTGCGGTCCCTGGTCCGGGGTCTCGAGGATTTTGAGCCGGACGAGGCGCCGTTCCTGATCGACGTGCGCGGCACACTTCGGGACACTACCCTGGCTTTCGATCGCAACGACATCAAAATCGGTGACGCAACACTGTCTGCAAACGGACAGCTCGAATTCGTTGGCGATGCCGCGGCAACTGAATTCAAGATAAGCATTAGTATTCCGAATATTGCGAAGCTGGGCGTCTTTAATGGCTATCGAATGCGCGAGCAGAGTTTCACGTTGGATGCGAACGTCACTGGCGGGGACGGCGTGCTCGGTATCGACGATCTTGTCGCGACGCTTGGACAGAGTGATATCCACGGCAAGGTTCGGTACCAGACAGGAGATGTTCCGCAACTCGATATCGACATCGAGTCAGACTCTATCGTGTTCGCGCCACTTCTCGAGGAGCGCGAGCAGGAATATGACGCCGAACCCGAGTTTGAGGACGGCCGTCTGATTCCAGACATTCCCATCCCGTTCGAGGCGATGCAAAAGTTTGGTGGATCGATCGATATCAGTATCGGTGAGCTGCAAAGAGACGCGTTGTTTATTCGTGATATAAAACTGCAGGCGAAATTGCATGACGGGATTTTCGAGATGCCAGTCGCGCAGTTTCGAGCCCGCTCAGGCGCGCTGGGCGGCAAGATTCGACTTGCACCTGGTGAGAACGGCGAAGGAATTGCTTTTTTCGAGATGGTTGCGCGCGAGTTTGCGCTAGGCATGGCCGAACAAAACCAGGACGTGGCCATGACCGGCGATATCGACATAAAGCTGGAATCGACCGGTACCGACCTGCGATCGCTGCTGGGAAATGCGAACGGCGCCTTCTTCATGAATTCGCGTGGCGGCAGGTTTGAGAGCAATCGATCCATGCACGCTATCTATGGTGATATGCTCGACGAGATTCTTACCACCATCAACCCTTTTCGCCAGAGCGATCCTTATACGGCCTTTGAGTGCATCGTTATTCCGGTGGAGATCGTCAACGGTGTTGTATCGAGTAAACCTAACTCGCTGATAAGCACGTCCAAAATTCGCATAACGTTAACATCTGTGATTGACCTAAAAAGCGAGGGCGTCGTGGTAAATATTCGTACAACGCCGAGAAAAGGCATCGTCATAAGTGCTGGCGAACTGATTAATCCGTACATCAAGGTCATCGGAACGCTTGCTGCGCCGAGGTTGGCTGTGGATGAGAAAGGCGTATTGATAACCGGTGGTGCAGCGGTAGCCACGGGTGGATTAACTTTGCTTGCTCGCGCCGCGTGGGATCGCATGACGCGATCAAGCGACCGCTGCAAAAAGATATCCGAACAGGGCCTGGAGGAACTAAGTGACCGGTTTCCCGACCTCGAGCTAGTGCCCCCAGGGGCGGATTAAGTTTTCACCACATGCACATCGTGCTGCGGGAACGGAATAGTGATGCCTTCCGCATCGAACCGGTCTTTAATGGTGCGCAGCAAATCCCAGTAGGTTGGCCAGTAGTCTGCGGTCTTCACCCATGGACGCACGACGATCATTACCCCGGATTCGCCGAGTTCGTGCAACTTTATGACAGGAGCGGGTTCGTCGAGAACCGCGTCATGCGATTCAATGATCGAGCTAAGCACCTGCTCGACTTTGTTGAGATCGTCGCCGTAAGAAACAGTAATCTTTAAGTCGACCCGCCGGGTTCGTTGCGCCGTAACATTCGTAATAACAGAGCTCCAGACCATGTTGTTTGGCACGATGAGCACCTGGTTGTCGATCGTCTTGAACGTCGTATTGACGATACTCATATGGTTGACGGTGCCCATGACACCACCGGCCTCAACGAAGTCTCCAACGTCGAATGGTCGGTAAATAAGAATCAACATGCCGGATGCGAAGTTAGAGAGAGTATCCTGCAACGCAAAACCAATAATAAATCCGGCGATGCCCAAGCCGGCCAGTAACGGGCCGAGAGATACACCAATCTGGGACAGCGCGATCAGGATGCCAAGCACGACAACGAGATTACGTGCGGTGGCTACGATCATCTCTCGCAGCAATGCCGATAATCGAATCTTGGATGTCGTCAGGGCTTTGTCGGTCAGTCGTTGCACAACCCGGGAGAGACGAGAAAACAGGAACAAGATTAAAACGACAATGATGAGCCGAAACAGGAGGTGTGGCCCTTTGGTTACCGCAAGCTTGGCCAGCAACACACTCCATTCTTTTACGAGCCCGGCGATAACGCCAACGTCGAGAACATCGGCGGTCAACTCCCCGGTCGCGGTCAATACCTGCTTCCGGTACTGGCTGACCCCGAGCCCCATCCGAACCATCAGACCAACCATTTCTTGCAGCGATTGCGAGGCGATCTGGACGCGAGCCTCCGTGACAGCTGCGCGCGAGATTGCTGCAGCATCGCCCGGCAGAGCGGTCACGGCCGCGCGCATCACGGCGACGTCCTCCAGGGCTAGTTGCAGGAAAACAGATCGATTTGCGGCGCTGTCCTCGAGTACGTCAACGAGGTAATTACGCTGAACTGCCTTATCCAGTCCGAGTGTGTCTACGATCGCAAGATAGGTAATCAGCGACCCTAAAATCGAATCTACTTTACGAGTTGCACTCAGGAGCTTTTGGTCTGCGATGACATATTCATACGGCTCGAGATCGGCGGAGGGAAATACAACGTTGGCGCGCAGTCGCTCCATTGCCGTGGTCGCTTGCTCAGGGAATACCCGCAAGTCCTCGGTCAGATCGTCGACAATGGCCGACACCTCGAAACCCTCGTCACGTTCGGCCACGACGTGCTCTGCAAGCTTGACCGTGTCGTCGAACATTCGGTTCCACACCGCATCCATCCGTGCGCCAAGCACGGCGGCAATCAGGCCTTCAGATTTTTCCAGGCGTTTAGCGAGTTGTTTCACGGCCTCTTTTTGTGCCGCAATTTCGGCCATCCGAGCGTCGAACCCGGCCGCAATCTCCGGCGGCAATTCTTGTGGCTCGACCGCTTGCGGTGGTTCTTGATCTTGCTCAGGCGTTGGCTCCTGAGCAAGCACAACTTGCGCGGAGAGAAGGACGAACAGGATCAGTCGAAAGGCGGGCATGGATACAGCCGCGGACCGTTACTTTCCGGTCTCTCGTGGTGTCCCGTCGCCGGCAACGAACGGATAAAAAGCAAAGAACTTCGGCACGCCGTTGCGAATGCCCTCTTGCATGTTTTTCCGCTTTTTCTCCGTCATCCGTCCCACAGCAACGGCCTCCCAGACGAGTATTTCCTTTTGTGCGTCGACGAGGTCGATGTTGAACGTACCCTCCGTGTATTGTGAAACATGGGTATCGGTCCCGTAGCCATACCCCCCCCAGGCGCCATAGCGACTTCCACGGTATCCGTAATAAGCGCCCGAATTCATGGACGGCGATGTGGTTACCTTGGTCTTGTCGTCGAATCGCGCATTGAAATTGACGAGGAGATCCGGGTGGTCAGACTTAACGTAACCGCGACTTTCCATTTCCAAAGTGATCGCCGTCACCATGGATTGCGAGAACAAACTCTGATACGAGGTGGCCCCTTGTCCGGCGTCAGAATAAAAGTTGTAGGTATTGAACTGGCTGAAGTCAGATCCATCGTCGTAGGCCGACCGAATATCGGGGCCTGATGAGCAACCGGAGGCGGCCGCAAGCATGGCTAGCAGGCCAACCATAGCCAACGAACGGGCAAACTTATTTTTAATCATAATTCTTCTCCTTTAATAAGACCTTATAGTAGAAAAGGTCTAATTATCCATACCGACGAGCGAATTAAGCCAATTAGTTTGATTGCTTCAAGCAGTTGCTGCCTTCGATCGCGATGTCGTGAAGGCGTCAAACAGGTAAACGGTCCCCAGTGCGTAAATCGTTGTACCGCCGAACATCATAATTCGGTCCCAAAACTTTATGCCGGCCGGACCGCCGCCGGCGCCGTCCATGACAGCCGGCGCCAGAATCACGATCATCGTCAGAAAACCATATGACCATGTTGCTGCTTGCGGATGCATTGCGCGCCCCTGGAATATTCTCGGTCCCATCAGCAACGCGGCCAGTGCAATGACGAGCGTATAGATCGGTAATGTCGGCGCAATACTTAATACATGCCAACCGACTATGGCGCCAAAGCCCCCGATGATTGTCGACATAACGAGCGAACGACCTGCGTGTCGAGCATCTTCGTTAGTGGCTTGCTGGCCCATGGACGCAACTTTGATCATGACCGGTACGTACGCGGCGCTTGTTGCCGAAAACAAAAACCAGAGCGCGACCGGCAACACGATCATCGTCGAGCGAAACGCGCTCCAGCGAGCGGCTGCGAGGTCGGGTTTGGGGGGTGTGGGTGGTTTCACTGGTGGTTCGGCGTCAGGCATGACCGCCTTGCTGTCAGGAAGAATCGCATGTGCAACCCAGACGAAAAGCATGCCGACCGTTGCGCCGAACGAGAGCCCGCCGATCAGTGCGAGAGTCGCATCAAGATTAACGGTGCCGACAGCCGTGCTCATCGCGATCCCAACCGTGGCAAATGTGCCAAGGACGGCAGAGCCGCCTTTGGCCGTGAAATAGAAACTCCAGTACAGGGCGACGATCAGCAACAATATGCCAACGACAGGCTGGTATAGAAGCGGTGGCAGCAACAGCAGGCCGGCGAACATTGAGAGCGTCAGGGCGGCCACAAATCCGACGCCGCCTTTGAGTTTCGGCGCCGGAATTGGCACGGCGAGCAAGAACATCGTAATCACCGGCGCGATGAAAGACATTGGCCAGGCAACCGCTTGCGAGAACCACAGCGACACCGACGTGCCGATCGCCAGCCTCAAAATGCGCAGTGTGGCTATGTCCACGAAATTTCTCGTCTGTGCCCGCTAGTAGGCGTATGTGAGTACGCTATGCACTCGAATCTTGATCCAGGCTAATGCATTCATCACCCAGCCATTACCGGTATAGACGATGACTGACGCCTGCGCACCGACACGTATACCAAGACGGTCGCTCGCGCTTGGCAGTTCAAAATCGATAAGAACGGAGAACCGTTGTGCGTCGCGCAGCCATTGCCGGTCATTATCAATGGTTGGCAAGCTGCCAAGCGGTGCTGCGGCAACGTTGACGCCAAAACCGGATGTTCGAACGGTACCTTCGACGACGCTGCCGGGTAGCGCGTCAAATACAATTTCGACCTTGTCGCCAGTCTTGATATTGCCGAGATTGTTCTCCGTAAAGTCCGCCTGGATCCAGACATCGTGTGTTGCCAGGAACGTCATTAGCGGCGCGCCCGCTGGAGTAAAGTTGCCACGGTCGATCTGGACGTCGGTAACAACGCCGTCATCTGGGGCCAGGACAGCCGTTCGTAATAAATTCAGCTCCGCCTGCTCCAACGCGGCTTGCGCTTCCAGGACCTTGGTGTTCTCGTCACCGGTTTGACCCAGTGCTTCGCGTGTTCGTTGCAGACTTGCTTCTGCCGCACCGAGATTTCCTTGTGCCGCGAGCAACGCCGCTTCAGAGAGTTCGATCCTGCGGTCGGATATTGCGCCCGCGTCCTCAATTTTTATGCGTCGCAGTCGCACAATATCCTGAGTGGCGCTCTGCAGGCCTGCCTTTGCTGCTACAACTTTTGCCTCCGCTGCATCGACATCAGCAGACGATGCCCGGGTCGCCTGTCGCGCAGATTCGAGATTCGCGTTGGCCGTGTCTACGGCGAACTCGTAGCGTTGACGTTCAATTTGGAAAAGCAGTTCACCCGCTGCAACGACCTGGTTACTCGTGACGGCGACCTTAACCACTGTGCCCGACACTTCGGCCGCAATGGGTAAGACAAACGCGTTGACGCGGGCTTGCGACGTATAGGGCGTAACACGATCGGCGATCAGGTAGAACAGCATCAGGATCACGCACGCGCCGAGCGTGATCAGCGTCCATTTACGGACTGGATCCAGGGGTAATTTTTGTTCGTCAGTCATATCGGTAACTCAAGGGTTCGGAGGCGGGTTTTCGAACAGGTCGCCCCAGTTGGTTCGCTCTTGCATTTGCTCTCGCGTTGTATCGTCGATGAATTCGCGCGGAGTACTTTTTTGCCAGCCGCCGCCCAGGCTGCGGTACATGCGGATCAGGCTGCGAGCAACCTCGCCGCGACTTGAGGCGTATCGTTGTTGTTGCGAAAACAGCGATTGCTGTGCATCGAGTACGCGCTGGTAGTCCGCAAATCCTTCCTGGTAACGCAGAAAAGCGAGACGAGCCGAGCGCTCCGCGACCATCACCCCTTCAGTCAGAATCTCCGCCTGGGCGCGGGTGCCAATGAGGGAGGCTATCGCATTTTCAGTCTCGCGCGCGGCTTGCAGTACAGTTTCCTGGTACGCAACCAGCGCTTGTTGCAGGCGCGCATCCTGAACCCGAATGTTGTTTCGAATACGCCCGTAGTTCCAAAACGGCCAGACAAAGCTTGCGCCAACGGAAAATGCCTCGCTGTCGGAGGAAAACAGGTCGTCGATGGTTGCGTTGCCTGAATCTACATCAATGGAGGAGGCTCCGAGAAAGCCGGTCAGGCTGAAACTCGGATAGAGATTCGCCTCTGCAACGCCGACCAACGCGTTTTGCGCCAGCGCCTGCAATTCGGCCCGGCGTACGTCCGGCCGCTGCCTGAGCAAGTCCGCTGGTAGACCGACGTTTAGCGCATCCGGTACATCGGGGGGCGTGCCGTCTCCCTTGAACACCTGTTCCAGACGCGACGGTGCGATGCCCAGCAATACACTTAAAGCGTTCTTTGATTGCTGCAAAGTGATTTCGAGCCCTGGAATGGTTGACATGGTTCCGAGGAGCAACGTTTTCGCCTGCAATCTATCGAGCTCGGATGTTGATCCGTTGCGGAACAACACGTTAACGATATCGTAGCTGCGTTGCTGTAATTCGAGGCTGTCTTTGGCAAGCTGCAACTGTTCCTCGGTCGCAAGGATGATCATGTAGGTATCGGCGACGCCTGCAGTCACAAGCACCATGACGTCGTCGTAATTTGCAATCGTCGCAAGCAGGTTTGCGTCAGCCGCCTCGACGCCACGGCGAAACCGGCCCCAAAAATCGATTTCCCAGGACAGCCCCGCACCCAGGCTATACTGCTCGAGCCTTACGTCACCACTGTCTGTAATTGATGCATCGCCACTCACTGCCTGTACTTGCGGGTATTGGTTACCAACCGCGATGCCGAGGCTGGCCTGCGATTCGATGACCCGTAGTCCGGCAATCCTGAGGTTGTTGTTGTTCTTGATGGCCGTGTTGATAAGCTCGTCAAGCAAAGGATCGCCCAGTATTTTCCACCACTCGGCAAGCTCGGCCGGCGATGTTTCAAATTCTGCGAGCTCGGCATCGAGCCAGGCGGGATTAGTGGGCGCCTCAGGCCGGACGTAATCCGGGCCGACGGGTGCACAGGCAACGGCCAGTAACGAGACAGCGATGAGGGCGACGCGCATTGCTAATGGAGCGAAACGGAACTTAAGCGTCAGCCGTTGCCGCAGGTTCGTCATCCGGCGCCATCCATGACGTCAGCAGTTCGTAGCCCAGAGCCAGTATTACCGCTCCCAGGAACAGCCCGATGATGCCTCCGCTTATCGCGCCGCCGATTGCGCCGATCAAAATGACCAGCATGGGTGTCTCCACGCCGCGCCCAAGCAACATCGGTTTGAGAAATGCGTCACTCATACTGACTATGAATGAATAGACCGCGAATATCGTGGCTGGAACGGGTTCGGCAACTGAAAAAACCCAGACGGCCATTGGCCCGAGAATTATTAATGGTGGCAATTGAATGATTGCGAGCACCAGGATCGCGCCCGCCCACAAACCCGGTGCCGGAATACCGATCATTATCAGGCCGATGAGGGCCAGTACCGTCTGAATCACGGCAACGCCGATCACGCCCTTGACGACACTGCGAATCGTGAGGATTGACATGTCGGTCAACCTGTCGCCTGAGACATCACCCACGAGGCTGGCCGCTATCTCTCGTGCGGCGCGATACCCGGACGTGGCGCTCATCAACAGGACGCCAGCGATGATCATCGAAAAAATAAACTGGAAGGCTGTGCCAATCGTGCCGCCGGCAAGACCGAGAGCTTTCTGGCCGAGCGCTTCAAGCTGCGCCGAGTATTTGTTGAGCGAGTCCTGCAAATTGGACGCAGCATCGCTCCAGATCGCATGAACGTCCTCACCAATCAAGGGCCACTCTGCGACACTGGCGTTGGGGGGAGGAATCGAAACCGAGCCATTCTCGAGATGGGAGGCGACACTCCGGAGTCCGTTGATTGACGATTCGGCCAGCATCCAGGTAGGCACAATGATGACAGCCAGGCCAATCGCCACGAGGATGAACGCGGACAACTTTTCACGCCCGCCGAGCCGCGCCGTTATTGTCTTGTGCAAGGGATACAGCGCGATGCTGATGACCAAACCCCAGATAACGATACCGATAAAAGGCTGGACGATCTTGTAACACCACGTCAGCAACAGCAGCATTGCACCAATCTGGAGGAACGACGCCATCGCATTGGCGAGAAATCGATTGTCTGTTTGCGCGCTGTTTGCACTGGTCATGAGAATCTCCTAATTGTTGTTGTTCGATGCGAGTCCACGCCACAGGTGTTGTACGATGGAGAACAACATCGCTGTTGTCCACCCGATTAGCAAGATGCCGCTCAGCGCCTCGATGCCACTCAATATGCGCCAGCCCTCGCTCAGTGTGATATCCCCATATCCCAGTGTGGTGAAGGTGACGAAGGAGAAATAGACGGCTTCCTCTAACGAGGTTAGCTCGCCGGCAGGCAGCAATACGATGTATGAACCCGCCCACAACATGATCTCGGCTGTATGAAGGGCGATGACGACAAGTACAGTCTTGATCAGGATCGCTATCGCCATGCCACCTCGCCAGTATTGCTCGCCGGCATAGCGCTGTCCGATATGGCGAATCCACATCGTGGTGCCCAAGGCATGAATTACGACGGTTATGGCCACAAGCACCACGCCGAATAGACTGATTCGTAACATGGCGCCAGATTACACCAAAACGGGCGCGACCAGCGGCGACCGGAGCTAAACCACCCGGTTTCGCTCCTGACCGGCGAGGAATGCAGCGGCGTTTGCAGCGAGTTCGTCGATGGCATTCTGGCGGGCCTGATCCGTTCCCCACGCGATATGCGGTGTGACAACCAGATTCTCGCCATCGTAGTCTAGCAACGGATCGCCATCTACAGGCGGTTCCTGCGACAGCACGTCGACGGCGGCCCCGGCAAGATGACCGGAGCTCAGAGCATCGACGAGAGCAGCGGAGTCAATCAGCGCACCGCGCGCAGTATTAATCAGTATGGCGTCGGGTTTCATGCGTGCGATTGTGGTCCGATCGAACAGCTTGCGTGTTTGATCGGTGAGCGGACAGTGCAGGGAGATAACGTCAGATTGTTCGAGCAGTTCGTCGAAGGCGACCCTGTCCTTGGCAACGGAATCAGAGCCAGGTCGTGCGGAGACGATTACAGTCATGCCGAACGCGCGGGCAATGCGCGTCACTCCCTGGCCGAGAGCGCCGTAACCGATAATGCCAAGCGTCATGGCAGAGAGCTCCCGAATGGGGTAGGTCAACATGCAGAAGTCATTCGACGTTTGCCAGTCGCCGCCCCGGGTCGACGCGTTATATCGATCTAGGCTGTGGGTCAGCATAAGGAGCGTGCCGAAAACGTGCTCGACGATGGACTGTGTGCAGTACGCACGAATGTTGTCGACGGCGATGCCTTGCGCTTTGGCTGTTTCGAGGTCGATATTATCGGTGCCCGTCGCAGTCAGGCCAATGTAGCGAATATTGTTTGCCTGCAGAAGAAGCTCATTGGTCAGTCGAATCTTGTTCGTGAAAACGAACTCGGAATCAGCGATGCGTGCGGCAACTTCGTCGTCGGTCGTGTCGTCGTAGAGTTTTAGTTCGGGAAACAGGGCCCGTAATGGCTGCAGATCCAGGTCCGGACCCATCGTCGCGTAGTCGAGAAACACCGCGTTCATTGCGATTTTCGCCAGTCTCTGTCACAAAGTGTAGCAACATGAAGGATGAATACTGGAAACGCAAATCACTGGCCGACATGAGCACCGACGAGTGGGAGGGCCTGTGCGACGGTTGTGCGCTGTGTTGTATGCACAAAATCGAGGACGAGGATACGGGCGAAGTTTTCTATACGGATATAGCGTGCCGGCTCCTCGACGTGAACACCTGCCGTTGCACCGACTACGCGAACCGGGCAAAAAGGGTGGCCGACTGCCTCGTGTTGACGGTGGATGAGCAGGAAGCGTTTTCGTGGCTACCAGGAAGCTGTGCCTATCGCCGATTGGCAAATGGACAAGATCTTCCCGTGTGGCATCCTCTGCTTACGGGAGATCCCGATTCGGTGCACGAAGCCGGCATGTCCGTTCGTGGCAAGGCGGTATCTGAAAATGAAACGAATGAGTACACAGTATTGCGCCAGGTGAGCGAAACCAGTGAGTAGTTATCGGACGATTCCATTGCCTGATTACCGCGAATATCCGGTAGAGGAGATGCGGCAGCGGCTTGACGATTTTTTCACAGAGGTGAATCGGCGAAGAACGGTTCGTGAATTTTCCGACCGGCCGGTTCCGCGTGACATTATCGAAACGGCGTTAATGGCTGCGAATACGGCGCCGAGCGGAGCAAACCTGCAGCCCTGGCATTTTGTTGCAGTTAGTGGTGCAGCGACGAAACAGAAGATTCGCGAAGCGGCCGAGATCGAAGAACGCGAATTCTACGATCATCGCGCTACCCCCGAGTGGCTCGCGGCCCTCGAGCCCATAGGTACGGACCCGAACAAACCGTTTCTCGAAATTGCGCCGTACCTGATTGCCGTGTTCTTGCAGAAATTCGGTGTGCTCGAGGATGGCCGCAAGGTGAAACACTATTACCCGACCGAATCGACAGGCCTCGCCACCGGGATACTGATTACCGCGCTGCACCAGGCAGGTCTTGTTTGCCTGACGCACACACCCAGCCCAATGAAATTTCTGAACGAAATTCTCGGCCGACCAAAGAGCGAACGGCCGTTCCTGTTGTTGGTGACCGGCTACCCGGCAGACAACGCCGAAGTGCCAGACATCAGCAGGAAATCGCTCGACGAATTTACCAGTTTCATCGACGTGTAGGAGCGGCCCTTGGGTCGCGACTAATATACAACGTTGGACAAGAAATACCTGAAACTCTCTCTCGCTGCGGCCTGGTCGTCCCATGACTCGAAGGTTCTTGGCCTGACGCCCGTTGTGCGAAGTTGAATATCGTCTGCGTTAGCGATAAGTCGTATCTGGTCTGCCGTTACCCGGTAATAGGCTTCCAGGGAGGAAGGGACGGGTTGCGGGTACACGGATTCGCTGGCCCCGATTGCGCTGGGGGTCCAGCCGTTTAGATCAAGTGCCAGTGGTTCGCCATTGATGAACAAGATAATCGAGTCAAAGCCGTCCCGACGATCCGCCACACTGGCGGTCTGATTGGTGTTCCAGATACCAAGCCATAGAAAGTACTCGAATCGACCGCCACGATTGACCTGCACGGGTCCGAGGTTCACAAGATTCCTGGCGAATGCCGCTTGAGATGGATTATCGCGATAAAGAACCATCGGAGTAGAGCTGAATGTCAGCGTAACGCCGGTTTTCGGATCCAGCTTTTCAGTTGGCGGGAGCGTTGATGACGCACAGCCAAAAAAAGCAGCGGACAATAGCCCTAACGCAAGGTTGCGTATTGCCTGCTGGATTCTATGTGCGACAGTCATGTGCCTAGAAAAAAGCCTGGTAGCCGAGGCTAATAAAATATGACTCACGGTCCATGTCCGCACCGTTCAGGTCGCGCTGAGCGAATTGCTTGCCGGCCTCAAGCTCGAAACGGAACCTTCGGTTATGACGATATTGAATGCGGACTGCCGGAGTGAACAGCCACTCGTCACTTGAATCTGACCTGATCTGCCGCTGATCGATCCGAATCCGCGGATTTATTCGCCAGCGCCTGCCAAAGGGAATGCGGCTATCCAGGGCCAGGGAAATGACTTTGGTGCTACCTGAATCGGAGAGTCGCAGACTGATCATCGAGACATCGCCTTCCCTTAGCCAGCTGCTGGCTATCAACGTCGTTGAAAGATAGCTGTAACTTGACTCCGGCATCGCCGCAATGCCGCCTGAGTCAGGTGTTGCCTCAATGGTTGTCTGATTGGCATCAACGCTAAGCTGGAGTTTCGGTGAGAGCGAGTAAGAAAAACCAGCGGTGTAAGAGCTTGCGAGCGGCGCACGATCTAAGCTTAGTTGGCGGATTTCGTCTCTGGTCATCAGTACCAGCAATTCCTTGAACGTTGCGACAGGCTGACCGATCATCGCACTGCCAGTGCTCAGGTACGGGCTATGCCGGCGATCAATCGAACCGCTGATGGTTAGTCGGGAATTGAAGCGCCAGCTACCTTGCAAAAATGCACTGCTAAGTTCCTTGTAAGACGTGTCGTAGTCGATCAGGCCCCACAAGCTCTTGTTCGTTCCAAAATATCGAAACTCCGTGCCAATCGCCTGTCGGTCCTCGATGCCCGCGATATCTTGCCGAATAACAAACATGCCGATTTCAAGGTCTTCAAAAATGGGCCCGTAGTTAATGCTGGTGCCATAAAAAGTTCTCTCGGAACCAAGGCCGTCGGTGGATGAAAAAACGGGCTGCCCAATAACGGCATTGACCAGGATACGTTCAGTTGCGCGATAGCCGAGATTCAGGCCGTCGAAGCGACCGAGTACGCCACCGGTATTTCTCGACTGCCGGCCAATTCGCCCGCGCAGGCCGGTTTCCGGGTCCGCGAGGTCCGCGTATGCATACGATACCCTTACCTGGTTACCGGAGCCTGCGCCCTCGTCGAGAAAGTCGCTTCGGTAGCCGCCGGACAGCCGGCTGCTGAAATCAAAACGTGTGCCGCGTCGTCGTGCATCAATATTCACGTCGGAATACAGAGCAGACTGGCTGACGACTTCGTCTTCCTCGTTGAGTTGATTCGCATTTCGGCGATAGTATTGGGACGCAAAAGAATTGATGCGCCACTCGCTCGATTGCGGCCTGAACTGTCGATCGGGTGACCCCGCAAGAACGGTCTGAGGTTCGTTTGCTAGCCTGCCGGTCGCCAACAGTGCCGCGAGACGCTGTTGAACCCGACCCGCGCCTTCCCCGTTCGGGTATAAGGACAGGTAACGCTGATACTCAGCCTTGGCGTGTGCCGTCTGCCCGTTTTTCTCCCGCGCAAGCCCCAGGTACTCCTGGGCCTCCGCATGCCGGTCGTGATTGGGCGCCCGCAAGACCTTTGTATAGATCTGAACGGCCCTGGAGACTTCACCAGCGATCATCGCAAGGCGTGCATCGGCCATGAGT
>Ga0255049_10000156_pt1 | contig 40252 bp, 37 predicted proteins | sample JV7_2_3_MG_FD_183615 | JGI IMG/M metagenome (GOLD analysis project Ga0255049, IMG submission 183615) | Seawater microbial communities from Jervis Inlet, British Columbia, Canada - JV7_2_3 | ecosystem: Environmental > Aquatic > Marine > Inlet | place: Canada: British Columbia | collected 2016-10-06 | reverse complement strand
CTTCAGTTTTTACGCCTGTCTGGTCTGTTACGAGCTTGTAAACCTGTTCAAAATGCTCTGAGTCGGATTTGGGCCTAATGCGTTCCTTCTGGTTGGCGCTTGGGATAAACTAGCGCCCCTTTTTTACGCTCTGGCCGGAGTCGCCGTACTCCAGAATGCCAGGGCTGCATAAGCTCCGGAAAAGATGAGTCATTCTCTCAAAGATCAACTGGCCTCGACGCCGCTGTTTGGCGGCAATGCGAGCGCTGTCGAGTTGCTGTACGAGCAATACCTTGAGCAGCCGGATTCGGTGACTCAGGAATGGCGTGACTATTTTGCAGCGATGGGTGATCCCGATACGGAAATCGCGCATTCGGTGATCAGGGAACAGTTGCTGCAGGAATCACAAGCGGGCCGCAAGGCAGGTCGGATTCTCAAGACCTCTACCGGTACGGCCTCGACATCCGGTGAAAAACAGGCGGCCGTCTCCAGGCTTATTCAGGTCTACAGCCTTCGCGGACACCAAATCGCTGATCTGGATCCTTTGGGTCTGATGGAACGACGTATGCCGGGCGTCCTCAAGCTGGATTATCTCGGTTTGACTGAATCGGATATGGACACCGAATTCTTTACCGGTGGGCTGGCGAGCACAAGCAACGAGCGTATGAAGCTGCGCGATATCATCGCGCTGTTGCAAACAATCTATTGCGGCAAGATTGGTGCTGAGTTTGCTCACGTCTCAAGGGCACGGGAGCGTCTCTGGCTGAGAAGACGATTCGAGAAAGGTGTTGTAACCAATGTACTCAGCGACGAAGAGCGACTTTATATCCTCGACAGACTGACCAGTGCAGAAGGCATCGAACGTTACCTGCACACTCGCTATGTCGGTCAAAAGCGATTCTCTCTGGAAGGCGGCGAAAGCCTGATTCCATTGCTTGATGACATCATTCAGCAGGGTGGTGCGTCGGGCATCAAGGAAATCGTATTGGGGATGGCGCATCGCGGCCGCATCAATGTACTGGTCAATATTCTCGGAAAATCACCGGAAGAACTCTTCGAGGAGTTCGAAGGTAATTATGATCTGGAGGAACTGAAGGGCTCCGGTGACGTGAAATACCACAAGGGCTTTTCTGCCGATATGAAGACGTCTGGCGGCAATGTTCACATCGTGCTCGCGTTTAACCCGTCACACCTGGAGATAGTGAATCCTGTTGTCGAGGGTTCAGTACGAGCTCGCCAGCAGCGTCGCGGTGACGACGAGCGGCAGGAGGTATTGCCGGTTCTTATTCATGGTGACGCAGCGTTTTCAGGTCAGGGCGTTGTGACTGAAACTTTTCAGATGTCGCAGATAAACGGTTTTCGTACTGGCGGCACTTTGCACATCGTTGTGAATAATCAGATTGGTTTCACGATGAGTCGACCGTCGGACTCCCGATCTACCGAGTACTGCAGTGACGTTGCCAAAATGATCGAAGCGCCGATCTTCCACGTTAATGGTGACGATCCCGAGGCCGTTATTCTCGTCACGCGTCTGGCGCTGCAATACCGACAGAAATTCAAGAAAGACGTCGTTATCGATCTCGTTTGTTATCGACGTCTTGGGCACAATGAAGCCGATGAGCCCTCAGCGACCCAGCCGGTCATGTATAGCCAGATCAAAAGTCAGAAAACAACGCGGCAGTTGTACGCAGAACGTCTTGTTACATCTCAGGTAACGACGGATGCTGGTGTGACCGCACTGCAGGATGAATACCGCGACCGCATGGACCGAGGTGAGCATGTGCAGGCCGCATCACTTGGCATGATCGGCAACGAATTTACAGTCGACTGGACACCGTACCTGCATACGAATTGGGATGACGCTGTTGATACGACGATTAGTCCAGAAACAGTTGTTGATATTGGCGAACTGCTAACCACAATTCCACCGGATGTGAAACCACATGGTCGCGTACAACGCATCATGGACCAGCGTGTAAATATGGTGGCGGGCGACGCCGACCTGGATTGGGGCTTCGCCGAAACGATGGCGTATGCGTCGCTTTTGCGGGATGGCCATAACGTGCGCCTGGTCGGACAGGATAGTGGTCGTGGTACGTTTTTTCATCGCCACGCAGTCATACACAACCAGCTCAACAATCGAGAGTACACGCCACTGGAGCATGTCGTTGACCGACCCAATGCGTTTCGTGTGATCGACTCGTTTCTTTCAGAAGAAGCGGTCCTCGGTTTCGAGTATGGCTATGCCAGCACCGAGCCAAATACACTGGTGATCTGGGAAGGTCAGTTCGGTGACTTCGCAAACGGTGCGCAAGTGGTCATTGATCAGTTCATCAGTTCCGGGGAAGCCAAATGGGGTCGCTTGTGTGGTTTGACGATGTTTCTGCCACACGGCTATGAAGGGCAGGGACCGGAGCATTCATCCGCACGCCTTGAACGATTCCTGCAACTTTGTGCTGAGCACAATATTCAGGTCTGCATTCCGTCAACTCCTGCACAAATGTTTCACATGATCCGACGCCAGCACGTGCGGTCATTTCGAAAACCGTTAATCGTGTTGACGCCAAAAAGCCTGTTGCGTCACAAAATGTCGGTCTCGCCAATAAGCGAGCTCTCTAGTGGACGGTTTGAGTCGATCATCCCGGAAATTGAGGCGATCGAGGTGGAAACGACGCGCCGCCTCGTCTTCTGCAGCGGCAAAGTCTATTTCGACCTGCTTGAAGCTCGTGAAGTCCAGGGAATCGACGATGTGGCGCTGATCAGGCTGGAACAGCTTTACCCTTTCCCGATCGATGACTACGCGAACCTCATCAAGCAATACAAGCATGTGGAAGATATTATCTGGTGTCAGGAAGAACCCCTTAACCAGGGGGCCTGGTACCAGATCAAACACCGCCTGCAAGAACCGCTGCAGAGTCATCAACAACTTTATTACGCAGGACGGCCCGGTGCGGCAGCGCCTGCGTCCGGCGTTTTTAAGATTCATCTTCAACAGCAACAGGCATTGGTCGAAGCGGCGCTCGGTATCAAGTCCGAGGCTAGTAAAGTTACCAAGCCCGAAAAAACAAAACGGAAGTCCAAATGAGTATAGAAATCAAGGTTCCGCCATTGCCTGAATCGGTCAGCGACGCGATGTTGGTTGCGTGGCACAAGAACGTTGGCGAGTCGGTATCGCGTGACGAAAACCTGGTCGATCTGGAAACTGACAAAGTCGTGCTGGAAGTTCCGGCGCCGGCATCAGGGACGATTGCCAAGATCGTTGTCGAAAATGGAGCGACGGTAGAAGCCGGTGATGTGCTCGCGATTCTCGAAGAGGGCGAGGTGTCGGCCGAACCACCGGTCGCAGCAAGTGTGGCCCCGGCGGAAAAGGCCGCTGTAACCGTGGCCAAAAAGAGTAGTGGTCCGATCAAGACCAGCCCCGCGGTCCGCCGTCTGCTTGATGAGCATGATCTGGATGCGACGATGGTTATCGGTACCGGCAAAGATGGTCGGATTACAAAGTCGGACGTCATGTCATTCCTTAAGTCGGATGACAGTGCCAACGTTGCACCAGGTGACCAACAGCCAGCTGTAACTGAAAGCGTCGAGGTTGGTCTCGAACGGACTGAGCAGCGCATGCCGATGACGCGTTTGCGCGCCCGCATCGCCGAGCGCCTTGTCGACGCTCAGCAAACTGCGGCGATGTTAACGACGTTTAATGAAGTTGACCTGACCAAAGTCATGGCCTTGCGAAAGAAATACAGAGAGTCTTTCGAGAAAAAACACGATGTTCGTCTGGGCTTTATGTCGTTTTTTGCCAAAGCGGCCGTCGAAGCACTGAAGCTGTACCCGGTTGTTAACGCGTCCGTTGAAGGTACGGACATTATTTATCACAATTATTTCGATATCGGCATCGCGGTATCAAGCGAGCGTGGATTGATGGTACCCGTGATTCGCGACGTTGATCAGATGAGTTTCGCGGGCTTTGAATCAGCATTAAACGACGTAGCGGCCAGGGCGCAAGCCGGGACTATCGGTATGGAAGACCTGACCGGCGGGACGTTTACGATTACTAACGGCGGTACTTTCGGGTCGATGATGTCGACGCCGATTCTTAACCAGCCGCAAAGCGCGATCCTTGGCATGCATTCTATTCAGCAGCGGCCAATGGTTGTTGATGGTGACATAGTTGCCAGGCCGATGATGTATCTGGCGCTTACCTATGATCACCGAATAATTGATGGCAAAGATGCAGTTCAATTCCTCGTTTCGATCAAAGATCAACTTGAGGATCCGGCGCGCCTGCTGTTGCAGGTTTGATCGCTTTCACTACAAAGGATTTATAAAAAACAATGAGCAAAAGTTTCGATGTAGTCATTATTGGTGCCGGACCGGCAGGATATGTTGCAGCCATACGAGCGGCGCAGCACGGCAAAACCGTTGCGTGTATCGATGAGTGGAAGAATAAAGACGGCAAGAACGCGTTCGGTGGTACCTGTTTAAACGCGGGCTGTATTCCATCGAAAGCACTGCTGGAGTCTTCTGAGCTATTTCATCGAGCTCAACATGAATTCAAGAAGCATGGGATCAAGACCGGCGAACTTGAACTGGACCTGGCCACCATGCAAAAGCGACGGGCGAGTATTGTCCGGCAGCTAACCGGTGGTATTGCCGGGTTACTAAAGGCCAACAAGATTGAAGGACTGATCGGTCATGGCAAGTTGTTGGCTGGCAAGCAGGTGGAGTTCACATCGGTCGACGGTAATGTCGAAGTCATTGATGCGAAGAATGTCATCCTGGCGTCTGGCTCATCGCCGATAGAAATTGGGATTGCCGCATTTGACCACGTTAAAATCGTTGATTCCTGGGGTGCGCTGGAATTTGATGCCGTACCAAAAAGACTTGGCGTTGTTGGTGCCGGCGTCATTGGCCTGGAGTTGGGCAGTGTCTGGTCCCGATTGGGAGCCGAAGTCACGGTTCTCGAAGCAATGGACGATTTTCTGTTTATGGCGGATCGCGATGTAGCGAAGGTTGCCGCTAAGGAATACAAACAACAGGGAATCGACATCAAACTCGGCGCGAAGGTTGCTGCGGCGAAAGTGGGCAAGAAAGGCGTTGAGGTTTCATATGACGATAAAGATGGCTCGAAATCGATTGAAGTCGATAAGCTGGTCGTTGCTGTAGGGCGCAAGCCGCACACGGATAATTTGTTTTCTGACGATGCGGGTATCCATCTTGACGATCGCGGATTTGTCATCGTCGATGATCAGTGTCGCACGCGCGTTAAAGGCGTTTACGCCATAGGCGATTGTGTTCGCGGACCGATGCTGGCCCACAAGGGTTCAGAGGAAGGCGTGATGGCAGCCGACCTGATTGCCGGTGAAGTAGCCGAGGTCAACTATAACGTTATTCCGTCAGTGATCTACACTGCGCCGGAGATTGCCTGGGTCGGCAAGACAGAGGAGGAGGTCAAGGAGTCAGGTCGTGCCTATAAGACCGGTTCCTTTCCGTTTGCTGCGAGCGGACGTGCCAAGGCCATGGAGCAGACGGCCGGCATGGTTAAGATTATTTCATCGAAAGATGATGACGAGATTCTCGGTGTCCACATCGTCGGCCCGATGGCCGGTGAGCTGATATCGGAAGCTGTATTAGCAATGGAATTCTCAGCCAGTACAGAAGATATTCAACGCACCATTCACGCGCATCCAAGTCTGGCGGAGGCTATGCATGAAGCATCGCTGGCGGTCGATAACAAGGCCTTGAACTTCCCGAACAAAATGTAGGAGCGGTCCCAGACCGCGATATTTCGCGCTCTGGGCACCCAAAGGGCATAACAAGCGCTCCTACTGTTGTTTATTCCAAAAATCCGCGTTCCTGATCCCAAGCGCCTCGGGGTCGAAGGTGTATTTCTCAACGCCTGCATTTTTCTGTTTTTCGTAGTCCCTGAGCGCCTTGATCGCCGGACTACCCATAAAGAACAGTATCAAGATTCCGATGATGTTGAGCCAGGCCATCAAACCCACGCCAATGTCACCCAGTGCCCAGGCAAGATCAGCCGACCGTACGGTGCCGTAAAATACCGACGTCATCAGGACGAGCTTCAACACGACTAGCTCACCGGGGAAGCGAATGGTGCGCCGGATATACGCGACGTTGGTTTCAGCGATGTAGTAATACGCGAGCAATGTTGTAAATGCGAAGAAGAACAATGCAATCGCGACAAAGATCTTGCCTGCTGCTCCCATGACGCTTTCAAGGGCTAACTGTGTGAAAGCCGGGCTGTTGGCGGAAATATCGGAGGCAAGCATCCCACCGCTGATCTCTGCGCTGAGGTCTGTAACGTAGTACTGCTGGGTAATCAGAATCATGAAAGCCGTCGCCGAACAGACGAACAGGGTATCTACGTAAACGGAGAACGCTTGCACCAGCCCTTGCTGTGCGGGATGGTCGACTTCGGCGGCTGCAGCGGCGTGCGGTCCTGTTCCCTGTCCGGCTTCATTCGAATAGACACCACGCTTCACACCCCAGCCGATCGCCGCACCGAATCCGGCCATCGGAGTGAAAATATCTTTCATAATCAATTCGAAAATTCGTGGCAATTCGGCGAAGTGATACAAAATGACGCCGAGAGCGATCAATATGTAACCTAGTGCCATGAATGGGACGACGATCTGCGTGAAGTGAGCAATTCGTTTTACACCGCCGAAAATAATGAAGCCGAGTATTGCTACAACGCCGATGGCCGTCACCATTTTCGCGAGTGGAATGGTGTCACCGAGAAAGTCGACCGTGGACTCGCCGCCAAATGCCAATTCGGCCGCATTACCGATGCTGTTGGATTGCACGCCAGGTAATAGAGCACCTACGGCGATGATTGTTACAATGGCGAAAATCCATGCATACCACTTTTGCCCCATCGCCTTCTCGATGTAATACGCGGGGCCGCCTCGATACTGGCCTTCGTCTTCTTCTTTGTAGATCTGGCCAAGCGTTGATTCGATGTAGGCCGTAGAGGCGCCCAGAAACGCCACTACCCACATCCAGAACACGGCACTGGGACCGCCGAATCCGATTGCCGCTGCCACTCCGGCGATATTACCCGTGCCAACGCGCCCTGAAAGCGAGACAGCTAGAGCCTGAAAAGAAGATATACCCTGATCCGATTCTTTGTTCGAAAACAAAAGCCGCAGCATTTCTTTGAAATGCCGGACCTGGGCAAAGCGAGTAAGGATGGAGAAGAACAGTCCGGCGCCCAGGCAAAGAAAGACGAGTGCCTCGCTCCAGATAATCCCGTTCACGCAACCGACGTAGTCAGCAAATTCGCTGGCTCCTCGAAAACATACGGCAGGGTCTTGCCAGAAGACTCGCGTGATCCAATCGATGATTACCTGCATGCCGAACCCCTTCATTTTTATATATTAGCGGCGTCCGGAATGTTACCCCATATTGGGACGATGCGAGTCGCTTTCAATCTGCCGTGAAAGATCAAATCGCGATATAGTAGCGACTTGCTATCAAAGGAGCGGAGCTATGACCTGGTGGGGATGGATGATACTTGGCGCGGTTATTCTCGGCGCCGAACTCTTCGCAATCGATGCACAGTTCTATCTTGTGTTTCTCGGCGTTTCGGCGGCGCTTGTTGGTCTGGCAGAGATGCTCGGCATCGGGATGCCCGAATGGGCCCAGTGGACCGCATTCGCGACGCTTTCGCTGATTTCGTTTTTTACCTTCCGGAAAAGTCTCTATGAAAAAATCAGAGGCGGAGCGAAGGGATTTCGCGCAACTATGTCGGGCGACACGGTCAATATCGTCGAAGCGCTCGCAGCTGGTGATGAAGCACGTGCCGAATATCGTGGCACGGACTGGACGATAAGAAACACAGGGGCCGCGGTAATCGCCGCCGGATCACGCGCCAAAGTCGTCAAGGTCGATGGCCTGACGCTACATGTCGAATCAGAATAAGAGCAAGTAGGAGTAAATTATGGAATCACTTATCGTTTCACTCGGGTTTGTTTTTGTTGCGATCATTATTCTGCTCAAGACAGCAGTTGTTGTTCCGCAGCAGAACGGATATGTCATCGAACGACTGGGCAAGTACGCCAAGACTCTCAATGCGGGCTTTCATATCCTCATTCCGTTCCTTGAGCGCATAGCGTACAAACACACACTGAAAGAGCAAGCGGTTGATATCGCCGAACAAATCTGCATTACAAATGACAACGTTCAGGTGGGTGTTGACGGCGTTCTGTACATGCAGGTGCTGGACCCAGGGCGCGCTTCGTACGGCATCGGCAATTACATGTTTGCCATTTCACAACTTGCACAGACCACCCTGCGTAGTGAGATCGGCAAGATTGACCTGGATCGCACGTTCGAAGAACGTGGCACGATCAATCAGAATGTTGTAGCGGAGCTGGACAAGGCGAGTGACCCTTGGGGTGTAAAGGTTCTTCGCTACGAGATCAAAAACATCAATCCTCCGCAAGACGTGCTCAGTGCCATGGAAAAACAGATGCGTGCCGAGCGAGAAAAGCGTGCTGTTATCCTGACGTCGGAAGGTGAGCGCGACGCGAGGATCAACGAAGCCGAAGGCGAAAAGCAGCAGGTGATCAAACAATCCGAAGCTGTAAAGACGCAACAAATCAATGAAGCTGAAGGTGAAGCAGAAGCAATCCTGGCGATTGCGACAGCAACCGCGGAAGGCTTGAGGAAAGTCGCCGCCGCCGTAATCGGTCAGGGCGGCCCGGACGCAATGCAGCTTCGAATTGCAGAGCAGTACATCACTCAGTTCGGGAATCTCGCCAAGGCCGGTAACACGTTTGTGGTGCCGTCGAATCTTGCAGACCTCACATCGATGATGGCATTGGCAACAGACATCGCCAAGCGCAAGCCGGGCGGTGACAAACCAGTAGCCTAAGGGACTGTCTGTCGGTCAGGCCTTGCGCCTGACCGACACAACGTTGGGTAACTGCTCAAGTCGAGTAATTGCCGTACTCAGGGTCGGCAAATCCTTGATCTCAACATTCAGATCCATAATGACCTGCATCGACTCCGTGTCGGTATGGCTCTTCAGGTCCAGCACATTTGCATCTTCGTCTGCTAACACGGACGTGATGTCCCTGATAAGGCCGTTCCGGTCAAACGCATGCAGTGTCAGGTCAACCGGGTAGGCGCCGGACTCTGAATCGCCCCAGCTCGTTTCCAGCACGCGCTCGGGATGCCTTCTGTTGAGCCCCAGAAAGTTGCCGCAGTCCTGGCGGTGGATACTGACTCCACGACCTTGTGTGATATAGCCCACGATCGCCTCTGGCGGCACAGGCCGGCAGCAGCGCGCGAAATTACTCAACAGACCACCGACACCGGTAACCGCTATCGAGTCTGGCGCCGTGGCCTTTCGTTTTGACGCTCGTCGCGCCTTGATCGCCGGGCGCTCAATGCCACGAAGATTTTGCAGAGCAGTGGCGATGGATGCTGAAGTCAGGTCCCCGGCACCCAAGGACACGCAAAGTGCCTCCGTGTCCTTGTGCTTCAGTTGTCCGGCGATATTGTCAGTTGGGACGTCTTTCACCGACAATCTTGCCAATTCCCGGTCGAGAATATCGCGACCTTGTCGCAGGTGCTGATCCCGGTCCTGCAGTCGAAACCAGTTGCGTACTTTCGATCGGGCCCGGGCTCCTGCGAGATAGCCAAGCTTCGGACTTAACCAGTCGCGGCTTGGTTGTGCCTGACTCCCGGTGATAATCTCAATCTGATCACCGTTCTCGACGTGGTAGGTGAGAGGAACGATCCGGCCGTTAACCTTGGCTCCGCGACACCGATGTCCGACCTGTGTGTGGACGTGGTACGCGAAATCGAGTGGTGTCGCCAAAGCGGGCAACTCAACGACATCACCTTTGGGGCTGACGGCATATACGCGGTCTTCAAAGAAATCGTCCCGAATCTGATCGAGGAGATCTGCGCCATCGTCTGCTGGCTCGAGTAATTGCCGCAGGAAGCGAATTTTCTGGTCGAAGGCGGCGGGCGTAGCACCACCCTCTTTGTAGCGCCAGTGCGCTGCTACACCGAGTTCGGCGTGATTGTGCATGTCATGCGAGCGTATCTGGACTTCAACCGTCTTGCCTTCTGGCCCCAAGACGGCCGTATGCAACGATTGATAATCGTTTTCCTTGGGATTGGCGATGTAGTCGTCAAACTCACCCGGTATGTAAGACCAGAGGTTATGCACGATACCCAGTGCCGCGTAGCACTCATTGACGTTCTCAACGAGGATTCGCACAGCACGGATGTCGTACAGCGAGTCAAGGCCGCGATCTTTGCGCTGCATCTTTCGCCAGATGCTGTAGATATGCTTTGGGCGCCCCGAAATATCGGCGTTAATGCCGTTCGACTGCAATTCGCCCTGAAGTTGCGCTTTTACCGCTTCTATAAAACCCTCCCGCTCCACGCGTTTTTCTTTAAGCGCACTCGCGATTTCACGGTAGGTGTCGGGATCAACGTATCGAAACGCCAGGTCCTCAAGCTCCCACTTAAGTTGCCAGACGCCAAGGCGATTGGCGAGCGCAGCGTAGATTTCGCGCGTCTCGATAGCGAGTGAATATTGAACCTCATGCGACGCTTCTCTCGCTTCGCGTAAACGAAACAATTGCTCAGCGATGCGTACGAGTACCAGGCGTACGTCCGAAACCACAGCAAGTAACATTTTGCGAAGTGCTTCGGACTGCTGCACCGCGAGCGATTCACCGGGTTGCCATTTTGCGGGTAAGGAGAACTGGTTTAGTTGCTGTAACCCTATAATGAATCGAGAAATATCACTTAACTCATTGTTTTGTAAGTCATTATATTTGATAATGTTTTCGCGAAATGATGGGTAGGCATATACGGCCGCAACAATTTTGGCCGGCAGTCCCAGCGGTTTGATAATCGCAGCAATCTGTTCGCCTTCATTGATCGCGAGCTCCAGCCCGCCTTTCTTCGGCAGTGCGGCGAGATATCGGCGCACTTCGGCGACGATATCGTCCGTATCGCTGTCGTTAGCTTGTTTTTCAGTGTGGGTTGCCGACATTTGCCAAACTTCAGTTAAGTGCCTGTTTGCTCAATACCCGTTATCATACGCGCAGTTTCGGCCAGCAAAGTCTGGTCGGACTTTCAATTGGGTTTCATAACAGCAGGGTGACATGGCAGGACACAGTAAATGGGCGAATATCCAGCACCGTAAAGGCGCACAGGATAAGAAACGCGGAAAACTCTTCACGAAGCTGATCCGCGAGATCACGATTGCAGCGAAGATGGGTGGCAGTGATCTTGACGCGAATCCGAGGCTCCGTCTTGCTGTCGATAAGGCGAAAGGCCAAAGCATGCCCAAGGACAATATCGAACGGGCGGTGAAGCGCGGCGCAGGTGAAACCGACGGTGCGGATTATCTGGAGATTCGCTATGAAGGCTACGGGCCCGGCGGTACTGCTGTCATGGTTGACTGCCTGACGGATAACAAAAATCGCACCGTTGCCGACGTTCGCCATGCGTTTACCAAGTTTGGTGGCAATTTGGGTGCTGATGGCTCGGTAAACTATCTTTTCAACCAGGTCGGGCAGTTGCTGTTCCCTGCAGGCAGTGACGAAGACGCTGTGATGGAAGCAGCTATCGATGCGGGTGCCGAAGATGTCGTCGCTGATGACGACGGCTCTATTGAAGTTTTGAGCTCGCCAGCTGATTTTGAACAGGTGCGCGACGCTATGGTCGCGTCCGGTATGGAGGCGGATTCGGCGCAGGTCACGATGCGATCCTCAACCAACGCCGAACTGGGCGTGAAAGAGGCGACGTCCATGATCAAGATGCTGGAGCTGCTAGAGGACCTGGACGACGTCCAGGAGGTCTACAGCAACGCGGATATTGCTGAAGACGTACTTGCACAAATCTGAGACTGATTTGACGACAAGAAAACGCATACTCGGAATCGACCCGGGATCCCGCCTGACTGGCTTCGGCGTCATCGACTTTGTGGGTGACAAAGCGGCGTACGTCGCGAGCGGCACGGTCAAAAGTATTGACGGCGCGTTCGCCGATCGCCTCCGGCAAATATTCGAGTCTGTCGGTAGCATTGTTGATGAATATCGTCCCGATATCGTTGCCGTCGAAAGCGTCTTCATGCACAAGAACGCAGGTAGTGCCCTGAAACTGGGTCACGCCCGGTCTGCAGCGATTTGTGCCACTTTCGCTCACGGCATTGAAATCCACGAATACGCACCGCGAGAGATTAAACAGGCTGTTGTCGGTACGGGTGCGGCGACGAAAGAACAAGTGCAGCACATGGTTGTTTCGATCCTGACCCTGGATGGCGTACCTGCCGAGGATGCAGCAGATGCACTCGCTGTAGCTCTGTGTCATGGCCATCAACGGCGCATCAAGACGCAGTTGGGTACAGATAATGCCATTGCAGGTGCCCGATGATAGGTTCACTGCGTGGCCGGCTTTCGGCAAAACAGGCGCCGCAGATCGTCATTGAATGCAGCGGAATCGGGTACGAAGTCGAAACGCCGATGTCGACGTTTCTGGACTTGCCAGAGCTCGGAACGGACCTGTTTCTCTATACTCATCTTCTGGTTCGCGAGGACGCCCAGATTCTCTACGGTTTCGCCACCGAAGATGAGAGACTGATGTTCAGAACCTTGCTCAAGGTCAATCGGGTTGGGGCCAAGCTGGCGCTCGGAATATTGTCAGCCATGTCGACGAACGATTTTCGCCGCTGCGTCGAGCTTGAGGATACGACATCGATGTCGAAGATCCCCGGCGTGGGCAAGAAGACCGCTGAACGTCTGATCATCGAGATGCGTGACCGAATTGATACGGCAGCACCTGGCGGCGGCAAGTCGGCACCGTTAACTGTAGAGGCCAGCGCACGGAACGAAGCGGTCGATGCGCTGATCGCGTTGGGATACAGGCCCAAAGAAGTGCATATGCTCATCTCTAAATTCGATATTGAAGACAAGTCAGCCGAGGACATCATTCGCCTGGCGCTGAAGCAGGCGGTGCAATAAATGAGTAATGTCGAGCACGATCGCCTGACGACTGCCGAGCCAGTCAGCGACGATAAAGCATTTGATCGAGCCATTCGCCCGAAGACCCTTGCGGACTATCACGGTCAACCCAGCGTCAATCAGCAGATGAGTATTTTCATTGAGGCCGCACGCCGACGTGAGGAGGCTCTGGACCACGTCCTGATTTTCGGCCCGCCCGGGCTGGGTAAGACCACGCTGGCTCACATTGTTGCCAATGAAATGGGCGTCGGCCTGCGCCAGACATCAGGCCCGGTGCTTGAGCGCCCGGGTGATCTGGCCGCGATACTGACTAATCTTGAGCCGAATGATGTTCTTTTCGTCGACGAGATACACAGGCTTAGTGCGGTCGTTGAGGAGGTGCTTTATCCGGCGCTGGAGGATTTTCAGCTGGATATCATGATTGGTGAAGGGCCTGCCGCACGTTCGATCAAACTGGATTTGCCGCCGTTCACACTGGTCGGTGCAACGACCCGCGCGGGCTTGCTCACGTCACCTTTACGGGACCGATTCGGCATAGTGCAACGCCTTGAGTTCTACTCGGCCGGCGATTTGGAAGGCATCGCGCGACGTTCTGCCGGGATACTGAATCTACCTATAGAAGATGATGGCGCCAAAGCCATTGCGACGCGCTCTCGTGGTACACCACGAATCGCCAACCGCTTGCTTCGACGCGTGCGGGATTTTGCAGAGGTGAAGGGCGACGGTGTTGTTACCGGAACGGTAGCAGAGGAAGCAATGGACGTGTTGCAAGTCGACCCGCATGGTTTCGACGCGCTGGATCGGCGATTGCTGCAAACGATTATAGAAAAATTCGACGGTGGTCCCGTCGGTATCGAGAGTATCGCGGCCGCCATTGGTGAAGAACGTGGAACTATTGAGGACGTATTGGAGCCTTACCTGATACAGCAAGGTTTTATGATGCGCACGGCGCGGGGCCGCGTCGCGACGAAAAACGCTTATCTACATTTCGGTCTGCGGCCGCCGACGTCGTCCGCGAATCAGGATTTGCCCTTCGATGACTAAACCCTTTGAGTTGCCGGTTCGCGTTTATTACGAGGATACGGATGCACAAGGCGTTGTTTACTACGCCAACTACTTTCGCTTCATGGAACGAGCGCGAACGGAATGGCTGGAAGCAATGGGCGTTGACCACGTGACATTAATGAATGAAGAAAATCGCATCCTCGTTGTGACTGAGGCGCACGCGAAGTTCCTTATTCCGGCGCGGCTGAGTGACAGCTTGATAGTAACAGCGAAGCTTAGTCGGCTTGGTCGAGCAACATTTGAGATCGAACAGAATATTTTTCGTGGCAGCCTGGAGGGCGAACTGTTGATACAGGGAGGCGTTACCGCTGCGTACCTTGCTGCTGACACGATGAAACCGAAACGCATACCGCGTACTTTTTTTGAGGAAAATCCATCATGACCGGAGATATGTCTGTCATCGGCCTCCTTTGGGAAGCCAGCATGCCTGTACAGATCGTAATGCTATTACTCCTGGGCGCATCGCTCATGTCCTGGAGCATCATTTTCACCAAGCGGCGGCTGATTCGGCGTACAAGAGATGCGTCAGATGAATTCGAGGCTGCTTTCTGGTCGGGTGGTGACCTCAATACCCTGTACCGCAGCGCCACACGGGCGAAAGGCGGCAGTATTGGCATGGCGAGCATATTCGAAGCGGGCTTTCGCGAATTCAACCGGGCATTGCAGGCGGGTGGAAATAGCACCGACAAAATTGTCGAAGAATGCCGGCGTGCCATGCGAGTAGCACAGATGCGCGAAGTTGACCGGCTTGAACAGGGTCTCGCAACGCTCGCGACCATTGGCTCAACGAGTCCCTATGTCGGTTTGTTCGGCACGGTCTGGGGAATCATGGGCGCCTTCATGGGCCTGGCCAATGTGCAATCAGCCACTCTGGCAGTGGTTGCTCCACCCATCGCTGAGGCACTGATTGCAACGGCGATGGGCCTGTTCGCCGCTATCCCCGCTGTCATCGCGTACAACCGATACGCAGACAAAGTGGTGCGACTGGAATACCGCTACGACGGATTCACGGAGGAATTCTCGAGTATCCTGCAACGTCACGCGCGCGCTAAACAGGGGGTGTGAGGTGGCTACACCGCTACAAAAACGCAAGTTAATGGCCGAGATTAACGTCGTGCCGTACATCGACGTGATGTTGGTGCTGCTGGTTATCTTCATGGTGACGGCGCCGTTGCTGACGCAGGGCATAGAAGTCAGTCTGCCGAAGGCAAACTCTGAACCAATTGACGATGTACCGAACCATCAGCCAGTGGTGCTGAGCGTCGATGCCGAGGGCAATCTCTACTTAAGCGTTGGCGACAACGAAAATGAGCCAACGACAGGAAAAGAGGTCGTAGCTCATATTGGCGCCGTACTCAGAAATCGACCGGATACGCCTATCCTGGTGAAGGCAGATCGCGCCGTTCCTTACGGCAACGTCGTTGGTGCAATGGTGTTGCTGCAGCAAGGTGGGGCGCTGAACATCGGTTTCGTGACCGATGCGCTGGACAGTTACCCGGTACCGGAGTAATTCGACGAGTGGCCCGCAACGGCAACAATTTCGTTCCAATCAGCATGGCGGTCGTTCTACACGTCGTGCTGCTGTCGTCGATGCTCGTCGCTTTCGATTTCGCAAGGCCTACGCCGATTACACCAATGGCGATTCAGGCTACGCTGGTCACCGAGATACCTGAGGCACCGCCACCGGCCGTAGAGAAACAGCCGGAGCCCGAGCCGGTGATCGAAGAACCGGACCTCGAACCTGACAACAGTGAAGAATTACGGAAGCAGGCCGAAGAGGAAAAACGCGTACAGGATGCGTTGATCGAAAAAGACAGGCTCGAAAAAATCCGGCAACAGGAAGAAGCCAACCGCAAGAGAAGAGAGCGTGAGGAAGCGGAACGGGAGAAGCAGGAAGAGGCGCGCAAGGAACGTGAGCGCCAAGAGGCGGAACGCAAGCGCCAGGAAGATATTCAGCGGCAGCGTGATGAGAATGAACGGCTCCGGAAAGAGCTTGAGGCGGAGCAGCGAGCTGAAGAGATCGAGGACGAGGAGCGCAGGCTGGCTGCTAATAACTCACCGGCGATGGCGGCGTACCAATACGCTATATCGCAAAGAATTCGAAGGAACTGGTCGGTACCGGCAAGTGCAAGCCCTGATACATTATGCGTTGTAAATGTAAGGCAACTCGCAGGTGGTGAGATTATCGGAGTAAATATCATTAGTTGTAACGGTGACGATGCTGTTAAGAGGTCTGTAGAGGCCGCGATTCATCGTTCGTCACCATTGCCGGAACCATCAGATCCTGACTTGTTTAGCCCAATTTTAGAGTTAAGCTTGAGGCCGGAACAGCAAAACTGACTCACCGAGGTGAACGTGTTTAAGAAACTCTCATTCGCAGTTATCGTAATTGTCTTTGCTGCAAACAATGCAGTCGCCCAAAAGCTGCGCATTGACGTGCAGGGCGTCGCCCAGCCGACACCCGTTGCGATCGTGCCATTCGGTTGGGAAGGGAATTCTCCCGCGATGCCACTCGATATTGCGGAAGTCATAAAGGGCGATTTGCGACGCAGCGGGCGATTCTCCCCGATCCCTGAGAACGATATGTTGCAAAAACCGACGGACGGGGCGGACGTCGATTTTAGTGACTGGAGCATTCTCGGCGTAGAGGCGGTGGTCGTCGGCAAAGTCACACAGGTTGGTGTAAACGCCTATTCGCTGCGATTCCAGCTGTTTGATCCCTTCAGGCAGCGGCAACTGGTGGGTTACCAAATCCCCGCCAGTCGTGGAACGATGCGCGGTGCAGCGCACCGTGCGGCCGACATGATTTACGAGAAGTTAACGGGAATCAAAGGTGTTTTCGGCACCAAAGTTGCCTATGTGACGGCCGAACAGCAAGCGGGGCGGGAGCGTCTGTATTCGCTGATTGTTTCCGATCAGGATGGTGAAAACGAATTCAAGATCATGGAGAGCAAGGATCCGATCATGTCGCCTGCGTGGTCGCCTGATAGTCGGCAACTGGCATACGTTTCTTTTGAAGGTTCAAGGTCGTCCATTTTTATTCAAAACCTGCGCTCGGGTAACAGATTTCAGGTCTCCAACAAGCCCGGAATCAATGGCGCGCCGGCCTTTTCCCCAAACGGTAAAAAGCTGGTGATAACACTGGGTGGTGTGGAAGGCAACCCGGATATCTATGTGCTCGATATTACGTCGCGACAGGTTAAACGCCTCACGACGCATCGTGCGATCGATACGGAGGGCACCTGGTCGCCGGATGGAGATCATATCTACTTTACGTCGGATCGCAGCGGTGGCCCGCAGATCTACCGAATATCGGCAAACGGGGGAACTCCCGAGCGCGTAACGTTCGAAGGGAGTTATAATGCGCGACCGCGTTTATCGCCGGACGGCACGAGACTGGCGATGGTGCACAACGATCGTGGTAATTACCGTATTGCGGTAATGAACATAGAGCGCAAGGATTTACTGGTAGTGTCGGCGGGCCGACAGGATGAGTCACCGAGTTTTGCGCCGAATAGCGATAGCCTGATCTACGCTACCAGGCAGAGTGGTGATGGCGTACTCGAAACGGTGTCTGCCGATGGGCTGATACGGCAGAAGATGGCATCGGGACAGGGCGATGTTCGCGAGCCGGTTTGGTCACCGTTTCCAAAATTTACGAAATAGAAATTACATTAATTTACATACACTAGTTATTGATATTTAAAGGTTTTATTATGTCTTACTACAAGATTTTTGCAATTGCTGTACTGGGCGCGTTACTGGCGGGTTGTCCCTCCACACCGGTCCCGGATCCGGACCCGAGCGATACTACCTACGATGGTGGTGATAGTGCATCCACGGACGGAATGGATGGATTTGATGGTCAGGACGGCACGGTTATCGACGACCCGTTCGAGCAACTGGGAACGGTCATTTACTTTGACTTCGATTCGTCTGAAGTTCGCGCAGCAGACCAGGACCTGGTTGCCGCACATGCGATCCAGCTCAACGATGAGTCCTTTGCGAGCGTGCGCCTTGAGGGTCATGCTGACGAGCGCGGTTCTCGTGAATACAACATCGGTCTCGGCGAACGTCGCGCACAAGCGGTTCGGCAAATGCTGATGATTCAGGGCGTCAAGGCATCGCAAATTCAAACGGTGAGTTTCGGTGAAGAGCGTCCGGATGCTATGGGCAGTTCAGAGAGCGACTATGCACGAAATCGTCGTGTTGAGATTCGATACACAGATTAGTCGATTCATGATCTCGAAAATAAACAGGCCACTTCTGCTAGTGGCGCCAGCACTGGTCCTCAGCGGTTGCGAATTGATGCCGCCGTCGGAGGACCCGGTGCTGATCAAGCTTGAGGAGCTGGAGAGTCGACTGCAGAACATTGAGCGGGTTGTTCAAAATCAAAGCCTTGTAAGTCTTACACAACAGGTCAGTGCCGCTGAGCGTCGCGGTGACGAAATGCAGGGCAAACTGGAGCAGCTCGAGCACAGCTCGGAAAGCACGACAGATCGACAAAGACAGCTGTACGTTGACCTGGATACACGTATTCAAGAACTGGAGACGGCGGTTCGCGCGCGCAATTCAGTCAATGTTATGGACGGTGGCACGTTGGCTCCGGGCCAATTGCCGGTGCCGGGTGGTTCAGACAGAGACAACTATCAGGCGGCGTTTGAGCTGCTGAAAGAACAGCGTTACGAGCCTGCAGCTTCGGCGTTCGAGCAGTTCCTGGTGACGTTTCCTGACAGCGAACTGGCTGACAACGCCCAATACTGGCTCGCAGAGTCGCACTATGTGACACAGCAGTTCGATCAGGCATTAGGTGAATTCGAGATCGTCATCAAGACGTTTCCGAATTCAAGAAAAGTCCCGGATGCCCTGTTGAAAATGGGGTACTGCAACTACGAGTTACAACGTTGGGACGCCGCACGCAGCTCTCTGGCTAGTGTGCAGACGGATTACCCGGAAACAACGGCCGCTCGCCTGGCAGGCCAGCGGCTGCAACGAATGGGGGAAGAGGGCGTTTAGGCTCACTTGCTCCAAGCCGCCAAAAGACGTTTGTAATTTAGTCAGTATCGGGTATCATGCCGCCGGCATTCTGGTGGCATCCCGATCATCAGGTTCCCAGATGGGGCGTTAGCTCAGAGGTAGAGCATTCGGCTTTTAACCGACCGGTCGTAGGTTCGATCCCTACACGCCCCACCACTTTTTCAGTTTGAGACTTCCTGAGCGCAGCCATATCGGCGTTGCGGGCATGCAAAAAATGCTCATGTACGCGTTTGTACACTGCGCTTTTTTTGCATGCCCGCGCCTTGATCTGTCTACGCTCAGGAAGTCTCAAAGCGAAAAAGTACACTGACATAGTCTGGCTCGAAACTGGTTTCTGATAAAACAGGCGACTGCGTCCTTAAGTGCCGTTATCATTCACGGTTTTGGGCTCTGGGCTTTGTGACAAGTGGCGATCAAGCGGTGGAAAATTCATAAGTTTGGCGGTAGCAGTCTCGCGGATGCGACCTGTTTTCGACGTGTGGCCGGGATTCTTTTGGCCTGTGACGACAGTCGCATGGGCGTTGTCGTCTCTGCCATGGGCGGGATGACCGATGCACTGATCAATTTGGCCGTGCTCGCCGAACAGGGCAATAATGATTTTGAGGCGGCCCTGCACTCTATCGGCGAACGATATTCGGAAACCGCGAGTTCCCTGCTAAAGGGAGATGCTCTCGTCACCATCCTTGATGCGTGGAGCAACGACTCTGATGATGCGGTCGACATTCTCAAATCGATCGCCTTCGTCAAGTCCGCGTCGCAGCGCAGCCGCGACATCGTCGCCGGATACGGTGAAATCTGGTCTGCTCGTTTGCTGGCGGCCCTTCTGTGGCAGGAAGCCCCGGAACGCGGTGGAGCCTGGATCGATGCGCGCGAAGTAGTGACTGTTCGTGACACCGAACTCGGTCCGACCGTATTGTGGGATGAGTCACAAACGAAGATGGACAAAGCACTACCCGCCGATTTTGAAGGCATCGCTGTCATTACCGGCTTTATCGCCGTTGATGAAGAGGGGATGCAGACAACGCTTGGGCGCAACGGCAGCGACCATTCAGCAGCGATATTCGCCGCACTCACAAAAGCTTCCGAACTCTGTATCTGGACCGATGTAGACGGCGTTATGAGCGCTGATCCGAGGCGTGTTCCGGAAGCACAGGTGATCGAGCAATTGACCTATAACGAGGCCATGGAACTCGCGTACTTCGGCGCCAAAGTCATTCATCCGCAGACGCTGGGTCCAGCGGTCGACAACGGTATCCCCGTTATCATCCGTAATAGCCACAAGCCAGCACATCCGGGTAGCAGGATTGAGGCAAAGTCTGCTCCTGCTGACAACATCAAAGGCATAACTGCAGTTGGCGGCATGGCTCTGGTTAACCTGGAGGGTTCCGGAATGATCGGTGTTCCGGGTACGGCAGATCGCCTGTTTGCATCCTTAAAAAGGGCCGGCGTGTCTGTAACGCTGATTTCACAAGCGAGTTCCGAGCATTCTATTTGTATCGCTGTGCCAGAGGACCTCGCCGAGCGCGCGCGCGAGGTAATTACGGAGGCATTTGCTGACGAACTGGAAGGCGGGCAAATCCACAGCGTTGAAGTTACCGGGGCACAAAGTATTGTCGCTGTGGTTGGCGACGGCATGGCGGGAACACCCGGGATAGCGGCACGGTTCTTCGGGACACTGGGGCGTGCTGGCGTAAACGTTCGTGCGATTGCCCAGGGTTCGTCGGAAAGAAACATTTCGGCCGTGGTTGACTCCGAAGAGGCGACCAAGGCACTGCGTGCGGCCCATTCCGGCTTTTATCTTTCGGCGAAAACTCTTTCGATAGGGTTGATCGGACCCGGTACGGTGGGCACGGCTCTATTGCGCCAGATCGACAAACAAAGTGAGAACCTGGCACGGAATTTCAATCTCGATTTGCGTGTTCGCGCGATATCGAGATCGCGAAAGATGTTACTCGCCGACCGTCGCATCGATCTCGCGAGCTGGGATGAGGATTTCGAGTCGTCGGCAGTAGATGCGGATCTCGATGCGTTTGAAAAACATCTGAAACCGGATCATCTTCCTCACGCCGTTATTATTGACTGCACGGCCAGCGACCAAATCTCATCAAAGTATGCCGAGTGGTTGTCGCACGGTATCCACGTTATTACGCCCAACAAGAAAGCGTTCAGTGGCCCGTACGGTGAATACAAGGGACTGCAGGACGCGGCCGATGAAGGCAGCTCGCATTATTTCTACGAGACAACGGTGGGAGCGGCGCTTCCCGTCATTACGACACTGTGTGATCTGATCCACACGGGCGATGAAGTTCGTTCCATCAGCGGAATATTCTCTGGCACGCTCGCGTACCTCTTCAATGTCTACGACGGCACAACACCATTCTCGGAAATTGTCCGCGTCGCGAAGGAAAGCGGCTACACAGAGCCGGATCCGCGCGATGACCTGTCTGGAATGGACGTCGCTCGTAAGCTGACAATTCTTGCACGTGAACTCGGCCAGAAAATCGAGATCGGTGATTTTCCGGTTACGAACCTGGTGCCTGAGGCTTTGCGGGATTGCTCGATCGATGAGTTTCTCGAAAAACTCCCCGAGTATGACGACGAGATGTTATCGCTTTACCAGGCGGCGGCGGCCGAGAGCAAACAACTTCGCTATGTCGCAAATCTGGACGCCGATGGCAATGCGTCGGTTGGGCTGGAGCCGGTTGCAGCCGATCATCCGTTCTGCAATATCAATCTCACAGACAACATTGTGCAGTTTGAGACCGAGCGCTACTCCGCCAACCCGTTGGTCATTCAAGGTCCGGGTGCCGGTCCTGAGGTAACCGCCGCTGGCGTTTTTGCCGATTTGCTACGACTTGCAAACTTCTTAAGTACCGGTGAAGGATATGTCTGATTTCATAACTGCGTTCGCACCCGCGTCTATTGGCAACACTGGTGTTGGCTTCGACATGCTGGGTCTCGCGCTGGCGGGCGCTGGCGATCGTGTTCTGGCCAAACGCACGGATGGCGATCGGGTGACCGTCTCGGAAGTACGCGGCCTGGACGGCGAGATCCATCCTTATCTGTCAACAAATGCTGACGAGAATACGGCATCCATTGCTGCGCAGGCGCTGTGGGATGCTCACGGCGATGGCGGCGGGGTCGAACTCAAAGTACATAAAGGTATTCCGTTGCAGTCGGGTATGGGCAGTTCCGCCGCGTCGGCTGTGGCAGGCGTGGTGGCAACCAATGCGTTGCTTGCGACACCTCTCGATATTGAAGCGCTACTGCCCTATGCGCTCGAAGGTGAAATGTACGCCAGTGGCGGCTTGCACACTGATAATATCGCGCCCAGTTTGCTTGGCGGTCTTGTCCTTTGCCCCGCAGTGCTGCTACCGGAAGTCATCCAGCTACCAACGCCTGCAGGCGTCAGCGTTGTCTTGCTGCACCCGGACTTACTCGTCAATACAGCGGAATCACGTCGTGCATTGCCGAAGTCTGTCTCAATGAAGCTCTGGCTTGAACAGCAGGGGCTGTTGGCGGGATTTATTCATGCCTGCGAGACCAATGATGTAGACCTGATCGGCAAGACGTTGCGCGATGTCGTTATCGAGCCGCATCGAAAAGGCAATGTCGCGTGTTTCGACGGCGTGGTTGCAGCAGCGACCAAGACAGGCGCTCTCGGTTGCGCACTGTCAGGTAGCGGTCCCAGTATTTTCGCCCTTTGTAAAGATAACGACGCTCGTAATGTTGCCAGCGCAATGGAGCAGGCATGCAGGGTGCAAGGCATTGGTTGCCAGTCCTGGGTGAGCACGATGAACGCACCTGGCGCGTTTGTGGAGAGCTAGTGTAGTGTCCTGGATTGTATGGCGATTAAGAGGTCCACAAGCGCTTCAAGTCAAGGCGCAGCCTGCCATCAATGGCCACGTCCTTGATAAAGGCTGTAACGCCGGATTGAAGCGCTTGTGGACCTCCCTTCGGGCGAGACGAGCAGGCATCATCTGCGGCGTTGCGCCCCTTGTAAAGGACACGCCATTCACTGCGCGGCGCGCCTTGCAGCTAATGCCTGCTCGTCTCGCTTAATCGCCATACAATCCAGGACACTACACTAGTATGAAATACTTCAGTACTCGCGGCGCTGGCCCGGTCAGTCTTGATGAGGCCCTCTGCAAGGGCATAGCGAGCGATGGCGGACTCTTCCTGCCGGCGCAGTTAGCGACATTTGCAGTTTCCGATTTCGATGTCGCTGAATCGATTCCGGAAGTGGCTGCGATTCTGCTCAAACCGTTCTTCGTCGGCTCTTCGCTAGCGAGTGAGGTTGAGGGTATATTGGAGGAGACCTTTAGTTTCCCGATACCAGCAACAACATTGGCAAGCATTGACCAGAACGCCTCGATGCTGGAGCTCTATCACGGCCCAACCGCGGCGTTCAAAGACGTCGGCGCCGGATTTCTGGCGGCGTGTTTGTCCAGTCTTGAAGGTGATGTCGCAAATCCATTGACCATCCTCGTCGCAACATCGGGCGATACCGGCGGGGCGGTAGCAGCCGCGTTCGACGGTCGGCCAGGCATGCGAGTAGCGGTCTTGTTTCCAGAAGGGAGAGTATCCGAGCGACAGGAGCACCAACTTTGCTGTTGGAGCGACAACGTATTGTCGTTGAAAGTTCGTGGCGCGTTCGACGATTGCCAGTCTATGGTCAAGGCTGCGATGGCAGATCAGGAATTGTCATCCGCCCATCGATTCAGTTCTGCGAACAGCATTAATATCGGCCGTTTGTTGCCGCAGAGCACATATTACGCTGATGCGAGTTTGCGTCACTTCAGGCGTACAGGAAACAAGCCCGGATTTATCATTCCCACGGGTAATTTGGGGAACGCTTTTGCCTGCATTATGGCGCGCGAAATGGGCCTGCCTATTGGTCCGGTCATTCTTGCAACCAACGCAAATCGAGCCATCGCCGATTATTTTGAGTCGCTGGAATGGCTGCCACGCGCCAGCCTGCAAACCTTGGCTTCGGCGATGGACGTTGGCGATCCGAGCAACATGGAGCGATTGCGGAAGCTCATCGGCGAAGCCGATGTTCTGCGCGACCAGCTGGGTGTGGCATCCGTGAGTGATGACGAAATCAGGGCCGCCATCCGTCAGGACTTCAAAGAGTTTGGTTTTGCAACCTGTCCGCACACAGCAACGGCTACACACACCTGGCGTCATTTGGAGCCTGGCCATGCCAAACGACATGACTGGGTACTGGTAGCGACGGCGCATCCCGCGAAATTCGAGACGATTGTCGAAGCTCTAATCGGCGAGCGCGTGCCCCTGCCGCCGGAGCTGGAAGAAATATTGTCTCGCCCGGCGCATTCGATATTGATTGAACCGAACCTGGCATCACTTGCCGCTGCCTTGGGTGACGTAGGATAATCAAATCCTATGACTGAGTTCTTTCAACCCGCTGATAATCCCTGGCTGTTGCCGCTGGCCACCGTCGCTTTGTTGTTGCTCGCGTGGCTCGTGTACCGGTTTGTGCGCCGCAGGAGTGGCGGACTGGAAGGGGCACTGGCTGACATCAGCTTCGATCGCATTGAGGGCCTTGTAATCCCCAGTGCTGACGAGGGTGAAATCCTGGTCGATTACCTGCTGCTGACCGCAAAAGGGTTGCTGATTCTGGAGGTCAAGGACAATCAGGGGATCGTGTTTGGCGGCGATAAATTGCAGGACTGGACAGTCATCAATAACGAGCGTCGTTACACATTTTCAAACCCTCAACCGGCACTGTACGACCGTATTGCGGCTGTTCGACAAATTGTTCGCGAAGTCCCGGTCGCAGGCAGAATCCTGTTTCTGGATGGCGCGGATTTCACGAAGGGCGTGCCCGATCTGGTGACGGACCTTGCAGGACTCGTGAGCGAGTTTGGCGAGCCGGACAAGCACGCGGCAAAGTTCAAGATTGAAGCCTTTAAGCCCCATTGGGCATTAGTTCGCAAAGAAGCGTTAAATAGTAGCTCTCCGTAGGCGCCTATGCCGACACTGCAAGCAATACAGGCTGACATTACGTCTCTGACGATCGACGCAGTTGTTAATGCCGCCAATGAAACACTATTGGGTGGTGGCGGAGTAGATGGTGCGATCCATCGTGCTGCAGGACCCGAACTGCGCGAGGAATGCAAATTGCTACGCGGGTGTGAAACCGGGCAAGCGAAAGTCACCGCCGGTTTCGGGTTAAAAGCCAAATTTGTGATTCACACGGTCGGGCCGGTCTGGCTGGGCGGGCAGCAAGGCGAAGCAGAGCTATTAATATCGTGCTACCGGCAAAGCATTGAATTGGCCGAGCAGCACAATATTTCTTCGATCGCGTTCCCAGCCATAAGTACCGGTGTATTTGGCTACCCAAAGCAGGCAGCGACAGAGATTGCAGTGGCGACGGTATCGGAGGCGGTGCAGCGAACGGCTATCATTGGCGAAGTGGTTTTTTGTTGTTTCTCGGCATCGGATTTGAAGCTATACCGCGCGGTTCTAATGCAACCGACCTGAGACGAAATTTGTAGCAACAATTTTCGCTCAGGTTTGTCATATACTGGGAGTGATGATCTCCATATTTCAACAGCGTCGTGCCGTCCTCCTTGCGGCAATCCTGATTTGTCTCGTGGCTGTGAACGTACATGCGGCGGCTCATTTAGGTGCTGGTAGCGTCGAATGCGAATTTTGCTCAACTCACCACGATCCGTCGGATGTCATCGTATCCGCAAAGGCAAACAGCTTGCTGCTACCACCCACACAAACACCATTCGTACAACGAATGCAGCATTTCCGGGCGGCTCCTTGCTTCTCTGTTCAGCAACGCGGCCCTCCGTCATTAATTAGTTAAGCCTGAACCTCGTCACGGCATTTTGGCGAGTTGTCTTATCTAGTGAATACGGAGGCGATGCATGCGTATCGACTTTTTTAAAGGTGCCGCTCTGGTGCTTCTATCCATCTACTCCAGCGGAGTAGCCGCCCAGGATTCAGAGATTGAGCTATTGCGGGTTTCGCTCGCGGAGCTGCGCTCTGAATACGATGAAAGAATCACAGACTTGGAAAATCGCCTCGCGGTTGCTGAACAAAATACTGTGCAGGCGAATTACGCGACGCAGCAAGCTGTTGCCACGCCACCAGGTAGCGATTCTGGCCAAGGCGGAAAATCAGCATTCAATCCCGCGATTGGCCTGATCTTCCAGGGACAGGCATGGAATTACAGCGAAAGTCCGGACGCCCACCTGATTCCGGGCTTCCCGCTGGGTGGAGAGGCAGGTCCCGTTGCCGAAGGTCTTGGGCTTGGTGAGACCGAGCTCATCATGAATGCGAACGTGGATGACAAGTTCTCGGCCTGGCTGACCGCGGCGTTGGCAATTGAAGATGGCGAGTCCGTCGTTGAAATAGAGGAGGCCTGGGTTGAGGCGACCGCGTTGCCAGCAGGCTTTGGCGCCCGGTTTGGTCGCTTTTATTCGGGTATTGGCTATCTGAATGGTAAACATGCCCATAGCTGGGACTTTGCCGACCAGCCGTTGCCGTATCAGGCATTCCTCGCAAATCAATACGTTGATAATGGTGTGCAGGTTCGCTGGCTGGCTCCAACAAACCTCTACATGGAGTTTGGTGGCGAATTACTGCAAGGAGACGGATACCCGTCCGCTGGTAGCGCACATTCAGGTGCAGGCAGTTACACCGCGTTCGCGAATTTCGGTGGTGACGTTGGTGTTAACAACAGCTGGCTCGCCGGAGTTTCTTACCTTGATGCGACGGCGATCGAGCGTCCTTCAGGGGATGAAGATGATCCGCTGTTATTTAGCGGTGAGTCGCTCCTGGCAACAGCGCAGTTCGTCTGGAAGTGGACCCCGAATGGAAACTGGAAGAATCGAAACTTCGTCCTACAGGCCGAGTATCTGCAGCGTCGCGAACGCGGAGAGTATTCGTCATTGAGCATGGTCCCCGCCGCTTATAACGTCGATCAGGACGGTTGGTATTTGCAAGCTGTTTATCAACCGATACCTCGTTGGCGAGTAGGAGGCCGAATTGATGCGTTGTCATCCGATGATCCGGGTCCGGCATTTGATGGAACCTTGCTGGCGACGCCCGGTAGCGATCCCCGACGATTCAGTTTCATGGCCGATTGGTCGAACAGCGAGTTCAGTCGCTTGCGTCTGCAATTTACCAAAGACGAATCCGGATTCATTGACGGCAATCACTGGGGGCTTCAGTACATTCACAGTATCGGCGCTCACGGCGCTCATTCGTTCTAGGGGGGGTCATGCTACGAACTGTTCAGTTACTGATGTTGCTTGTTCTCCCCATAGCCGCGCAGGCGAAACTCGAGATATTCGCGTGCGAACCGGAATGGGCAGCGCTGGCGGCCGAAATTGGTGGCGCTGAGGTGAACACGTACAGCGCGACAACGGCTTTGCAGGATCCACACTACATTCAGGCACGACCAAGCCTGATTGCGAGGGTCCGCAATGCGGACCTGGTGATTTGCAGCGGTGCCCAACTTGAGATTGGCTGGTTGCCCGCGTTGCTGCAAAAAGCGAATAACCCGAATGTGTTGCCCGGGAGCGGTGGTTACTTTGAAGCGAGCGCTTATGTTGTTCGCCTGGACGCGACGGGCAACGTTGATCGCTCGCAAGGCGATATCCATCCGCAAGGTAACCCGCACATACAGACCAATCCCCACAATATTGCCGCGGTCGCGCGAGCGCTACGCACACAGTTGGCGGCGCTGGATCCGGAAAAAGCGGCGATTTACGAGGCCGGTTTCGCTAGATTCTCCGAACGCTGGAAGAGTGCGATCGTTGACTGGGAGAGCAAAGCGGCAGCGCTTAGAGGTACGCGGGTGATTACCCACCACAAGTCATGGGTCTATCTTGAGCGGTGGTTGGGCCTGTCGGAAGCCGCGAACCTCGAAGCTGTGCCCGGATTGCCCCCGACTGCAGCTCACCTTAGCCGCTTAACCTCGCAATTCCGTGATGGTGGTGCAGATGTCATCATTTATTCGCCGTATCAGGACAGCAAGGCCGCCGAATGGTTATCAGAGCGAACGGGCATAACGGCAGTGGTGTTGCCTCTCACGGTGGGTGGCACAGAAAACGCGACAGATCTTTTTAGCTTGTTCGATGACATTATTGATCGATTAATTGGGGCAACTGGTAATGAATGACCTGATTGACCTGAGCATTGTCGGGCCGGCTTTGTTTGCTGGATTGATAGTTTTGAGCACGCATGTGCCGCTTGGACAGGAGGTACTGAAACGCGGCATCATTTTCATCGATCTCGCAATTGCACAAGTTGCAGGCCTCGGCGTTATCGCTGCTCACGCAATGGATTGGGACCCGAACGGGCTGGAAGTGCAGATCGCAGCTGTTAGCACTGCTCTTGCTGCGGCTATCGGTTTGAACTGGACCGAGAAGCGTTGGCCAAAAATTCAGGAACCACTGATCGGTATTCTATTCATCCTGGCAGCGACAGGTGGCATTCTTTTGTTGTCCGGAAACCCGCACGGGAGCGAGCATCTAAAGGAACTCCTGGTCGGACAGATCTTGTGGCAGAGCTATTCGTCGTTGCTACCGCTGGCATTGCTGTACACCGCGACATTGATATTCTGGTTCACGACGCGTGAGCGATTTGGGCCGCTGATGTTTTACCTTGTATTTGCGATCGTCGTGACGGCGTCCGTACAGGTTGTCGGTATCTACCTGGTATTCGCAAGCCTGATAATCCCTGCGTTGGCAACAACGGGGCTGCGGCGAGGTAATCGACTAATGGTTGGCTACTTTATCGGCGCGCTGTCTTACCTTGTTGGAATTGTCCTGTCCGTTTATCTGGATTTACCAACCGGCGCAGTAATTGTCTGGAGTATGGCGCTGATCGCCATTTCTGCAGGCTTCGTAATCTCCGACAAACGTAGGGAGGCCTGAAGCTCAGGGAAGCACGAAAAACCGATTCGCATTTGCCGTCGTGATTGCAGCAATGTGATCTTCGGTTTGGCCGCGCGCCTCGGCAAGCACACGTACCACTTCAGGCAAATACATTGGTTCGTTGCGACGACTCTTCGGTCGTGGCCGTATCGTGCGCGGCAGAAGATACGGCGCGTCGGTTTCGATGAGTAGCTTGTCGTCAGGAATGATAGAGACGATGTCGAGCAGGTGTTTGCCGCGCCGTTCATCGCAAATCCATCCTGTAATTCCGATGTACAAACCCATCGCAATATATTCGCGGAGTGATTCTCCTTCGCCGGTGAAGCAATGCGCTACCGCCCGCGATAAGTCGGGTAATGCAGGCTCCAGGATTTCAACAAAATCATCATGGGCGTCGCGTTGGTGCAGAAAAACCGGCAGCCCCGAATCTTTCGCGATATCGAGTTGTCGTTTGAAGGCGTCAAGTTGGGCTTCACGAGGCGAGAAGTTGCGAAAGTAATCCAGACCACACTCGCCAACCGCCACGACGCAGTCTTTCCTGACCAGTGAGCGAATCAATGCGTCGCTGTCATTGGTATAGTCGGATGCATGGTGCGGGTGAATACCCGCGGTCGAATACAAGACGCCTGGGGATTGTTCCGCGAGATTGGCAGCTTGCACGCTACTGTCATCGCTGCTGCCCGTGACGATGATCTTGTGCACGCCTGCGTCGGCGGCGCGCCGCATCATATCTATTCGATCTTCATCGAAACTGTCATGCGCAATATTCGCGCCGATATCAATCAGAGAATGTGCCATTGCCTACTGCCCCCAGCGAAATGCCTTGGCGCCGATGGCCAGAAAGACAACGCTCATAGCGCTTAACGCCAGCAGGCTGGGCGCGACATCCGCAATCGTGGCGCCGTCCAGCATGACTGCCCGTGCGGAATTCAGTACATGGGTCAGCGGGAAGATACTGGCTGCGGTTCTAACGGCATCCGGAGCGCCTTCTAATGAAAACCAGACACCGGATAGCATCATCATCGGCCAGTTGATCAAATTGAGCAGGCCACCAGCGAGTTCTTCACTGGTGACACGAGCAGATACCACCAGTCCCATCGATACCAGGGATATAGCGCCAACGACTGCTATCAGGAACAGGGTGAAGTAACTGCCTTCCATACGTGTACCGAGAAGCAAATGGGTGCCGGTATAGATAAAGGTCGTGATTAGGAGAATCAGGACCATTCTGGAGGCGACCTGAGCCGAGATGAATTCGAATGATGTAAGAGGGGTTGCACGAAGGCGCTTCAGAAAACCGTTTTTGCGATAGCGAACGACAACGTAGCCGACGCCGAAGAGGCAGCTGAACATCATGTTCATGCCCAGAATTCCCGGCAACAACCAGTCCGCGTAGCCGACAGCCTCACCGGAGATTTGCTGCTTTTCAATCGCCGGAATCTGCGTTGAATAGGATTGCAGCAGAGCGATTTCTGCGAAGTAACTTTTGGGAGACTCGGGGTTGATCCAGTATCTCGGTGTGTCGCTAAACTCGACCAACAGGTCGAGCTGGTGCCGTGACACCTTTCGCATGGCCAATTCAAAATCATCGTAAGCGACGAAGTTGATGTAACTCGTCTTAAGGAAGGCGTGATCTGCCGTATTTATTTCGGCAGCTTCCTGATACACGCCGACGGTATAGGCGTCGCGCTCATTGCTAAACGCGAAGGACAGGCCAAACATCAGTGCGACCGGGAGAATCAGGTTCCATGCCAGGGTGCCGCGATCACGTACGAATTCTCGATTGCGTGCCAGGAATATGGCGTAGATTCTTCTCAGCATCGTCGTCAGGCCCGCAAAGAGTGACCGGTCAGGTCCAGGAACAGGTCTTCGAGGTTTGGCTGCCGTATCTTTATTTGGTTGAGGTTGCTGACGTGAGGGGTCAGTTGCTGCAGACTTTCGCTGACATCGGTCGTTACAACCTCGATTATTCCAAGGTTTTCGAAGACAGTATGCTCGATGCCGGAGAGGTCGTCTGTCAGGTCCGAGATTGGCAGTTCGATGATCAGGCCGTCGTACTGTTTTTTCAGCAATTCGTCCGGGGTGCCCTGGGTAATAATCTTGCCGGCATCCATGATCGCGATTTCATCGCATAGCACCTGTGCTTCATCCATGTAGTGCGTGGTTAGTAAGATCGTCGAGCCCCTTGCACGAATACTCTGCACAAGGTCCCAGAAATTGCGACGAGCCTGTGGATCAAGGCCGGTAGTTGGTTCATCCAGGAATATGAGGCGAGGGCGATTTACCAGGGCGACCGCGAGCAATAACCGTTGTCGTTGACCGCCTGAGAGCTTGCGATTATCCCGGTCCAGTAGTTCGCCGAGCGAACACTGTTCAATAATTTCGTCCATCTCGGCCTGACGGTCGTAAAGTGCACGAAACATTTCAATGGTTTCACGAACGGTTATTTTGTCTTGCAGGGCGGTATTCTGAAACTGTATGCCGGCTTCCTGTCGGAACCGGGCCCCGGCAATCTCGCCGTAGTAATATACTTCGCCGGAGCTTGCTGCCGTCACGCCCTCGATGATCTCAACGGTGGTGGTTTTGCCGGCGCCATTGGGGCCCAGAAGCCCGAAACAGATACCTTCAGGCACTGAAAAACTAACCCCGTCGACCGCGAGGACGCCGGGATAATGTTTCTTAATGTTGCGAGCTTCGAGTGCTATCGGCATACGGTAAGAGTAACCAAACACGGATGCTGCGGCTACCGGGATAGCTGAGTTGCAACCATTTCGCTGCGACCGGTATCTAAGTGATAAGAAACGAATTTAGGGGCAAGAAAATGACGAAATTGATGATGAAAACTGTTTTTACGGTCGGATTGCTGGTGATGCTGATGGCAGTACCGGCCCTCGGCGCGTCAGTCAACAAGAGCATAAAGATAGAGGCTGGCGGTGAGTCCAGCGGCGCGACATCGGTCAACGGCAGTATCACCATTGGGGAGAATGCACGGGTGACCGGCGATACTGAAACAGTTAACGGCTCTATTCGCATCGATTCAGGTGCAAGAATACAGGACGCTTCAACAGTTAATGGTGGCGTGAGCCTGGCAGAAGGCGTACAGGCCGACAATCTGTCGACAGTCAACGGCTCAATCAAATTGGCTGAATCGGTCACCGTTGCGGGGGAGGTTGAGACTGTGAACGGTCGTATAAACGCCAAAAAAGGAACCACCGTTGCAGATGGTGTAAGCAATGTGAACGGTAAGATCGCACTTACTGGCGCCGAGATCGGTGGTGATGTTTCCACAGTCACCGGCGACATCGATGTTGTCGAAGGCAGCGTCGTTAAGGGGAGTATCATTGTCGAAAAGCCCAGCAATTGGGGATTCGGCAAGAGTAAGTCTCGCAAACCGCGGATCGTCATTGGTCCAGGATCAAGCGTTAGAGGTAAGATCGAGCTGGAGCACGAAGTTGACCTGTTCATCAGTGAAACGGCCGAAGTGGGTGGTGTTACCGGTGTAATGACCCTTGATGACGCGGTGCGTTTTAGTGGCGATAGCCCATAAGTAACGGCAACCCCTAAAATTACGTAGAATAGGGGCTGTGCAGAGCGCAGCGACTCAATTACCCCTGTTTTCAGAAGTGGATGAGCCCGACTTAATGTCGGGCTTTTCTGTGCGCGAAAGTGGCCGGGCAAAACGACTGTCGATCAAAGTCTATCCTCGCGGGCGCGTTGAGGTAGTTGTCCCCAGGCGCACGCGTTCCGCTGAGGTGCGCGAGTTTGTTGAGGCGCACAGCGACTGGATTCGTAAAGCACGAGAGCAGTTCGCCGCGGAGCATCCACCGGAACCATTTGCGCTGCCGCGGACGATTCGTCTCGACGGCATTGGGCGGCAGTTTGATGTCGTCTATGAACCCCAGGCCGGTGCGAAGACGGTCCGATACCGTTGCAGTGACCAAACGGTCGTACTTTTCGGCAAGACGGCGGACGAAAGCCTTTGCGTGACTGCTTTAAAACGTTGCTTAACCGGTATTGCCAGAAAAGAGTACCTGCCTTATCTGCGTTCGTTATCTGCCCTGACCAATAATTCATTCAGGAAAATGCACGTTCGTGGACAACGCACGTGCTGGGGCAGCCACTCCAGTAGCGGGACGATTAGTCTGAATTACTGTCTGATGTTCCTGGGTCCGGCTCATCTACGCTACGTGATGATCCACGAGTTGTGCCACGCGAAGCATATGAATCACTCGCAGCGCTTCTGGCGCTTTGTTGGGCAGTTTGAACCCAACTACAGAAAGCTTGATAAGGATCTGAACAGTAGTTGGAAAAAAATACCAACCTGGGTTGGTATTTATTAATTAAATCAACAATATATCACTGATACTTAATGTTGATAATCATCCTTGATCAAGCAATTCACGCAGATTGATAACAGCCGCATTGGCACGCGCCAGATAATTCGCCATGACCAACGAATGATTCGCGAACAGCCCATAGCCGCCACCGTTCAGAATCATGGGTGAAGACAGGCCCTCAAGACTTGCCTCGAGCTCGCGAATAATCTGCCGAACACTGGTCTCGGCATTCTTGTCGGCCAAAACGCCCGCGAAGTCGAACTCCGCAGCGCGGAAAAAGTGCAGCAGCGCCCAGGCAGAACCGCGGGCTTCGAAAAAGATGTTGTCGACTTCAAACCAGCCAGTACGAACATTGACGGTATCGGGTTGTGAGCCGGCCGCTTCGGCGGATGGATCGCCGGCCAGGTCATCGTTGATTCGGCTTGCCGCGACACTGTTGCCGAGCCGCCGTGTCAGGCTACCGAGGCGTTTCTCGACCTGTGACAGCCACTCGCGGAGATTGTCAGCGCGTGCATAAAACTGTGTGTCTTGATCCTCGTCAAGCAGTCGTTGCCGGTAATCGATGAAGGACTCGATGCCGTCTCGGTATTCGGACTCGGTTGCTGGGAAAATCCAGGAATCACTGTCGAAGAAAAATCGCGGCGCGCCCTTGGCAATATCTTCATCTTCCTTGGATTGCGACTGGCTGCGCGTGTAGTCGTCGCGCATAACCCGGGCGAGGTCACGAACCTGCGTTAGCGCGCCGAATTCCCAGCTCGGAATATTATCGAGGAATACGCTGGGGGGCATTTTGTCGTTGGTCAGGTACCCGCCTTGCTTGTCGAGCAGGGTCTCGGCCACTCGAATGAGTGTATCTGTGGTTGAAACGCCGACGACCGCCGATTCGGCATCTGCGGAATGATTAACCCAAAAAATGTCGGGCTCTCGGGAAAAATAGATACCGATTACCGTCATGACGAGTAATACGGCGCCTGTGGTCCACAATACGACCTTTGCCCACTTACGGGTTGCCAGGATATTGTCTGCTGAACGCTCTTTCACTGATTACTCCAGATTCTGCCGGGTTGTTTCGGGTCTATAGCTAAGAGGGCCAGTAATTCTATCAGTTCCGGCATTACCAGCCCCGAATTCCCGGCGATAGTGAAGTCGAAATCGGCCGCGTGCGTGGTCGGTTTCGGGTTAACTTCGACGATGCTCGCGCCATTTTTCTTCGCGAGGTCAGCAAGTCCGGCGGCCGGATATACCAGTGACGACGTTCCGATGGACAGGAAAAGGTCGCAATCAGCTGCTGCCGCGTATGACTCGTTTGACGCCGCTTCCGGAATTGCCTCACCAAACCAGACCACACCTGGTCGAAGATTGGCTCCACAGTCGGGGCAGGTGGGTATATCCATTTCGTCGTCCGCGGTGTGCAGTGTCCCGTCTGCAAAACAGCGGTCATCGAACAGGTTACCGTGAAACTCGATGATGTTTTTGCTGCCCGCGCGTTGATGCAGAGCGTCAACGTTTTGTGTGATGAGCGTTAGCCGCGGCACGACTTCACTGAGTCGCGCGATTGCGTAGTGGCCAGGATTGGGTTTTGCTGCGGCGACCAGTTCGCGGCGCCATCGATACCAGCGCCAGATCAAGGCTGGATCTGCCAAGAACGCCTCAGGTGTTGCGAGTTCCTGAGGTTCGTATTTTGCCCAAAGTCCATCCTGAGCATCACGAAACGTAGGAACACCGCTCTCGGCCGATACGCCCGCACCGGTAAGAATGCAGATATGGCGTGCATCCCTGAGCACCTCGATGAGTGCGTCCGGGATGTCACAGGTTTCAGCCATATTATGCGGCGAGTTGCCGCAGGACGTAGTGCAGGATACCGCCGTTCTCGTAGTAGTCACGCTCTTTGGGCGTGTCTATACGAACCTGGACTCGGAAAGTGATTGCGTCGCCGGATTCGGGTGTCGCAGTTACAGCCACGGTTTTAGCGTCAGCATCTGTCTGACCCGTGATGCTAAACGTTTCTTTACCGGTCAATCCAAGCGACTCGGCATCCTGACCATCAAAGAACTGCAATGGCAGTACGCCCATGCCAATCAGATTCGAGCGATGAATACGCTCGAAACTCTTCGCAATAACCGCTCTTACGCCGAGGAGTACGGTACCTTTGGCGGCCCAGTCACGTGATGACCCTGTTCCGTACTCACTGCCAGCAATGACAACCAGGGGCGTGCCTTCCTCGCGGTACTTGACGGATGCATCAAATATCGACATCTGCTCACCGCTCGGCTGATGACAGGTCCAGCCACCTTCCGTGCCGGGCGCCAGCAGATTTCGCAGCCGAATGTTCGCAAACGTGCCGCGCATCATGACTTCGTGGTTGCCACGGCGTGAACCGTAGGAGTTGAAGTCGCTTTGCTTAACGCCCTGTGCTTCAAGGTACTGTGCGGCAGGACTGTCCGCGGCGATCCCGCCAGCCGGTGAGATGTGATCGGTCGTGACAGAGTCACCCAGCAACGCCAGCGCACGAGCGCCTTCAATATTACTGACCGGGGATGGATCTTTGGACATTCCCTCAAAATATGGCGGATTCTTAACGTATGTTGAATCTGCATCCCAGGTGTAAATTTCACCTTCTGGTGAATCGATATTCTTCCAGTTGGCATCACCCTCGAACACGCTGCCATAACTTGATACGAACATGCTCGAGTCGATGTTGTTCGCAACCGCATCCTGAACTTCCGCCTGCGATGGCCAGATATCCTTCATGTAAACAGGATTACCGTCCTGATCATCGCCAAGCGAATCGTTGAACAGGTCAACGTCCATGTTGCCCGCGATCGCGTATGCGACCACGAGCGGCGGCGATGCGAGGAAATTGTGTTGCACCAACGCGTGGATGCGACCTTCAAAATTGCGATTCCCCGATAGAACGCTCGTGCCGACAATGTCATTGTCCTGAACAGCGGCGGCGATCTCAGGTTTGAGCGGTCCGGAGTTGCCGATGCACGTCGTGCAACCGTAACCGACTGTGTAAAAGCCGACGGCATCAAGGTCGTCGATGAGACCAGATTTTTCGAGATAGTCAGTAACAACGCGTGAACCGGGTGCCAGGCTGGTCTTGACCCAGGGTTTTGCTTTCAGACCTTTTGCAGCGGCCTTTTTGGCGACCAGACCCGCCGCCAGCATTACGGCCGGGTTCGAGGTATTGGTGCAACTTGTTATCGCAGCGATCAGGATCGCGCCATCACGTATTTCAGAGTCTGTTCCATCGATGTCAGCAATACCACGTCCACCTTCGGAGCGATCGGCAATGGTCGACTCAAGAATGCCTGCGTAGGACTTGGCGGCAGCGCTAAGGGCGATACGATCTTGCGGGCGTTTTGGCCCGGCAATACTTGGTTCCACGCTTCCCATGTCCAGTTCAAGCGTGTCGCTGTACAGTGCATCGGGCTCGCCTTCATGGCGCCACATTCCCTGTTCTTTCGCGTATGCCTCTATCAGAGCACATTGTTCCTCGTCGCGACCGGAGAGCTCCAGGTATCGGATCGTCTCACCGTCGATCGGGAATATGCCACAGGTGGAGCCGAACTCAGGTGCCATATTGCCAAGCGTTGCGCGATCAGCGAGCGGCATGTGTGTGAGACCATCGCCAAAAAATTCGACGAACTTGCCGACAACGCCCTTTTTGCGCAGCATTTGGGTGACCGTTAGAACCAGATCAGTCGCAGTAGTACCTTCCCTGAGCTTGCCAGTCAGTTTGAAACCGATAACGTTCGGAATCAGCATCGTGATCGGCTGGCCCAACATTGCTGCTTCCGCTTCGATACCGCCGACACCCCAGCCGAGTATGCCGAGGCCGTTGATCATGGTGGTGTGCGAGTCGGTACCAACGACTGTGTCAGGGTAGGCCGAACGAGTGCCGTTCTTGTCAGCGTCAAATACGACACGACTCAGGTACTCGAGGTTTACCTGGTGCACGATGCCGGTATTCGGCGGCACGACCCGGAAATTCTCCAGTGCAGACTGGCCCCAGCGCAAGAAGGAATAACGTTCCCGGTTGCGTTGAAATTCGATCTTGTTATTGAGATCGAGAGCATTGGCTGCACCGTAATTATCCACTTGTACCGAATGGTCGATGACCAGCTCGGCGGGTGACAGCGGATTGATATCAGAGGCGGACCCACCAAGCTTGACGACAGCATCACGCATAGCTGCGAGATCGACAACGGCAGGCACTCCGGTGAAGTCCTGCAAAATGACACGGGCCGGCGTGAAAGAGATCTCGGTGCTTGGGGCTGCTTTCGGATCCCAATTAGCCAGCGCCAGAATATCGTCGCGAGTTACATCGCGCCCATCTTCGTGCCGGAGCAGGTTCTCAAGCAGGATTTTGAGGGAGTAAGGAAGGCGATCTACATGGCCTTCTTTTACAGCGTCGAGGCTATAGATTTCAAATTCATTGCCACGACTTCAAGCGCCGAGCGTGCGCCAAAGCTATCCGTCATGTTTTCTCTCCGGGATTCGGTTTATACACAGCGGCCAGACAGCCGCGGGGGCGCAATTATAGCGAAAGGACAGGGGCGTTGCTTAGCCTATTTGATGTATCACGGCGCCGCCCAGGCAGCGATTTTCGTCGTAGAACACGACGAACTGGCCCGGTGCTACAGCCTTTTGGTGCACGTCGAAGCGAACTTCCACCTTGTCGTCGTCCAGAACGGTCACCACACAGTCCTGGTCGGGCTGCCGATAGCGAACCTTGGCACGGCAGCGCAACCCGTTTTCGAGACCGGCAGGTGCAGCACCGATCCAGCTCGTATCGGTGGCGATGAGGCAGTCGCTGAACAACATTTCGTGCTCACCCTGCGCAACGATAAGGGCATTGTCGTTGAGGTCCTTGCCGACGACATACCAGGGTTCTTCGCCGCGATCATTACGACCACCGATGCCAAGACCTTGTCGTTGACCTAACGTGTAGAACATCAGCCCCTGATGTTCGCCCATGTCCTCACCGCCGGGGGTACGCATGCGCCCGGGATTGGCTGGCAGATAGGTAGCAAGGAACTCTCGAAACGGTCGCTCACCGATAAAGCAGATACCGGTGCTGTCTTTCTTGTCGTGCACAGTCAGACCGGCGTCGCGAGCAATTTGACGCACTTCGTCTTTTTGGATGTCACCCAGCGGAAATACCGTTTCAGCCAGGGCCGCGGCACTGACAGCATGCAAAAAGTAACTCTGATCTTTGCCTGGGTCTGCACCCTTGAACAATGCGCCATGACCGTCGACGATGCCGGTTTGAGCGTAATGGCCTGTTGCTAGTAGTTCACCGCCAAGTCGTTTCGCATATTCGCGGAACACGCCGAACTTGATTTCACGATTGCAGAGCACATCAGGATTTGGCGTTCGCCCGGCCTTGTACTCATCCAGAAAATAATCGAATACCTGGTCCCGATACTGTTTCGAGAAATTGGCATGGTGCAAGGCAATATCTAACTGCGCGCAGATGTTTCGAGCATCCTGAAGGTCGTCGGCTGCGGTGCAATAGCCGTCATCGTCTTCCCAGTTGGTCATGTGCAAAGCATGAACTTCGGCGCCGGCTTTCTGCAGCAAAATCGCGGCCACAGCGGAGTCGACACCGCCGGAAAGACCGAGGATGACCCTCTTGTTAGCTACCTTGTTCTCGAAGGACGTCGCCATAGGCGCGGCAGTGTATCATTCTCAATCCGTGCGTTGGCACGGCCCGTGAAGCAGAGGCAAGACCATGGCGAATGACCTGGCGTTTATTGAGTTTGTTGTCGATCAGATCGACCCGTCGTGTGATGTTCGTTTCCGGCATATGTTTGGCGGTTGCACGCTCTATTCTCACGACAAAGTCGTCGCCTTGATCTGTGATGATCAATTGTTCGTCAAGCCGACCGAAGCGGGGCGGTCTTTCATTGGTGGTGTTGTAGAAGCGCCGCCCTATGAGGGCGCAAAGGACTCTTTCCTGATCGGGGACAAAATTGAGGATGGCGAGTGGTTAACGCAGCTGATTACTCTGACAGCGGCCGAACTACCGGCACCGAAACCGAGGAGAAAGAAGAAGCGCTAGATCGAGTGCGCTTACCAGGTTGTTCGAATCATGATTGAAAGGTTGCGACCGGGTGCATCGATACCAGAGCCGTGTACCCGATAGCGTTTGTCGAGCAGGTTATCCGCGACCAGGTCGATCTTCCAGATATCATCAGGTCTCCAACTCGCCTTCGCGCCGAGTATTGCCCAGCCGGCAGTGCCTTCCGGGTCGATGCGAATGTCGCGTATGTCTCGATCACTCAGGCGATCCTGTTCGCCAGCAACCGTCAGCCAACTCTCAAACGACCACTCCGTATTCAGGTCGAATTGCAAGCTGAGCTCACCACTCAGTGGGGGGATCCTGTCGGCCTGTTGCGATGCTTCGGATCCGATACTCTCGCGGCCCCAGGTGTAATTCAGTACGGCGTGTGCACGCATTTTGTCCGATATGTCGATATCGATCCCGGTTTCCGCGCCGTGTATGGATGACTCCGCAGCATTAACACTTTGTACGACATCTCGTCCTTCGTTCGTAACGTCACCTGTGAGTACTGAGGTGATTCGGTCATCGAAGCGCAAGGCGTAGACCATGAATTCAAAACGTATATTCTCGGCGTGCTGTCGGACACCAATATCAAGTTGCTGTACGCGTTCTTCCCGCAAATCGGTGTTCGGAATATTGAAGCGATTTCCGGGCCGATTGCCGAGCGTGCCCAGATCGGAGATGTTGGGTGCTCTGAACCCGATCCCGGCGTTGGCGACGAATTGCCATGTGTCGGCGAAGGAAAAATTCCAGCCAAGGTCGCCACTCAGTCGTCGTATATCGATTGTGGCGGCCGCATTTGCGGGTGTAACGGGGACATCAATCTCT
>Ga0255049_10000155_pt1 | contig 40287 bp, 30 predicted proteins | sample JV7_2_3_MG_FD_183615 | JGI IMG/M metagenome (GOLD analysis project Ga0255049, IMG submission 183615) | Seawater microbial communities from Jervis Inlet, British Columbia, Canada - JV7_2_3 | ecosystem: Environmental > Aquatic > Marine > Inlet | place: Canada: British Columbia | collected 2016-10-06 | reverse complement strand
GCGGGTCGTATTACGAAGAAGCCGGGACCGCGCGGGACGTGTTGCAGAACCACGTGTTCCAACTCGTCTGCCTGACGGCCATGGAACCACCGGCGTCACTGCGACCGGACGCGATCCGCAACGAGAAGGTCAAGGTCCTGGAAGCACTCCGGCCGCTGAACGGCGAGCAGTTTTCCAGGGCGACGGTCCGCGGTCAGTACGCCCGGGGGGTGATCGACGGGAAGGAAGTGCCCGGTTATTGCGAAGAGCCGGGCGTGTCGCCGGAATCGCGAACGGAGACCTACGTCGCGACGGAGCTGTTCATCGACAACTGGCGCTGGGCCGGGGTGCCGTTCTATTTACGCGCCGGAAAGAGGATGAACAAACGTGTCACGGAAATCGCGTTGCGTTTCGCCCACGTCCCGCACCACCTGTTCCCCAACGCGGCGCTGACGACGAATACACTGGCGCTCCGAATCCAGCCCGAGGAAGGGATCTCGATCAAGTTCGACGCCAAGATCCCGGGAACCGAGCCACGGATCAAACCGGTCGAGATGGAGTTCGACTACGAGGGCTCGTTTGCCGACGGATCACCGGACGCCTACGAACGCCTGATCGGCGATTGCCTGAACGGCGACTCCACCTTGTTCATCCGACGCGACGAAGTCGAGGCCTCGTGGAGTTGGATCGATCCGCTGCAGCAGGCCTGGGCCGGCGAGGAGCAGAGCATTCTCTTGCCGGAGTACACCGCCGGAACCTGGGGGCCCGCCGAGGCGCACGTGATGCTTGCGCGGTCGGGTCGGACCTGGCGACGGCTCTAGGCCCCGAGCCACTCCGCGATCCTGGCGGTCACGATCGGCGCGGTCAGCCCGAAGTGCTCGGCCAACTCCGACGCCGGCGCCGACGCGCCGAAAGTATCGATGCCCAGGGTCAGGCCGTCCGGACCTGCGAGCGCGCGCCACGGCCGTGTGCAGCCGGCCTCGATCGTGCAGGTCGGCACGCCGGCGGGGAACAAGCGCCGGCGGAAACCGGCCTCCTGCTCGTAGTACCGTTCGAGGCACGGGATCGAAACGACGTTGAGTTTCTTGCCCTTTGTGGCCAACGAGTCGCGGGCGGCGAGCGCCAGGTGTAGTTCCGAGCCCGTCGCGGCGATCACGGCGTCCGGACGGTCGTCACCGCTGACGAGATACCCTCCGCGGCGGAAATCGCCCCGTTCTCCATCGATTTCGCGCCGTACTGCGGGCAGTTTCTGGCGCGTGAGCAGGAGTGCCGTGGGACCGTCGGTGCGTTCGAGCGCCTGGCCCCAGGCCAGCGCGGTCTCGACCCCGTCCGCCGGGCGGAATACGTGAAGATTGGGGATCAGCCGCAACGCCATGGCATGCTCGACCGGCTCGTGGGTCGGCCCGTCCTCGCCGACGAAGATCGAATCGTGCGTGAAGATGTAGATCGCAGGAAGTTTGGCCAGCGCGGCGAGGCGAATGGCCGGTCGCATGTAGTCCGCGAAGATCAGAAACGTTGCGGCGTACGGGCGGAACGCGCCGTAGTACAGCATGCCGTTCTGGATTGCGCCCATCGCGTGTTCGCGCACACCGAAATGCATGTTGCGACCGGCAAACTCGCCGGTCTGCACGGCCGGGGCACCCTTGATGACGCTCTTGTTGGATGGCGCCAGATCGGCGGAACCTCCGACGAGGCCGGGCATCTCGGCGGCCGCGAGTTGCAATACGGCGCCGCCGTGCCCGCGCGTCGCGCCGTCGTCGGTCGGCGCGGCGGCGATCAGGCGATCGGCCAGGCCCGCGGGTGGTTCGACGTCGTTGACCGCATCCCACGCGCTCGCAAGAGCCGGGTGCGTCTCGCGCCACGACTCGAACTTCTGTTCCCACGCGGTGCGTAGGGCGCGTCCCTCCTCCGCACGCGCGGTAAAGAACCCGCGTACTTCATCGGGGACGTGGAACGTGGGCTCGGTGGGCCAGCCGAGGGCGTTCTTCGTCGCGGCGATCTCGTCCTCGCCGAGCGGGGCGCCGTGCGAATCCGCGGTGTCCTGCTTGTTTGGCGAGCCGTGCGCGATGTGGGTGCGGCACGCAATCATCGATGGGCGGCCATCCGCCAGCGCGGCATCGATCGCGCTACACACCTCGGCGTCGTCGTAGGCGTCGACGCGTTGCGCGTGCCAACCGTATGCCTCGTAGCGCTTGCAAACATCTTCCGAGAAGGCCAGCGAGGTTTCGCCCTCGATCGTAATCCGGTTGTCGTCGTACAGGACGACGAGGTTACCCAAACCCAGATGCCCGGCGAGCGAGGAAGCCTCACCGGAAATACCTTCCATGACGTCGCCGTCGCTGGCGATCACGAAGACACGGTGCGACAGCGGGTCAAACTCGCCGTGCCCGTTGAATCGGGCGGCGAGCATGCGCGCAGCCAGAGCCATGCCAACGCCGTTTCCGATTCCCTGTCCGAGCGGCCCGGTCGTCGCCTCGACACCGGCGGTGTGACCGAACTCGGGGTGGCCCGGCGTCTTGCTCCCCCACTGCCTGAAATTCTTGAGATCGTCGAGAGACAGGTCGTAGCCGGCCAGGTGCAGCAGCGAATAGAGCAACATGCAACCGTGACCGGCGGAGAGCACGAAGCGGTCGCGATCGACCCAGCCGGGGTCGGTCGGGTCGTAACGCAGGTAGCGGCTCCACAACGTGAACCCCAGGCGTGCAGTCCCCATCGGCATCCCGGGATGGCCGGAGTTGGCTTTCTGGACCGCGTCAACGGCCAGGAACTGGATGGTCTGTGTGGCCTGACGGATCAGGTCGTCGTGGATCGCTGTGGGCATCGAGTCACCTTGGAGTAAGTGTCGGGGACATTGGGAAATCGCCAGTCTACCCGATGCGGCCTCAGCGAGGTGGGTTGGCGTGCCCCAGACGCGCCCGTGCCAGAGGCTGAAGCACCGAGAGATCGACCCCGCGATCGCCCGCGCCCTCGAGGGCCCAGCGCAATTCCTCGTCGTGCCCGGTTTCGAACGCCGCCACGGCGAGGATGGCCAGAACGTCGGTGGTCGCCGGCCAGTCGGCGCCGACCTGAGCCTGCCACCCGCGCAACCTCCAGTAGCGCTGCTGGCGCCGTGGTGAAAACAGGCGCAACGCCTTCTTGGAGCGCTTGAACGCAGCCTCGTAGTCCCCGTGCCGTAGCTCGATGCGGCCCTCCAGTGCTGCGACCTCGATCCGCAACGCGTGGCTTTCGGAGCCGAGAATCTCGACCGCGGACTCGATCTCGGTGCGCGCGAGCGCCTCGTCGCCGTGATCGAGGGCCAGGCGCGCGAGCCGCAGATGGGTCAAGGCGTCGTCGCGCTTCTGCTGCGTCGGGCTCGGCTCCAGCCATGCAAGTTGGAAGGCGGCCTTGTCCGGTTTCCCGGACGGGGCCTTCAGCGCGCTGCGAAAACCGGCCTCGGCCCCCGCAGTGTCGCCGGCGATGAGCAGGTTCTCGGCTTTCAGGACGGCGACCTTCTTGGGGTGCGTCCGTGCGGAGTAGAACCCGGCGAGGATCTCCCCGCGTGGGTCGAGCGCCAGACCGAGGGGACGGGCCTTTGAATTCAAGACGAACCGATCACCCGGTCCTTCGAGCATCAGGTTGCCCTGATCGGCCGGGCGGCGGCGCGGTGTGTCCTCGCTCTCGGGTCGGCCGTCATCGAAGACGATGCGGTACGGGACCACCAACGCGGTGTCCGCCGGGACGTCCTGCCGCCGGATGCTGCGCACGACGTCCCATTGCCGTTGTCCGAACCTCTCGACGGCCTGCTCATAGGTGGCCCTGTCCACGAGGCGGGCCTCCCCCTCGATCCTCCATCCGTTTTCGGGATCGCCGGAGATTCCGTAGTCGTAGTACACCTCGGGGATCCCCGTGCCATAGATATAACGGCGGGCAAAACCGCCCAGGTTCAAACCCGACATGTGCTCGAGCGCCTTGACGAAGGTATCGGTGCTGACCACGCGGTTGGACGCGGCCTGGGCCAGCGAGCGCATCATCTCTCCAAACGGCCGTTGACCGACGATGCGGGCGAGCATCGCCAGAACGACGGCGCCCTTGCGGTAGACGATGGCTCGATAGCCGTTATCGGCCAGCGTCGAGTTCAGACGCACACCCAGGACGATCGGCCCCAGGGATTCGACCGTGCGACCGACCGGGGTCGTCTGATTCAGCGTCTGGCGCCAGCCCGCCGACAACTGGGAGAAAAACGCGGCCCCGCCCTCTTCGGTGTCGGCCCAGAACTGCATCGCGGAGTAGTTGGCCATCGCCTCCGACAGCCACTGATCGCGGTAGCTCGACCAACCGATCAGGTTGCCCCACCACTGGTGCGCCACCTCGTGAGCGACGGTCGTCGCCCGGTACCAGTTCATCTCCGCGCCGCCGGGCGGGACGTTGGGGGGCAAAATCGAATCCGCCAGCGTGATGAACCCGAGGAAACTCTGCGAGTACCGTCGAGGCAACGTTACGACCGTGAGGTAGTCCAATGGATACGGGCCGAAGGTCTCTTCAAAGTAGATCAGGGAACGCCGGATCGCCGCGATCATTTCGTGGCGCACGCCCTCGCTCAGGCGATGCGGCCCTGAACGGTTGAACGCCACCTCGAGTTCCACGTGCCCGGCGCGCGCGCGGTCGATCTCGAAGCGGCCCATCACGAACGAAAATGCGATCGAGGGCTCATCGAGGACACGGCGTTGCCAGCGCGTGTGGCGATTGCGGCCGGACGCGACCACACGGCCCGACGCAAGCAGATCGAGCCGGCGTGGCCAGCGCAGCGTCACGTCGTAGGTCGCGCGATCCGTCGTGCCACAGTGGGGATACCAGTTCGCGGTGTCTTCCAGGTCGAATATCTTGCGATCGACCCAACGGATGGCCTTGCCCCGATAGACGATCTCGAGCCGAATCTCCTGGCCCACGGTCGAAGGTTCGTCGAGCACCACCATCAGGTCCCCGCCGGAACGGAAGAAGAACAACGGCTCGCCCGTCTCGCTGTGGATGGTCTCCGCACGCAGGTCGCGGAAGAGTTCCAGCGGGACCACCCGGCGGCCGGCCTCGTTGGAAACGACGTCCAGCGTGGCGCGGCCGTGGATCGTCGTCTCATCGCGGCCGATCGTGACGTCCAGTTTGTAGTGTCGGGCCTCGAAACCCGGCGCGGCCTCACCGAGTTTTCCTTGCGGATCCCACGGGCCGGACAGCCAGATATCCCAGTCCCCGATGTCCTGGATCCGCGTATCGAGCCAGCGGCCTCTCTTCTGCTGGTGTTTCAGGTGCCGCTCCAGACGCAGTCGATCCCAACCTCGAATCTCGAGCGGGCTGAAGTGCGCCAGCGTATGCGGCTCGGTGTCCTCCGGATCGAACTCGTAAATAAAATCGCCGACCTCGTAGCTACGGCACCAGATCGCGAAGTAATCGGCATACGCGCGATCCCCGATCAGGGCGTTGAACACGCCTCCTCGAATCCCGTTCGCGGCACGCTCGGCACCTTCCAGCCACTCACGGTGAATCGCCTCGACACGTTCGAGCATCGGTTGGCCGAGAAACGCGGGTTCGTGATGTTCGAGCAACTCACGAACCGGTCCGTCGTCGGCGCGCACCATCACGGCAGCCTCGAGACCGACGTCCAGCTCTCGTTGGCCGGAGAACAACTCGAGTTGATCGGCCTCGATTGCGTCGGGAGGTTCGAAGCGGAAACGCGCTTGACCGGCGAACACCCACTCGACGGTGCGGCCGGCCACCGGTTGTGTGGGCACCAGGACGCCGCTGTAGACGTGCAGGCGCCCCGAACCGAACTCGATGTCGACCTGGTCGAGCACGACGGCGCGCGAGGGGTCGAGCCGGGTCAGTTGGAGTTCGTCGTAGAGCGCCGCGGCCCGTTCCACCGCGGCGGCCGGTCCCGCCGGCAACGGCAATGTGGCGAGCAGCGCACCGACGACGAGCAGCCGACGGTACGCGGAACGGATTGGGATGGTCGTTTTCATGGAAGTTCTCATCTTATCCCGGCTCGACGAGACGTGCTTCCGCGGCCGGCTTGTTCCTTTGACAGCAAGCTCGGGCGCTGACTAGAATTCGCCGCGGCACGAGATCGACCGAAGTGTCTGCGTTCCCTGACAGGGCGAGGTGTGGTCATGGCAAAGAAAGCGAGTCCGCGGCGAGGAAAACCCGCCGAGGATCTCAACCTCAACAACATCGTCAATACACAGTTCGATGCCGCGGCACGGCACATCAAACTCCCGAGCGGGCTTCTCGACCAGATCAAGGTCTGTAACAACGTCTATTTCATGCAGTTCCCGGTGAAGTTCGGGAAGAACTATCAAATGATCAAGGCCTGGCGCGCCGAGCACAGCCACCACCGCAAACCGCTCAAGGGCGGCATCCGCTACAGCCGCATGGTCGACCAGGACGAGGTCATGGCCCTTGCGGCGTTGATGACCTACAAGTGTGCGATCGTCGATGTTCCGTTTGGCGGGTCCAAGGGCGGTGTCCAGGTCCAATCGCGAGCCTACACACGCGACCAACTCGAAAAGATAACGCGGCGGCTCACAGCCGAGTTGATCCGTAAGGATTTCATCGGACCCGGGATCAACGTCCCGGCGCCGGACTACGGCACCGGTGAACAGGAAATGGCCTGGATCGCCGACACGTACGATGCGTTCCATCCCGGCGATCTCGACAACATGGCCTGCGTGACCGGCAAACCGGTAACCCAGGGTGGGATTCGCGGGCGGGCCGAGGCGACCGGCCGTGGTGTCGTGTACGCGCTTCGCGAGTTGTTCCGGAATCGCAAGGAAGTCGCACGCTACAAGATGTCCGGAAGCCTCGAGGGCAAGACGGTCTCGGTTCAGGGGCTGGGCAACGTGGGGTACCACGCCGCGCGGATCCTCCACGATGAGGACGGGGCCAAGATCGTCGCGATCGGTGAATGGGACGGCACGATCTACGCGCCCGGGGGGATCGACATCGCCGCACTCCAGCGCCACCGCAAGAAGACCGGGTCGATCCTCGGCTTTCGCGGCACCAGGAAACTACCCAATCCGGGAGACTGCCTCGAGGTCGAGTGCGACATCCTGATCCCCGCCGCGCTCGAAAACCAGATCCACCGGGACAACGCGAAGAAAGTGCGTTGCAAGGTCATCGCCGAGGCCGCGAACGGCCCGACCACGCCGCGCGCCGAGGCCGAATTGAACAAACGCGGTGTGCTGTTACTACCGGATATTTTCATGAACTCGGGCGGCGTCACCGTGTCGTACTTCGAGTGGACGAAGAATATCTCGCACATGCGCTACGGGCGGCTCGAAAAGCGGCTCGACCAGGCCAAGCGGGAAAACCTCGTCGGCGCACTCGAAGACATGGTCGAACAAAAGTTTCCCAAAAAGCAACGGAATCAACTAATCGCGGGCACCGACGAACGCGACCTGGTCAACTCGGGTCTCGAGGAGACGATGGTGTGCGCCTATCAGGAGATCCTGGAAATCCGTAACCGCACCAAGGGCGTCACCAACATGCGTACCGCCGCCTACATTTGCGCGATTCAGAAGGTCGCCCGCGGCTATCTCGAGTTAGGGATCTTCCCCTGACCCCTGGGAACTGGCGGGTCTGGGTCGATACCGGTGGGACCTTCACCGACGGGCTCGCCGTTGCGCCCGACGGATCGTTCCATCGCACCAAGATCCTCAGCACGGGTGCGTTGCGCGGCCGTGTGGTGCGACGGCTCGACGAACGGCGCGTCGAGATCGAGGAACGCTGGAACGTCGCCGCGGCAGCGCTCGCCGGGTTCGAGATCCGCCCGATCGGACAGCCGGATCGCCGGGCCAGGGTGTCGAGTTATGACGCGGATCGGTCGATCCTGACACTCGACATGACCTTTCCGATCGACGACGGCGATACGTTCGAACTCTCGACGGGCGAGGAAGCTCCGGTGCTGGCGGCGCGACTCATGACCGCCACGCCAGCGGGTCGAACGCTACCGCCCTGCGAGCTGCGGTTGGCCACGACGCTGGCGACCAACGCGTTGCTCGAACGCACCGGCGGGTCGACCGTCCTGTTCGTGACTCGCGGTTTCGAGGACCTGTCCCGGATCGGAACGCAGCAACGACCGGACCTGTTCGCGCTCGACGTTCGCAAGGCCGCACCGTTGCACGCCGCCGTGGTCGGTGTGGAGGAACGGCTCGCAGCCGACGGCAGCGTGATCCGTGATATCGATCTCGATGCGGCATCGGCGGCGGCCGAGGCGCTGCTTGCCCGTGGGATCCGCAGCGCGGCAGTCGCCTTCATGCACGCGTTCCGAAACCCCCGACACGAGCAGCGGCTGGCGGAACGCTTGAGACGGCTGGGCTTTGCGCACGTCGCATGCTCGGCCGATCTTGCGCGGCGGATCAAACTGTTGCCGCGTCTGGAAACCGCCGTCGTCGACGCCTACCTCGGGCCGCTCGTTCAGGGTTACCTGACTCGCGTGTCCGAAGCCGGGGGCGCTGCGATGAAACTGCTGGTGATGACCAGTGCGGGAGGGCTGAACGCCGCCGCCGTCTACCGCGCCACGGATAGCCTACTCTCGGGACCCGCGGGCGGCGTGGTCGGTGCGGTTCGCGCGGGATTGCTTCACGGCCGGCAGCGCCTGATCGGGTTCGACATGGGCGGGACGAGCACGGATGTGGCGCGCTTCGACGGCCAGTACGAGTACGTCTACGAACACGGCCCCGGGGAAATCTCCCTGGCGGCACCCGCGCTGGGGATCGAGTCGGTCGCAGCAGGAGGCGGGTCGATCTGCTGGCTGGACGGCGAGCGCCTACGGGTAGGGCCCAGAAGCGGCGGAGCCGATCCGGGACCGGCCTGCTACGGCGCCGGCGGCCCGCTGTGCCTGACCGATCTCAACCTTCTCCTCGGCCGCCTCGATCCCGATCGATTCGGGATCCCGATTCGCCCCGATGCCGCACGGCAACGCCTCGCCGAACTCTGCTGTGAGGTTGCCGAACGAAGTGGGCAACGACCCGAACCGGCCGCGATCGCCGAGGGTTTGCTGGCGGTCGCCGACGAAACGATGGCGGATGCGATCCGTCGCATCTCGCTACGGCGCGGTTACGATCCGGTTGAGTACACGTTGGTCTCGTTCGGTGGGGCCGGTGGTCAGCACGCGGCGGCGGTCGCACGCCTCCTCGGAATACGCCACGTTCTCGTCCCGCGCGATGCAGCCCTGTTGAGCGCGATGGGACTCGGTCATGCGGTGATCGAGCGCTTCGCCGAGGAACAGATCCTCGAACCGTTGAGCACGGCCGAGGACGGCCTGGGCGATCGGTTCGAAACACTGTCCGGGCGGGCGATCGACGAGGTCGAAGCAACCGGTGTGGATCGCGGCGCTATCGAAGTGCGCCGGCGCATCGTACACCTGCGCTGGTCGGGACAGGAATCGACTCTCGAGATCGACTGGCGGACAGGCATCGCGCTCGCGGACGCGTTCGCCTGCCACTATCGCGAGTTATACGGCCACCGACCGGAAGAACGCGAGATCGAGGTCGAGTCGATCCGGGTCGTTGCGTCGACGGTCGCGACACCGATCGGCGCTGCCACGACTTACGCAGCGATCGATCCGGAGCCGCCGGTGGCGCGGCGAACGATGCGCTTCGACGGAACCGATCGGGAAACTCCCGTCTACGAGCGCGAGGCGTTGCCGCCGGGAACGGCATTGAACGGCCCGGCGCTGATCGTGGAGCCGCACAGCACCACCGTGGTTCCGATCGATTGGTCACTGGAGGTGAGTTCTGCCGGCCTGCTGTTGACGGACCGCGGCGCGCCGGACCGGCGGCGCGGCGGAACCGCACAACCGGAGGCGGTGCGTCTGGAATTGTTCACGCAACGGTTCGCGTCCCTCGTACGCGAGATGGGCGAACGGCTCGAGCGTACCTCCGTTTCGACCAACGTGAAGGAGCGACTCGACTTCTCCTGCGCGTTGCTCGATCCCGACGGCCTCCTCGTCGTCAACGCACCGCATATCCCGGTACATCTCGGGGCGCTCGGCCTGTGCGTTCGGCGCCTGAGCGAAACCGTCGACTGGCAGCCCGGCGACGCGGTGCTGACGAACCATCCGGCCTTCGGTGGCTCGCACCTGCCGGACATTACCGTCGTCACGCCGGTGTTCGAGCGCGAGGACGGCGGAACGTTGCTCGGTTTCGTGGCCAACCGCGCGCATCACGCCGAGATCGGCGGAAGCCGCCCGGGGTCGATGCCCCCCGATGCAACAAGGCTTGTCGAGGAGGGTGTCGTGCTCGCGCCGGTCCACGTGGTCCGGCGGGGCGAACCGCGTTGGGGTCCCATCCGCGATTTGCTGAGCGCGGGCCGCTTTCCGTCGCGATCGATCGAGGACAATCTGGCCGACCTGCGTGCCGCAGTCGCCGCCAACCACGCCGGCGAGCAGGCTCTGCGCGCGCTTGGCCGCACCCATTCGAGTTCCGTGATCCACGAGTACATGTCGAAGCTAGCCGGATTGTCGCGCGACCTGCTGCATGACCGCCTGCGCGCGATGCCCGACGGCGCCTATCGCGCGGTCGAGAAACTCGACGACGGCACACCGATCGCCGTCTGCTTCGAAGTCCGGGGTGACACGGCAACGATCGATTTTGGCGGTAGCGGCGAGGTCCATCCGGGTAACCTGAACGCGACGCCGGCGATCGTGCAGAGCGCCGTGATCTATGTGCTGCGCCTGCTGCTCGACCGGCCGCTGCCGCTCAACGAAGGCCTGCTCGGCGCGGTTACGTTGTGTATTCCGCCGGGGATCCTCAACCCGGATTTCCGCGCCGATCCCCGGGAGTGTCCCGCAGTCGTCGGCGGCAACGTGGAAACCAGCCAGCGGATCGTCGACACGTTGATCCGCGCCCTGGGGCTTGCCGCCTGTAGCCAGGGCACCATGAACAACCTGATCTTCGGCAACGCGAACTACGGCTACTATGAGACGATCGGCGGCGGCGCGGGTGCCACGGCACGCGGTCCCGGCGCCTCCGGTATCCACACGCACATGACGAACACGCGCATCACCGACCCCGAGTTGCTCGAGCACCGCTACCGCGTGCGGCTCGAGCGCTTCGCCTTGCGGCGCGGGTCGGGCGGGGCCGGTCTGCACTGCGGCGGCGATGGCCTGATCCGCGAGCTGACGTTCCTCGACGCGGCCTCGCTGTCGGTGCTGGCACAGCATCGAAAGGAAACCCCGTACGGGATCGCGGGCGGCTCGGCGGGTGCCGTGGGCCGGCAATCGATCGTTCGCGCCGACGGCCGTGTGGAGCCGCTCGGCGGTATCGATCGCGCCGAACTCGAACCCGGTGACCGGTTCATCATCGAGACACCGGGTGGAGGAGGCTGGGGTGAGCGCTGACCGGCCACGCATCGGGATCGATCTCGGAGGGACGAAGGTCGAGGGGATCGTGCTCAACGGTGAGGGAGAGATCCTCGAACGGGTGCGCCGGCCCACACCGCAAGACGACTATGAAGAAACGCTCGAGACTGTTTGCAAGCTGGTTCACGACCTCGAATCGGGCCATGGCGAATTGGCGGTCGGGATCGGAACCCCCGGATCGATTTCACCCGCCACGGGACGGATCAAGAACGCCAACTCGACGTGCCTGAACGGACGCCCCCTGAGCGAGGACCTGGAACGCCGCCTGGCCCGGCCCGTCCGATTGGCCAACGACGCCAACTGTTTCGCGCTCTCCGAGGCGATCGACGGCGCCGGCGCGAACTGCCGGGTCGTGTTCGGCGTCATCCTGGGCACGGGCGTCGGGGGTGGTGTGATCATCGAGGGGAAACCGCTCACGGGCCTCAACGCGATTGCCGGCGAGTGGGGCCACAACCCGTTGCCGGATCCGGCGGATACCGAGCGACCGGGGCCCGATTGCTACTGCGGCAAACGGGGCTGCATCGAGAGTTGGCTTTCAGGCCCCGGGATGTCGGCCGATCACGCGCGGACGGCGGGTGTCACGCTGACCGCGAAGGAGATCGCCGCCTCGGAAACACCCGAAGCCGCGAAGACAGTGGCTCGATACACGCACCGGCTCGCGCGCGCGCTGTCCGTCGTAATCAACGTGCTCGATCCCGATTGCATCGTGCTCGGGGGCGGGCTCTCGAACGCGAGGACGCTCTACGACCGGGTGCCGGAACTGTGGGAAGCATGGGTGTTTTCGGACCGGGTCGATACTCCGCTACTCCCGCCGATTCACGGGGACTCCAGCGGCACGCGAGGTGCCGCCAGGTTGTGGCCGCATGACTGACGACTTACGCATTGCCATGTGGTCGGGACCGCGAAACATCTCTACGGCGATGATGCGGGCCTGGGAGAATCGCGCGGATTGTTTCGTCTGTGACGAACCGCTCTACGCGCACTACCTCCAACAGACCGGGCTCGATCATCCGGGGGCGGCCGAAATCATCGAACGCCACGAGACGGATTGGCGAAAGGTCGTCGATGATTTGACCGGACCGATCCCCGAAAACCGGAGCGTCTATTACCAGAAACACATGGCCCATCACATGCTGCCGCATATCGGGCGCGAGTGGTTGGACGGCCTGGCGCACGTGTTCCTGATCCGCGAACCGGCCGCGATGATCTCGTCCTACCTGGTGCGGCGCTCCGAGATGACAGTTGCGGACAGCGGTCTGCCGCAACAGTGGGAAATCTTCGAACGGATTGGCGAGGCCCTCGGGGCGACGCCACCGGTCATCGACTCCCGCGACATGCTGGAGCATCCCCGGGCCATGCTCGAGACGTTGTGCGGCCGGCTCGGGCTCGAGTTCAGCGACCGTATGCTGCGCTGGGAGGCCGGACGGCGCGCGACGGACGGCGTGTGGGCCAAGCACTGGTACGAAACGGTGGAGGCCTCCACGGGGTTCCAGCCGTACAGGCCTAAAAATGTCTCGATTCCGCCCGAGTTCGGCGCCCTGGTCGAAGAATGCGAGGGCTATTTCTCGCGCCTGCACGCCCATCGCCTGGTTCTTCCGGGCGCTTGACAACCATCGCCACGACACGGATCTTACTGCGATGCTCCAGACCTTTGACGAACGCAACCGGGATATCGTTATCAATATCGCCGGCGAGTTGGTGCACCGGAACCAGGCCGGGATCAGCCCGTTCGACTCCGCCGTCCAGGGGGGCGATGCGGTCTGGGAGGGCCTGCGGGTCTACCGCGGCACGATCTTCCGGTTGACCGAACATCTGGACCGGCTCCGCAGTTCCGCCAAGGCGCTGGCCTTTGAGAGAATCCCGACGAACGACGCGATGCGCGGGGAAATCCGCCGCACGCTCGAGGCCAATCGGATGTTCGACGATGTCCACGTACGGCTCACACTGACGCGCGGAGTCAAGATTACTTCGGGGATGGACCCCAGGCTCAATCAGGACGGCCCGACGTTGATCGTGCTCGCCGAGCACAAACCTCCGGTCTACGATCGGCGCGGTCTGAGACTGATCACCAGCAGTGTCCGGAGGTTCCCCCCGGACTGTCTCGATCCGAAGATTCATCACGCCAACCTGATCCAGTCGATCCTGGCCAAGATCGAGGCAAATCAGGCCGGTGTCGACGACGCCTTGATGCTGGACAAGCAGGGTTTCGTCGCCGAGACGAACGCGACCCACCTCTTCATCGTGGATGGCGGCAAGGTTTCGACGAGCCGCACGGTGGCCTGCCCGGAGGGCATCACGCGAGACTGCGTGCTGGAGCTATGCAAGGAACACGGTATCGAGCACGACGTGCGCGACTTCTCACTGACCGAGGTCTACCGTGCCGACGAGATGTTCTGTAGCGGCACGATGGGAGAACTGGCATCGGTGATCGAAGTCGACGGCCGGCGGATCGGGGACGGTGAACCCGGACCGGTGACGCGAAAGTTGTCCGACCTCTATGCCGTGATGACCGCCTCTCAGGGCGAGCGAATCGTGGAACCTGCGGGAGCATGAGCGCCAAAACAATCCTTGGAATCTCCGCGTTCTACCACGACAGTGCCGCCTGCCTGGTGGCCGGTGGACGCGTGGTCGCCGCCGCACAGGAAGAGCGGTTCACACGCAAGAAGCACGATCCCTCGTTCCCCAAGAACGCGATCGCCTATTGCCTGCGGGAAGGCGGCCTCGGCAGCGCCGAGGAACTCGACCACGTCGTTTTCTATGACAAACCCATGCTCACGTTCGAGCGTTTGCTCGAGACCTATGGTCGCTATGCACCGCGCGGATTCAAGTCCTTCGTCAAGGCGATGCCGGTCTGGCTGAAGGACAAATTGTGGATGCGTGAGCACATCAAGGACGAGCTGGGTTGCGATGCGGATGTGCTGTTCACCGAGCACCACGAGTCACACGCCGCGAGCGCGTTCTTCCCCTCGCCATTCCAGGATGCAGCGATCCTCACGATGGACGGCGTCGGCGAGTGGGCCACGGCCAGTTTCGGCCACGGCAAGGACAACCGCATCGAGATCCTGCGCGAGATTCACTTCCCGCACTCGCTGGGGCTGCTCTACTCGGCTTTCACCTACTTCACCGGTTTCAAGGTCAATAGCGGCGAGTACAAATTGATGGGGCTGGCCCCGTACGGAACTCCGCGGTACGTCGATGAGATTTACGACGAGTTGATCGATCTCAAGGAGGACGGGTCGTTCAAGCTGAACATGCGATACTTCGAGTATCCGGTCGGCCTGCGCATGACCAATTTCCGTTTTGCAAGGTTGTTCGGCGGGCCGCGACGCTCGCCGGAGTCCGCCCTGACCCAGCGCGAGATGGATCTTGCCGCCTCGGTCCAAAAAGTCACCGAAGAGGCCGTCTTGCGCATGACTCGCTACGCCCAGCAGGAGACCGGTTCCGACAATCTCGTGCTTGCCGGTGGCGTTGCTCTAAATTGCGTGGGGAACGGACGCGTGCTTCGCGAGGGGCCGTTCAAGAATCTGTGGATCCAGCCGGCGGCCGGCGATGCGGGCGGCGCCCTGGGCGCGGCGTTGTTCGTCCACCATCAACTGTTGGGCGGTGAACGGCAGGCCGATGGCGTCAACGATACGCAACAGGCATCGCTCCTGGGTCCGCGCTTCGACACTCCGGCATTGCAGGAGTTCGTGGAAAGCACCGGGATCGACGCGGATCGCTTCGATGACGAGGCCGCGCTCACGGATCGTGTCGCCGGGTTGATGGCTGAGAACAAAGTGATCGGGTGGTATCAGGGCCGCATGGAATTCGGCCCGAGGGCGCTGGGGAACCGCTCGATTCTGGGCACGCCTTTGAATGCGGACATGCAGACCCGCATGAATCTGAAGATCAAGTTCCGGGAATCCTTCCGCCCGTTCGCACCGTCCGTCTTACGCGAGGACGTGCACGAATTTTTCGAACTGGACTACGATAGCCCGTACATGTTGATCGTGGCGGGCGTCCACCCCGATAAGCGCAAACAGGTCGACAGCGAGAGCGAGGGTCTGGACAAACTCAAGCAGGTGCGTTCCGAGATTCCCGCGATCACGCATGTCGACTTCTCTGCGCGCGTCCAGACCGTCGACCACAAGGGCAATCCCCTTTACCACCGTCTCATTTCGGCTTTCAAGGCAAAGACCGGCTGTCCGGTCATCGTCAACACGTCGTTCAACGTGCGGGGCGAGCCGATCGTGTGCACGCCCGAAGAGGCCTACCGCTGCTTTACGCGAACGCACATGGATGTACTCGTCCTGGGCCCGTACGTGATCGAACGAAAACGACAAACGCTTCCTCCGGTCGACGAGAGCTGGAAGAGCGAATTCGAGTTGGACTGATGACACGAAAAAAATCGCAAGAGACACTGGCGCGTGAGTTCGGATTCATGTGGCCGCTCTTCACCGGGCTGCTGGCGTTGGTCATGGTCGGACCGAAGTACATCGGACGCCTGTGGTGGGAGGCCAAGCCCGACGCCGTTGTGCCGCTGGTGCTGATCGGGGTATCGCTGTGCGTATTCTCGCTGATCTTCCGCACGGCCTGGGTCTACGTCTTCCGCTTCTGGATGCACTGGCTTTCGCGACCGCTCGCCTGGCTGATGACCCACCTGATGCTGTCACTCTTCTTCTTCCTCATCATGAGCCCGTTCGTGATGCTGCTGCGCCTGTTCGGCAAGCGCTTCCTGGACACGAAGTGGCAGGACGGCAAGGACAGCTACTGGCTCCCGCGAGAGGCGCCGGAGTACGAATTAGAGCGCTATCGCAAGCAATTCTAGCTAGCGTGATGGCGAAGCCCAAACTCTGATCGTATATTGGCCGATCCTGGACCTAGGAGTACGGATCTAGATGAGTCACCTTTCGCTCGCAAGAGAGTTCTGGGATTTCCTCAGGCACCGCAAGAAGTTTTGGCTTCTGCCGCTGGTCGCATTGCTGATGGCGCTCGGTCTTCTGATCGTCCTGTCGTCGAATAGCGCAGCGGCCCCGTTCATCTACTCGCTGTTTTAGGAACGAGGATCGCCCGAGCCAGGTGCTCGGCGATAAGCCGGTGCATGGTCGCATTGATGTGACCGTCCCACGCGATAAAGTTGTTCTCGAATGTCGCGCCGTCCGACTTGATGGCCGGAGTCGGATCGAAGTGCTCGATCCCTAACCGGTCAGCCAGCGCCATGTACCTCGAGCGGTAGTCCTCGTTCGGGTAGTCCCGCTGAAACTCCATCGACATCGGAATCGGAAACACGATCAGGCGAAACCCCCGCTCCTCGGCAAGCTCCCGGGCCGCGGTCAGTTGCTCCTCGATCAGGACCCACGACTCCTCGAGCTCTTGTGGCGTGCTACCGTTGAGGATCTCGCTGTAGTCGTCGGACGCCTTGGCGCGGTCAAACTTGTTTCGAATCAGGATCACGACGCGGCTACGTTTGACCAGGTAGATCAATCGGTAGGGCGTGAACCGCTTGAAACCATGGCGTTTCATCTCCCCCCCGGCGCCCACCACCTGGGCCCGGTTTTTTCTTCGCGTCTCGCCGATGTCGTTGATGTAAAAACCCACGGTCACGACATCGGGACGTAGCGTCGGCGCGTGTCGTTCGAGCATCCGAATTTCCTGGATCGTGTCGTAGGCCTGCACGCCGGCGTTGATCACCTCGACAGCTCCTCCGTCCCATTCCTGCGAGAGGATCTCTTCGAGTTGAGACGAATAGACCTTTTCCTGGGCGACGCCGTTCCCGAAAGTTTGACTGTCGCCGATGCACAGAACGCGGAGGGCTCCATCCGGCTTGTCGTCCGTGATTTCGGCGCCCCGGAATCCCAGACGATTGACCGAAACCGGTTGATCGATGGTGAACGCTTGCTGCCCCGGCCGCATGACCCAGCCGAGCTCCGGATCGGATAGGTGGCGGGGCTGGGGATAGCGGAACTTCGGCGGCGGCGGGACGAAGAAGGACAGCACGATCTCCGCGATGACGAACGCGAGCGACACACCGAAAAGCATGGCGAGCAGGTTCTTGGCGCCATTCTTCAAATGCGTCCGCAGGGTACCCGACGCGGGCGTCTGTTCCGGCTGACCTGTCGACGAAGAATCCATCGGTTTCAAGTTACTTTTTCCACGCGCTGACGCCAGCCAAAAGCCCGCTTGGCGGGCCAAACCGGAGGATTATCGCGCCGCGGATCATGGGTCTGCAGTTTCATGGTTCACGCGCTGGCCCGCACCGGGGGGTCGCCGTACATGAGCATGTGCAGACGAGGTCCTCGAAACGTCGACGGTTACTTCTCCCGCTTGGCGTTTCGAAGGCCTCCCCCCAAGACGGTTGGTTTCGCTCGGAAAGCCCCGGCTCCCCCGGCCCGGGGCTTTTCTCTTGGTCTCACGGCGCGTGCCGGACCGGCCGTCTGAGCAGCTCGTCGTCGTGGGATCTCGCGAAACCACGCTTGCCGAGCCACGCCGAAATGCCCTCTCGATCGGGATGGGTCGGTCGCACGAGGTTGTACAGGTAGTTCAAACCGTGCCCGGCGGCTTCCTTCTCGAGCTGATCGAGGATGAACGAACCGACACCGCTGCCCTGCCGGTCGGGGGCCACCGCGAGCAGGATCTCGGCGTCGCCCCAGGTGCAATCCATCCAGCCGTAACCGGCAACCCCATCGTCGTCCTCGACGCGCCACCACTCCCCGGGAATCAGCGCCCCGGTTGAATGCTTACCGATGTCGAAGATCCCCTCGGGCGCTCCGGCGATGAGCCGTTCCTTGGCATCGTCCCACTGGGGCGGGTTTTCCGCGATCCACTGCAGTCCCATACCGCTCTCCAAGCGTTGATCCATGCCAGGTGGAGAGCATACTCGATCTGGTAGATTGCTCCGCATGTCCGAAGTCCGCACCCGCTTTGCGCCCAGCCCTACCGGTTTCTTGCACATCGGAGGCGTGCGCACCGCGCTGTTCAACTGGCTCTACGCTCGCCGCCACGGCGGCCGGTTCATCCTGCGTATCGACGACACCGACAGGCAGCGAAATATCGACGAGGCGTTGCGGCCAATCCTGGACGGGTTCCGCTGGCTCGGGATCGACTGGGACGAGGGCCCGGAAGCCGGCGGCGATGCGGGGCCGTACTACCAGTCGCAGCGCAGCGAGTTGTACGGGCAGGCGGTCGAGACTTTGCTGCAAGCCGGTCTGGCCTACTACGACTACGCGACGCGGGAGGAACTGCAGGTCGAACGCGAAGCGGCTCAGGCGGCCAAGGAGCGTTTCGTGTACAGCCGCGCCTTCATGGCGGCAAACGATGCCGACCGCAAACGCTTCGAGGGCGAGGGCCGCGAGGCCGTCGTTCGCCTGAAGATGCCCCGCGAGGGGTCTTGCCGTTTTACCGACGGGATCCGCGGCGAGATGGAACTCGAATGGGCGCGCGAGCAGGACCAGGTGATCCGGCGCGCGGACGGAACGTTCATCTACCATCTCGCGAGCGTGGTCGACGATCACGCGATGAGGATTACGGATGTGATCCGCGCCGAGGAGCACCTGTCCAACACGGCGCGGCAGATCTTTATCGCGCAGGGGCTGGGGTACGCGCCGCCGCGCTACGCGCACCTGCCGTTCGTCGCCGAGCCCGGCAGCAAGAACAAGCTCTCGAAGCGCAAGCTCGACAAGTACCTGAAGAACGTCGACTTCGCCAAACTGAACGAGCATGGCGCCCGGATCGCCGCGCGCATCGGTCTGGACGTTTCTCCCGAGACCTTCAATCCCGTGATCGTCGATTTCTACGAGCGGGTCGGTTACCTGCCGGATGCGGTCGTCAACTACCTGTTGTTGCTGGGCTGGGCGCTCGACGACAGGACGGAGTTCTTCACACGCAAGGAGATGATCGAGGCGTTCTCGCTAGGACGCGTCAACAAGGCGCCCGCCGCGTTCGATCCGAACAAGCTCCGGGCCTTCCAGGAACATTACATGAACGCGCTGCCGGTCGAAGACAAGGCCGCCATGTGCCTACCCTACCTGCAAGAGGCGGGTTGCGAACCGGACCCCTCGGTCGTGGCTGCAGTCGTTACCGCTGCTTGCGATCGCATCAAGGTTGCAGGGGATATCCTCGAATTCGACGACTTCTTCACCGCGGACGATGAACTCGTTTTCGACGAAAAAGCGTTTGAAAAGAGACTCCGGAAACCGGCGGATGCCGCGGACCTCTTGAGAGGGTTCCGCGAACGGCTCGCCGTGGCGGAGACGTTCGAGGCTACCGCCCTCGAGGAATTACTCAAGAGCTACGTCGAGGCGCGCGGCATCAAGATCGGGCAGATTGTCCACGCGCTACGCGTCGCGGTCACCGGGAAAGCGGTCGGCTTCGGCGTATTCGAGACGCTGGCAATCGTGGGCCTCGAACATTGCCTGGCCCGGATCGACCGGGCGCTATCGCGGCTCTGACCGGATCACTCGTCCTCGACGGTCAGATCGACCGCGAAACGGACTTCGCCGCGTTCGACCCCACCCTTCCTGTCGGTGGACAGTTGCGCGGCGAAAACGAAATCCCCGCTTGTCAGCGTCGACGACGGTAAGACGTCGACGATGGATTGGCAGCGCACCTTGCCCTGCCCCTCGAGTTGGAGCGGCACCGCTTGGATCGGCGCCAGCCCCGCGCCCTCGTCGGCGGTCAGGTCGCGCTGCACTGCGGTTGCGAGTTGGTCGGCACGCCGCACGGCACCTGCCGATCCCACCAGGCAGGCGTCGGTCAGGAAGATCAGGTCGAGCGGCTCGTCGACGTATTGCACCAGAAGCGGCGTGAAGCTTTCGGAACCGGCCTGGCGATCGCCACCGGCATCGGCGCCCTCGGCGTAGACGACCAACTCGTGGCCGACCGCCCGGCCGAGCGTTGGACCGGCGACCAGCAACTCCTTGCGTGGTATTTCCGGGACCTCGACGGCGATCCGGTCCGCGTGCTGTTCGGAGCCGGCGCCTCCCATCACGACCGTGAGTTCGTAGTCTCCCGGCTTCAGCCGGGTGCGCTCGACGAACGTGAACTCAGGCTCGAGATTGTCACTCTCCACGAGCCGCCGCACCGTGACCTTGCGGTTGAAGCGATGAGCCACACGCGGGCCGTCCCTCAGGACGCCGCCGAACTCGCGTTCCGACGCCTCCCCGGCCGCGCCCGCCACCGGCACCGGGAAGCGCACCGCGAGCAACACCTCCCATTCGTCCTTGGCCGCCGGTCGAAGCGGAAACACGTGCGCCCGCACGACACCGGTGCGGAACAACTCGGGTGCGTTCCAGGCAGCGGCGAGCAGGGACTCGCGCTGCGCCCCGGGGGAACGAAGGATGTACTTGCTCGGGTGGATGGCCCGCATCCCCTTTCGCTTGACGTGGATCTCCACGGACTGCGCATCATCTTGCTCGTACTCGTCGACGTAGAATCCGATGCTGTACACACAGGACATGGCGCGCTGGGCGAGTGCGTAACTCAGGCTGAGGTTGTTCGTTCTTTCCGTATGCACGCCTCCCGTGTCGGAGGCGAGCCGTGCGAGCGAGGTCAGAAAGCCGGGTTCGTTTCGGGCAACTCCCGAAGAGGGTGTGCTTCACCCTCACCCGGGCCTGCCGCGCGGTCCGATCCCGGGACCCACCAATCCATAGGGGTCCACGGTGTACACCGCACAGCGGGAGGCCGCCGCGATCGCGGCGATGCGTTCGAACTCCAGGTCCAGGGGAACGTCCTGCATCCCGGAATACATCACGACCGCCTTGGGGCCCACCGATGCCGCACCCAGAACGTCGAACAGAGCCGTCATGCTCCGCACGAAACCGAACTCGGTGGCGTGTGTGAAGTTACCGTTCCACAACGAGATGTCTTTTTGCATCCGCTTGAGGCTGGCCAGGACCACGTCGGGATCCTCCGTGAACGTCTGCTCGATGCGCAGGCCCCCGGTGAGCGCGACGATCATCACCTCGTCCCCGGCCGTATGACCCTGCCGGACCAACTTCTTCGCCGTTTCCAGGGAGTCCTCGCGCTGAAGCATCGGCAAGTGCAGGTAGTCGAACGCCAGGACCAGCTTGCGGGGAGAGCTGGCCGACGCTGTCGTTTGCGGAGATTGCGATTCCGTCTCGCAACGGGTTTCCAGCACGTCCGGCGCGACGATTTCACCTGCGAACCGGATCTCGAAGTCTTCCTTCCGTAACCCGGCGACAGGGTTCCCGTCCGAATCGATCACGACGGTATCGAGGAGCACCAGCCGAACCTCGGCGCGCTCGGTCTTGTCGACCTCGACGGGGGGTGTCGCGTCATCGTCCTGGGCCACCGACGGGACACCCGCCAGGGCAAGCCACAGGCCGGTCAGGATCAGGGAGATTCTGCGCATCGCCACCTCTCTGGACCGAGCATACCACTTGCCCCGCTGCTATATTCCCCGCCATGTCCGAAGAGAACAAGAGCGCCTCGAACTTTATCGAAACGGCCGTCGCCGAGCACGGCGAATCCGGCCGCTTTGGCGGACGCGTGCATACGCGTTTCCCACCCGAACCTAACGGCTACCTGCACATCGGGCACGCGAAGGCGATCTGCATCAGCTTCGGGATCGCCGAACGCCACGGGGGTCTGTGCAACCTGCGGTTCGACGACACGAACCCGGTCAAGGAAGACACGCACTACGTCGACGCGATCAAGCGCGACATCGGCTGGCTCGGATTCGATTGGGGCGATCGGGAATTCTACGCCTCGGACTATTTCGATCAACTCCATACCTGGGCGATTCAACTCATCCGCGACGGCCACGCCTACGTCGACGATCTGAGTGCGGACGAGATCCGCGAGTATCGCGGTACGCTGACCGAACCCGGCCGCAACAGCCCGCATCGCGACCGTTCCGTGGAAGAAAACCTCGACCTGTTCGAACGGATGCGCGCCGGAGAGTTCCCCGACGGGGCCAGGGTCCTGCGCGCCAGGATCGACATGGCCTCGGGCAACATCAACCTACGCGATCCCGTGATGTACCGGATCCTGCGCGCCACGCACCATCGTACCGGGGACGCGTGGTGCATCTACCCGACCTACGATTTCACACACGGCCAGTCGGACTCGATCGAGAACATCACGCATTCCCTGTGCTCGCTCGAATTCGAGGATCACCGCCCGCTCTACGACTGGTACCTCGATCGGCTGGGAGTCCACCACCCGCAGCAAATCGAGTTTGCCCGGCTCAACGTGACGCACACGATCGTCAGCAAACGCAAACTGAAGCGGCTCGTCGACGAGAAGGTCGTTTCGGGCTGGGACGACCCGCGCATGCCGACGCTTGCGGGGATGTGCCGGCGGGGCTTTCCACCTGCGGCGATCCGCGCCTTCTGCGACATGATCGGCGTTTCGAAACAGGCCAGCCTGGTGCCCTTCGGCATGCTCGAGTACTGCGTACGGCAGGATCTGAACAGGAAGGCCCCGCGTGTGATGGGCGTGCTGCGACCGCTCAGGGTCGTAATCGAGAACTACCCCGAAGACCAGGTCGAGGAAATGGATGCGGTCAACAACCCCGAGGACGAAACGGCCGGAACGCGCAAGGTGCCGTTCTCGCGCGAGTTGTACATCGAGCAGGGCGATTTCCGCGAGGACCCGCCGCGCAAGTACTTTCGTCTCGGCCCCGATCGCGAAGTCCGGCTGCGCTACGGCTACTTCATCAAGTGCGTGGGGTTCACCAAGAACGACGCGGGTGAAGTCACCGAGGTGCGCTGCACCTACGACCCCGAGACACGCGGGGGCAACTCGCCCGACGGTCGCAAGGTCAAGGGTACGATCCACTGGGTCTCCGCCGCGCATGCCGTCCCTGCGACGGTCCGCCTCTACGATCATCTGTTCACGCCCGAGAGCCCTACGGACATCGACGCCGCCACCGATCTGCACGACGTGATGAACCCGAATTCGTTGGAAGAATTGCCCGGCGCTCTCGTCGAGCGCTCGCTGGCCGGTGCAAAGCCGGGCGCTGTCGTCCAGTTCGAGCGCAACGGCTACTTCGCCGTCGATCACGAATCGAGCGCGGATGCGTTGGTGTTCAATCGAACGGCGACGCTCAGGGATACGTGGGCCAAGATTCAGAAGAAGATGAACGCCTAGCTGGTATTCTTTTCCCGTGGCCACTCGGGAACGCATCGTCACCTGCGCCCGCGCCGTCGAATCGCTTGCCCCGGCGGTTTCGGGTCTTGCAGCCCTCGAGGACATGCATCGCATCGTCGACGATGCGGTGAGCCGAGGCTACTTCTCACCCGCCGAGGACGATCGGCTCTGGCCCTGGTACGCGCGCTACCTAACGGCGCGCCGGGGACTCCAGGAGGTCGTTCACGAATTGCGTCCCGAGACAGGCGCCGCGGAGGAGGACGACCTGGCCTGGCAGGCCTTCATCGTCGCCTACACGGCGTCGGCGTTGCAGGTTCGGGCCGCGCGATACCTCGTGGAGGATCTGGCGAAAAACCGGCTCGTCCGCCGCAAGCTGAACGAACGGAACCGGCGCCACCGGATCCCGCGGAAACAGTTCACCGCGATTTACCGCAACCTGACCCATCCGGTCAACGCCTGGCGTTTGCGCGACGCGGTGGCACTGGCCGATCGCCACCGCTCGCGAATCCTGGAGTTGTCGTCCGACGCCCCGTTGGCGGGTCTGGCCGCATGGCTGGAGCAGGCCGAGCCGGCGCTTCGCGTGAAACCTCGTCTCGCGATCCGCGGTCATTTGCGTTACCGCTGGCACGCCTGGCGCCGCCGAAGTGCTTCGAGCCTCAAGCTCGGACGATTCAAGGTCCTCGAGGCCTGCGGGCGCGTGGTCTCGGAGTTGCAAAACCCCTGGCACCGACACCGTGTCTCGGAACGGATACGGCATCAACTCGAGTCGATCCTCGAACCGGGCGATGTGATCGTCACGCGCCGGCACGATTGTTTCACGAACCTCTTTCTACCGGGCTTCTGGCCCCATGCGATGCTCTACCTCGGCGAGCGAGGTCCGGCCGGTAGCGGGCCGATCCTCGAGGCACGCAAGGACGGCGTGCGTCTTCGCTCCGTCGCAGACTCGCTTGACGTCGATGCGCTCTCGGTGATCCGGCCCCAAGCGGCAGCGGGGGCGATCGGTGCCGCGATCGAGCGTGCGCTCATGCACGAGGGCAAGTTGTACGACTTCGACTTCGACTTCTTCACCTCGGACCGTCTCGTTTGCACCGAGTTGATCTACCGCGCGTACGACGGCCTCGACGGTATCCGATTCGAACTCACAGAGCGCGCTGGGAAACCGACTCTGTCGGCGGAGGACATCCTCGGCATGGCCACCCACGGCAACGGCTTCGAACCGTTGGCCGTGTTCGGGGTCCGCGGCACGCGGCGCCAACTCGTTTGCGGCGAACGCGTGCGCGCGTTGATCGCGAACAGCCTTGCGGACTAGCTACTGGAAACGGAATTTCTTGGCCGAGATCCAGGCCGCGATCACGGCGACCACGACCATCGTCATGAGGTGCGGGACGATCGTGGACGGTCCGTTGCCGAAGATGACGATCTTGTGCAGTGCATCCATCGCCCACCCGGTGGGAAGGAAGTTCGCCAGTTGTTGCATCCAGCCGGGGGTGACCTCGATCGGCCACCAGCATCCGCCCAGCGCGGCCAGAACGTTGGCGCCGAGCACGCCCATCCCGACCGCCTGGCCCTCCGTGCGGGCCAGCGTCCCCAACAGGATCGCGAACCACGCGATCAACCCAGCGTAGACCGCCATCAGGAGGATCACGGCGCCGAGGTGCGGGCCCCAGTCGATCTTGAACAGGAACTTGCCGACGAGCATGGAGAACGCCAGTTGCATCCAACCGAGCACGACACGCCCGCCCCATTTTCCCCAGACCACCGACGAGCGTGAGATCGGGGTTGACGCCAGCCGACGCAGCAGGCCGTCGCGACGCTCGACGACGAGCAACACCGAGCCGCTGGTCAGCAGGACGATCAACGTGAACATCACCATCGTGCCGGGGACGGCCTGGGTAAACCCGGTCGGGATTTCCTTGCGTTGCCCGGCGGCCTTGACGTCCAACGTCAGGGCGCGGGGTGTCGAGTTGACGCGATCGATCGATTCGGCGCTGATCGAGCCGTCCTTTTCGGTGGCCACGATCAGGTCGGCCAGCAACGTGTACGCCGCTCGCGACACGCGGAAGCGGTCGTACATGGTGGACGCCCCGGCGCCTTCACGTTCGAACAGCACCTCGACCGGCTCCCCGGCGAGAACCGATTCGGTCATGCCCTCCGGGACCGTCAGGCGTCTACGGTAGAGCTCGAACTCGGTCGCTTCCTCGGGGCGCGCGATCGAGTAACCCTGGTCGGCCAGGCGGCGTTCCAGTTGCTCCTCGACGAACCCCGGATTCGCGCCCGAGCGAAGCGCGACCCATTCCTCCCCCGAACCGCTGGGACCGAATCCGGACGTGATGGTCCCGATCATGTAAAAGAACAGGATCGGCATCACGAAGACCCAGAGGAGGGTCTCCTTGCGACGGAGCATGAATCGTGCGTCCTGCGACGCGATGTAAAAAGCGTCGCGCAACATCACGCACTCCCCGCAAAGCCACCGGCAAAGCGGCGCTGCGTGAGGAACACGAAAACCGCGGTCATGGCCAGCATCGCAAGCAAAGCCGGCAAGGTCTCCGCGACACCCGCACTACCGGCGAAGACCTTCTTGAGATGAGCCAGGGCCCAGCCGTTGGGAGTCCACCGCCCGATGGCGAGCAGCCCGGCCGGCATCGCTTCCGCGGGGAACATGCTGCCACCCAGGATCATCAGCGGAAACATCACCAGGTTGCCGACGAGCACGGCGGCCCGCTGCGTGCGCGCGACAACCTGCAGCAGCGTGAACAGCGCGAGCAGTCCACAGCCCGAAACAACCGACCAAACCACCGCCAGCGGCACAACAGACCAGGCGATCCCGAAGAGAAACCCACCGGCGACGAGCGAAAGAGCGCTCAGCGCCGTCATCAGGACAGCGCCGGCCCCCAGCTTGCCCAGCAGCAAGCCACGCCCCCCACCGTGGACTCGCAGACTGCGGTGCAACGTGCCGTTCTTCTTTTCGATCCAGATGTCGTCGCTCAAACCGTGAGCGACGAAGAAGATCGCCATGAAAAAAATACCGGGGTAGAACAGGTTGCCGAAGCCGAGATCTTCCTGCGGGGACGACTCCTCGGTGATCACCGCGGTGGCCAGTTCGATGGCCGGCGGAAAGATGCGTGTCTCGATGCGCTCGACGAGCCGGTAAATCTCCGTACTGACCGCGGTGACCTGCGAGAGATCGAAGACCTCCTCATCGACGCCGGCCACGATCGTTTCGAGCGGCTCACCCAAGAGTTGTTGCAGGTAAAACGTGCCGTCCACGAAGACCCCGACCGTTTCCTCGACGATGCCGGGGAGGATGCGCTGGGCCGGGTTGGTCCAGAGTTTCAGTTCCGTCGGTTGGCTGCGCAAGACGGCCTCGCCGAAGCCTTCGGGGATCACGAGCAGCGCGGTTGCGTTCCCCGCGTTGATTCGCTTGCGGGCCGTCGCCTCGTCGTCGACCGCCTCCAGGCGGATCAGATCGGCCAACGGGCCTTGCCCGAACGCGCCGACGAACAAACCGCTGACCACCGACTCGTCGGAGTCGACCAGCAGCAGGTGCGCCTGGATCTTTTGTGGCCCGCCTCCAAAACCGGGGCCGAACGCCAGCGTCATCAACGTCAGGATCACGAACGGGATCCCGAGCCAGATGATCAACGCGGCCGGGTCACGCAACCGTCGCACGAGATCCTTCCGGACGCTGGCCAGCACGAAGCCCATGCCTACTCCCGCAGTTCCTTGCCGGTCATCTGGATGAACAGACTCTCCAGGCTCGGCTGGGTCATCGTCGTCTCGCGCACCTCGCCGCCGTTCCCGTCCACGGCGGCGAACAGTTCGGGGAGCCGGCGCGTTCCACCGGCGACGGACAGGATCAGGTGCTCCTCGTCCGACGAGACCAACTCGACGTCGCCCAGCGCGCCCAGCGCCGCACCGACCGGCGCGGGAAAGTGCCCGGTAAGGCGCAGCAGGTCCTGCCCGCCGGTGCGCCCGCGGAGTTCGGCCAGGGTTCCCATCGCGATCAGCTTTCCGTGGTCGATGATCGCCAGCCGGTCGCACAACGACTCGGCCTCTTCCATGTAGTGCGTGGTATACAGCACGCAAGCGCCGACCGCGGCCAACTCGCGGACCATCTCCAGCAGGCGCACGCGGCTTTGCGGGTCCACGCCAACCGTCGGTTCGTCGAGCAGCAACACCTGAGGTTCATGGACGATACCGGCGGCGAAATTGAGCCGCCGTTTCATGCCGCCGCTGAACCGTTCGACGGGTTCCCTGGCACGGCTCGACAGGCCCGTCCATTCCAGCACTTCGGCGACGCGTTTCTTGAGGCGTTCACCGCGCAGGCCGTAGGCGCCGCCCCAGTAGGACACGTTCTCGGTGGCCGACAGGTCCTCGTACAGCGCCAGTTCCTGCGGTACGACGCCAAGCGCGCGGCGGGCCTCGCGCGGGTTGCCCACGACATCGTGGCCTTGCACCTTGAGCACGCCGGTGGTTGGCGGGATCAGGCCGGAGAGGCAACCGATCGTCGTCGATTTGCCCGCTCCGTTGGGACCGAGCAGGCCGAACACCTCGCCCGGCTGTGCCGCGAACGACACGTCGTCCACCGCCACCAGGTCGCCGAACTCTTTTCTCAACCCCTGAATCTCGATCATCGGGACTCCCCTCCTGGGGTCAATGTGTCACGAGTCGCTCCCCTTTTGGAAGCAACTTGCCCGGGTGGGAGCCGCGGACCGGCGAACGGCACGCGTTTGGGGTTCAACGGCGCCGGGTCACGCCCCTTCTCGGGCAATCCCGATCGACCGGGCAGGCGGAACAGATCGGCGACGTCGGCTTGCACACCTGCTGGCCGTGGCGCACCAACGTCTCGTTGATCGGGATCCACCATGCCTCGGGGAGTTTGCGCCGCAGGACGACCTCGGTCTGATCCGGGGTCTTCGCGTTGACCCAGCCAAAACGCCCGCAGATTCGATGCACGTGGATGTCGACGCAGATCCCGGGCAAATCGAATCCCAGCGTCACCACCAGGTTGGCCGTCTTGCGCCCGACTCCGGGGAGTTCGATCAACTCATCGATGGTCGACGGGACCGCCGCGGACCAACGTTCGATCAACATGCGGCTGATCTCGCGGATCTGTTTCGCCTTGACGCGATAGAAACCCGCCGGGTAGATCAGGCTGGCGACGGTGGCCTCGCGTAGACGCCGCATGTCGTGCGGCGTCTTGGCGCGAGAGAACAAACGATCGGTGGCCGCATACGAAACCTCGTCCTTGGTGCGCAACGAGATGAGGCAACCGATGAGGATCCGGAACGGGTCGCTGCCGTGGACGCGCTTGAAGCGGTCGATCTCGTAACCGGCGGCGAGGGTCCGCAGCATCCGGGCCATCTTCTTCGGCTCGGTGCGCGGCTGGCGCGGCAGCTTGGCCATTCAGAACCGGCGGGAGCGATCAAAGCTGAGGATCTCGTCAACCTCGAGACGCGGCTGTTGCCGGCGATCGAGCTTGGCCGGGTAGCCGACGGCGATCAGCATCACGGGTAGGAACCGGTCTTCGATCTCGAAATCGGCGCAAACGCGATCGACGTCGAACCCGCTCAACGCACCCGACGCCAACCCACGCGCTTCGGCGGCCAGCATCAGCGTCATCGACGCGAGCGATGCCGAGCGCAGCGCCTCGTCGCGCGCGGCGTGTGGATCGGCGTAGACGTTTGCGGCCAGGCGCTCCCAGGCTTTCGCCTTGCCCTCGGGCAACACGCCGAGCTCGACGGCTTCACGGTTGATACGCGGAAGTTTTTCGAGCCCTTCCAGATCACCGAGCACGATGAAGGTGACCGGGGCGATGCGAACCTGCTGCTGGCCGAACGCTGCGCGGCACAGTCGCTCCCTGTCCTCCTCGTTACGTACCGCAACGAAGCGCCAGTGCTGGATGTTGAACGAGGACGGCGAACATGACGCATCCTCGACCAGCGCGCGGATCGTCTCCTCCTCGATCGGACGGGTGTCGAACGTCTCGACCGACGTGCGTTGGCGGATCAATTCGAGGAACGGGTGCATGAACGCCATTCTAGGGGGTCAGACCATGCACCAAGAATGGGGACAGATTTATTTTCTCCTCTGCTTGGCAATCTTGGGGGAGAAACGGTGGAGAAAATAAATCTGTCCCCATTTTGATGCATGGTCTGACCCCTCCGATCTGGGGCGCAGTATCCAGTCCGAGACCTCGACCCCGAGCGCGACCCCTGTCCCCAGGATCCAGCCCAGTTGCCCGTAGGCCACCAAGGCATCGAGCGAGCCGAGCGGAACGAGGTCGCGGAACTCCATCATCGGGGTGACCGCGAACAGCAGCCCGCCCACCAGCGGGCCGACGAAAAGGAACTTCCCGAACGGGATCCGTGCGGCCAGCGCATCGAAGATCAGCGTCGTGGCCAGTAGACCGATCCCGACGGCAGTCCCGGAAAAGGCGGTCAGCCAGCCGTACGCGTTCACGAACCCGAGGCTGAACAACGCATACCCCGCCGCCAGGGCGCCTGCATGGCCGCGCGCGGCGGAGCGCCAGAGCGCGAGCAGGCCGGCAAGGGTCGAGCCGAGGGTCAACGTCTTGAACGCCGGGGAGAGCGGGTCGAAGATCTCGACCCGGTAGACGATCAGCCCGCCAGCGACAGCGCCAAGCAGACCGAGCCAGAAGCGAAGCAGGATGGCGGCGAGAGAAGTATTCAAGGCGGGACCGGCACGATCGCTAGCTAAGCGCTCGGATCGGCGACTTCAGGGCTTCGAGGACGATCGCGTCGTCGATGAGGAGCCGCGACCCGTCCCCCTCCGGCTTGACCTCGGGGCGATTCTCGGGGTCGAACTCGAACTGCTTGATGATCCGGCCCCACACTTCCTTCAGGGCACGGGCGCCGATCCGGCGCGACTCCGCGGCGGACTCGGCCACGCGCCGTATCGCGGCCTCGTCGATCTCCAGCGCGATCCCGGTCTTCTTGAAAAACGCCTTCGACAAGCGAAACACGGAATCCTCCGGACCGACGAAGATTTCAGCCAGCATTTCGGAGTTGAGATCTTCGAGGATGATCGAGTTGTCGAAACGGGACAGGAACTGCGGCTGCATGCCGTAGTCGAACAGGTCTTCCAGTTTGAAGTGGTGCCGCAGCGTGAAGTACTCGCGGATCTTGACATCGCCGTCGCGAACGATGGTTTCGGTCGGCAGCTTGACGCGACTGGTCGGGGAGGTGACGCGTTTGAACACCTGGTCGTACAACGTTTCGAACGCGCCGGCGCAAAGGAACAGCATCTTGCCGGTGTGGATATCGGCGCGGTATTCCTTCCCGTCCGACTTTTTGATCGGCCACACCACGCGCTCGCCCTCGATCATCGTGAGCAACGCCTGCTGGATGTTGATCCCGGTCACGTAGGGCCTGCCGCCCACGACGCCGGAGACCTTGTCGATCTCGTCGAGACAGACGGTGGCATGTTCCATGTGCAACGCGATTTCCTCGGGCGTTGCTTTCTTACCGAGAATGCGGCGGGCACGTTCTTCAAGATTCTCGAACAGGGCACGCGTGTCGATCACGCCCTCGTCGGTGGCGAAGGTGTTCGCGTTCATGACGATCACGACGCGGTACTTCTGGAACTCCGGATGCTCGCTGTAGAGCTTTTCCATCGAACGCATGATCGTCGTCTTGCCGGTGCCGGAGTTGCCGATCAACATCAGGTTGCCGAAGCGTTCGCCCTGCAGGTGCTTGAAGATCGCCACCGAGACGAAGCGCAGCACCTCGGACTGGCCGATCACATCCTTTTTTAGGAACTCGTCGATTTCGCGCGGTCGCATGCACACTCCTGCTGCAGGCCCCCGGGTTGTCCGGGGACGACTAAGGTACGCACGACCGTGGGGTCTTGTCTAGGAGCCCGGGGTGACGGATTCCGGGGTTTTTTCGGAGCTTACCAGCGGAAACTACGTCCGGCGGCCTCGCCGGCCAGCCTCTCGTGGAGTTCGACGGCCACCTCGTACGGCAGGAACGGAACGGCCACCCGGTGGCCCGCCTTGCCGGCCCCGGCGGTATCGATCGCGATCCTTGCCATATCGTAGCGGCGATCGAACGGCGTCTGGGCCAGCGACACGGTCTGGATCTTGGCGAAACGGACGATGCTGGTGCGCCTCGTCCACCAGCCGCTGCGAAACGCCATCGCCGTCGGGCCGATCGTCCACGTGGCGTGTTTCCACCACATCGCGGCGTGGAGGAACGACCACGCAAACGTCGCGGCGACCACAGCGAGGGCCCACCACCCCAGAACAAAGACCGAAGCGATCGCGACGAGACTCGACAGAAACAAGCCCTTGTTGCGGATGCGCCGGCGCGCGAGTTCGGGGAGCCGGTTCCACTGCGCTCCACGCAGATCGACGTCGGGGAGGATCGCGCGATTGAACGCGTCGGTCTCGCCGGATCCGATGATCGGGGCAAGCCACAGCCGGTGAGTTTCCCGTTGCTCCTCGCCCTGATTGCCGGACCCGCCCCCGGCCGTCTCGGCCAACACGCCGCTACGATTCCACAGACGGTGGAGCGGGGTCGTGCGTGAGGACAACAGCTGGATCCGGTGACTCGGGATCGCCGCCGTGTAGCGGGTGAACAACCCATATCGAGCGCGCAGATTGCGTGTACCACGGTCGAGCGTGAATCCATGAAAACGGAACAACGCCCAGATGATGGACAACAGCTTCATCAACACGATCCCGAACAGCACGACGGTGATACCACCCACGATCGACGCGATCAGGCCGGGCTGCTCCGTGGGAAGTCCGATTCGTTTGATCCAATGGGGCGCCTCTTTGGCAATACGTTCCCAGTCGAGATCCCAGAAATCAAATTGCGTGATGGCTCCCAAGACCGCAGCGATGACGACTATCCCCCGGTTGGAAATCAGACCGAGCAGGATCAACTCGCGCGTCGACAACTCGAGGAGTCTCTGCGCGCTCTGCTCCCGTCCGCCGGCTGCATCGGCATCGATATCGTCGCCTTTCGCGCGATCCCTGAAGATGCGCTCACGGATATCGGCAATCGACGCCAGCGACAGCACGCGGATGATCGCTTCCGGTTTCGTGCCCGAGGCCGTTTCGACATGCACCTCGGCGACCTTGAGCATGCGGTGGAACGGGTTCTGGACGAGATTGATGTTCTGGATCCTCGCGTAGGGGATGTGGCGCTCGTTGCGCGTCAGGACGCCCTCGCGCACCATCATCTCGTCGTCCCCGAGCCGGTAGCGATAAAACGCGTACTTCACCACGGCTGCGATCGTGACGGGGATCAGGAAAAGTGTAAACCAGACCTGATAGGCTCCTCCGGAGAAGAACAAGACTGCGATCAGCGGGAACAACAAACCGCGGGCCACGGACCAAAGGGCGAACAGGAGCGAGACGGGGTGCAACCGCTGCGGCCGGCCCACCGCGTTAGACGGCATCGTCGGTCTCCACCTCGGTGAGCAACAGATCGCGGATGCGATAGGCGCGCGGCGCGGGCAGACCGTCGAGCGAGACGGATGCGTTCTCGGTCCCCGCGGTGTGAACGATCAGCGTCGAGATCCCGAACCAGCGTTCGACCGGTCCGCGGGAAACATCGGTGTGCTGGATCCGCGAGTAAGGCACCGAGATTTCCGCTTGCCAGACCAGCCCGCGGCGGATGCGCAGGCCCGTTTCGTTCAGGCGATAGCGGCGGCGCTTGTAGCGCAGCGCCGGTCCGATCTGCGTCCAGCAGGCCAGCGCGGCCGCGAGCAGCAGCCAACCGCCGAAGGCCAGCAACACGCTGGGCCCGCGCCAACCGGAAGCAAACACGGCGATCAGTAAACCGATCAGGTTGGCGCCGGAAATTATGACCGTGACGATTCCGCCGGACAATCGCGAGGCCAGGACCCAGTTCGGGTCAAGCTGGTAGTTGACGCCATCGGCAACGAACGAGTGTTCGACCTCCGGCTCGGTGTCCGGAGTCGGCTTCTCGGGAGCCTCTTCCGGTTGGATTGGGGACCGGTCCTCGGTGGGATCCTGTTCCGACATATCCGCCATGCTAGCGCGTTGTCGGACCCTTGTTCACGAACCGCCGCCCTGAGCGGCCTCGAACACCCGGTCAACGGCGGTAATCGAGAGCGGGTGGTACCCCGGTTTTGCCCGCTCATAGAGTTCGTTGGCCTGCGCGCATCCCTCGGTGGTTTCGCAGAGTTTGCGATACAGCGGGACCAGGAATTTCGCGCGCCCCATGCTCGTCACGAAGGCCTCCATCGACCCGAACGCGGGATCGTAGCCGGTCCCCAGCGTCAACGTCAGCCATGCGGTCAAGACCTCGGCGTTTCCGGTTCCGCTGAGCTGATACGCCGCGTCCAGTTCACCCATCCGTTCCAGCGAAAGATCTTCGGGAAGCTCGCGCACGAAATGCATCCACTCGTGGCTGGACCAACCTTCCTCGGCGGGTAGGGCCCCGCCGGCCAACCAGGCCTGCAGCCGTCGATCGACGTCATCCAGTGCGGGCGATTCGATCTGCGGGGCGCCCTCCGGTAGCCCGGGACCGAAGACCCAGGCCTGGATCGCGGCCTCCAGCCACGAGTCATTCTCGCCGAACTCGGCACGCAGGTCGGTGAGGAACAGTTCGGTCGTGACGGTGCCGAACGCGTGGCGCTCGAAGTAATCGTGCAGGAACGCATCCCACTCCGCACGGCCGTAATGCTCTTCCAGCATCCGCAGAAACAGGGCGCCCTTGTCGTACACCACACTGGGAACGTTGTCGGGGTTGCGATCGGTGTAATCCACCCGCAGGTGAGTATCGGCGGGCTCTTCGAGGTCCATCATCTGCTGCAACCCTTGCCGGCCGATCAACCACAGGATTTCGGTGTGCTCGCGGCCGTAGAGCGCCTCCATGATGCGGTACTCGAAGTAACTCGTGAATCCCTCGTTGAGCCAGAAGTCGTTCCACGTCGCGTTGGTCACGAGGTTACCCGACCAGGAGTGCGCCAGTTCGTGCGCGACAAGGGCGACCTGCGAGCGATCGCCCGCCAGGACCGTGGGTGTGAGGAACGTCAGCCGCGGATTTTCCATCCCGCCGAAAGGAAAACTCGGCGGCAGCACGATCATGTCGTAGCGACCCCAACGGTACGGGCCGTAAAGTTCTTCGGACGTATCGAGCATCTTCTCAGCGTCGGCGAACTCCCAGGCGGCGGCCTCGATCACCTCGGATTCGGCGTAGATCCCCGTTCGCTCGCCCAAGGGTTGAAACACGACATCGCCGACGGCCAGGGCCAGCAGGTACGACGGGATCGGTTGCGGCATGTTGAACGTGTAGACCCCATCGTCGTTCTTCTCGGTCGGATTCTCGGCACTCATCAACGCCATCAACCCGGGCGGCACGCGGATCGTCGCGTCGTAGGTCATGCGCACGCCGGGGCTGTCCTGCAGCGGGATCCAGGTGCGCGCCAGACACGCCTGCGATTGTGACAGTAGGAAAGGGTGGCGCTTGCCCGCGGTTTGCGGCGGGTCGAGCCACTGCAAGGCCGCGGCACCGGGGCTACTGGCGTAGTGCACCCGCACCGTGGTGGTGTCGTGTTCGATATCGACCATCAGCGATTGGCCGAGGTGTGGCTTGGTCTCCACGAAGCGGTAGTTTGTTGGCGCCTCGTCGCTGCCCAGGTCGACTCCGCTGACACCCAGGTTCCGGGTATCGAGCCACAGCGCGTCCGCCCCCGTCAGATTCTCGATCGTCAGCGTCGCCGTCCCGTGCAGCTGGTGTGTTTCGAAGTCCACATCGAGGTCGAGGCTCAGGTGCCGCACGACCACCTCGTCGGGTCGGCTGAACGAGTGCGGGTCGCGCTCGGGGCCAGAGGCGCAGCCGAGGGCGTATGTCGCGAGCAGAACGAGGGCCAGGGAACGTAGCGTGCGGATCAAGATTCGACCTCCGGGCCGGATCGCTTTCCCGGCGGTTCCATGATGCCAGCCTCTGTGATGTTGCGCTTGCGACTCAACGTTCGCGGGGCAATGTTCTGATGGTAGCGATGCCTTTTGCATGGACTGATCCGGGATAGAATGGAGCGGCGTGACCGAATCTGCCCAACCACCGGAGTCTCGCCGAAAGTCGATCAAGGAAGCCATTCTCAACCGGCGCATGCTCATCTGCGCCTTCACGGGTTTCACCTCCGGGCTACCGCTCTACTTGTTGATTCAGCTCGTGCCCGCGTGGCTGCGGGTCGAGGGCGTTGGTCTCGCCGAAATCGGTTTCTTCACGCTCGTGGGATTCCCATACACCTGGAAGTTCGTCTGGTCACCGATCATGGATCGTTACACGCTGCCTTTCCTGGGGCGTCGTCGCGGCTGGATCCTGGTCACGCAATTGGCTCTGTTCTTGTCGATCGCGGCCATGGGCTTCCTGGATCCGGCGATGTCGATCTGGACCGTTGCTTACCTTGCGGCCGCGGTGGCGTTTTTCAGCGCCAGTCAGGACATTGTCCTGGACGCGTATCGCCGCGAACTCCTGCCGGATCAAGAACTCGGCATCGGCAACGCCATCCACGTTCAGACGTACCGGCTTTCCGGACTGGTTCCGGGGTCACTCGCGTTGATACTCGCCGACCACCTTCCATGGACCAGTGTATTCATCGTAGTCGCGGCCTTCATGGCGGTGGGTATTCTGCTCACGCTGGTTATCCAGGAGGCCGTCGCCAATCCGCGCCCCCCAAAGACGTTACAGGAGGCGATCGTCGAGCCATTCCGGGAGTTCATCCAACGCAAGGGGCCCAGGTCGGCCGCGCTGATCCTTGCGTTCCTGTTTCTCTACAAACTCGGTGACAACATGGCCACGGCACTCCAGACGCCGTTTTTTGTCGATGTCGGTTTCTCGCTGACACAGATCGGATCGATCGCGAAATTCTCGTCGCTGATCGCCGCTATTGTCGGCGGCCTGAGCGGCGGCATCATCATGATCAAGTTGGGCATCAACCGCGCGTTATGGATCTTTGGCGTCGTGCAGGTCGTAAGCATCCTGGGTTTTGCGGCACTCGCCGAGATCGGCACGAACCCGTGGATGTTGGGCTTCGTCGCTACATTTGAGTACCTTGGAGTCGGGCTCGGCACGGCCGCATTCACCGCGTTCATCGCGCGCACGACCAACCCCGTATTCGCAGCGACTCAGTTTGCTTTGTTTACTGCGCTGACCGCCGTACCGAGGACGCTCGCGAACGCCGTGACCGGCGTGATCGTGGAGCAGGTTGGTTGGACGAGTTTCTTCCTAATGTGTGTCGTTTTCGCTGTGCCGGGGATGCTGCTGCTTTTCAAGGTTGCGCCCTGGAACGGGCCTGAGGAAGCCGGTATTCGGTCAGATTGAACGAGGCCTGACCGAAGCGATCACTCCCAGTTAGGGGCGTCGAGGGATTCCGCGCACCCGTCATATACTGGTCAGGATATCCAGGAGGTCGCAAGAGAACCGACCGCCATAACCCTAGGATCTACAGACACTTGAACAAATCGTTGCGAGTTGACAACCCTGCATACCCTGACAGCCTCGCACTGATAAGAATTTTCGCTAGTTCTGTATATTTCTAGTTGAACTAAGCCGCCTGCGGCGGGGTTTCCGACCCGGCTATTTCGCTCGATTCGATTCAGGCGCAGCCTTCACCTTGCGGGTCCATGTTGGGCTCGAAGGAGGTGAGGGATGACCCAGTTACGTCGTCGCATGATCCGCGACATGACGGTGCGCGGTTTTGCACCGCGGACTCACAAATCGTACATCGCAGCGGTGCGAGGTTTGAGCCGGCACTATGGTCGGTCTCCGGATCAGCTTTCGGTCGAAGAGGTCCAGGCTTATCTGGCGCACATGGTGACGACACGAAAGTTGTCTTGGAGTACGCGAAACATCGCGGCATGCGCTTTCCGATTTTTGTACCACGTGACACTCGGGCACGATGCGGTCAAGTTTGATGTACCGGTGGTCAAGCAGTCGCAACGGCTACCCGAGATTCTCAGTCACGATGAGATTGCTCGTTTGCTCGACTCGCCGTCGAATCCCAAGCATCGGCTGCTGCTGGCGACGATTTATTCTGCGGGTTTGCGTGTCAGTGAGGCCGTGCGGCTTGCACTGAGCGATCTGGATCATACTCGGATGACCCTGCGCGTCGAGCAGGGCAAGGGTCGGAAAGATCGCGTGGTCCCGTTGTCCCACAGACTGCTCAAGCAGATGGAGCGGTATTGGAAGAGGCATCCGCCGCAACCGCCGTGGCTGTTTCCCAATCGTCAGGGCACGCGTCCGCTCGACGTCACGGTGATCCAGAAAGTCTTCATCCTGGCCAAGCTTCGGACGGGCATCCACAAGCGTGGAGGTGTCCACTCGCTACGCCACGCATTTGCGACCCATCTCATCGAGTCCGGCGCGAATGTGCCCACGGTCCAGCGTTTGCTCGGTCATCGCAGTGTTTCCACGACGATGCGTTACTTTCATTTGAGTGAGTCGCGTCTGTCCGCGATCCGCTCACCGCTCGATCTGCTCGACGCCCCGCAGTAGGTCTTGTCCAGCGATCCGGCCTGCTCGCACCGCGGGCGGCGGCGACAGCGGCTTGAATTGGCCGACCTCGTCCGGGACTACGGCGATCATCTCCGCGCCAGCCGTAGTTTGACCGGAGTGCAACTCGCCGCCCTGCGGGCTATCGAGCGCTGCCGCACCCCGGCACTCGGGGGCACGCGCGAGGTCTGCTCGGCTTGCGGCACCGAGCGCGTGGTGTGGCGCTCCTGTCGCAATCGGCACTGCCCGAAATGCCAAACCCTGTCCAAGGAGCGTTGGCTGGATGCCCGCGTCGACGAGCTGCTGCCGGTCGATTACGTCCACGTGGTCTTCACGCTGCCACACGTCTTGAATCCCGTGGCATTGGCACGACCGCGCATGGTTTACGGGCTGCTCTTTCGCGCCGCCGCCGATACACTACGTGAATTCGCCCGCGACCCACGCCATCTCGGGGCCGAGCCCGGTATCCTCGCCGTGTTGCACACCTGGGGTCAGAATCTCTCGCTACACATCCATCTGCATTGCATCGTTACCGCCGGTGGACTCGATCCGACGCATCGACGCTGGATCCGCCGCTCGGGTGGCTATCTCTTTCCTGTGCGAGCCCTCTCGCGGGTCTTTCGCGGCAAGTACCTCGATGGCCTGCGTCGTGCGCTAAACGAGCATCCCGAGATCGATTCGCAAGTCCCGTATCGAGATCTGTGGAAACAGGATTGGGTCGTGTATGCAAAGAAGCCGTTTGCCGGACCGCGCAAGGTCCTGGAGTATCTCGCCCGCTACACCCATCGTGTCGCGCTGACCAACAATCGCTTGCTCAACCTTCGCAACGGAATCGTTCGATTGCGCTGGCGCGACTACGCTCACGGCGGCAGGAAGAAAACCCTTCGGCTATCCGCGACCGCGCTCCTCGGACGCTTCGTCCTGCACGTGCTGCCTCGCGGCTTCTGCCGAGTGCGGCACTACGGCCTGCTCGGTAACCGGCACAAAGCAATCAAGCTTGCCGCGTGTAGGCGTTACTTTGGAGTGCCGGATCCCACGAGCCGATCCGAAGAGCATGCCGACCGCGGCCCTACGACGATCCTCTTGAACCGACTCGGCATAGACCCGGATCGTTGTCGATCTTGCGGCAGTCGCCGCATTCGGCGTGCACCGCTCGTACCGATGACGACCCGTCCGCGAGCTCGAGCACCGACACGGGCGGCATCATGATCCATCTCAGCCCATACTCTCTTGGTCGCCTTCTGGAGTATGGAGTGGAGATCTGCGTCTGCACTCCAAATGCTCCCCCGATTACCCTCTGCAGCCTGACCTCGGAAGCCCAATCTCCACACCAAAAGCCCGCGTCAACCCTCGTTGCACCGCATCAATTCATCCCGTCACTTCACAGAACACACTCACAGGCGTAGAATCCCCAAGTGGAAACTGACTGAGCACCGAGAGGCTCAGTCCAACCGGGTTTACACGGAATGCGCGGACGCACTCCGCATAAACCCTCTTCGTTATACGTACAAAAGCATGACCAAACGAAATCCTTGGGCACTTGCCCTGCTTGTTGTCGCGATGTCGTGCGCTCCTAGCCGGCTATTTCTAGTGACGTCAGAGGACATCGACAGGTGGGTCGCACGTGATCCTGGGCCGCGACTAGCCGCGGTGGCGTCGGGTAATACCGTATCGATCGACTATCTGGTGCAGAGTTGTTTCCCAGATGTTCGCTACGAGATGGACATCACTCTTGATGACATTTCGACCTTCACAGCTGTCGAGATCGTGGAAGTGGATGGGCAGGTAACGAAGGTTCCGATCGGGGTGCTGAACCTTGATAGACAGCAAGTCGAAGGCCTGGATCGCGCACTCTCGGTACTTCGAGGAGATCAAGCCTGCTTTACTTCTGGATCCACGGTGTTGCAAATCGACTGGCCAAAGGGACACCCCGGCCCGCGCCGCGAGAAGATCGTGGGATCATGGTGTAGTGCGCTAGACAGAGAAGACCTCTTACACATCGGCGAGTTGATATTCAAGTTGAAGCAGGGTGACGCATAACTAGCGCATGCACCTGACGGATCCGCGCTGTCACGCCCCTGGCTAAGAAGCTGGTCTCCAGGGCGTATACTGAATTCAGGTTGGCAGTTGCTCTGAAGTTAATCACCGCCAGGGCCGCGCCAGCCCGGCCCGCAGGTGATGCACAACGTTATGCGTACAAAAGCATTTTCGCCGCTCACAATCCTACTTCCTTTGTTGAGTTTCAATCTCGGCTGTTTTGGAGATTCGATTCTCCGTGCCCGAGGCATTGTCGTGAATCCCCAGGGTGACCCGGTCGTGGGAGCGACGGTTCAGCTT
>Ga0255049_10000154_pt1 | contig 40290 bp, 32 predicted proteins | sample JV7_2_3_MG_FD_183615 | JGI IMG/M metagenome (GOLD analysis project Ga0255049, IMG submission 183615) | Seawater microbial communities from Jervis Inlet, British Columbia, Canada - JV7_2_3 | ecosystem: Environmental > Aquatic > Marine > Inlet | place: Canada: British Columbia | collected 2016-10-06 | reverse complement strand
ATGGGTCTGATCATCGTGAAAACCCTAATGCAGTTCGATCATGACGATGGATTTGGCGGGCAGCGTCAGGTTTAACGTGTTGCCGTCGATACTGAGGTCGTCGAACGGTCTGGGTGCAACCGTATCCGGTGCATCGAAGCTGTTGTGGCTCGCCATCTCGTTGGCGGTCAGGATTGTTGCCGACGGGTTGCGCGCAATCACGCCGGGCGTCTCGAGTGTGACCTCGGCGGCTTCACGCGGATCCAGATTGGCAACGCTCACATACCGATTGCCATCCGTGCCTATCGCAGCCGTCGCGCTGACGGCGGGAACGCTGTAGTCGGCGTGTGAATAGGTTGGCAGTTCGTCGATCGATACCGGCACAAACGTCGCATCCTGGAATGGGATGTACATCTTGAACAGGTGGTAGGTCGGTGTCAGCACCATCACGTCGTCTTCTGTGAGGATCATCGCCTGCAGCACGTTGACGGTCTGCGCGATGTTGGCCATATGCACCCGCTCGGCGTGCCGATGAAAGACGTGGAAATGCAGCGCCGCAACCATGGCATCGCGCAGTGTGTTTTGCTGAAACAGCGCGCTCGCATCGGGAGTAGGGTCATACCAGGTACCCCATTCGTCGAGATAAAGTCCAATGTTACCTTCTGGATCGTTCTCTTCGAGGATGGCCTCCTGTGCCGCGATGTGTTCCTCTACATGCAGGGCTCGCCACAGTGTCGAGATCCACTGGTCCTCTTCGAAATCAGTTGCGCTCCCTTTGGCAGCCCAGATACCGGTAGGTGTTGTGTAATAGTGATGGCTGATGCCGTCGATGTTGGCATCGATCTGCGACAGCGTTTCCGTCCAGTCGGTTCGTGCGTCATAGCCTCCGCTTGCGATCTTGCGCAGTCGCTGGCCACGTGCCTGGAGGAATTCCGCCGTCTGGCGATAGAGATCCGCATAGTAGGCGGGCCGCATGTTGCCGCCGCAGCCCCAGGATTCGTTACCGACGCCGAAAAACGGTACCTGCCAGGGCTCCGTGCGGTCATTGGCTCGACGCGATTCCGCCAGAGTGGATTCGGTAGGGGAGGTCATGTACTCGAGCCACTCAACCATTTCCCTGGCTGAGCCCGTGCCGAGATTTCCGGCGATATATGCATCAGCACCCAGTGCCTCGACGAACTCGAAGAATTCGTGTGTTCCGAACGCGTTGGTTTCCTCGACTCCTCCCCAGCTCATGTTGACTGTGATGGGCCGTTCCTCGCGTGGCCCGACGCCAGTTTTCCAGTGATACTCATCGGCATAGCAACCGCCCGGCCAGCGCACCACGGGAACCTGCAGTGCCTTTAGCGCCCCGAGCACGTCGGACCGCAAACCGTTTTGGTTCGGGATGCTCGAATCCGTGCCGACCCATACGCCGTCATAGACCGCGCGACCGAGGTGTTCCAGGAAGTGGCCGTAGAGGTATCGGCTGATCACCGGGCCGGGATCTTCGGTCTCGATGCGAATCGTAACCTCCGCTGCCTGCGTCGAGATCCAGCCGAACAACGCGAGGAACAGGACCTTGTTTTTCGACATGGATTTCGGCTATCGCAGATCAGCACGCTTTGCCGACAGAACCTCGCGTGTGCATCGGCGCAGCGTTTCCGCCCAGCGTTCGACGCCATCGTGACCGGTCACGAACGGATGCGGATCACCGTTACGGCGATTCTGCAGCGCTTCAATCTTGGCAAATGTGCCGTCGCCCCACGGGTGGTTGGTCAGTTCCACGTCGGTATTGGGATCGGCGTTTTGCAGTTTGTAGGTAGAACCGATGTATTGCTCCAGTCCTTCCGGATCGAGGAAGCTCATCGACGGACCGCCCCAATAGGCAGCCAGATGCCAGGTATCGCCATCCTTTAGCGGAATAAGCGACGAAATCGTGCCCGGTGTGTGGCCTGGTGTCGCCACGAAGCGAACCGTCGTGTCGCCGAGCGTCAGCGTGTCACCATCCAAAATACCGCGATCCTTGTTCGGTACGGGTGCCGGTGTGCCGATCTGCGGCCACGTCAGAATATGGTCCCAATCCGGGTCTCCCATGACCACGCTGGCACCGAATCGCTGCTGCAGATAGGCGGCGCCACCCCAGTGATCGTTGTGGGCATGACCAATGACGATGGTGTGAATGTCGTTGGGGTCGAGTCCGAGTGTCGTCAGACCGTCAACGACGGTCTGTTCCCAATTGGCGACCATCATGGCTTCGAAAAGGATGATTCCCTCCGACGTCGTCAGGGCCCACGCCGAGATATTGTCCATGCCGATGTAATAGAAATTGTCGAATACCTGGACGGGTTCAACCTGGTGCAGTGCATAGTCGTCCATCGCACCCGTTGTGCCCCCGGTGTTGCCAGCACGCGGACACATGGCTGCCTCGATACCATCATGCTCAGCCGTCAGAATGGCGTCCATATCAACAGCGGCCTGGGAATTGCTTGCCAGACTGGTCGCGACGGCACTCAGTGCGGTAATCGTTAGATGATGTCGTTTCATGTTGGCAAATGTCTCTGCAGTCGTTAGGCGTCTCTCAGATGCTTCGGCCAGATTCCCGATTTGCCTGGCGACAGAATCCCGTTGGGATCAACGGCGTCTTTCAGGGTTTCATGGAACCGGCGTAAGGCGTGATTATTAAAGGAGTAAACGTCTGATACCGTGTCCATGAATGCGACGTGGGTGCGGTATTCCGACCAGCCGTTCTCTGCCGACACTTGAACCAGACGTTCAAAAATTTCCCGGCTTTCCTGGTTCTGCTCGACGTCGCGTGATACCGGCAGTCCGAAGAGCAGTACCAGTGCTCTGGGGTAATAAGACCACGGCAAAGCAGCAAACTGATTGCCGGCGTCAAGTCCGAGCTCTGCATAGAGCTCGCCGTAAACCCGCTGTGCCTTAAATATCGCTTCACCGGTCATTGGCAGGATGGGGGAGAACCCGAGATGGCCGCCTCCCTGCAACAGGCCGAACACACCGAGATTGGGGATGCCGAGTCCGGCCAGTGTGGCAGAGTCGGTTTCGTCGATCTCTGTTGGAAAGCTCAGGGATCTGCCTTCACTGAAGCTTGCGCCGCTGATGGCACCAAACTTTTCCTGAACGATTTCCCACTGGGCATCGATGAGCTTTTCGGGGCCCCAGAACTTGAACTCCGCACTCCAGTACGGGAGGTCCTGATCCCTGGCGAGTTGATCCAGTTCTGCTACCGAAGGCCCATCCGGTGCGTCGAAAAAGGATCCGCCCTGCGATACGTGGTAGTTGAGTAACGGACTTTCGAGCAGCATGGTGCCGCGGAGGATGTCCGAGTTCATCAAATAGGCGTAGGTCTCCATGAACGGAATGAGATCGTCGTGCCGTTGCACCATGACCCGGCCGTCGCGGTAGGCCTCAGGCGCCGGCATCAACCAGATCCCCATTCGCGTTACAACGCCGAAATTCGACTGCGAAAAGAGCCCATCGACATAGGGCCCAAAACCGTACTTGTACTCGTGCCATACCTCGGTGTTAGGCATTGCACCCATGCCGGTGCGCAGTATGTCCCCATTCGCCAGCACGACTTCGAGACCGCAAACCGCATCCCAGTGATCGCGCATCGGTGTGCGGCCTCCGCCGCGCTCCAGTGCGTTGCCCATCGGGCTACCCCAGCCGGGGTCGGCCGGATCGATCCAGACGTCGAGGTTATTTTCCTGGATGTACCGATACAGGTCGAAATAGCTGACGCCTGGCTCAACCACCGCGTAGTGCGTCTTGTCGTTGACCTCCAGAATCCGGTTCATCCGCTTGAGATCGAGTACGACGCTGCCGGATTGCACTGGTGCTGAACCGCCGTATCCGAGGTTTTTTCCTGTTGCTATCGTCCACAACGGAATCTTGTAGTCGTTCGCAATCCTGACGATCGCCTGGACCTGTTCGACGTTGTCCGGCGCAACAGCCGCCGAAGGAACGCGGTCCTCTTCTTCGCTCCAGAAAGGGGAGTAGGCATCTCGATAGAGATCCACATCCTCGTCGGAGCTGAACACCCATTCATTGCCAACCACTTCGGCAAATTCATTGAGTGCGCGGGAGAATCGTCGTTCTGAAAGACCGGGAGGTACTGCCATGGCTTGGTTCTCGTTTTTCCTGTTAGCGTCGCCTGAGAACTAGTGTCTCACTTTATTTTCTCTATCGCATGCCGGATTGCCAGCCTCATGACTGCCGGACCCGTTTCGTCATTTTTCGGTGGTCTATGCCCGCTTCTTCGAATAGCTCGCCCGCGATACGGTAGCCGAGGCTGGTATAAAAAGGCACGGCTGTCACCTGTGCGTTGCACCAAACCTCAGTGAGACAGTGTCTGCCAGCTATCTCGTGGCAGCGTTCCATCAGTGCACGCCCGATTCCTTGCTGGCGGTACCCGGTGAGCACGGCGAGGCGGCCGACCTTGCCCGCCTGTTCGATATCGATACGTGCCGTACCGACAGCTTTTTCGTCTACGAAGGCCAACAAGTGCACACAGTGCGGATCCCTATCGTCGATTTCGATTTCCGGCGGCACACTCTGCTCGTCGACAAAGACCGCAAAACGGATGGCACAGATCGGGATCTCGCCAGCCGCGTAATCTGTTTCACAAATTGTGATACAGGTGCTCAGTGGCCGACGGATATTGTCGATTGAAGTGAAGCGGAAAGGTCTTCGTGGATCGCCGCCGCTGCACGCTTGCCGGCACCTGCGGCGAGGATAACCGTGGCAGCGCCGGTGACCGCGTCGCCGCCGGCGTATACGCGCTGGCGTGAGGTCTCGGCCGTGTTCTCGCCGACAACCAGGCAACCTTTCTCATTGGTTTTCAGCCCCGCAGTCGTTTTCACCAACAACGGGTTCGGATTGTTGCCGATAGACAAGACGACGACATCGACCGGGATGACGAACTCAGAGCCATCGATCGGCACCGGTCGCGCCCGGCCCGACTCGTCGGGTTCGCCGAGTTCCATTTTCATGCACTTGAGTCCGGTCACCCAGCCCTCGTCGTCGCCGACTATCTCGATGGGATTGGTCAGCCACTTAAACTCCACACCTTCGTCAACGGCGTGGTGATGTTCTTCGACACGCGCTGTCATCTCGTTTTCACTGCGCCGGTAAACGATGATGCCTTCCTCCGCGCCGACGCGCAGAGCGGTGCGTACCGTGTCCATCGCCGTATTGCCGGCACCAATAACGGCGACACGCTTACCGATCTTCATCGGCGTATCCATTTCAGGGAATTGGTCAGCGTGCATCAGGTTGATACGTGTCAGAAACTCGTTGGCCGAATAGACGCCATTTAGATTCTCTCCCGGAATGCCGAGAAACTTCGGCAGACCGGCACCGGTGCCGATGAACACTGCCGAGTATCCCATCTCGTCGAACAGGGCGTCGAGCGTGATGGTCTTGCCGATGATGACGTTGCGTACGATTTCGACACCGAGGTGCTCGAGCAGGCCGATTTCCCAGTCGAGAATGTCCTTTGGCAGACGGAACTCCGGGATGCCGTAACGCAGGACGCCACCGGTCGCATGCAGTGCCTCAAATATCGTCACCGGATGTCCGAGTCGGGCGAGTTCGCCGGCACAAACCAGTCCGGCCGGACCGGAGCCGATGATCGCGACTTTGTCGGCGTTCGACGGTTGCGCCGGTGCCGAACCCAACGGCTGATCCCGTTCCCAGTCGGCGACAAAGCGTTCCAGGTAACCGATTGCAACCGGGATGAACTGGGTGCCTAGATGGCACAGTTGCTCACACTGGGTTTCCTGTGGACAGACGCGCCCGCAGATGGCCGGCAGTGGGTTGGCCGAACGCAGGATTTTTGCGGCGCCGGGCATATTGCCCGCCGCAATTTCATGAATGAAATCCGGGATCGGAATGGTCACCGGACACCCTTCGATACAGACCGGGTCCTGGCAACGCAGACAGCGTTCTGCCTCGAAAGCGGCGCGTGAAAAATCGTAACCCTCGTTGACCTCAATGAAATCGTGCGCGCGCAGACCGGCATCGCGTTCCGGCATCGGTGTTTTGTCGGCGCGCTTGAGCGGCATCAGGTTGACTCCGCTGCTGGTGAGCGGCAGGCCGTCCGTTCCTGCGACGCTTGTTCCTGTTCGACATACATCTTGTTACGTCGTACCGCTTCGTCGAAATCCACTTGATGGGCGTCGAATACCGGACCGTCGACACAGGCAAACTTGACCTCATCATCGACCGTCACACGACAGCCGCCGCACATGCCGGTGCCGTCGATCATCAACGGGTCGAGTGATACCAGCGTGGGAATGGCCGCAGCACGGGTCGTCTCGGCCACTGCACGCATCATCGGCATTGGGCCTATGGCAACGATACTGTCAGGGCACCCGGGTCCGTCGCCGTCGATAAGTTGCTGCAGCCTTTCGGTCACGAAACCCTTGAGTCCGGCCGAACCATCGTCAGTACATAGCTCGAGGTTGTCGCAGACCTCGGCCAGTTCTTCCGTGAGGATCAACAGACCTTTTTCCCGCGCACCGATGATGATTGTGGTGCGATTGCCGCGTGCGGACAGTTCACGCATCAGGCACAATAAGGCGGCGGCGCCAAAGCCACCCCCGATACCGACAATGTGGCCCTCGACGGGGATTTCCAGCGGCATGCCGAGCGGACCGACGAGATCAAGGATGTCATCACCGGCGTCAAGCGCACCGAGATAACGGGTTGTCACGCCGACCTCCTGTACGACAATCGTGATCGTTCCCTCATCCGGATCGTAATCTGCGATTGTCAGCGGGATGCGTTCGCCGCCTTCGCGAACCCGAACGATGACGAACTGCCCGGGCTTTGTCGCGGCCGCGACTAACGGCGCCTCGACACGAAACAACTTCGTGACCGGGGTGAGAAGACGTTTCTCAATAATCTTTGCCATTAAGCTCTAGAGTTCCGGATGCTCATGCATGATTTTCAGGCGCCGCCAGCGCTGTTCGACGTCCGTCTCGATTGAAGCGAGTTGGTCTGCGTGCGCCGGCGCCAGGATGTGTTTCGTCTTACCCATTTGCCCGAGCCAGTCACCCACCTTGCGGCGTCTTCCGATGGCGTCGGGATCGTAGGTAATCGTTGTATGGCCCTGTTCGACTTCGTAGATTGGGAAGAAGCATGAATCTACAGCCGTCTGTAATACGTCCTGCGCGGCATCGTCCTCGGTACGCCAGTTGAGCGGACAAAACGACAACACTTTGCCGTACACCATGCCTTCCCGCTGGGCATACCACTGTGCTTTGGTGATCTTGCGCATGAAATCTTCCGGATAGCCTTCACTCGCAGTGAAGACATAGGGCAGGCGGCAGGCGGCGAAAATCTGCGTCGTATCTTTATGATGAAAACGTTTACCGGACAGCCTGCTGCCGACTTCGCTGGTCGATGTGCGGTGACCGAGCGGTGTCGCATACGAGAGCTGCGACCCGGTATTCATGTAGCCCTGGTTGTCGTATTCGAGCACGATCATCTTGTGATTGCGGTGTGCGGAACCTAACGCTGCGCCCATGCCGATATCCATGCCGCCGTCGCCGGTGACCATGATGAAGGTCGTGTCGGATCCGTCCGGTGGCCCTGGAAGTTCGCCGCGGCGTACGCGCTCGTGATACATCTCGACCAGCCCCGATAGTGTGGCGGCACCACTCTGGAACAGGTTATGAATGTAGGTAATGCGGTGTGCGGTCATCGGATAACCGGTCGTCGTGACCATTGCGCAGCCTGTCTGGAACAATACGACGACGTGGCCCTCGAGAACGCTGTGGGCCTGGCGCAGCACCGGGAAGATCCCGCAACCAGGACATGCACCGTGTCCTGGTGCAATGCGAGGAGGGACGGTCGCCATCTCATACAGCGGTTTCAGCTCGACTTCGAGACGGTTGGTGTTGGGGTCCTGGGTCACCTTGGCCATCCCACGGGAGAGTTCTTCTGTGGTCATCGGTGGTAAGCCGGCGGGTGGATTCTGTGCCGGGTCACCGGCATAGGCGCCGTGATAGGCAAACGGAACCGCTACCTTGCCTTGTCTGGCGGCTTCGAGCGCCTCGCCGAAGAGGGCTTCAGCGTCGGTGTCGAAGAAATCCTTGCCGCCCAATCCGTAGATCCGGCTCAATACGAGCGTGCGGTTATCCGGGTCCTGCTGAATGGCAGCACGGACCTCCAGAGACAGGTTGCCACCGTCGGCGCCATAGGAATCACCGCGGTCACCGACAACCGCCGCGCGCACATTCTTCAGGGCTGCACGAATCTCATTGGCAGGGAACGGTCGCAGCACATTCGGTGACACGACACCGACCTTGTGACCTGCCTCGCGCAGCCGATCGGCGACTTCCTTGGCGTTTTCTGCGGCGGAGTTCAGTAGCACGATGGCCGCTTCCGCATCTTCCATGCGATAGCTATCGACGACCGGATAGTCACGCCCGGAGAACGCCTTTAACTCGGCCAGGACTTCCGGGATGACGCGGCGTGCCGCTTCCATCGCCTCAGACTGCTGCACCTTGTTGTTGATCAGGTCGGGATCATTCATGTACGGACCGAAAGTGACCGGCCGGTCGGGATCGAGCGCGGAATAGGGCGTTTCCGGCTCACCGAGAAACTCGCGGACTGCATCCTTGTCGTCGAACAGATCGATGCGTCGCTTCTGGTGGCTGGTAAAGAAGCCGTCGTAGGCGACCATCACCGGCAGGCGGACATCCGGATGCTCGCCGACCCTGATGGCGGCAAAATTCAGGTCATAAGCGGCCTGCGGATCGCGTGCCATCAGGATGATCCAGCCGGCGTTGAGCACAAAATAGATATCGGAGTGGTCACAACGGATGTCGAGCGGTCCCGACACCGTCCGGGTCGAAACATTCAGTACCATCGGCACTCGTGTGCCGGATTGCACCGGCAGTTGTTCCAGCGAATACAACAAGCCCTGGGATGATGTCGCGTTCAACACACGGCCACCGCCTAAAGCGGCTCCGTAACAGATGCCGGCGGCGCTGTGCTCACCGTCGGCCGGGACCATGACGATGTCGTGTTCGCCGTTCGCCTGCATCTGCGCCAGACTTTCCGCGACCTCCGTCGACGGCGTGATCGGGAAATACCCCATGACGTGAAAGCCGATGTCACGGGCAGCCAGTGCAGCCGCCTCATTGCCGCTCTTGAAGTCGTGCACCTGGCGCACGGGTTCGGTCCGGCTCGGTGCAGGCGGGCTATCGGTTATATCTGTGTCCGCCTCATGCAACATGCTTGCCTCTGGTTTCTTCCAGTAAATCAGGGAACAGCGGAACACGCAGGCGGTCCGCAAGGTCAGGGGTTTCCGCTTCACGCGTCATGGCACCGGTTGAGCAGGTTTCGACGCAACGCATGCAGCCTTTGCAGTATCGGTAGTCGATGCCTTCCAGTTTCACCGTCGGCTGCCCTTCATCGTCGGTAAGAGTTGACCAGACCAGACATAAATCCGGACAGACCATGTCGCACATTCCACAGGCGATGCACTTATCACCATCCAGCACCGGCAGCCAACCGGTTCGTGAGGTATGCAGGTCGTTCCAGATGGTATTGCCGGGCGTCGGCAGTGCGCCGCCGAGCGGTGCGGTCTGGTATCCCCAAACCGGGTTGGTCGGCAGCGCCGGGAGTTCGTGTTCACCACGGCAGACGTTCTCGAGGCTTTCGAATTCTTCAGCACCGCGCGTGAAGGCACGTTTGTTCGCTGCCACGGCTTCCGGGTGGCGTCCGGCGAATGTCGCGTCGAGGGTATCGAGCATCGCCTGGCGGTCGAGAAACGGTAACGCGGCCGTCAAAGTGCCGACCAATGCGGCATTAGGCCGTGATTTTTCCTCGATCGCGATGGTCTGGGCATCGACTCGGATCACTCTTGTTGTCACCGGCAATCGGGCCAGTGCCGCCGGCACTTCATCTGCACGTCCGGAGTAAATCAACGTGCCCGTGGCCCGTATACCGCCAAGCGTCGCCGGATGCGCCAGCAGGCCGCTGTGAAATACGACGACCACATCGGGTGATTCGATCGGTGCGCTGGTGCGAATGAGGCGATCTTTTGGTGCGAGGCGAATGAAGGAGCGCACCACCGAGCCCTTCTTTTCCGAACCGTAGGAGGAGAAATGGGCCCCATTCAGGCCCATGCGCAGTACGGCTGCACTGGCGACGACCTGCCCGGCCGCATGAGCGCCCAGTCCGCCAATAGATTCGAAGCGAACCTCAAAGAACCGTTCGTTGTCAGGTAGGCAAACTTCCCGGGCCATAAACTCTCACGGCCATGTGGCGAGCGCTGCGTCTTATCAGTTCACGATACATCAGCCTCGTCGCTTATGAATACGCAGATGCCGCAGAGTGCGTGCTTTCTCTGGAGGGCTGTAAGTAACTCTACGAATTGACTTGCAAGTGTGGGCTACTCTTATATATTGCGCGATACCGACTTCTGAGATTGTTCAAGGATTGATGATGAATCCCAAGCCACCGCGTTCGACGGATCCACTGCACAAATCGGGTGCTGACAAGAGCCGCTGGCAGGAGGCCGGGAGCGAGTCGGTGGCGAAAACCCTGTTTTGTGACCAGTGCAGCTCGCCCTCCCTGGAGGAAGAACTGATCGACGGAATCTGTGTCTTTTGTGCCAGGCGGCATCCGAGGCATTAGGGCGCCTGCTGATTGAACCTGCGATTAGAACTGAACACGATCATATGGAAAATTTGGCCATCACTGCCTAGTGAGTGATGGCTGCTATCCCTTTGGCTTAGAGAAGGTCCACTTTCGCTCGGCGCTTCTGCGCTACCATGACCTGACGAGGTCTTAGGAGGGGCGGAGGCTATCGTGCCAAGAGTTCGACATCGTCTTTCACTGCTGCTGATCGCAACCGTCTTCACCGTTGTCTTACCAGCCCAGCCCCCGGAACCGGCAGGCGAGGCGATCCCCGGTCAGTGGTGGGCCCCTGGCAACGATCGTCCGTTGCCAGCATACATCGAATATGCGAACGCCTACGGTCGGGTCGGCATTCTCAATGCCCCAGGTTTGATTGATACGAACGGCCATCCCTTTTTCGAAACGCTCGGCCCGAATGGTCGCGCCTGCGTGTCCTGTCACCAGCCGGCCAACGGCATGTCACTCTCTCTGTCCATGATTGTCAGTCGCTGGCGCGACTCGGGCGGACGCGACCCAATTTTTGCTGCCATCGATGGCATGAATTGCCCGCATTTGCCGAGCGGCGACCCAGCATCGCATTCGTTGCTGCTCGAGCGCGGATTGTTCCGGATTCCACTGCCATGGCCACCTGTCGATACGGCCGGCAATTCAATCACTCCCGAATTCGGTCTCGAGGTCGTACGCGATCCGACCGGCTGCAACAGGCACCCGGTCTACGGCATCGAAGGTGAGAGAGGCGAGGTCTCGGTCTACCGCCGTCCACGGCCGGCCGCGAATCTGCGTTACGTGACGTCCTCGCGTTTCGGTGTCACGCCATTCATCGGCAAGACCGGCATGCTTGCCGCCGTCGATCCAGAGACCGGTCAGCCGGTCAACATGAATATGATGGCCGATGCACGTGAGTCGACGCTCAAGACACAGGCACAATCGGCTGCACAGGGTCATCTTGAAGTAACTGCGCCGCTGACGGTACAGCAGCTCGAGCAGATCGAGGCTTTCGAGCTCGGACTCTATGCCGCTCAAGCCTACTCCGTGCAGGGCGGTGTGCTGAATGAACCCGTTGGTCCATCCGGACTCGGTCCGCAGGCGATGGCCGCCGGCAGTGACGGCGTTCTCGGCAACAATACGACGAGATTCGTAATACCGATGGAGGACAAGTGGGCCGACTTACCCGACAGCGGTGATACCGGGGAACGCGAACAGAATGCTTTTCGTGAGTCGGTCCAGCGTGGCCACGACGTCTTCTTCTTCCGCACGTTCTGGATCAGCGATTCGATGCATATCAATACCGTCGGGCTCGGCAATCCGATCAAGCGCACCTGTGCCACCTGCCACGGCATGCACATGACAGGTATGGATACGGCCAACGGTTGGATGGATCTCGGTACGACGAATCATCCATGGGCGCTTGAGCCGCCCGAAAGCCCATGGGTTGAAGATCTGCCCACGATGCCCTTGTTCAAGATCACGTGCGATGACGATCTGCCGCCGCATCCGTTTCTTGGCCGAGTGATATACACCCAGGATCCCGGGCGCGCGCTGATTTCCGGCAAGTGCGAGGACGTCGGTGCAATCGTGATCCAGCAAATGCGTGGGCTCGCTGCGCGTGCGCCGTACTTCTCGAACGGGTCGGCCACATCCCTTCATGAGGTCGTGGACTTCTATGACCGCCGGTACAATATTCGATATACAGAGCAGGAAAAGAGCGACCTCGTCAATTTCCTGAGCGTGCTCTGATGCGAGCGAGACACTTGATGACGCTCTTCTTCCCGCTCATCGCCGCCTTGGGCTCGCAGCCGCGCGCAGCGCAGCCGGAACCCGGAGAACGTATCAGCTTCGTCAGCTGCCCGATCGTTCGCGACACACGGTCAGTCCCCTGTTGGCTCAGTGAATACGGCGGCAACACTTATTATCTGACAATCCAAAGCGACGTCAGTGCCGAAGTGCAGCCGCCGATGCTGGGGCATGAGGTGCTCGTCGAAGGCATCGTATCCGGCACGCCGCCGATCTGCGGCGGCATCGTGCTCGAGCCTGTGCGCTTGTCCGTGATGCCGGAACGCAACGCCGACTGCAATACGCTACTGCCGGCCGATGAGCGATACACCATCGACTTCAACCCCCGCCCGCCTGGCCCGAGCGCCGGGCGCCTTGCATTTGCGCCCGATCCCACTGTGGTCGCGGAGCCCGTACAACCGCCGGTAGGCCCCCAGACCTTCAATCTGTACTTCGATTTCGACCGGAGTATTTCGTTTCGCCATCCGGCCGTACTGGTCTCGATTCTCGAGACGGCAGCCCAACTGCAGCCATCGCTGGTACAAGTTACGGGTGTGCGCGGCGTGCACCGTCTCAGCGACGGAACACTGCTGCAGGAGTCCGTGGGCATCGCTCAGCGGCGTGCAGAGGAAGTCGCCGGGCTACTTGGGGGCGCAGGTCTCAATGTCGCGACCGAAATCGAATGGCAGGACAGCGAATCAGAGGCGGACGGTATTGACGATTGGCAGAGCCGGCGCGTCACCGTCATCCTGATTCCATGAGCCAGAATCACAGTATTGGAGATCTGACGAAAGTCGTGGAGCATGTACTCCAGTCTCTGGTCCCCGTGGCATTACCTGTTCGCAGTGTGGTGCCTCTTCTCGTCGTTCTGTATACCTACTCATCGGCAGTCTCAGCGCAATGGCTTGACTACCCGACCCAGGGGATACCGCGCAATGCTGACGGAGGGCCGGACCTGGCTGCCCCGGCACCGCGCACAAGTGATAACAAGCCCGACTTTTCTGGAATCTGGTTTTCTAACGTCCCCTCCGTAGATACCTGTCGTGAAGCAGGCTGTATCACAGAGGAGCGAATGGCAACCGAGCAGATCAATCTGGGCCGCAATCTGCCAGACGGACTGCCTTATACGCAGTGGTCCGAAGACGTCATGGTTGAGCGGAGGGCAAATGAGGGAAGGGAGGACCCTCATACTTACTGCATGCCGCCTAATTTTCCACGTGCATGGACGCTGCCGCAATACATGAAGATCGTGCAAACGCCTGATCTGCTTGTGATATTGCATGAGTTCAACGCCGCATATCGGCAGGTCTTTTTGGACGGGCGGCCACCGCAGGAGGACCCGAATCCGACCTGGAACGGATATTCGACTGGACGGTGGGACGGCGACACGCTGGTGATTGAAACGAACGGAATTCGGGATGATATGTGGCTTGATATTCAGGGTAGTCCGGTCACGGAATCAGCGCGTGTCACGGAGCGCCTGACTCGCACTGAGTTTGGTTTGATGCAGATCGAGATTGCAGTCGATGACTCAAAGGCCTATACGGAGCCTTGGGCGGTTACCATCGAACACGCAATTCAGGTTGACACGATGTTGCTCGACGAGATTTGTCTGGATAACGAGCAGGATGTTGAGCTGTATCAGTAGGCGTGTGTTCCGGCGGTTCGGATGGGAGTGGATATATGAAAATAGTTGAGGGGGCTGTACGGTCCCGTGTTATCCACTTAACAGGGCTTCTGGGCATTGGTCTGTCTGTGGCGTTCTCGGCTTTCGCGCATCACTCCTGGTCGGAATTTGATCTCCAGTCGTCGGTAGTGGTTGAGGGCACAGTAAGCAAGTTTGACTGGAGGAGTCCGCATGCACGTATTTATGTGGATGCCATCGATGAAAATGGCGAAACCGTAAACTGGAACTTCGAGTTCCCGAGCCCCAATACCCTGATGCGCAGAGGGTGGAACCGAAATTCCTTGCAGCCTGGAGACCCAGTCAGCGTGACTGGAATTCGTGCACGAAACTATCCGTATATTGCGATCGCACAAGCCGTTCGGGATGAAGACGGGCAGGCCTTGTTCACGGGTGCTACTCCGATCAATTAGCTGCGGAGTGCGCCGGCCGGTTCCAGATGCTGGTCTCGAACCTCAGAATCGATAATCAGGGCGGCATGCCCGAGGGCCTGCTGCCATCCTACGTACCGCACTGACACTCAGTCCTTAGGAACTCACGTATAATCCCGCCCTTCGGGGTGTAGCTCAGCCTGGTAGAGCACTGTCTTCGGGAGGCAGGGGCCGGAGGTTCGAATCCTCTCACCCCGACCAAATAAAACAAAGACTTACTAGCGTTTCGCTCGAACACCTACGACTCGTAAGTGCACTGCTGTTGCAGTTTCTAGGCCAGGGGACGTTTGTCGGATGACTGCGAATCTAGGTTGAGCCGTTCTCATTGATCGCGTAACGGCAGCTTGATACCGCAGCGCTTACTTCGACTCGCGAATCGTGGTGCAAGAAACTCTGGAGCGAAAAGTCTGCACATGTGTCGTGCTTTCCGGTGGCCGAAGTCGAGCACTGTCTGGTGCAGGCAGTTACCAAGGCTCAGTGGTTGAGAAGGGCAGCAACGCACCGGCCGTAACCGACGGTGCGAATAGCAACCGGCCAGCCGCTGCACCAAACGGCAGGGCCGAAAGTGCCGCACCGGAATCGCCGACCAGCTCGGTGCGCCGAGTGGATCGGGAAGCACTGAGACAGAGACGCTTAGAAAGCGATTTCAGCGAGCAGCTATATTATCATCCCAATGTCCAGCACAGGACATGCGCCATGTGGTCGAGGTCTTAGCCAAGCGATTAACGACGATTACTTAGAGGGAGTGACTCGCCGTGCATGATGGCACACAGGACAACGAAGGCGACAAGGAAGATAAGGCATCTGCATGGCCGTCCGTCGATGATGCCAAGCCGCTAGAGGAAGGCGGGCCTGTCGCGCGGAAGGGATTCAACTATCAGGACGAGATCGCTGTCAGTTTCCTTCTGGACATGATGGACGATCAATCTATCGTCAAGATTCATTGTGAGACGCATGACGACATTCTGATCGTCCGGGCCACGGAAGACGTGGACCAAAATTGTGCTGAGTACGTCCAGGTAAAAGCGACAGAGCCCAATCAACTCTGGACGGTTGCTACTCTGTGTCAGCGTAAGGATGGGAAAGAGGGCACTTCCGTACTTGAAAGATCGCTTTCCCATGATCGACATCAAGAGCAATCACGCTTTCGCATCCTGACTCTGCGTCAGGTTTCCACTGAACTAAAGATTCTCACCAATCAGGTCGGATCCGTGGGAAGAGAGCCCGATTGTGAAGGTATACAAGAGCTAAAACAGGAAATCGATAACAAGCGACCGAGTCTTGTGTCCCCGAAGGGAAACGACTGCGTTTTTTGGCTGGAAAATTGCTATTGGGACGAGCGACACGACGAAGAGTCTATTCGCACTCACAATCGTTTCCACGTGTACCAGATCAGCTCTGCCCAAGCCAATACGCTGCTCCAGGACGCTATCGACTCACTTCTCGATGATATGCGCGGATGGGTAAAAGGGGCTGGTGCGGCGAGCTGGGAGCCGGACCGCGACAAGAAGATCATCACACGCGATCAGCTCACTACTTGGTGGGACCAGCGGATCGCTGAATTGACCTCCGCAGGAGGTGCTTCCGGCGGGAAACTCGTCCGCAAGATGAAGGCTGCCCACCTACCACAGGATGTCACTAGTCTTGCAGTGGACCTGCGCCGCCGTTACGCAAAGAGCCTCCGAACGCCACGCTATGCCGATGATGAGAACACCGAAGATTTGCTGAGCCGTGTCCGGGCGGAGGCGATCTCGTTGCGCTCTCGATACATCGCCGGTCAGATTGAAGTCGATGCGCTGACTTTTCACACTATGTGCCTAGACCGGATGGATGCAATCAACGACGAACGTCCTGCGGGCGACCCTGATCGTTCGTCATTTCTGAAGGGGTGTCTTTACGATATTGCGGACCGATGCCTATTACGGTTTGAAAGGATCGCACCATGAAGTCCGTAAAACGACTAGGGACATATTCAGTCAGCCTGCCTTTGCGAGCAGATTACGTGATCGAGTTTCACGCCGCCAGACTGTTGCTGCTATTTAGTGTCTGCGGAGTTAGCGGACGTATTGATGGCCTCACAAAGATGGCCAAACTCGACTTTTTTGCGCGCTACCCGGACTTCTTTGCCGTCGCCCGTCGCGCTGCCGTCCCGGATGTTGAGGATCAGAAGGAATCCCAAGAGGATTCTGACGCGGCCGTGGAGGCAGCCATGGTGCGCCATCACTATGGTCCGTGGGACAAGCGCTACTATCATGTGCTTGCACACCTAGAAGCGAAACGACTCATAACCGTGACCAAACACGGCAACTCATACCGGATTTGCTTGAGCGATGAAGGTGGAGCGCGAGCGAAGAGACTTGCTGAAAGGGCATCATTTTTCCCGATTGTTGAGCGAATGCGAGAGATCAAGAAAGTCTTCGGCACCAAGAGCGGCTCAACGCTCAAGAAGCTCATCTATCGCCTTTTCGATGAAGAAGTCGGACGACGTCCCATGGGAGAGGTCATCGAATCGTGAGCCATCAATTTTTGTCCATATCACATCTTGATCGGCAGCTCGCGAATGGAGAGAGCGAACATCTTGATTTTGAATCCGGCGTAAACCTTCTTGTTGGGCCACCAAATACCGGTAAGACGAAGTGGTTTCAAACGCTTGATTTTCTGCTAGGCGATGACGGACAGAACCCTTTCGAGGGCGCCGATGAAACTGGCCTGGACAAGAAATACGATGCGGCCGGAGCGGACATCATTATTGGCGAGGAGCGCTTTCGGATAGAGCGGCGATGGCGGCAGAGTGGCGCAAAGACAAAGGTTTTCCTCGACGAGAATGAGATGGGAGCTCGGGACTTTCAGCACTGGTTGATGGATAAGCTCCGTATACCCCTCGTCCATTATCCGAAGGGCAATCCGATGTCCGGTCAAACTTGGCCGGAGCTTAGCTTTCGTAGCTTGCTGCGCCACATACATCGCCAACAGCGCTTTTGGAGCGATCTCGCAGATAAGCAATATGAGGGCGAACAACATGCGTGCTTGTTGCAATTTCTCGGGCTCGCCGAGATTCTTTTTAGTGATGACTACGCCGATCTGGTGAGATTGAAAATGAGCTCTCAGCGTTTGAGGGTAGGACGAGACCAATACGGACAAACGCTTGAAGAGCTCACACGAGAGGTTCTGTCGGAACCCGGTCTCAGTGTGAGTGTGAACGCGCAGTCCATTGAATCAGCACGAAAGCGCGTTGAGGGCGAGATTGAGTCTCTGCAGAAAAAAAGATTCGCTCAGCTTAGTGATGCCCAAAGCAAAGCCGTTGATACTTCGCAGCAATCGAGAGTCTCTGCACTAAGCAAGCATCGCGCCGACCTGCTGGCACGGATCGGCGCGCAGGAGGTGGAATTGCGTGAAGCGACAGAAAGGCTGGAAGGGCTGCGTCGAGACAGGGTTGACCTTGGAAACGAGTTGGAACGCATCACGCGGGCGAGTGATGCAGGCGAGGCGCTGTCCGATCTCAGGGTTACCCACTGTCCCGCCTGCGACCAGCCTGTCGTCCAGCTGAACACGGCGGCAGGCGACTGCTTCCTTTGTCATCAGCATCTTCCGCCCGGCGATGATAACGAGCAGCTTGGTTCTGTCCGCATTCAGTTCGAGCAGGACCGTCTCACTGCGGAGCTGAAAGAAGTTGAGGAACTCGTTTCGATTCTCGAACGAGAGGTAACGGACCTCACCAAGAATCTGGCCAGATCTCGTGACGATCTGGGTAAGGTACAGAACGAACTGAAGCCTTCGCGCGAGGCTGTCGCAGCGCTCGTACAGGAGGAGGTCAGTGCGATCGACCGCGCGCTTGGTGAAGCGAGCGAAAGGCAGGCCCAGCTTAGCCGAGTCACCCGCGCGCTTGCTGTCGAAGACACGATGCAGGACGAAATCCGGCAGCTGGAAACGACAATCGTGCCGATTGAGGAACGGCATGGTGAAGCCAAGCGCGCTATTGACTTCGATGCTCGAGCGGCGCTTCTTGAAGACGGCATCAACGACTACCTCAATGCGATAAACGAGCTGAGAACCGACGTTTGGCGTCACGAACAGGTCTCGATAAACCTTTCGGCCTCCGGATTCACGGTTCGCGTTGGAAGACGTAAGTGGAGCGCAGTTCTTGGTGGCACAGATTCACTCTATTTTCTCATGGCCTATCACTTTGGTTTGCTAAGTCTGAGCGACAAGGAGTCATGCCACTATCCTGGTTTCTCCATCATTGACGTGCCCGGTGAATTCTCCGGCGAAGAGGTCGGGGACAAAGAGGACTTTATTGTTCAGCCGTTTATCGATCTTCTGGGCCGCGAAGAATACGCCGGGCGTCAGCTAATCATTTCGGGCGCGTCGTTCTCCGGCCTTGAGGGTGTTCGCCGTAAACGCCTCAATCATGTGCACGCGGCGAAATAGGCTTCGCAGCGAACACATACAGCGTTGAATAGTCAGCGAGCACATATCAAGTGCTAGCTGTCCACGAATCGCAACGCGATACAGAAGGGATTCACGGCAGCTTTGATAAGTACCCAATGCATTTCTCGTAGGCTTGTCGATAAGTGCTCGCCACTCGATCAATCACTTTCACGTCCAGTGCTCTGAGAATCGATAGCCGCGCTTCATCGACGATGGACTGGGGACAATCAGAACATCGATGAAACACTACCTGGCCAATAGCGCCTGGGTGCTTTTTTCGTAGTCGGCGTTTTTCCGTAATCAAGTGCCAGAGGTGGTTCTCCGTATAGTCGAGACCAAGTCCGACGATATGTAGCTCGCTTCCCAAGAAGATATCGACCCAATTCTCTACATCACCTTTGACACGTGTCTTGTTTCCAGAGTATTCGGATAGATACGGCCTCTTCTTCCTTGCTTTCGATTCCGTCGCAACGCCATTGGACAAAAAGTTTCGGATCTTGCTGATGTACCCCGAATATTGCTCATGTCCAAGCATCAGACTACCGATGTTGTCCAATTCACCATGAATGTGCCATACGTGTTGAGGCCCACAGCTCCGCCTTCTGAACAGGCTGAAGTAAGTTTCGCTCGCGGACATGTTGGATTTCCAAACCTTTCCTGTCGATTTCTCAAGGTTGTAGTCATAGTTCGTAGTCAATACGCTCTGGAACTCCAGATTCATAATTTCCGCATGAACGTTGTTAGGCTTTACGCGCCTTTCTAGCTCCTTCGAGACGGCTGCCTTCAAATTCTTCTTTCTAGCTCTGCTGGCGATCTCTTCGAACCAGAGCGTGAATGGCTTCGCATCTCGCACATTCTTTTGGTGTTCTGTTTTGGGTCTGCCTGCTAGCGCGTTCAAAAGTGCGGACCAGCTCGCGCCTCCGTCTGATACCTGATTAACACCGTTCCCAACTAGGATCGCTCTATTCATTGCAATTCCGCTGACTTGTTAGCCTCATCGATTCGCTGCGCCTCTCACTCCGAATCACGTACAGTCGCATCCTCTGTGACCTAGACCGTGATGCCTGGTCCAGATCTAAAGTGATAATAGATCACAGATGATTTGCTTTAGCTTCTCGGTCCACCCGGGTCCCCTGGAGCCATTGATGCTGCGAACGCTTGAGCGGGATAGTATGTATATAGGAATAATTTTCACAACGCGATCACAATTGCCAGTTGGTCGGTGTTGCTAGTGCGGTTCTTCTATGGCGAATCGGCCCTGTTGGGAGCGGAGTATTGAGTAACGCGACAACGATTAAGCTCTACCTTGTCGATGGAAAGCCCGATGAGCTTCGAACAGCTGAAATATCAAACTGGTCGGGGAAAGCAATTGCTGGATCTAGGCGTAATCTTGCGGATCTTAGGTCTCGAGAGGAGTTGTCTGGGCCCGGTGTCTACTTTTTAATTGGCGAGGATGAAACGCTTGACCTTCCTAAGGTCTACGTCGGAGAGGCCGAAAATGTAGCGAAGCGACTTGCGAGCAAGAAGCACGTAGATAGAGACTTTTGGGTTTCCGTAATCGTATTCGTAAGTAAGGATCAGAACCTAACGAAAGCGCACATCAAGTACCTCGAAGGAGAGCTAATTAGGAAAGGTCAATTACTTGGGCTAGTGCTTGACAATAGTCAGGCCAGCGGAGCGGTCCTCCCCGAATCCGATGCAGCCGATATGGATACTTTCTTGAAAAAGATCTATCAATTATTACCAGTGCTAGGTGTCCGCCTGTTTGAAGCTCCTCAAAGAGACGCGGCGCCGGATGACGACTGGTTATTTTGCAAGATCAAGGGACTCATTGCTAAAGGCCGCCGTACTTCATCAGGATTTGTTGTGCTAAAGGATTCTCAAGCGGTCTTGAGTCATCGCGCATCCGCGGTACATACGGCGCGAAATCGAGATAAGCTCGTTAAGCGGCAAATTCTTGTGTCAAACGGCGATCACCTTGTCTTTTCGCGTGACTACGAATTCTCTAGTCCGAGTGCGGCTGCTGCGGCCGTTCGAGGCGGGTCGTCAAACGGACTGACTTCGTGGAAGAATGAGTCAGGAAGCAGACTTCGAGATTTAGAGTGGCTGGACTAAGGTTCTTGTCGTGAATAGATCGGCGACATATTTTTAGTGGAGCGCAACTTCGCTAAGCTGGACGATCGAGTGCCACAGTCAGTCCCAAATTTGCTGACTTCTCGGGGCGAAGAATGAGGGGATTAGACGAAGTCACTCAGAAATCACACGCACCACAACCAAGAGTGCTTACATACGCTGAAGCCTATTAATTGCGAGCGGTCGAGCACTGTCGGAACCAGACAGTGGTCTGCGCTGGCAGCTCCGTACCCGACTTAGGGCAAGATTCGGGCAGAAATAGATCGACCATTTCTAATCGACTGTTTTCTAAGCGAGGCCCCTGAGCGGCCACTGTCTGGAATCGACAGAGTCCTTTCTAACAGGTCACTGACCTGCGCAAGAGTTGATAGGGGCTTGAAGGCCAGCTAAATCGCAGGCTATGGAGCCTCCGCCTGCTATGGGCCTGCCGCAGGGAATAGAATCAGTATCGATTCGCCCGTCGCGAAGGCTCTGCAGGTTAAGCCCGCGAATGATACGGTACTGGTCATGACTTCGAGGCGGTGGGCGCTAAAAGGGGGAACAACGTATGTCGAGTCTTAGAGTTTGCGCCTTACTGGCACTGATGAGTCTGTTTGCGGTTGGCTGCTCTCAGGGGCAGGCAGGTTGCGAGTCGCTTGGCGATCTTGAGTTCGTTTGCGGGCCGGTTAACGCCGAGGATCTCGTGCTCGTGCCCGGAACGGACTGGATCGTCTCGAGCGGCATGTCGGCCGGCGGCGGCTTTTACCTCGTCGATTCGACGAGCGGTGATTGGAGTGTGCTCGAGTTCACGTCGAGCCATGACAGTGCTGCCTATCCGAATTGTCCGTCGTCGCCATCGCCGGACGAGCTCGAGACGCATGGCCTCAACATCCGCGCCATCTCGGACGACGCGTCGATGCTCTACGTCGTCGGCCACGGTGCCCGTGAGGCGATCGAGGTCTTCGAGGCCGACACCGCTGGTGCCCTTCCCGAGTTGACCTGGATTGGCTGCGTCCTGATGCCCGAAGGCCTCGCAGCCAATAGCGTGGCGTCCTTTGCGGACGGCTCGCTGGTCGCGACGGTGCTGTTCATGCCCGGCATGACGTTTGCCGATGCCGTGGTGGAAAAGCAGCCGACCGGCGCCGTCTACAAGTGGTCTCCCGGGGAGGACGGCTTCACACAGCTCGCGGGCAGCGAGCTCCCCGCGAACAATGGCATCGAGGTGTCGGCGGACGGCAGCAGAATCTACGTCGCATCGTCCGGCTATCAGACCATCGTCGCCTTCTCGAATACGAATCCGGTGCGGTTTTTGGGCGCGACGCGGCAGCTGCCGATTACGCCGGACAACGTACACATGGGCCCTGACGGAATGCTGCTCACGGCCGGGATGAAGAACGACGTGCCGGAGTGCGGCGGCCCGCCGGGCCCGCAGCACGACATCGAAATACTTTCAGCCTGTCCGCGCGGCACGATCGCCATCGAAATTGATCCGGAAACTATGCAGGACCGAATTCTGGTCGAGACGCCGGCCGTTGACGCGTTCAGCAACGCGACAATGGTTTTGACCAAGGATGGCGAGTACTGGGTAGGGACGTTTAGCGGTAACCGGATCGCGCACGGGCCGATTCCGTAAAAGGAGGTGCTCGCCATTCTGGGCAAGCCGTCGCTGCTAAACGTGGCTGCGACGGCAACGCAGCCTGAACGGAACGGATGAAGCAGGTCATGCGGTCTTATCACCCAAAGTTCTACATTCCGATCATTCTGCTTTGGGGCTCCGTGTCACTGTCGACCCTGAACCCTGTCCTGGTCCAAAGTGACATCCGGTTTGACCCCTATATTCAGCGCGATGATCTGTTGCGGATTGACCCCGGAGGCGACGTCGTGCTCGATGACATAGTTTTATATCGACTCAACTGGGTCGATTATGTTGCGCAAGTCATTGGTCTGCCTGGTCATGAAATCACGTTGGGCCTCGATGAGCGCTCGATCATTCGCAACGGCGAGCGAGTTGTTCTGGCGCCGCCCGGATTCGAGGTCTCGACGAACGAGCCTGGAATCCTGACAGTTGAGGACGGTCAGGTAGCCGTCTATGTGCACAATGTGCGACGCAATCCCGTCAGTGTCGTAATCAGCCAGGACGCTATTCGAGGGCCGGTCGAAAAGATATACCGGTATGCAGATCTCGGCCGCTCTGAGTGGCTGACGATCGGCTTCTTCTCTCTGATTGTGCTGGCTCTCATCGTCCTGCCGTATGCCGCGTTCATGCGGCAACCCTCCCAGACCCTTTTTCGAATCGTTGTCCTCGTGACGCACACGTTTCTGACTTTGGCCGTAGCGGCGGCACTGCTTGCGGCCAGCTTGCCCGGTGACCCCTTGCGCGTCGGGGCAGCGGAGCCGATTTGGTGGTGGTTCCCGCTTGCAGTCGTGTCCGGTTTCGATTTCGAGCTGCTGCTCGTCGTGGGACTCTTTCTGGCAGTTCAGTGGCTGAGTCTGAACAAGCCCTGGCGCCGTGGCGAGGACGATGGCCCTGAGCTGCCATGACCTCGGCTGACTCGCTCTCCGTATGCGGAAGCCAGATCAGCTCCACTATCCGACGGATGTCGGGGGACGACTAAGGCGGTTTCGCTAGATGTTCCGGAGGAGGTTCGGGTGCCGGGGCGGTAGAGGCTACGTGGCTTCGAACCAGGTGGTCGGCGTAGGCCGCTTTTCTCTCACGCGAAAGTCACGCCCACGTCGCGGTGAGATTCCTAAGAGCTGCTGGACTCGCTGGGATTCTGCCCTTGAGCACTGTCGGAACTAGAGAGTGTTTCCACATGTTCCCAAGTTGGAAGCCAAGATGACTTATTATCACTTTAGATCTGGACCAGAAATCCCGGGCTAGGTCAGCGGCTATACGGTATTACTGAGAAGCCACCAGCAGCTTGGCGGGTGGGCCCGAAAAACCAAAGCAGTCAATGCCCTGTGACTCTCTCAGTTCACCTGGTTCGCATTAGGGGGCAGGTCACTTCTCAGTGAGCCTATTTCGAGCATGTATTATGCGCACTCTATAGTCACCCTCGGACTCACCGATGCGCTGTTTCAACTCGCTCAGAGGTACTTTTGAGGTAGGTCGCACTCTCACTCTCTTCATCATGCTTGCTGGCTGCTATCCGAGCGGTGAAAGCGACAACGGTGACATCGTACAGATGGCGCCTCTACCGAATTTCGTTGGCGGAGATACGTGTGCCGCTTGTCATGAAATTGAAGCGGAGCTCTGGCTCGGCTCGCACCATGACAGCGCTCTTCAGATCGCATCGCTCGACAACGTGCTCGGCAATTTCGACGACGCCGAGTTCACCTATAGCGAAGTGACGAGCTCGTTCTTCGTTCGCAACGACGAGCCTTGGGTCCGCACGGATGCCGCGGACGGAACGCTCCAAGAGTTCAAAGTCACGCATACGATCGGTATCGAGCCATTACAGCAGTATTTGATCGAAATGCCCGGCGGGCATTACCAAGTCCTTAGCATCGCGTGGGATACGAGACCGGAGGAACGGGGCGGACAGCGTTGGATTCACCTCTATCCCGACGAGTCGATCAGTGCCGGAGACGGCCTGCATTGGACCAGCACCTATCAAAGTTGGAACACAATGTGCGCCGAGTGTCACTCGACGGATCTGAGCAAGAACTACGTCCCCGAAGAGGATCGATTCGAGACGGCATGGGTCGGCATTGATGTTGGCTGCGAGGCTTGCCACGGTCCCGGATCGAGTCATGTCGCCGATTCTTCGGTGCCGCCGCCGGCACTTCCAGCCGCCGATAGAGTCTGGGTGCTTGCTGACGGCGAGAGTATCGCAGGACTGGCCCCCGGGTCGGAGCGTTCGAGCGAGATCGAAGTCTGCGCTCAATGCCACTCGCGACGGTCGCAGCTCAGCGACGACTTCGAGCCTGGTGAGCCGTTTCTCGATTCATTCCGTCCCGCGTTGCTCGCTGCTGGCCTCTATCACGCGGACGGTCAGATCTCCGACGAGGTCTATGTCTACGGTTCGTTTCTGCAGAGTGCAATGGCTGGCGCCGGCGTCACGTGCAGCGACTGTCACGAGCCGCACAGCACGCGGCTGCGAGCCGAGGGTAACGCAATCTGCGGTCGATGCCATCTCGCAACGGTGTTCGACACGCCCGAGCACCATCGGCATGCTTCGGGCAACGACGCCGTGGAGTGCGTCGACTGCCACATGCGTGCCGAGACCTATATGGTCGTCGATCCGCGTCGTGATCATAGCTTCCGCGTGCCGCGCCCGGATCTCTCTACCGAGCTCAATAGCCCAAACGCATGCAACGATTGTCACAATGACCAGACGGCCGAGTGGGCCGCCGCTCGAGTTGGCGAGTGGTTTCCGGAAGGGCGACAAACGGAGTTCCATTACGGGGAAGCATTGCAGGCTGCGCGCACCTGGGCGGTGGATGGTCGGATCTTGCTGCGTCGCGTTATCGAGGACGAATTGCAGCCGGCCATTGTCCGCGCGACGGCGGTTAGCCTTCTGGCCAATCAGATTGATGCGAGTACGTTTGAGCTGATCCAGGATGCCGCGAATTCTTCCGACCCGCTCGTACAGCTTGCAGCTATCGATGCCACACAGGCCCTGCCGCTGACGCTGCGTGTAGACTACGCGCAGCGCTTCCTGACGAGCACTCTCAAGAGTCATCGAATCGCCGCATCCCGCTCCTTGCTCGCGGCGCGTGCTGAGCTAAGCTCGAGCCGACAAAGAGATCTCGACGCTGCGCTTGCCGAGTACGCTGAGGTGCAGCGCTTCAATAGCGATCGCGGAGAAGGTCTATTGAACGCTGCGGCGCTTGCCGCCGAGCTCGGGCAATTCGATCTAGCTGAAGCCACGTACCGCCAGTCACTCGAACGCGAGCCGGCATTCTCAGCGTCGTATGTAAACCTTGCCGATCTGTACCGGACGGCGGGCCGCGAGCGCGATGCCGAAGAAGTCCTGAATGCGGGTCTCGAAGTAAATCCTGACGATGCGGGGTTGAGCCTAGCCCTGGGCTTGTCGTTAGTTAGATCCGGACGCCTCGAAGAAGCGCTCGCTCAGCTTGGCAATGCCGTCGATAACGACCCAGACTCGCCTTACTACGCATACGTCCAGGCGATCGCACTAAATTCGACCGGGGAAGCTGATCGAGCCGTCGAGTTACTACGCGCCACCCACGAGCGATTTCCAGGGCATCGTGACACCCTGCTCGGGATCGCGACGATTCTGCGCGACGCCGGCCGGACTGATGAGTCTCTCGACTATGCGCGACGGCTCGTCGCGCTATCGCCTTCGGATCAGGTTGCTCGCAGCTTGGTCGCAGAGCTCGAAGCCGCCCCCGTCAACTAGCGATAGTCTGACGCTAAACTGTTACGGTGGCTAACGGCTCTCCTCCACGACGTTTACGGGATCCGTCGCTTTTGTCGCGGAAGAAGACTCCTCCAGCGTTTCTCCGATGGGGTCTTCCTACGCACTTGATTTGTAATCCAAAGTCACTGTCTGAGTACAGCAGTGCCTTCCATCATCCCGCTCACGCATTAATCACGCGCACAATTATCGCGAGCTCGAAAGATGTAGGCAACACATGCGTCTTGGAGAGCCGAGCACTGTCGGAACAAGACAGTGCCCGGGCGAGGTTTAACCATTGAACTACACCCGCTGGAAAGTGGACGTTCATCGGGCCAGTTCAAACGACCGATATGGGTCGACTTGATCCCTTAGCCCAAATCCTATCACGCTGCGAATGACCGACCGGAATGGAGGCCGAAGCTGCCGTTCAGCGCGCTGGTTTCGTGAACGTCGGGTTTCGAGAAGGTAGCGGGCGGTCCGCCCTACTCGAACGCCCCGATTCTGAGCGGTTCAAGTCGGCCAGAAGCATATGTAATCGGGCGGGCTCTTAGCAGCCCAGCTCCCCGTACGATGTCAGCGTACATTAAGAAGAGGGAATGCCATGATTTACTATGCCGGACTCGATGTTTCACTACGGACAGTCAATATTTGTGTCGTTGATGAGGCAGGTGAACGGGTTGCCGAAACGAAGCTTGCCTCCGATGTTCAGGACATCATCGCTTACCTGGATGATCTCGGTATTGAACTCGAAAGCATCGGTCTTGAGTCCGGCACGCTTACCCAGTATCTGACCTTCGGCCTGCAATCTGCTGGCTTCGAAGTGGTGTGCATGGAAGCCCGTCAGGTTAAAGCGGCACTCTCTGCGATGCGCAACAAGACGGACAAACACGATGCGCGCGGTATCGCTCAGTTGCTACGTTCAGGCTGGTATAGCCGTGTGCATATCAAGAGCATGGAGAGCCACCGCATCCGGATGTTGCTCACCAGTCGTAAAGCCGTACTGACTAAGTGCATTGATCTGGAGAATGAGATCCGCGGTCTTTTCAAGATCTTTGGCATCAAGCTACCGCCGAAGCTCGGCCATGGTGCATACGATGAGGCAGTACGAGGTGTGATCGAAGCAGATGAAACCCTGTCGCAAGCATTGCTCCCGGTACTCGACGCCAGGCTGATGCTCTATCAGACTTTCCGCATCCTCGATAATCGGACTCGCCATCTGGCGCATGACGACCTGATTTGTCGGCGACTCATGAGCGCTCCGGGAGTCGGCTTTATTACTGCGCTGACATTCAAGGCCGGTGTCGATGACCCGTCGCGCTTCAAGCACTCACGCACCGTCGCCGCACACTTCGGTCTCACGCCGCGGCGGCTTCAGTCGGGTGAGATCGATATCGAGGGCCATATATCCCGGTGCGGCGACGCTGATGTGCGATCTACGCTCTACACCGCTGCCAACGCCATGCTCACCCGCAGCAGCAAATGGTCTTCCCTAAAAGCCTGGGGAATGCAATTGGCGAAAACCCGGGGGCATCGACGCGCCGTGATCGCCGTCGCTAGAAAACTTGCCGTCATCCTCCATCGAATGTGGATCGATGACACTCAGTTCCGATGGGGAACGGAGAGCGTCAGGTCTTGAAATAACGACGCCCTCCACCCTTGAAGATGCGTCCCGGCGTGGACGTGGTCTGGATGAAGCCGAAAATGACTGCTGTGCTTGAAAGCACGTCCAAAAGCCTGGCTCTCCACTCCGTCCGACCTATGCCTGCAGCGCCTGGCTACCACCAGTACCGACTGCGTAGAGAAGCTTGACCCACGCCAAGACGCGACCAAAAGAATGCCACATCTACTGGATGCTTGACATCAATGCCCGATTAGAGAAGCGGTCTTTCGTTCACTGTTAATGGCCAGTCCGCCAATCATAGCTACTCGCTACGTTCAATCTCCGCATAGTCGTTATTCGGAAACTCCTCAAAGCTTGCTAGGTACTGGGCGGCCTGGGCGACCATAGGCTGAAAGAGCGGGGTTCCGCCCGACGCCCCAAAGATGTCGATCAGCTCCTTCGGATCGCTGACGAGGTTGTAGATTCGTGGGATTTGGCCGAAATCCTGTGGTGCGCTCGATATGCTCTTGTATCTGTCGTAGATCACAAAATGCGCTTTGAACTGTTTCCATCGGATCGCGAGGAGGCGTCCTTGATAGAAAACCATTCGGTGATCGCGTGCGGAGCGCTCCTGGTTCCCCAATAGATAGTCCGTCTGATCAAATCCGTCGATGGGTCGGTCCGTAGGAATATCGGCCCCCACAATATTTCCGAGCGTGGTGTACAGATCCATAACGTGGATCATCTCATTGGATCGCCAGTTTTCACGGATCTGTCCGGGCCAGCGCATCATGCCGATTGTTCGGAGGCCACCTTCCCATCCAGATCCGAGTTCCCCTGACCACGGGCCGTTATCACCATTGTGATCGGGCTCCGGCGAGTATCGAGTCGGCCCATTGTCTGAGAAATAGATCACGATGGTGTCGTCGCGGATGCCCGCATCATCGATCGCCGTGAGAATCTGGTTAACGTTGTGATCGATCTCCATAAGCGCATCGGTGTATGCACCGCCGAGGGATCGCCCCTGAAAGTCGGGGTGTGGTACTACCGGATGGTGCGTATTGATAAAGGTCGTAAGAAGGAAGAACGGCTGCCCAGCGGACGCGTTCCGCTCGATGAAATCTACGCTTCTTTCGGTCAGGTCACGATCGATGAGTCCCCGATATTCCATGTCCATCGTGCGGACGACGGTCGCTTCCTCCCCGGCTCTGCCCTCAAGCACCTCTTGGGGGATCAGCCACTCCGTATTGACGCCTGGTAATGCAGGATCGATCGGAATACTCGTGTTCGCGATGCCATACCATTCGTCGAACCCCTGCATATGGGGGAAGCGTTCGTGGACTTCGCCAAGATGCCATTTGCCGTAGTTAGCCGTAGCGTAGCCTGCGCCTTTCATCAACTCGGCGATTGTCACTTCCTTCGGATGCAACCCACCCGGCTGACCCGGGATTCCGAACATATCCGTTCCTGATCGGATCGGCATGCGACCCGTCATGAACGCCGCTCGCGTATGCGTGCAGCCCGGTTCCACCTGGAAGTCCATGAACTGCACGCCCTCCGACGCCAATCGATCGATATTGGGCGTATCTGCACGAACGCCACCGTAGATGTTTAGGTCCCCATATCCTTGGTTGTCCGTCATCATGACCACGATGTTGGGTCTATCTTGGGCCCACGCAGGTAGCCCAAGAAGCAATGCCAGGAGAGGAAGAAGATGATTCCGTAGCACAACATTCGGCTTCGACGACTGTGCCTGTGCGGTCGATATCACCCGCAGAATCAACGCTGGCAACGTAACGAAAAGTCGCGTGAACATGCTTAGTCTCCTGGTAATCATCTACGGAAAAAACGCAGTGGTGCGCTGAAACACCCAAAAAACGGCGAGACTGCCGATGGCATAGGCGGGTACTGCAGACGCCCATGTTACCTGCGGCACAGTAATGCGTTGCGTGAGGCGGCGTATCAACCAAAAGGCAGCGAACACAGCAGCGACGAAAAGCAGCTGGCCGACTTCCACCCCGACGTTGAAGAACAAGAGCGCCACCGGAATCTCTGCCTGTGGCAAACCGACTTCGGCCAATGCTCCGGCAAAGCCGAATCCATGCAGCAGGCCAAAGGTAAACGCCACGATCCACGGATATCGTTCAGTCAGGCCCGGCCTACCCTGTCGGCTGTGGAGGATTTCCGCGGCAACGAAAGCAATACTCAAGGCAATGGCTGCCTCGATAGGAGCGCCAGGCATATGGATCCAACCGAGTGTCGCGCCGGCCAGCGTGATGCTGTGCGCCAGTGTGAACGCGGTAACTGTGATGACGATTCTGCGCGAACCTTTGACCAACAGCAGCAGCGCAAGAACAAACAGCAAATGATCGATACCGCCCAGAATGTGCTCTACGCCAAAGGCAAAATAGGTACGCACCACTTCGAGCCGGTCGGGTTGTTCTGGTACTACGAAGGAGGTGTCAGTAGGCGTCAGTCGGTGCGTGCCGGTTACGCCATCAGCGAAGTCAAAGCGAACCAGTACGTCCGTCGAAGTTCGCTCGAGGCCTGCAATCTGTAGCGTGCCACCCTCGAGTCCGCCCTCGCAGGTTGTGGTCCAGCGAGCATAGTAAGCGCCACCATCGAGGACCAGCTGTCCTTCGGTGCGAGGATCGCACTGTTGGGGCAACTGCACCGTAATAGCCATCGGCGCGCCATTGGCGGAGGGCTTCTTCCACACGACAGCATAAAGTCTTGCGTCGATCTGGCGTACTTCCAGATAACCGGGCTCTAGCGCGTGGCCGTGCGCGACAGCACCGAATCCCGTGCCGAGCAAAAGTGCTGACAAAAGGAGTATTGTCGAGCACAGCCTATGTTTCATGGATTGTTTTGAGCGACGCCATTGGACAGCACCACGTCATAGCGTGCCCGCAACCTGGCATAAACCTGCTCACGCAGCTCCACCGCCTTTGCCGATTTCCATTCTCGCAAAATCGCGTCTCGCACTTCTGCAAGCGGCGGAACGCGAGCCGGCAGATAGTCGTTAATCCGGACCAGATGCACGCCGTAGCCAGACTCGACAGGGCCCGCCCATACATCCGTCGAAAGTTGCGCGAGTTCGTTGAAAAATCCCGCGCCGAACACGCTATCAATCGCCGCGGGCGTTGAAAGTCCCATCTGCGACGGCAGCAATGTCCGTTCACCCAAGCTAAGCGGATCGGTCTCGACATGCGACTGCAATGCGAGCAGAGCGGCAGCGATACGTTCCCGCGTCGGGTTCTGGCCGAAAAAGAGCTGATCTAGAGCGATAGTGGGAGCATCCTGAAATCTCTGTTCGTTAGCTCTGTAATACGCTTCGAGTTCGCCGGCGGCTGGCTCCAGGAGCTCTGCTCCACTATCGGTCAGAAACTCCATCTTTTGTTGCATCCGGCGCCGGATGATAGTGTCGTCACGCAAGGCCAAGTGCCAGCGCCTCTCGGTAGTAGATTTCCTCGCGAACGAAACTCTCGATTAGCGCGTTTAATTCGTCGTCGCTTGGCGGGCGCCGCCAGACAGCTTCGTAACTCGCTGCCAGCTGCGCAACCCTTTCGGGCTCGATGACGATTCGGTTTACGGGCTCCGGAGCTGGGCCGGACACAACGGTGTAGAGGACAAACAGCAGACCGCCGATGATCAGGAACTGAAAAAGCGGCTCCCGCAGGAGCCGCATCAGGTCTTTCATGCTACTGAATTCTCAAACCTATGGTGTGTACCAGATCGACGAGGTGTAGGCGCGTTCCTGGTTCATGCGAGTCGCATCGGCAGGTAGTTGAACGTTGAAGCGTACAGCATCGTAGGCCGTCCAGTGTGGTGTTGGGATCTCGATCACGCGAGCGTAATACACGGCGCGTTGGTCGGGATCAAACTCGGGATCTTCCCAGACTGTGATCAGTTCCGCGGCGCCGATAGTGTTGGTCCAGGTGGCGTTTTCGACGTCCACGGTGTTGCCCACCGCTGGGAGTTTTCCATCCCGGTTCGGGGCCCGGTTGCCGGACCAGACTATGTCGTAAACTTGCTCCTGAGTTTCGCCCTCGTCGTCGAGCCAGCCCTTGACGATCTGAATACGGTCCAGATTGCCACTATAGGGGTCTTTGAGCGCAGCTACGAGAAACGTCGGGGAGGATGATCCGGTCGGTTGCGGCGACAGATCGCCGCCCATCGAAACACCCTTCGAGTAGCCGATTCGTCCCGGTGACCGCTGCTCTGCGTCGCTCTGCTCGAACGCCCAACCACCGAAGAACCAGACGGTCATGCGCGGCCCGGTCGTCGCATACACTTCCTTGCGCCGCATAGCATCAAAAATTGCCTCGCGCGTGTTCTCGGTTGCCCAGACGGCGGCGTATCCGGATGCCACCTGAGACCAGCTCATCCAGTGGATGCCAGAGTCCCCGAAATGGCCGACCTCCCTCTGCAACCGCTCGGCATCCGGCTCGACCCCCGAGTGCTTGCCAAAGAAACCGTCTTCTTCCGCTGTCGACAGAGCTGTGTGCGAGTCGGTCGAACCGACGACGCCGAATTTATACGGATTGACTCCAAGTTCTTCTTCCACCAGAAGCCCGTTCTTTAGCGCTTCACGTGCGTATTCGTACTGGAGCATGTCCTGCTCCTTGGGAACCGGGCCGAGGTTGTTCCAGTCCCAGGTGCCGTAATCCGCGAATTCATCGTTGGGCGAGAGATAGGGATGGGCTTCCCCGTCGCCCTTAATCTGAGTGATCTCGTACAGCGGCTCCCAACGAATTCGCCGCGTTGCGTAGTCCGTTGTCAGTGGTCGACCGGTTGCTGGGTTAGTCTCGACTGGAAACATGATTCCGTTCGAAAGATTGCCGTTGTGCGCCACCGCGAGAATACGCCCACCAGTAGATTCCTCGTAGGCTTCCATCCATGTCCAGAGATCCTCGGGGTTGAAACTCTCTGCCGTCGTGTACGGGTTCATGAGCCGTGCAACATCGGCACCGTCCCGATAGAGCACGTTGCGATGCAGATTGTTTCCACCTTCAGTCGAAGTCCATTCGTAGCCGATGAGGGCGGTAAAACGGCCGGGATCGTTGTAGGCCTCTGCGGTTTCTAGATATCGCCGCCACACTGAACCAACAAACTCCTGATCCAAGACGATGTCAGGGAGCGCCACTCCTGTGACGCCCGCGAATGTTTCTACCACTTCGATTGCCGTGTTGAAGGCGACTTCGCCGCCTTGCGACAGCCGCTGATTCCAGTCCCTGAGCAACGGGTCCCGCATCAGATCTGGATTCCCCGTGATGATCTCGTTCATTGCGCCCATCGCGTCGGAGTGATCGGAGACGACGAGAAAATCGAGCGGACGCGAGAGCTTGAGCCGTTGCCCGTGTGTCGCCGTTACTTCCTCTCCCCGGGCAAAACGATATGCGTCCTCGGGAGTGAGCGTGACGCCCAAGGCCCTAGCGTCAAGGGAGTTGGCCGTGTGTAGGTGGGTGTCGCCCCATAGGACCTGAGTAGGGAAATTGCGCCCAGCATACGGTGAATAGGGAGTTTCCGGTGTGGTTACATTCTCTGCCGTGACTGGAATGTCTTGTGCACCGGCACCAGCAGACAGAATGACCGCGGCGCTAAAAGTACAGATTCTCTTCATTGTAGTGTTCTCTTCGCGTGGTGATGGTTCTTGTTAAAGGGTTCTCAATCTGCGGGAGCGAACCAGATCGGCGACGTATAGGCGCGCTCCTGGTTCGTCATCGGTACTTCGGGCGGCATCTCGATGCCAAAACGAAATGCGTCGTAAGCGGTCCAGCGCGGTGTCGGTATTTCGATCACCCGGGCGTAGTAAAATGCTTTCTGCTCTGCGTCGAAGTCGGGATCAGTCCAGACGACTCCGAGCTCCGAATCACCGATCGTATTGGTCCAATTGGCGTTGGCAACATCTACCGTGTTGCCGACGGCAGGCAATTTGCCGTTGACGCCAGGCGCACGGTCGCCGGACCACGCAACGTCGTATACCTGCTCGTGGGTATCTCCCCTGCTATCGATCCAGCCCTTAACGATCTGGATGCGATCGAGATTTGCGCCGATCGGGTCGCGCAGTGCGTAGACCATGAAACTCGGCGCGCGCGCGTTTGCCGGTCTGGCACGCAGATCGCCGCCCATCGGCACACCCTTCTCGTAGCCGACCACCGCAGGCATGCGCGAGTTCAGGTCCTGGTCGTTAAAGTCCCAGCCTCCGAACAGGCGCACCGTCATACGCGGTCCGGTGGTGCCATAGACCTCCTTACGCTCCATCGCGTCGAAGATCGCCTCGCGCGTGTTCTCGGTCGCCCAGACAGCGGCGAGGCCCGAGGCGACTGTTTGCCAGCCCTCGAATACCCCGATCTCGGTCCTGGTGAAAGGATGCTCATACCGCTCCGGGCTCGGCTCGCCGCCGGAGTGTTTACCAAAGAAGTTGTCCTCTTCAGCGTTGGCCAGAGAGGTATGGCTGTCCGTGGCACCGATCAACCCGAACTTGTAGGGATTCGTGCCGAGCTCAGCCTCAATCTCAAATCCGCGCCTTAGTGCCGATCGAGCGTACTCGCCTTCCAGCATGTCCGGTGTCTTAGCCTGCGACAGGTCAAGATTGCCCACATCCCAGGTCTCGTAGTCGGCGAATTCGTCATCGGGAGACAGGAACGGATGGGCTTCGGCATCACCCTTGATCTGGGTCGCCTCGTACAGCGGTTCCCACTTGATTCGCTCGGTGACGTATTCCTCATCAAGGTTTGTGCCGTTCCACTGTTCCTCCAGCGGGAACATGATGCCGTTGGAAAGGTTACCGTTGTGCGGGATCGCCAGAATATCCCCGCCGGTTCTGGTCTCGTACTCGCTCAGGTACTTCCACAGGTCGCGCGGATCGGGGCTGCCCCAGGGCGCAGTCATCGTATAGGGCTCAACGTCCCCGGCCTTGTCGCCGTCGTCGCGGAAGATCACCACGCGATGCATGTTGTTGCCCTGGATCAGCGAGGTCCACTCGAAGGCGATCATCGCGGTGAAGCGTCCCGGGTCGTTGAATGCTTCGGCCTCGGCTATGACGTTGTCCCACAAGCTACCGTAGTTCTTAGAGCCAGGCTGATAGGAAGCGAATAGCTCCGGATCGACGTTATCGTTCGAAAAGGTCGTGATCACGTTGAGCGCGGCGGCAACAGCTTCCTGGCCGCCCGCCCGAAGCCCTGCGACCCAGCCCGCGCTCTGCTCGAACGCCATCACCCCCGGCGTGCCAGCTCGCAGGTCATCGATCATACCCATGCCATCGGAATGGTCAGTGATCGCGAGCCAATCCAGCGGCCGCGAAAGGCGCACCGGCTGCCCGGTTGCACTAATCACTTGCTCACCTCGGGCGAAGCGATAGGCCTCGTTCGGAGGCAGTGTGTTACCGAAAAGCCCCGCGTCGAGCGACAGCGAGGTGTGCATATGCGAGTCACCCCATAGGGGTCTCTCAGGATAGTTGCGCTCGGCATAGGGCGAATACGCTTCGCCTTTGTACGCGTCGGACAGGTTTTCAGCCGAAGGCGTACCGGCGTCCTGAGCCGCGACCGGAAGTGTTACTGCCAGCACAGCAGCGGCAATTATCGAAACTGTCGATTTCATATTCAAAAGGCTCCTATAGGGACTGGCCGAGCGACGCGCAGTCATTTCTCATCATCTAGACGGCAAGTAGGGGTCAGGCGTCCCTGGAGCAATCGGCGGTTCCTGCTGCAGGGTTATGGCGTGGTCGATTAATACCTGGCTGGCCGGGTATCTGACCCAGAAATTCGGCGGCGCGTTGAGCACGGGATGTTCTTCTCGGGGATCTAGATGCAGATTATAGAAAGACGGTACCGGAAACTCTTTTATTGGCACTCCGAAACCGACGTCGAGTTCTCGTGTCGCCATCTTCCAGTTTGTCCACTTCACGCCAAAAATGTCATTGCCCACATAGATTACTACATCCTCTCTGCCCGACGTGTCGGTTTCTCCCGTCAGAAAATCTGATACATCGACGGAATCCATCACCCGGTCGTTGGGTACCTCTCCGCCGGCCCAGGTTGCAAACGTCGAGAATAGATCCATCTCGTGGACGATTTCATTGGAGACTGCGCCCTCAGGAACATTCCCCGGCCACCGGATGAGGAATGGTACGCGAAGCGAGCCCTCCAATCCCGTGAAATAGCTGCCGCGCCAGGGCCCGCCAAAGCCCTGATGGGGAATGGCAGCTTCCGGCCCGTTATCGGCTGTGAAAATGAACACCGTATCGTCCGCGATGCCAGCGTCATCGACCGTATCGAGCAATTCGCCGACATAGTCATCCAATTGAGCGAGGACGTCTCCCCATTTCCCATTGCCCGTGCTGCCCTTTCGGCTTGGTTCGGGCTCCACCGGAAGATGGGTCTGTGTATAAGGAATAAAGAGGAAGAACGGTTGATCGTCTCCCGCCTTGCGTTCGATGTAATCCTTGGCGCGATCCGTCAATTCGCGATCCATCATCAATCGCTGGGCACTGTCGTAAATCTTCACCTCGCGCGGAGTCTCCCCGCGGGTCGCCTCCATCACGTATTCATATCGTACCTGTGGGTGCACGCCCTCACGAAACAAGTCGTTGTCCGGCCAATAACTTTCGTCCGATGAGTTTGGTATGCCGTACCACTCATCGAACCCTTGGTCCGTAGGGTACCTTCCTTCGCTGTCGCCAAGATGCCATTTACCGAACATGGCAGTGGCGTAACCCGCGTCCGAAAGCATCTCCGGAATCGTAATCTCCCACTGGGTCAAACCGTACTCACCGCCGCCGAGCGGTACTTCACCGTTGCCCGTACGTATTGCATAGCGCCCAGTCATGATTGCCGCCCTGCTCGGCGTGCACTGAGCTTCAACATTGAAATTCAGTAGCCGCATGCCCTCGGCGGCGATCGCATCAATACGGGGCGTAGGTGCGCCGCGAAGAACGCCGCCACCATAAACGCCAAGCTCGCCCCAGCCAAAGTTGTCCATAAAGACCATGACAATGTTTGGCTTTTCCTGTGCGTGTGCCGACGAGAGGTTAAGCGCTAACACCACGGTGAGTAAGAACCCCTGGCCCCTTGTCGGACTATTCATCTGTATTGTTCCTTAGTAATTGCTATTGTTGCAAAGCGTGAAAAAGTGATCGTCGCTCAGAAGCCAACGATCTTATACCCAATCTCAATAGAGTAGTCAGTCGGTCGGTCTGCACCGATCCCGACGCTGGGGCGAACGTAGAAACTGTGGCCCCGCAGGTCAGTCCATTTGCTCATCATCCAACCAAACTCGAAATCGACGACGGAAAACTCTTTCTTGGTTTCTCGGTCGAAGACTAGTTGCGGGTCGGTGAAAAACCACGACTGTTGATCGCCTGCCATTTTCAGAAAGTTTAGGTCGATCAGTAGCTGGTCGACGTCACTGCGCCCAGTGTCCTCATCAATGCTGAACTTGTATTGAATTCCCGGAGCGAAAAGACCACTCTCAAGAAATTTGACAAAGAATGCTTGCGGTCCGAGTGCCGTGGTCCCGGTACCAAGCGCGGATTCAGACGCGGTATCCAGGAACACTTCGACTCCATATGCGACAGCTCGTCGCTTGGCCATATCCAGAATCGGAATCGTCAAAAATCGCATGTCCAAGTCACCAAAGCCCGATCCGTCGATGTTATCGATGCCATCGTTATTGGTATCGGCACTGAGTGAGTTGTAACGTCCGCGAACACGCCATTGCCATTTGCCGTCAACGATTGGCATGCGGTAATCGAAGGTTGTGAGATTCTGGGATCCGTCGCCCGCGGTATCGAGCCAGGAGTACTCGTTGTAGACGCGAAACTCTCGTTGAAAGTTGGTCGGATTGGTTCCGGTCTGATCCTCCTGTTCACCCACCTCCTGAGAGAAAACGACAGAGGGAAACGCCATAGTTGCGAGTAACGCAGTCATCGCCGGGAAAGAACCGCACGAGGGTCTCATAATTCTTCTACTTTCGTATCGACGGTGTTTGTTCTGACACTGCTACCAGTGATAAAGGAAGTTGATTCCCAAACTGGTCTCATCGGCATCATAGAGATAGAAATCAGAATCTCCTGGCACGCCGTTTTCCAGATCTAGGTCTTGCGACGTGACCGAAATGCCCGCTGACCACGTCTCGCCAAACCGCCGAGTAAGTCCCGTATTAAACAGGGTGGTGCCTTCCGAGTCGCCGCCACTCGCATCGAGCCGGGCGTTCCAGCTCCATTTGCCATCGTCACCAAGAGGCACGTCTGCAGTTAGCCCGACTAAGACGTCAGTCCAGTCATAATCGACCCCCCTGCTTGCAGTATTTGCTCCTACAGAAAGATCAGCCGAAAGATCGTGCTCAAGATAGCGGACCCCAAAAATTACACGAAGCACGCCGGATTCGCCCTGCACAATCGGGTAACCGAAAGCCACTTCAGCACCGGTAACATCGAAACCGAGACGAGCACCCACCGTGGTATCGGCTACGGTCTGAAACGCCTGACCCTCGAGCGCGAGGTTGACCAAAGAATATTGAATCACCCAGGTTCCATTCGTGGCATAACCACCGAACCCGAATGCCGACTCCATCAAGTCGGAAACATCGTCGGGGTCCATATCGACGGGAAAAACAACGGGGCCGGCGATTTGCGTATTGAACCCCTGATCTCCCTCGATATTTAACTGAGATACGCCCGTTCCGATCCCAAAGTTCCATTCGGCTCTTGCGGAGTGCATACCTAAGAAACACGACGCACTAACCAAGGCGACACAGGCAGCCTTGAGGTCAATTCTACTTTCTCGGATCATGATGTTCTCCTCTTCTGTTAAGGGAATCCGTTCTTACACGTCTCTTGACAACGATAGCCATCGAAACCGCTTTCGATATCGAAAGCGAAATTGAAATCGAGGCTGCCTGCCGGAAGCCAAGGGTACGTACATGCATTTTTTCTGCCTACAAGATTGGTCGACGCCACGGTGCTGCGAGCACGTACCGAACGTGCAGTGCTGAAATATACACGCAAACAAGGAGTCTGCGCTCCGTTCTTGATTTTCTTCATATGACCCCTGAACCGTTACCTCTGGGCACGCTGCCAGAGTTTTCTGCCCTGCTTAGCCATGGCCTCGATCGCCTTAACTGCCTGTCTCTCCACTTTCTCGACGTTGTCTGAAATGACTCGCGAAACCGTCCCACGCCAAATGAGCTGATCCGTTGAAGAGTCCCAAATATCGATGACCAAGGTGCCTTCTGCATACTCGACGACGTCCGTGGTCGTCATCAAGGGTCCTGCAGCACCGTATCCATAGTGGCTCCAGCCGCCGCGTCCGTAGCCGCCAAATCCGTAGCCATAGGAATTTGATTGCAAACGGAGTCGGGATATAGAAGTCGCATAGTAGGTAATGAAAACGTCCGGGTTCGATTGAACTTCGGTCAGTCCGGATCCAGCCAACTCATACTCGATCGCGGTTACGATCCGCGAATGCATGAACGGATTGCGTTCCTCGAGCGAGGAACCGGGTGTGGATTGCCATTGAAAGGTCTCAATCGAGTCGAACGGGTAGGATTCATCCCATTGAATTTGCGGTTTCTGCGCCAGCGCTGGAGTCGCGAATAACGTTGCGAGCGCTGCAATCGTGGACATCTTGTTCATTTCCTCATCCTTTGATTTCGAGGGAAAAATCGCAGTCTAGTCTGCGACTGAGTTTAGGCCATTCAAACGCCCTCTCACGACAGGTTATCGCTGCCGGTGGCGCACTGAGGGAGCACTCTAAATCCTGCGACTACGCACCAATTCGATTGAGTATTCACAAAACAAGTTACCAAGTCGAAAGACCTTCCCACAGCTTCATGAAATCATCGTCTCTGATCTTTTGCTGGAGAGACGCGAACTTGACGAGCTGCCTGCCGATGTTCAGGAGGCGTTCCTCGATAGCAGGGTCCGTTACTGACCCATCTTCATTGAACACGTTTCCTGATTCGGCAATTGACACCTCCTGAGGGAGGACCCAGCAATGCAGGTTTCGCGCAATCGTTTTCATCGTGTTCAGCGAATTAATCGCTCCGATGTGGCCGCCCGCTACGCCCACAAGCCCAACGATTTTTCCCTCGAACTCCTCGGCGCTCATTAAATCGAGCATGTTTTTCAGGGTACCGCTCAGACTTCCATGGTATTCCGGCGTGCCGAGAATAATTCCATGCGACTCCTTAATCTCTTTACGCAGCCGAGAGACCGCCGGCGGGTAATCGGCAGCGGCAACCTGGCCATAGAACACCAGC
>Ga0255049_10000153_pt1 | contig 40298 bp, 54 predicted proteins | sample JV7_2_3_MG_FD_183615 | JGI IMG/M metagenome (GOLD analysis project Ga0255049, IMG submission 183615) | Seawater microbial communities from Jervis Inlet, British Columbia, Canada - JV7_2_3 | ecosystem: Environmental > Aquatic > Marine > Inlet | place: Canada: British Columbia | collected 2016-10-06 | reverse complement strand
TTGGATTATCAAGATAACGTTATTGCTTCTTTCAATTCTGTAATGGAGAACATAGTAGTAGTGATTTCTAAAGTGTCTGATAATATTTACAAGGTAATTGAATTAATAGAGCCTACAGAGGTTTTTAATGATTTAAGTTTTAGCGTTTCAAGTGATGCAGTAGTTTCTGATGACTTGTCTTTTGATGGAATAATAACTATAGACCCTACTAGCGAGGTTTTACACCCTTTTGTACTTAGTGCTACTTACGAAAGTAGTTTAGACGGGGTTAATTACACTTTAAGCAATGATTTAACATCTTTACAGTCTTGGATAAACACAAACGGATTAGGTACTACTTATACTATAAGGGCTTTGAGTGTGTATAATGTGGGCAGTTTTGGAAGTGGTACAGTAGGTTTTAGTTACAAATAAATAATATAATGGAACAAATAATAACATTTAGAGGGAAAACGTTGACTTTTAACGTAGAAAAAGGAGTTAATAAAAACTTTATTTCTGAAATAAACGGAGTAGAAAACAAGAAGTTTGCAAGTATCGGTCATGAAACAAATAATAATACAGAGGTTTTAAGTGTTAATTACTTGCAATTTGTAGAAGTTGGAGGTGAAGTTGTTGAGGGGTCTAACGTGTTCAAGAAGCCCGTTAGGACTTTTGGTAGTTATGATAAATTTTATTCTCTAAGCGGTGAGTTCTCAGAATTAGTAAAGGCTGAACTAAACGCTATTAGTGAGTTTGAGTTTAACAAAAACTGTATAGCTTTCAATCCTTTAAAAGGGTTTAACCCTATACAGCCTATTACCTGTGATTATGTTACAAGTGAAACGGGTGTAACTGTTGATGTAATAGACCAGCCTTTAGATTCTACTTTGCTTTATTGTATTGGAGACCCAAAAAACGGTAATTGGTTACCTTTGCCTACAGATGAAATACCTTTAGGTACAGGGGTTTATTCTTTTTATGTTATGAATCAATCTGACGGATACCCTTTTGGTGGGGCTAATGAGTTCATTATTGAAGCGGTCGTAAATGAAGACTAGTAACAAGATAGATAGATACAATGATGATTTATCTATAGAATGGACTCAGCAAGATAATCAATATCTAACAGCAACTACTAAAATGCCGTTCCTTAACGCTGGTGATTGGGCTATTAGTTTTTTTGCTAGAGGTACGGGTATGTTTTTCGATTTTAGAAATCCTTCTAACACAGACAGAAGTATTGCTTGTAAATGGGGTTTAGGTAATGATGGTATAGTTTTACAAACGGGTATAGGGAGCGTTTCTCATACTTTCGGAACGTTCCCATTGTCACAAAAAAATAATTGGAATCACATAGTTTTATGTTATGATTCTTTAACCAATACTGTCACTAACTACGTTAACTCTATTGATTTAGGTAGCACTGTTTCTCCTTATAACTATGATAATATAAACGACTTAGTTTTAGGTAGAGCTAATTGGACTAGTACTATATTTGATGATAGATACTTAGGGGCTATGAGAGACATGGTTTTTACTAATAATGTTATATCTAAAGAAGATGTACTTTATATTTATAATTATGGAATACTACCAACATCTTCACATTCATCAGTACAGCATTATTACCCGTTAAACGATAAGCCTTATGAATCTTTAGGCAGTTATTTTTTAAAAGACGTAGCTTTAAATTATAACGCTTCATCTACACCCTCTGATTTAGAGTTAATAGGCTTTTCTGATAAAGAGATATTAGTCAACAATGAATATACATCAGAAAGCGTTTATAGAGATTTTAAAACGAGAGGTAAAGACTATGTTTTAAACGCTTTAAAAATGCAGAGGTGGAGCAATCAAGATTCTAATTTCGGGTATTTTAAATGGGCTTATAACGCACATCCAGTTCCTCCTAATTTTTCTTTAGGATATACTTGGAATATGTTAGGAGTATTTAAACTTTTAACAAATACTAGGATAAATCCATATTTCGATATAGGTAGGGGTATAATATTGGGCATTGAGGACGACTTTATAGAGTATAAGGATGGTGGCTTAATAATCTTTACATTAAATTTAGACACTTCTCAGATAAGGGATATAACAATTACCGCAGACCCTATTGGAGAGAATAAACTATACCTTAATAATGAGTTAGTAGCTACGGTTAACACACCTTACGTTCAGCCTAGCACAAATTTAGTTTTTGGCGTAACTGGTTCAGGTAGATATTTTAAGTCTTTTAATGGGTTTCAGGCTTATGATAGGGTATTGACTGACTCAGAAATATTAGACGGTAATTGGAGCGATTTATCTCCAGTAGTAGAATATGGTAATAATATATCATCGACAAATAAATTAATAGAGCATACTGGATTGGGGGTTGATGCAACCTCTACGGGTCATGTTTTTGATATATCTGATATGCAAATAAACAACCTTTATTATACAGGTTTGAATATGTTGAGTTCTCAAAGTATAACGTTTAACGGGCTTACATTAGGGGATAAATTAGTAGTTAACTACGATGAAAACGGCATAACTAAACAGGAAATAATAACTGTTAATACTGTTAATTATACATATTCAAATCCTAACAGTATCAAGTTAAGACTAGCTACGGTAATAAAGGACGGGTTTTATGCTAATGAAAAGGTTTATAAAACAATTTTTAACAACGGGATTTTAAGAAGCGGTATTTTGTCTAGCTATTCAGAAGTAGTATCGGCTGAATCTAATTTTTATTATCCTATAGATAACGGGGGGTCTTTAGAGTTTGAAGACTTATCAGTTAATGGAATACAAATAGTAGCTAATGGATGGCTTAATTTAATGGACTTACAAAACAGTATAAACTAATGAAAAGAATTTTAGTAGTAACAGGAGGAGGGGCAGACGGTGCGGTTACCGTAGGTCGTTTAGAAGCTTTAGGTATGCCTAATTACACATACGGCATTGGTATTAGTACGGGGTCTTTAGTTGTGCCACACGCTTTACTAGGAGATATTGAAAAGTTGAAAGATTTCTACCTAAGTGCAACGCAAAAAGATATAACAGAAGATTCAGCGTTTAAGAAAAACGGAAAGCTTAACGTAACAAAAACAATAAAACGAACATTAAGTAGTTTTATGGGTGGTCGATTGAGTATAGGTAGTTCTAAAAGTCTTAGAGAAACAATAGGCAAAGCTTTTACTGAAAAAGAATACAAATCTATATCAGATTCAAATAAAGTCGCTTATGTAGGTGCTTACAGTCTTAACACTGATGATAACACATACTTTAATACGTCAAGTTCTGAATATTTAGATTTCCTCGATTGGATGTGGGCTAGTGCTAACCCCCCAATAGTTTTTAGTTTACTTGAAAAGGTAGGGTTAAACGGCACTGTTGAGCAATGGGTAGATGGTGGAGTTAAAGAAGTTATGCCTATATCATTCTCTTTAGGGTTAGCTAGTGAGGGTGATGAGATTGATGTTTTTATGCACCGACCTAAAAGAGAAAAGAAGCACGAAAAAGGTGTTAAAAATATAGTTCAATTTGCTGGGCGTGTTTTAAAATCTATATTTAAACATTCAGAGGACAAAGATTTGAGTTTAGGTTTAGCTATGGCTAAGAATAAAAAGGTTAAAATAAACCTTTATTGGATGGGTTATGAAGTAAATGATAATAGCCTTGTTTTTGATAAAAAGGAAATGGAACAGAGGTATAATCTAGGTAAAGAATGGATTGATGGTAAATTTGTTGATAGTTATGATTTTAGATAAGATAAAAGAGTACGGGGTTCATTTTAGTTTTTATTTGAGTGGTGGCGTTAGCTATTTGTTAAGCCATGATTTTTTTAAAAGTATTAACGCTATATTTAGCACTTTAGGAGTAGTCATAGGTACTGTTTATAGTGGTTTTTTACTCTACATATTGATAAGAGATAAGATAATTAAAAAATAACAAAGTATAACTCCCACCCTACGGGTCGCTCAAGCTGGGAGTTATACGGTCGTTGTCGGTAATACTATTCTTTAGGTCTATAAAAGAGATATTTTAATACTAAAACATAAAAACCGAAAACGGACACTGTTAAAGACCCAATAACCCCCATAAATTCTATTTCAGTTAAATCGAACTTAGGACACATTGCGTGCATAAAAATAACTATACCAATAAAAATCATCCAAGATAAAGAGAACCTGAAAGCGTATTTTGCGTGCTTACTTCTTAATGTTCTTTCTTCGTCTGCGTCTTCCTTTTTTAATTCAAACTCTTTTAATGAAATCTCTTTTTCTGTATAATCATTTGACTCTTTAATCGTTTCTTTTGATGATATATTTTCTAAAGAGTCTTTTTCTTTTTGTGCTGTCTTGTCTAATGAATCAAAGCCAGAAGTGTTCCGCAAAGCTTCTTTTATAGCTTTCAGTTTGTCAAGTTTTATGTTTGACATTTTAAGAATTTAATTTATTAGAATAATACTCTTTTATTATTTTTTCGCTGATAATAGAATTTGAAAGTCCTCGACTATTATTATAAACTTTATCCCAAGGAGTACCAGATTGATGAGTCATTGTTGATAACTCTAACCCAGTATTATCTTTGTAAATATCCCATATTACCCCTATAAATTCTTCATCTTCGTTTGTTAGCTTATTATCTGAATATATCTCTACAACATCTTTTGAAATTGGTCTATTTCCAAATCTTTTAATCACATAGTATAACTCTCTAATTACGGGTCCATATTGCCAAGCTTCAACGTACTCTTTAATTAAAGGCTTATCATTTACAGCTAAATTAAACCCGTGAGCAATATAGACCAATTTAAGAAGTTTCATTTGCTTCAAAGGTCGTCTATCTAACTCAGATAATTCTAAGAATTTATTTGCTATATCAAAACAACTATACATATTGAAATTTGGTTTTGAAACACTATGATTAAAAGCGTTTAAAACAAGATTGTATATTTTAATTATATTTACAAACATTACATAATAATTAATATTAAAAACTACCGACAACACTATGTAAAAAAGCATTAAAACGCTTTTTACATCAGCCGTTATTTAATCATGTTTATACCTATTATATTCCTAGATACTTCACCGTATTGTTCGTGGTATGTTATAACTTTTGAATCCCTACCACTTGACCAACCGCCTCTACTAGCATAACTATCTTTCGCAGATAGCGTCCTGTGTTGCTCTAATATCATTAGGTTGGTTTCTATTGTCTTCTGGTGGTGTAAGTGTCCCGTATGACCGTAAACATATTTAGCTTTTCCGTATTCTTTCTTAAATTTAGAAACAAAAACACTATCTATATTGTTTAAACGGCTTTTATGACCGTGATGATAAAACAAACAAACCTTACCAAAGTTGTGATTATAATATGGGTCGGGGTTAGTGTTTACTGTTATACGTGGCTCGTCTTCATAGAAAGCGTTAAAGACCTCTCTAAGCCATGTACTAGATGCTGGGTCATGGTTTCCCTCTGCCATTATTAGGGTTACTTTATCGTATTTAGCTAACAACTTCCTTACAATTTTACGTATTACCCTAATTGCTACCCTTACTAATTTAGTGAATCTAGTATCTGCATCTAAAACGTGCTTATTAGCAGGTGTTACAGCCTCTAACCCGTCCCAATGTAGAAAGTCACCTATCTGTGCAAATATACATTCTTTTGCGTTTGGGCTTTGCTCTATCGCTGTACTAAAGAATTTTAAAAGTGTATTTTCAGCAATTTTAATGTCCCAATCATCACCGCTTTCCTCTCCCCACGCCATTAACCCTAAATGATAATCGGTTAACGTGTATTGGTTACATAATTTCTTGTTGCCGTGTTTAATATGCTTTACAGGATGTTCTTTTGGTATGTCTTCTTTTAGTGTGTCTATAGCAGACCTTAAGGCATTTAGCCTATCTTCTGTCTTTTGGTCTTTCTTAACCCATTTTAAAACTTCCTTACCGTCTTTATCTAATAGTGTTGTTGTTCCTTTTACTGTTAACGGTATATTGTCCATGTAATCGCCCCTAATACCATTGAGTTCTTTTATTTGTTCCTCACTAAGGTAATATCTAGCTTGATTCCTTTTTTGTTCATTAGGTTTTGCTTTAAACCCTAACTCCTCAGCTTCGTGAGGGTATAGCCATTTGTGTGATTTCATATTATTCTACTACTAAGTATTTACCGTTATTTACAACTAACTGACCACCCCATTTTGTAAGGTTGCTTTTCTTCTTAAATTCAGTAACTTTTTTAGTCTCTTCTAAATACATTTGCATACTGTCATCTATTTCTTCTGCTATTATTAAATCATAATGTATAGAATCTCTTAAATCTATGAATTGGTCAAATCTATCAAAAACTTCTTTTTCAAACAAATCTAACTTATCTACTTTTATTGTTTTCGTTCTTCTGTGTAATTCTATATCATATTCTTCTTTGTCCCCGTGTTCGTTGAACGGTTTCGTAAGATAGAATGTTAAATAGCCATCGGTTTTACCCGTAGCAATCATTTGTAAGTTTACTTGATACTTGTAATTATTCTTTACTTTATTGATGTTATCAAAGTAAGTGCTTATAGAATAAGGGCATTTTATATCTATTACTCTATCTTCGCAAACTACATCGGGTGTTGCCCATAGCCCATCTTTCAAGAAATAGCTATCAGTAGACTGTAAAACAGCGTCTTTGTGATTAGGTTTTACCACCATTTCAAAAGCTTCTGATTCGTTGATTATGCCGTGTGTCATTTCTTTAGATGTTATGTGTGTTTTCTCTAAAGTTATTAACTCAATGGCTTTCTTTAACGCTAAAGATTGAGCCGTTTTTGATTTTATGCCACCACTTGTGAATAACCCCCCTATTTCAGAAGCTCCAATACCCCCTAGTTTTTCGTTTTCCATAGTTTTTATTTTAACAAAGTATAAAAAACATTTTCGTTCCTCAAACGTTCGCTCAAGCTTTTTTATACGGGTGTTAAACCTTACTTTGTAAAAACATTTTCAATTCATCCTTTTTATTCCCTGTAATATAATCTTCACTTACTGTAAATACTTTAGGATTTATATTATCACCGTGAATCATTACTTTATAAGACGTATCTTTTTTCCCCTTTATAGGATTATCAATATAAACCTGAGCCTTTACATTGTTTTTTAATATAAATTTAACTGTCATAATTAAAATGGTAAGTCGTCAGATGATTCGTTGTTTTGATTTTCATTTTGTCGAGATACTTTTTCAATCTTCCAAGCGTCCTCGCTATTGAAGTACATTGTGTTTCCGTCTTTTTCGTACTTACGACCTTTAAGGTTAAACTTTACATCAACTTCATCTCCTATATTGACAGAATCTATTAAACCACATCTATCTTGTGTTAATTGAAATTTAATATAATCAGTATATATTTTACCATTTACGTTTTCTTCTTTAATTAAAACAAACTCTCTTTTTTTAAAAGAATCTGTTATTTGTACTTCTTCAAATTTTTCGTGTAATTTACCTTGAATCTCCATTTTAAAATTTATTTATGTATTCTATTAATTTAACTGCGTAATATACCTGAACTGTTATACTAACAAATATAAGCATTATCGATGTAGATACCAATAATTCAAACGTTATTTGTTTAAAATACAAGAACTTAGGCTTTTGAATACTTTTAAAGTAATCAACTAAATAAAAACATAACCTAGTAAGTATTACAAATATTGATATTAAAGATATGGTTATTATTATGTTAATCATTGTTTTTAAATTTAAGTCTATAAATTTGTTCTAATCTTTGCTCTACCCTATTAGTAATGTGTTTTATTTTTTCTTCTTGTGTTTTTTCGCTCCAACTTACAGGCACTAATTCAACTATATTGCCCCCTTTAATGTTGTAGGTGATAGGAATTTCTTTTATCCCTTTTGTTTCTTGTATGTCTTCGTACTGTATTAGTACGCTGTTATCTCTTATTTTTATTGTTTCGTTATTCATTTCGTTTATCGTTTATTTATTTTCAATAATCAAAGTCGTCTTCAAAAGTATATCCTTTAGGGTTTTTTTTCTGTATACCAAAACATATCATCATCTCTACTAGGGGCTGTTTTTGGTCTTGCGGTAGATGAATAACAAACTTGTTCATAATCAGAAGTTATAACGCTTCCATTTAGTGATTCATAAACCACATTTATAGCGGTTCTAGGTTCTCCGTCCCACAAATGAAACACCCTTGCTTCTTGTGGTAATTCTTTTAGCTTTTCTATTAATTCTTTTACTTTCATATTTATTTATTTTTAAAAAGGTATAAAAAACATTTTCGTTACTCAAACGTTCGCTCAAGCTTTTTTATACGGTCGTTATAAACAAGGTGATTTAGGTAATTCAGCCCAATATACTACATCTTCCCAAGTGTTCTGCTTAATCCAAACACCATCACTAGAAAAATTGCCAATATCTTGTATTAGTATTCCATCTTCCTTATTTTTATTCTTTATACACACTAAATAATCTTCATCCATTCGAGGTGGTAATTTCTCAGAAACCACCACCCAGTTAATAACATTATATAAATTCAAAAGCTCTTCTTTTGCCTTATCTATATCTATATCACCATCTATTAAATCTAGTAATATATCTTCCATATCTCTTTTCATATCGCTTCAATTTTTACACTTAACATTATGTAACAATATTAATACTATTATATTAATTAACAAAATTTAAACATACTTTTATTTACAAATATTTTACACTACATTTACAGTACGTTCATAGCGTTTTGTTTTGAGCCTATCCATTTAGGGAGTGATTACCCTATATTTTTAATGGATAGGCTTTTTTATTGATTAATATTTTATTATATTTGTGTATAGTTACGGTCGCAACCATAAGTAACTTAAAGACATTATAGCCTTGCAGATGATAAAGATTGCGACCCTTTTGATTTTGTAGGGCTTTTTTATTTAAAAATAATATTATGGAATACATTTTAGATTTATACTTAGATCTGTTCATTACATTAGAAAAAATAAAACGTTCAAACAACAGAATACAAAGGCTAACCTATCACGCTGGTAGATGTAAGAAAAGAGTAGACTTTTTAAAGCTTACGGTAATGATTATTGCTGAGCTATGTTATATTAAAGAACTAATTAAAACGCTAAATAAATAACATTATGGCAATTATAAGAGAAGAACACCAACAAAACTATACAGTAGTACCTAATGACATTTTAAATGATTTAAGTTTGCCTATAGAGTGTAAAGCATTATATGCAATAATTAAAATGCTTTCAAAAAATAAAATATCTGAATATGAAGAAGTTATTAAATTAATAGTTTCTAGTGAATCAAATTTGATTCGTTCAGACATTGATTATATGATTTATGAATTAGAAGAAAAACAGTATTTAAGAATACATTTTGGAATTAATTACGGATTAAAGAAAACATTTAACTACATAGAAGTATTATGAAAAACGAAAACTACATACAAATACAAGGGTGGATGATAAATGAGTTAAAACTTTCGGGCAATGAGTTAATCTGTTATGCTATAATATACGGATTTAGTCAAGATGGAGAAACTAAATATAACGGCTCTAGTTCTTATTTATCTAAGTGTATGAACTGCTCAAAACCGACTGTTTTTAAAACATTAAAATCTTTAATAGAAAAAGGTGTATTAATAAAAACAGATATTTATAATAATGGGGTTAAGTTTTGCCAGTACTCAACAATCTTTATAGGTAGTAAAGAATCTTTATCGGGGGTGGTAAAGAAACTTAATAGGGGTGGTAAAGAATCTTTATCGGGGGGTAGTAAAGAAACTTTACACAATAATACTATTACTAATAATACTATAGATAACACTAATAATATAATACCTGAAAAATCATTTGATTATAAATCCATCAATGGTTTAAATGTTGAGTATTGGGAAAAGTGGAGAGCCTTTAAAAAAGAGCAGTTTAATTTTAGTTATAAGCCAATAGGGGAAAAGACGGCGATAACGGAGCTTTTAAAAACCACTGATAACAATACATCAAAACAAAAAGATATCATCATACAAAGCATTAAAAACGGTTACAGGGGTTTATTTGACTTAAAGGATAGTTTAAATAAAAGAAACGAACCTAAAAAAGTAAATGACGGCTCGGATTATTTAGAAATTATAAATAAAATAAGAAATAACGATTAATAAATTTGTTATAGTCAATTAATAGTATTAATATTGTTACATAATCAAAAACAAATAAAAATGACAGATGAAGAAGCTAGAAACGAACTAAGGCAAACACAACAATTATTGAATTTTATTGATTCAGGAGAAATGCAATTTGGTGAATTGATAATTTTAAGAGTTAAGAAGTGGGAGAACTTATTGATAAAACACCTTAATAAATAATATCTATTGTATGAATATTAGCCGTAAACGAGTAGTAAACTATTAGTTGAAAACTAAATTAATTAACAGACATTAGCCATTAAAAAGACCACATAAAAGGCTATTATTTATAAAAATTGTTATGTGGCGTTTTTTATTATGAGCGTTCAAATGTATTTTATAAACGAAACAAAAAAACAGGTTGTAGATACTAAGAAACTTTACGGAGATTTTGAGGACAAACAACAATTAATTTCATACTTAAATCTATGCCAAGGTGATAGATTTAGAACTGAATTTGAAAATAGTTCTTGGATTGAGTCTTTTATTTACGAAAATATTCCAAGTGATTATCAACACATAAAGCTATATGAATTTGATATAAATATAAACGATGATTTATACAAAAGTAAAGAGTATGATAGGCTTTACGATGCTGTTAATGCCACATAACACCCGTCTATAATTAAGCTTGAGCTACCCGATAGGGTTAATTATAGACTATGTTAAATTTAAAACAAAAACAAAATGAAAGAACTATTAGAAATACAAAAAGAGTTAAAAGCTCCAAAAAACCAAAGAAACAAATTTGGTAATTACAACTATAGGAGCTGTGAAGATATATTAGAAGCCGTAAAACCATTAGCTAACAAATTAGGGTGTTCTGTTTTATTATCAGACCATATTATTATGGTAGGGGATAGAATATACGTAGAAGCAACCGCTACCCTTTTAGGGGAGTCTCAATCAATAAGTGCAAAGGCTTCGGCTAGAGAGCCTTTAAGCCAAAAAGGAATGAATGAAGCACAAATAACAGGTTCAGCAAGTAGCTACGCTAGAAAATACGCCCTAGATGGATTGTTTGCTATTGATGATACAAAAGACGCAGATACTAACGAATATAAACAGCAAACAGATAATGTTTCGGATAATTCTAAAACTATATCAGCAATAATAAAAAGGTACTCAAATCTTAAAGACGGAGAAACAAAAGAAGATGTTTTGAATAAAGCTAAAACAAAATATAAGTTTTCAGAAAAAGAATTGGACGAATTAGAATTAGCTAAAAGTTTATAATTATGGAATATAAAGATTTTTTAAAAGTTAAAACAAAATCACACATATCTAGCGGTTTTGAAATAGATGAATCAGATTTATCTACCCATTTATATGATTTTCAAAAGTATGCGGTTAAGTGGTCTTTAAAATTAGGCAGGGCTTGTTTGTTTGAGGATTGCGGTTTAGGTAAGACTTTACAGTTATTAGAGTTTGCATATAGGGCTTCAATGAAAACTGGCAAGCCGTCTTTAATACTATCGCCATTAGCTGTAATGAGACAAACAATAAATGAAGCACATGAGTTCAATATGCCTTGCGAAGAGTTGATAGGTGATGTCGTTGGGAATCGAGTATACATCATTAATTACGACCAAATAGATAATATCGATACATCTTTGTTTGATGCGGTTATATTAGATGAATCTTCTATATTGAAAGGCAAGGATAGTAAAACTAAGAATAAGTTAATGGATATGTTTTATCATACTCCATATAAGTTGTGCTGTACAGCAACTCCTAGCCCAAACGACCATATGGAGCTTGGTAATCATAGCCAATTTATAGGAAGTATGTCTTATCTTGAAATGTTGGCGATGTATTTTGTTCATGACGGGGGAGAAACTTCTAAATGGAGATTGAGAAAGCATGCTGAAAAGGATTTTTGGAAATTTGTATCTAGCTGGGGATTAGCTATTGATAATCCAAAAACTCTAGGGTTTAACGATAAAGATTATACTTTACCAACAATAAACTACATAGAGCATAAAATAGATGTTGAAAGTGATAGTTTAGATTTATTTGGTGAGGCGGTTGTAAGTGCTACAGAGCTGCATAGAGATTTAAGAAAATCAAAGGATGATAGATTAAAAAAGTCTTTAGAGATTTACAATGAAAAACCAAATGAGCAATGGATATTTTGGGTGTTAGGAAATGAAGAAGCAAAAGAATTGGAAAAGATAATACCTAATTCTATAAACGTTCACGGTGGGTTGAGTGCAGAAAAAAAAGCAGATTATTTACTAGGATTTGCCAATGGAGACGTTCAAAACTTAATAACAAAAACATCCATAGCATCAATGGGTATGAATTATCAAAACGCTTGCAATATGTGCTTTTGTTCGTACGATTTTAAATTTGAATCATTCTATCAAGCAGTAAGAAGGGAATATAGATTTGGGCAAAAAAGGGATGTTAACGTACATTTAATAAGTCCTAAATCACAGGTAAATGTTAAAAAATCAATTATGGAAAAAGAACAAAAGCATAAAGAAATGATGAATAAAATGAGCTTAAATAGTGCAGATAATAACGTGTTTAAAAAGGTGATAAACCCTAAACAAGACGTTAAAACAGATAAATACTGGTTAATGAATGGAGATTGTGTAGAAAGGTCAAAAGAAATACCTGATAATCATTTAGATTTATGTGTTTTTAGTCCTCCATTTGCAGAGCTTTACGTTTACTCTGATAAAGAACAAGACATGGGTAACGTATCTAATTACCAACAATTCAGAGAACATTTTAGTTATTTGATACCCCAAATTAAAAGAACTTTAAAGCAAGGGAGAATTTGTGCCGTTCATTGCATGGATTTACCTATTCAAAAAGGAAAAGAAGGGTTTATTGGTCTTAGAGATTTTAGTGGGATGATAAAAGATATGTTTTTAGAAGAAGGGTTTGTTTATCACGCAAGAACTACAATATGGAAGAATCCTGTTACTGAAATGCAAAGAACTAAAGCATTAGGTTTATTGTATAAGACAATTAAAAAAGATAGCGTTATGAGTAGGGTGGGTATTCCTGACTATGTTCTTTTTTTTAGAAATGAAGGAGATAATTTAATCCCAATCACTCATCAAGATAAGGATTCCAGCAAAAAAGATTACCTACCAGTTGATTTATGGCAAAAGTATGCATCCCCAGTTTGGTATGATATTGATTATTCAAGAACTTTACAATATAGGAGTGGCAGGGATGGTAATGATGAAAAGCATATTTGTCCTTTACAATTAGATACCATTGAACGAGTTATACATCTTTATTCTAATGAAGGAGAAACCGTAGGTAGTTTCTTTGGTGGTATTGGTTCTGAAGGTTATCAGTCTATTAAAATGAATAGGAAAAGTGTTTCTATAGAGCTTAAGGAATCTTATTATGAATTAAATAAGAATAACCACCAATCTGCTGTTTTAGAATCAAACGAATTAAAATTATTTTAATTATGAAAAAACAAGAGTATACAACCGAATATTTAACAGAGTTATTAAAAGAGGTGTTAAACGAATTGGATTTAAAAACAGTTAAAGAAGTTCAAGACCTAACAGGTAAACCTTCTACAAGTATAAGGGCTTCCAAAAAATACCCTAAAATAACACTATTTAATAATAAACAATTCATAATATGTAAAGATTTAGATTTATGAATATAGTAAAAAGTGAAAACAAATCTTTAGAATGGGTGGCTCGTAATGAGTCCCCTATTTTAAGGGATGTATCAAAGGAAGACTTTGGAACGGCTATAGTATTAATATGTAAGTCTATAGGCATAAAACCTAATAATATACCTCAAGGAGGCGTATTAACAATGTTGTATTCTTTTGTGTCTTCTAGCTTAGGTAGCTATACATTAAAAGAAATAATATTAGCTTTTAATCTTTACTGTAGTTTAAAACTAGACTTCCAAGAAGAACATTTTCAAGACTTAAACAATATGTTTATTTCAAAGTTAATGAGGTCTTACACTAGATATCTATACACTATAAACGCTGATTTATCAAAAGATAATGATAATGTTGTTAGTGGCGAAGAAGTAAATAAATTATTAGACTACACTTATTTTATAGATACCATAATATCAGATGTGAAAAATCAAGAATGTAGCAGTATAAATATAAACCCCTTATACAAAATATTATTAAGCACAGGGTTTATCAAAGAGAGTTTTAAAGAAAGAAGTTTAATTTTTAATGAAACAAGAAAATACTACATATTAAACATTAAGCCCATTAAAGACAAAAAAGAAAAAGATAATTTCAAACAATTTGTTTCATATGAAAATATTAAAAGTGGTATTCATTATAATAGAGTTGTTAAACTTTTAAAAGAAAAACTGTATAAAAATTTTGTTATTAACAATAAAAATAATAATTTAGAGGAATTGAAAGAAAAACTTACAAAGAATCTAAATGAGTTCACAGAAAAAAAAGGCAAAAGTATATTTAACTAAAGACTGTCACGAGGAGCTTCAAGGGTTTGGATACTACACTTTTGGGGAGATTGTCAAAAGCCAGCCAGCAACTAGGCTCAATAGGTCGGGCAATAAACAAAACTATATTAAGCATACGGTTAAGCCTATACCTATACATTTAGAAGTTTGTGATATAGATAAGTATTTAGATGAAGAAAATTGTATAATAAAAGATAATCACATAAAATATAAAAGGAAGATGAAAGAGGAGTTAAAAGAGTATAAAGAATTGAAAGACTTAGGATATATCGTTTCTTGGAATGTTGATAACGGGTTGTTAATAGTTAAGGCAGAAAAAGACGGCAAAGACCATACCCGTGTAGGTACTGACATTTGCACTTGTGTAAAGTCATTGTATTATGACATTGTAAAATCTTTTAAAGCTTAGGGATGAATCCAAGATTAAGAATAGTAATAGATAAAAAAAGGGGTTTTTTAGTTCAGAAGGTTTTTTTGTTTTTCTTTTGGGTAACAGTTTCTAGTGAATCAGACGTTGAAGACTTAAAAAAAGCGAAAAGCACAATAGATTCAATTATAGTAAAATCAGGAAAAGAAATAAGATTATGACAGATTTAGAGAAAAGCAAGTTTAATGAATTAATATATGAATTAAAAAGAATAAGTATAGTGATAAATAATGACTATTCACATTTAATTGAAGAAGATGAGGAAATGAGTAAATACATAGGGTATTTAGACGCTCAATTTGAAGCTATCGCTAAAATAAAAACTTAACGGTTAGTATATAAAATAATAGGGGCAAGCGGTAGCCACAATACAGATAGAGGCATCAATGACCTGTAGCGTGGACGAGGTTGACGAAAGCAATAAGCAATCGCCCCTATTATTTTATATACATTATTGTGTTCTCGTTTTAATGGAATACAACACCCGTATAAAAAAGCTTGAGCGAATGTTTGAGGAACGAAAATGTTTTTTATACTTTGTTAACTTTTCACCTTTGGTTTGAAGTGTTTAAAGGTTTTATCCGTTGTACCCGAAACAACGGATTTTTAATGTTATGGAAATTATTAAACTTATTATTGAAATAATGAATACCCCAAATAGACACGGTACAAAATGAAAAAGTGTAAAAATTGTAGCTCAAAGTTTAATCCAAAGTTTTTTAATCAAAAGTACTGTTTAAAAGATGAATGTATTAAAGTAATTACTAATGAAGCACTTGAAAACAACAAAAAAGCAAAACAAAAAGCTTGGAATAATAGGAAGGCTGAATCAAAAAAGACCCTAAAATTGGGAGCAAAAAAAGAAGCTCTTCAAACATCTATAAACAAAATAGCTAGAATGATAGATGGTTATTTTAATTATGGTTGTATAGATTGCGGTAATAAGGTTATAGGCACTGGTCATGGAGCTCATAAAAACAATGTTGGTAGTTACGAAAATTTAAGGTTTAACTTACACAATATACATAAATCTAGGGTTCATTGTAATAAATATTCTAGTGAGCATAAAGTAGGGTATTCAAAAGGATTGAAAGAACGTTATGGAGAAGATTATTGTAAGTATGTAGAAGACGAAATAAATGTAAAATATAAATATCTAGGTTTAAGGTATGAAGATTTATCGGATGCGTTGAAAGTATCTAATAGGATAATAAAAGACTTTGATTCTATTTGTTCTGAAAATGTGTTTAAAGATGGAAAGGAGTTTAGGAATTTTTTAAATAAAAAAATAGGAATTTATGTATAAAATGATAGACATTAAATATTACGAGGGGGATTATTTAATTGATAATAAAGGAGGGGTATTTAGCTTATTGTCAAATAAGTATCTAAAAAAACATATAGGAACTTCTGGATATTATTTTGTTAATTTAAAAAATAAATCACATTTTATACACCAATTAATGGCTATTAACTTTTTGAGCCACAAACCTTGTGGTCAACAAATAGTGGTAGACCATATAGATAATAATAAACTTAACAATGACTTGTGTAATTTACAATTGATATCACAGAGACTTAATTCTACAAAAGATAAGATTAATTTTACAGGGTGTTTTTACGTGAAAGCTACTAATAAGTGGGGCGTTAGACCTAGATATAAAGGGGTAAAGATATTTTTAGGTTATTATGAATGCTTAGAGTATGCTAAATGGATTTATAATGACTTTGTTAAAAGGGCGGATTCAAACAAATATACTATTGAAGAGTTAAAAGAGTTAAAAGAAGTTTACAGAAAAAAAATAAGTAAAATGAAATAAAGTTTTGTATTAAAAATAATACTTATTATATTGCATACATAATCAAAAACAAAAAGTATGAATCAATTAAAACAAAGAATGTTTAGTGTAGTACTAGAAGAATGTGCCAAACGCTATAATGTCACTTTAGAGGAATTATTGTCTACAACTAGAAAAATGAATATAATAGAAGCTAGACACATGGCTATTTATATATTAAGGGAAAACTTACTAATTACCCTTAAGGAAATAGGACATAAGCTAGGAGGGTACGACCACACCACAATTATACACGCCCATAAAAAGATAGGGGAATTTATGGATTGGAGTGACGTAACTAATGAGGACTACTTTAATATTTGTTCTAACATATCTAAAAGAATAGTATAATGAGGTTTAAAGACGAATACGAGGAACAAAGTTATCAATTTAGCGTTTTACAGGAATCTGCTAATGATATTTATTATTCAATAATGGACAGACTAGAAGTTAGTTTTAAAGAGCATCTAAATAATAAGTATAAACATAGATTTGTAGCTAATAGGCAAACTAAAAAGAAAATAGAAAAAGAGATGAACAAAGAGCTAAAAAAGTTTATCTCAAAAAAAGAAAGGTATCAAAAGATAAATAGGGAGTTATTAGAAAGTTTTGATTATAAAAAAGATTCATTCAACGAGCAAAAGAATAAAGACGTTGACCAAATACATAATTTTATACAACAATTAACTAAGTAAAACATTATGAAACTATCATTAGAAACAGCAAAAGAAATGTATAAAAGCGATATACCAAGTATTAAACAATTCGCTTTAGATAATTATACAGAAAAAGAGCTAAAAGAATTAAGTTTTCCTAAAAGTTGGGAAGAACTAGGAAGTGTTGAAGGTGAATACATATACACTGATTCATCAATATGTATTAGCGACACCCTTTATACTGCCGGTGTATACTCTAATCATAAAAACATAATACCCGAAGGATTAGGGCAATCTGTTTTAGACCTTATACAATTATTACAAGTAAGGGATAGATATAGAGAAATTGAGGGGTATACTTCTAGAGATTATTTTGCTTCTAACCCAAAAACGGGTATGTTTATGTTTTTGTTTTTGTTTGGATTCTCAAACAGAGAAACAGTAATACAGTTTGAAAGAAACTTTGAAGAACAATTAATATCAGTAGGTAAATTATACAAGTAATATGATTAAACAATGGAAACAAGTTAAAGACGGGTTTAACAAAGCATTTAACATAAAAACAAACGATAAGCCTAACGCTTTTATACCCGATGAAGATAGAAGACTATGTTATAAACTTCTTCAAGAGGAATTAGACGAATACTGGGACGCTATGGTGAAAGCTGACATGGTAAAAATAGCAGATGCTTTAATAGATATTCAATATGTTTTAATAGGAGCATGTTTAAAACACGGAATAACTTATGAACTGTTTGAGAAGTTATTTGATGAGGTACACGCTTCTAATATGTCTAAACTAGATGATAATGGTAATCCTATATTAAGAGAAGACGGAAAGGTATTAAAAGGTAAAGGTTACTTTAAGCCAAACTTGAAAGCAATAATTAGTAAATACTTAAACAAGTAATATTATGAGAATTAGTAAAGAGTCAGCGAGAGAGTTTTTAATTGAGAAATTAATATATAATAAAAACAATATAGAAACAAGAGACGGTTTAAGCCATTATAATTTGTTAAAGGATGAAATATTTATACGCAAAGAGTTCATAGGTAAAGAGGAGAGTTTTTTTTAACTATTGAAATTTATGATGAATCTAGGTTTAATAAAACTGAACTGGTAAATAGTTACACTTATCAAGTAGACCCACACGACGAAATGTCATATATTGGCGAGTTGGTCGATTTCAAAGTAATCGTATTAGACCGCAGTAGCAACATGAACAACAAACGATAGAAAACCACAATTAAAACCAATAGCTTAAATGTTAGTGGTTTTTTGTATATTAGTAAAAAAGTAACTTAAGGAGTATAATACGTTTTAAATTTTATAGATGTACCCGAACAGCTTTTTTATATTGGAAATAGATTATGAAATAAAATAATATGGCATACGAAGGATTAAAAGATAATAAGAACGCTGAGAAGTGGGATTTAGAAACAGCTGAAAACCTAATGAGAGAAGCTCTTGAATTATCAATATCAGAAGACTACGACTTTATAGGAGAAATAGCAAAAAAATTAAATACATACATAGACGTATTTGATTACCTTACAGATAAATTCCCACAGCTAAAGAAATATAAAACACACATAAAAAGGAACTGTGAGGCTAACTGTTTTTCGAACATTAAAAATAATCACATAAATACAGGGGCTGGAATTATGAATCTTAAATCTAATCACGGATGGACTGACAGAGTTGAAACAGACCACAAGACAAACGGGAAAGAGATAAACACAAGTATTATATCATTTATCAAAACAGATGAAGAGGATTGATAAACATAAACGATAAATACAAAACTCTTTTTTTAAATAAAGATAAGCGTTACCACGTAGTGACTGGTGGGCGTGGTTCGGGTAAGTCTTTTTCTATTGCTTTATTCTTAGTTCTATTAACAGAACAAAAGGACGAGGTTATACTTTTTACTAGGTATACACTTACATCAGCTCACATATCTATTATACCTGAGTTCCTTAATATGATTGAGCTTTTAGGTTGGGAAAACAAATTTCACATAACAAAGAATGAAGTAATAAATAAGAACACATGTTCAAGGATATTATTTAGAGGTATTAAAACAAGTTCAGGAACGCAGACCGCAAACCTAAAAAGTATTAGCGGTGTGACTTGTTGGGTATTAGATGAAGCTGAGGAGTTGACAGATGAAAAGGTTTTTTCTAAGATTGATTTATCTATACGTACCAAAGGGAAGCAGAACAGGGTTATAATGGTTATGAATCCCACTAACTACGAGCATTTTATTTACGAGAAATGGTTTGCAGAAGGTCATCTAGACAATACCGTATACATTCATACAACATACAAAGACAATAAGGACAATCTAAACGAGTCTATACTATTAGAAATAGAAAACATAAAAGAGCGTAACCCTAAGAAGTACGAGCACGAAATATTAGGGGGATGGATAGATAGATATGACGGTGTAGTTTTTGAGAATTGGGAAGTAGGCGAGTTTGACGAATCTGTATTATCTTGCTTTGGTATGGACTTTGGATGGAGTCCATCACCAACTACTTTAGTCAAAGTAGGTATTGACTACAAACAAAAGATAATATACGTACAAGAAAAATTCAACGCTATAAAACAAACATCAGAAGATATTGTAAACGTCTGTAAAGAGTTTGTACCAGCGAATGACTTGATAGTATGTGATTACTCAGACAATAGCAAGATAAACGATTTAAGAGCTAATAGGGTAAATGCTATACCATGTGACAAAGGGGCTGATTCAGTGCGTTTAGGGGTCAAGCGTATGCTAGACTATAAGATAATTGTAACGCCTGAATCAAACAACATACAAAGAGAATTAAGGAAATATATTTGGAATGATAAGAACGCTGGAATACCTTTGAAGAATGAAGACCACACGATAGATAGTATCCGTTATGCCTTTGAATACTTAAATAAAATAAAGAAATGATATATTAATTTGATATTAACAAAAATAATACTACCTTTATCTTATAACAAATCAAAAACAAAATGACTAGAGAGATATTTAAACCCAACATAGATAGATATGAAGCCACAGAAGAAAAGGTGAGCGATTATCTGAAAGAGCGTAAATTAATTAAGTACGTAAAATCAAAAGTAGGTTGTATTAAAGAATTTCAATCTTACGAAGCCACCATACTTTGTAGCAAAAAGATTTCTATGGATGTGTTTTATGATAGATTAGTAGCAGATAGCAGCATCTCTATATCAAAACTTTTAAAACCTGTTTTAATAAAAAAAAAGATTGATTTATTGTAACACTTTTATTATATTGCACGTATAATAATTATAATCAAAAACAAAACAACATTATGAGTACATTATCATTAGAACTATACGAAGAAGTAACACAACACGGAGAAACATTTGAGGTAAGTGTATCTGTTATTGTTGAATGCAAATACTATGAAGCTGAAATGCAAACAATGGAAAGCCCATTTATCACTGACTATATAGAAGTTACTGACTATAATGATGTAAATGTAGAGGTTTATTTGTCTGATGGTAATTTACACAATATGAACAAAGACATAACAACTGGTGGTAAAATGGTGTTAATGATGCTAGGATTAGATTTAGATACAATGATTGAAGAAGATATAAGCAATAATGTTTATGAGTATTCAAAAAAGATAAAATAACAATCGGTACTACTCACCTCGTCGACAAGGTTAAATAGAAAGAAGTGGTTTAGTCAAGTAGCTATTTATAGCCCCTTGGACATTGTTAGGGTAGTTGACAGAGTGGCTTATTGTGTCTGTTCGTAGCAGATGTCTACATTTGGGATGCGGCACGGGGGTTCGAATCCCTCACTACCCTCTTAGGTTTTAATTAATAAACGTTCACGTTAATAAGAAAAAAACGTATATTTGACTGATAGGAAAAGACTATCAAATGAAGATGTGACGGAATTGGTAGACGTTACTAGATGATGGCAGTAGTAAGTCCAGAAAAAGTATACATCGTGCAGGTTCGAATCCTGCCATCTTCACAAGTTCCTATGGTCGTATGGAGCTTTTAGTATTAATTTAACAATACTATGATTTAATACGACTGTTTAAAACGGTGTAAACTTTAGCCGATGTTTACATCTATTTATAATCCGTTAATGTATATAGGCTTATAAACTCCAATAGTTCTACCCTGTTCTATTGGAGTTTTTTATTTATTTCCTAATTTTTTTATACAAAAACTTTTATATTTCATTTATTTTTTATATTCGTTCATAATTCTATTAGATGAACGAGAGTAAAATCATTCAAAAAGGCTTAATAAACTCATTAAACAACTCCATAACAGTAGACCCTGATACAGGGTTTATAACCACTCCTATATGGAATTATAGCAAAAACTCTTATTATAAAGGTTTTGAAATAGAAAAAGGGTATAATAAGAATGATGTTATTTACTCTGTTGTGTCTACTATTGCTAAGACTATTAGTAATAATCTAGTATGGAAAGTAAGACAAGTTAAAGCTAATGGAGATATTGAAGAGGTTGAAGATTCAAATCTTAATGATTTATTAAACTATCCTAATCAATACGAAACGTTACAAGAGTTTAGAGAGAAAAGCATTAGCTATCTTTTATTGTGTGGTATAAATTACATATATGGTTCTAGCGGTTCAACCTCTTTAAATGGTGGTTATAACTCTATACACGTATTACCGTCTCAAAATGTTTCTATTAAGTTCGGCACTTTATCCGACCCCATAAAAAGTATTGAGGTAGATTGGAAATTATCAAAAGATATAGATAAAGAAGATGTTTTTTATACTAAATATCCAAGTTTAAGCGTAGATAGTTATTTTGACGGTCAAAGTCCTTTAATGGCTGGGTTTAGCTTAACAGAAACTTTAAACTCTGTTGTTAATGCCCATAAGTCTATAATGGAGAATAGAGGTGTTAGTGGTGCGTTATCAAATGATAGTGACCAAATAATGCTACCTAATGACCAAGACGAACTACAAAAGAACTTAAATAAACAGTTGAACGGCTCAGATAAGATGGGCGGTATTTTTGCAACTGGTGCAAATCTTAAATATTTAAAGTTTGATTTAAGCCCTAGTGATTTAAAGTTAATAGAATCTTATGAAGCACTTTTAAGACGTATATGCAATCTTTTTAATATAGATAGTAAGTTATTTGGTGATACTTCATCAAGTACATACAACAACATGAAAGAAGCTACTAAGTCTGCTTTCTTAAACTGTTACATCCCTAATGATAGTAAGATACTAGCAACGTTTAATAAAGGTATATCATCAAAGTATAACGATGGTTTATCTAGGTATGAAGTATACCACGACTTAAGCAATATTGATGCTTTACAAGAAGATAAGAACGAGAAACAAAAAGTAATAGAAAAGCAGTCTAAGGAGGTTAGAGCTATTGTAACAGATATTAATAATGGTATGTTAAGTGTTGATGCTGGTGTTTTAATGCTTACAGATATACACGGGATAGAAGAAGATAAAGCTGAAATTTTAGCACAATATGGAACAGCAAAAGAAACAGGTTCAGAAGGTGGAGAAGTCCAAGATTAAGAACAAAGAACAATTATTAAAAGAATTGAAAGAAAAATTTAACTCTAAAGTAATATTAAAATGATTAAATCAATAGAGTTCGGAAACCAAGAGTTTAAAGATAAAGCGGAGTTATTCAAGGCTTTAAAAGAGAATAAAGAGCTTATTATATCTAATAAAAAAGCTAATAAAACTAAAAGCACACCTATCGAGGGGGTTTATCAAAATATAGACACAATAACAAAGGGGTTTAACGATGCTGAGGAAGGATATATTTACCCCGTAATTAACACTATCGGATATATGGACTCTCATAACGACGTTCATATAAAAGGTATTTGGGATAAATCATCAAAGGATAAACAGCATAAAATATATTACACAACTGACCACAAGCTAGAAATAGATAAAATTATAGCTTATCCCGAAGATGTAGAAATATGTGTGTATGATACCACCTTTAAAAACTTAGGGTATAATAAAGAAGGTGACACCGAAGTTTTGGCTTATAAAATATCTACTGATGTTTTTAGTTACGCTAATACTCAGGCGGTAAAACACATTAACGCTAAAAAACATTTTCAGCATTCTGTTAAGATGGAATACGTTAAAATGTCTCTTTGTATAAACTCAGAAGATAAAGAGTTCAAATCAGAAAAAAAAGAATTTGACAAATATATTAGCCAAGTAGCAAACCATGAGAAAGCCTACGATTTAGGGTTCTTTTGGGCTCAAACAGAGGCAAAAATAGTTCAAGAAGGTTCTATGTTACCTTTTGGTTCAAATGATATTACCCCTATGAATTACGGAAACGAGCCGTCGCAAGACACTCAGAAAGCTGAAAAAGAACCGTCTAACGACATTCAAAAAGCAAGAGACGAAATTTATTTGATGTTTGGTAAATAGTGAGTTAAGTAAATTAAATTAAATTATGAATTGGTACACAAGAGACGGCTTTAAAAAGCTAACAAAAGAAGAAGAAGACACATTAAGTAACGAGCAGTTAAAATCTTACTTAAGTGACTTAAAAGAAGAAGAAGCTAAAACTCAGGTTGAAGGATTAGAAGCTTTAAAGGCAGAGAATAAAGCTGTAATGGACAAACTTTCTAATGTTGAGAAGGTAATTAACGACCAATCGGAACTAATCGACGAGTTAAAAGCTCGTGGGGTGGACGAGAAGTCTGAAACTTTTGAAAACGCTTTAAAGACTCAGTTTGATAAGTCTCTTAATTCTATTAAATCTATGGGTTCAGGCTCTTTAGTTGATTTAGTAGTAAACAAAGGGATTCAAGATTACGGAGATATTGATAGCGGTCTTGATTTTGCTCAAATGAGACCAGGGGTAACGGATATTCCTGTAAGACAGCCTAGGTTCAGGTCTTTATTTGCTACTATTCCAGTAAGAACAGAGTTTTACAAGTATACAGAACAGAAAACAGTTGTTAGGGACGCTCAAATGGCTGGCAAATGTGAGGCAGTATCTACAGGGACAAAGCAAGAATTAGAGGTTTCTAGCATCGAGACTACTAAGGTTAAAGATATGATTGAGTTTTGTATCCAATTCGTATCAGATTATAGCTTTATGCAGTCTAGGATTAGAAAACTATTGTTGGATTCTGTATCCTTAAAGGTTGACCAGCAAATTTTACTAGGTGACCCAGTAGCGAACACAAACGACACGTTCTCTATCAATTCAGTATCATCAGAGTTTACGGCTAGTAATCCTGTTTGCGATATTGCTTTAAAAATTCAAGATGGTTCTTTTGTTGACCTTATTTTAGGTATGCAAACACAAATTGATGTAATAGGGGAGGAAGTTTTTTATAGTGCAGATACTGTAATAGTCAACAAGTGTGATTGGTTTGTAGGTGTTGAGTCTCGAAAAGATGCTAATAACAACTATTTAGATGATAGAGTTACTTATGTTGGTGGTGTTCCTTTCATTGCGGGTATGAGAGTTATGACTTCTCCATTAGTCCCAGCTAATACTTGCTATGTTTTTGACTCTTCAAAAGGTGAGATTCTACAAAGAGAAGGCTTAAATGTTTCTATATCTTATGAGAATAGAGATGCTTGGGAGAAAGAGATAGGATACATCAAGGCTTATGAGTGCTTAAACTTCTTAGTTATTAATAATAACAAAAACGCATTTATGAAATGCTCTGATATTCAAACTGCAATTGTAGCGATAACTACGCCCTGATACACCCCCTCCATCTAGTGGGGGTTTCGGCTTAGGATTTAGTGGGGGCTTTAATTAGTCCCCCTTTTTAAAATTTAAAATTAATAAGATGAAAAACGTAAAAGTAAAATTTATTAAAGACCACGTTTCAGGAATTAAAAAGGGAGCAGAAAGAGAGTTAAACGCTTTACACGCTCAAAGGCTTTTTGATGAGGGTTATATTGCTAAGTTTGTAGACTCTAAAGGAGATAAATAATGATTACACAAGTATCTGATTACATAGGGTATTTTAGACTTGCAAAGAACAAGCATACAACGGACGAACTAGAAGCTTATATTGAAAGGTTTGAAATGTTTGCTTTGCGTGATTTGTTTCAGTGCGACTATGATGAGTTTATAGCTGACTTAATTGACGGTGTGCCTCAATCCCCTAAGTGGTTAGACTTGTTTAACTCATTTTATGTTTGTAATGACTGTAAGGATTATTGTAGTTTAGGTTTAAAAGATATGCTTTTATGTTATGTCTTTTACTCTTATTCTAGGGAGTCTTACATTCAAAATACTATTACAGGTACTGTAAGGGTTAAAGGTAGTGTTTCTGAGCCTTTAGGGAGTCAAAACAGCAGAGATTTCTTTGTTTATAATCAACACGTTAAAAGTTTTAATGCAATTATGAAGAAAGCCTGTGATAATGATTTTGAATATGGGTTTAAATTAAAGTATAAGGATATTTTAACACAGTTTAATTAATGCTAATAGGTGTAATTGATATAGTTAGGGATTGTGTGAATGGTATTGATAATACTATTAAGTTTACCGTTGACGGTGATACTTTACTGACTTGTAACACATCTTATGTATCTATATGTGATATTCTAACTATTGGAAGTGAAGACTATGAAGTAACTGCAATTGTTGATGATGAAAGTATCACTTTAGACAGAGATGTATTTGATTCAGACGTCACAAGTGCCAGCATTAAAACGGCTAAGTTTAGACACGGGACGGTTAACACGGTAAATGCTGAACTTGTAAGAGATTTAGATAAAGAGCCTATTGAAAACTATCCTTTTGTGTTTTTATTAGAAGAGTTGGAAATTGATTATAACGTTAATTCTATCCCTTATGCAAGCTCTATAGTTAAACTATTCTTTATAGGTCAAACAAACTACCAAGATTACACGATTGAAGAACACCATAAAAAGACTATTAGTCCATTAAAGGGATTAGTTGAGGGGTTTATTAATAGTGTTAAAAATAATGAGAATATAGACGGATTATTAGTGAATAGCTTTACTACTAATCTACACCCTATATTTGGTTATACAGATAATAACGGTTATACCGAAAACTATCTAAATGACAATTTAAGTGCTATTCAGTTGACTATTGAATTGCCTTTTAGAAAAAATAAATGTTGTAAAAATAAATAATAGAAATTATGGCTGGATGCGGATGCAAAATAGCAAATTTAGGGGGTGGAGCTTGTGGCGAAACTTTCGACGTAACTAGAAAACTAGTTTTCGTTAGAACTTTTGATGATGATGGTTTAAAGAATAAGATTAGTAAGTCGGATTTAGTTAATGGTGTATTGCCTGAGGCTTTTATTGAGGCTAAACTAATAGAAACCCCTGATAAAAGATGGTATCCTATTGGAGATTTTAACGCTGTTGTTGAAGCTACGGGAGATGATACAGAGTTTACGGATGATTTCGGGGCTTTATTTCCAATCTCAAAAGGTTCAATTACTTATGAGGGGTATATTGAGGGGGCTAGCAACAAACTAGAATCTAAATTAAACGGTTTTAACTGTGATGAATTTAGTGTTTATGAAGTTGATACTTTAGGGACTTTATTAGGAGATGATGACGGTGATGATTTATTGCCTTTAGCGGTTGTTCGTGGGACTATCAAGGCTACATACTTTAAGAAAAGTATTTCAGGAGCGACACCAAACAGATTACTTGTTAACTTTACCTTGAAAAATAGCGTTAGGTTTGGGGATTTCTTAGGGATTCCTCAAGATTGCAATGAATATGATATGACAAGTATTACAGGATTGCAAGACGCTAATACATCAGTAACGGTTGTTGATGCTACTACTTTAGAGGTTACTTTCACTACTGATGGTGGTTCTTTCTGTAAGCCTAGATTGATTACAGGTTTATTAGTTGGTGATATTACTTTAACTAACACTACAACGGCACTACCAGTTGTGCCAAGTGCCTTGGCTGAAGTTGATGGTGTTTATACATTGGCTATACCATCTCAAACAACTGGAGATACAGGTAGCGTTACAGCTACTAAAGGTGGTTTTGACATTGATACGGCTACAATTACGTTTGCTTAATGTTGATTATAAATGATTTTTCCCCCTTTGCCAAAATGACAGAGGGGGAATTTTATAACTACTTTAAAGATAAGTGTAGTGGTGATACACCGATAAAGAAGATTTATAAACAGGAAAAGAAGAAGTTAAAGAGTGTTCGAGTCGATAAAAGAGCTAATAAACAACGCAAAAAAGCTGAATCAGACACAGTTACTGATTGAGGTTTTCACGGATGTAAGTATTAAAGATGATATAACCGAGTACATAACAGAAGTACAGTTATTCCAAAAGGGGGTTGATGGATTAGGCAAAGAGCTTAAGAAATACACCCCCTTTACTGTTTCTGAGAAAAAAAGAAAGGGGCAAAAGTTTAGTAATACAACGCTAAAAGACACGGGTAAATTCTATAATAGTTTTAAAGTTGTAGTTAGTCAAGGGGGTGAGGTTAAGATTGTAGCTAATGACATTAATGACCTAACCGATAAATACGGTATAAATATATTAACTTTGTCAGATGAAGGTATTGAAAAAATTAAACCAAAAGTTATCGAAAAAATCAGAGGATACGTTATTCAAACACTGCGTACAGGATGATATATCAAAGATTAGCTTAAGAGAATGGGATGATATGCACAAGGGTAAACCCGAATCATTTTTAAAAAAAGGGTTTAGGTTTTTAGTTAAAATAATACTAAGGATATTAAAACAGAAACTATTTGAGCAACTAGACCATCTCCATAACCAAATATTTAAAGAGTTTGGAGTGCCTGAGAGCCATTTGTTAGAGGTTGCAAGTCTTAAAAAAGAATTACGCTTAAGGTGTGATGCTGTTATAAAAAATGACAGTTCGAAGACAATCCTCGCAGATATAGAGAAAGAAACTAGGGAAGGTAAAAGAAAAGAGGTAAAAGGAGATACAATAGGAGGTATACTAGCCGATATAAACCTAAATAAAGCCACTCACCTAACGATTGACAACACGACTGTAAAAGAGTACTACGACATAATAAACAAGCTTAATAATGCCTAAAATGAAACTGCAACTATCAAGATTTTCAAGTGACACAGATAGCACTTTAGGTCTATTACATAATGTAACGGGTGAACCTCGTTTTATGTGTTACACTTTAGAGGACGAATTTAGGACTAAAAAGGTGTGGGGTGAGACTAGAATACCTCAAGGGACTTATAAGTTAAGAATAAGGCAATATGGAGGTTTTCACGAAAGGTATAAGTTAAGATATAACGCTTTTCACAAGGGAATGATTGAGATTGTAGACGTTCAAAACTTTAAGCACGTTCTTTTTCATATCGGTAATGATGATGATGATACGGCTGGATGTATACTTTTAGGAGACTCACAAAGACAAAATATAACTAGAAGAGGTTTTATTGGTTACAGCGGGGACGCTTACGAAAGGGTTTATAGATATATTATGTCTATGATGCTAAAGGGTGTAGATGTAGAATTAACAATAAAAGATTTAGCATAAAAATACCCCCTACTAGAAAATGTATTTCTTTGTAGAGGGTAATGTTCAACAAAAAAAGGAAATCCAAAAGTTGCAAGTGCTGTGGCGGCGTTAATTGCAACAATGTCGAATAAAGTGACACATTAATATCACCTTTCAAAGGTAACTAAAAAAGTATTAATAACAAACTTTTTAAACATTATTTTAATTAAATGGCAAATAAACCAATACAAACTAAAGATATAGTAGAACAAAACGTACTTAAAAAGACTATTGCAGAGTTTGAAGCTTGGAGCAAAGTCGTTAATAAGGTTGAAAAAGATTTGTTAGACTTGGCAAAAGTAACTAAACAGGGACTTTTAAAGGTAGACACAGGAGATATAAAGGCTTTAAAATCTTTAAACAAATCAATAGAAGATATATCTAAATCAACCGAGATGCTTACGGAGGCTAAGGCTTTAGACATCAAACTTGATAAAGCCGTTGATAAGGAGGTGAAAAAGTCTATAAAAACTAAAAAGGAAATAATAGAACTTACTGATGATGAAATAAAAGAAAATATAAGACTAAGAAAGGCTAAAGCTCAAAGAAGAAAAGACTTAGAAGCGGAGATAATACTAGAAAACAAATCAATAAAAAACAAAGAGGAGTTACAAGCTAGGTTAAAAGCGTTAAGGATTGAGGGAAGCAAGTTAGATTTAGGAAGCGATGAACTAAAAGCTAATATAGAGGAAATAGACGCACTGACCGATAGATTAAAAGATAATTCAGACCAATTTATAAAGAATAAAATAAATATTGGTAACTATAAGGATGCAACTATTGATTTAACAGACTCATTTGATGACCAACAAAAAAGGCTCAAGATATTAACTGATACATACAAGAACGCAGTATTACAGGGGAAAAAGAATACAAAACAAGCAAAGGAACTTAAAAAGGCTTTAGACGACCAAAAAGAAGCTTTAGAAGATGTAAAAGAAGCTACGGATGATGCATCAAAAGCGACTAAAAAGTTAGGCGACGCGGGAAAGGCTGTAGGTGTTGGGTTAATCCTTGTAGCTATAGCTAAGATCAGCGAGTTTTTCGGATCTAGTCGAGAAGCTAGTTTAGAAAGTTCAAAGGCTTTTGCTATATTTTCAGAAAGTGTTAAGGTGTTTTTTCAAAGCGTTGTTAATGCTTGGGATGGAGCAAAGGTTATTTTCAATTCTGCTGTAACTTCTATCCAACAAGGTGTTGTTAGTATTCAACTATCTTATCAAGAGGCTATTCTATTAATAAATAAAGCACTTGACGCAAATCCTTTAGCTGATTATAGTGAAGAAATATCTGTAATAGAAGACAATATTAAAACATTAAATAATGAGCAAAACGAACTAGCCAAAAGTACAGAAACGGTTGCTGACGGTTGGAATATGATAACAGATGCTTTTAAGGGTAATATTGCTACCACTAATGAAGCGATAGAGTCCCAGCAGAAGTTTCTACAGCTTCAATTAGACACAGAAATATCTATTGAAAAGCAAACAAGGGCATTAGCAGGATTACAGGAGCAAAGACAAATAGACCAAGATATTAGCGACGATGATACGTTAGGTTTCTTAACAAGAGCTAAAGCCGTTGAGAAAGCACAAGCGTCAGCTATTAAATTCGCAAAACTAGAAGAGGATTTAGCTAGAACAAAAGAGAAACTAACTATTGAGGCAATTAAACAAGATTTATTGACATCTAAAGCATTATCAAAAAGTGAGTTAGACAGAATAAGAAGTGGGGAACAATTAAACTCATTATTAAAACAAAGGGGTATAGCATTAAAAGTTAGTAGTGAAAATGAATCTGCATTTACAGAAGCTTTTACCGAAAGGGTAGATAAACAAGTTGAGGCATTAAGTTTTGCTAGAGACCAAGAGGAAAAAAACCGTAAAACAGAAAGGGATAGTTACGAGCAAAGGCTTGATATTATAGAGGAGTTTTCAGAAATACAATTTGCTAGGAATGAAGAGCTGCTTAATAGTGATAAATCTACACAAGAAGAACGACTAAGGTTATTCAAAGATAATGAGGCTATAAGAAATAACTTACTAAATGACGGGGTAGAATTAACCATTAAACAAGCAAAAGACTCAATAGATTTAAACGAAAGATTAAGCGATTCAGAAAAGCAAATAGCAAAAGATAAGTTAGACTTATTTGATGTAAACGAATTAATAGAAGAGCAAAACCAACAGATAGTATTTGATAAAATAAGAGCGTTAGACTTAGGTGAGATTGAAGAAAAGAGGCTAAAAGATACTATAAAGATAACCAAAGAACAAACAAAAGCACTAAAAGTACAGCAGGAAGTTCTTAACGAAACCGACAGGGATGCTTTAGAACTTAAAAAAGATATTGAAGCACAAAAGAAAGCTCTTATAACTATTGAGGGTGAATCTATAGAGGAAAGGAATGCTAAGATATCTGAACTAGAAGACACTAGAGCAGAAGATGAAAAGCAAAACCTTAGAGATAGGATTGCTGTTCTTAAAAAAGACTCTATTGCAAGGTTGGAACTAGAACAAGAGCTAAACGAGCTATTACTACAAGAAAAAGCAGACGCTTTAGCAAAAGAAGAAGAAGCAGACGCTAAAAAAAAGAAGTCAGAAGAAGATGCTAATAAGAAACGTAAGCAAAGGGTTAAAGACTTTCAAGAGTCTTTATTAAATATATTAGAAGAAGCTTTAGACGCTAGATCCCAAAGAATACAAGCAGAACTAGACAAAGAGCTAGACGCTAGTAAGACGCAACAAGAAAGATTACAAGATTTAGCGGATAAAGGAAGTAGAGACGCTTTAGAGGGGGCACAAAAGGAAAGGGAGAGACAGCAAGAGATAGAAAAAGAGAAACTAAGACAAGAAAGAATACAAGCAAACCTTAAGAAAGGTATAGAGGTATTTAAAGTTTTGGCTTCTAATGATGGTGATGTAGGTAAAACAATAGCGGATGTAACTATACTAGAAGCGTTTATAAAAGGTTTGAGTTCTTTTGATGTAGGTACAGAGAGTTTAGGCGTAGACGGTAAAGGTGTAGACGGTAAAGGCGGAATACCTATTATAGCTCATAAGGGAGAGGGTATATTAACGGAAAAGACAAACTCTAAAAAGTTAAAAGCTGGATTAACAAATGAGACCGCTATTGATTATGCTATAAAGTACCAAAATCTCACCCCTCAATTAAAGGAGAAAGAAGTTGTAAAAGAGTTTAACGAATGGTTAGCGGTAAAGAAGTCAATAGATGACTTGCCTAGTAAAATGCCTGTACAGTCTTTATTCTTTGATGAACAAGAAAAGGCTTATGTAAACATCATTAAAAGAAACGGTAAAACGGAGCGTAAACATTCAAGGTCAAACGGATTGTTTAGATAAATTGGAATCCATTGGAATCCTGTGGAACTGTAAATAGTACTAAAATAGTACCGGTACTGATTGGAGTACCAAAAAATAACATTAGTAAATATGGCAAGATTTCAAACACAAAGATACGAATTAGAGGGGCAACAAATAGATTCACCAGTTGATTGGAGAGGGGCAAAAGTTGTATTAGCATTTAATGATAATGTTCAACCTAAATTATCAGTAGAAACGCTCACATTTGTGAACAAATCACTAGACCCAATATGTAAACACATAAACGAGGGTAGAATATTCGAGGGTATGGACTTGAATATAACCCTTTCTGATGAAGAAACTACCTTGACTACATTTGAAGGTATGCTAGACCCTAGCTCTTTCGAGCAAATAACACCAAACAAAGCGGAACTAAGGCTTATAGCTAAAAATGGGTTAGATACGGTAAATGAAAGGCTAGAAGCATTGACCGCTTTATTCCTTTATAGTAAGGGTTATTTAAGAAATCAAGTGGATGTAAATTTTGCCGTAGAGCCTAAAGTTGATGAGGTTTATTACGTGTCAACTTCAATAACAATACTGCTACTAGTTAACGCTTTAGAACAGCAGATAGCACAATTAGGGAGGGATATAGCAGATGTTGCAGCGATAGCAGCTGGTGGTTCCCCTGGCACTGGTCAATTGGCTTCATTAGCCCAATCTATTGCGTTAGCTGCAATAACCCTTATTTATACGGGGGTTTTAGTTGTGGCGATAATAAAGTTAGTAAAAGACCTTATAGCTAGCTTTATACAACCAATAAGGCAACACAAGGCTATAAGCTGGGATACGGTGTTAAAAGACACCTCAAACTATTTAGGTTATGGGTTCAACACAAGTATACCTGACTTAGATAAGTTTGTTCAATTACCTAGCAATCAAAGCGTTCTCAAAACTGTTAACAACGGAATACCAAACGCTCAGGATTATGGGTATAATTTAGCTGACTTCTTTAATCAAGTATCTACTACTTTTAACGCTAGATATGCGGTTATTGATGGCAATATAGAGATGCACCCTGTATGGTCTAGTTTTTGGATAAAAAACGCTACAGCAAAAATCCCTAGCAATATACAAGAGAAAGAAAGTTTTAGATACAATACTGATGAACTAGTTCGTAGTAGGGAGCTAGTTTTTGCGTTTGACTTATCCGAGGAATATTCGGCGAACGAAAACTATAGAGTGCAAGGTGGGGGCGTTATTGAGCAGGGGATTGACGGGGTAAAAGACTTGTTAAAGGGTTATGAATCTTATAGGGTTAATCATTCTTTTGGTAACAGAAAAGAATCACTAAGTCGTTTAGAAAAATTGATACGTGATTTAGCAAAAATAGCTGATACTGTTGTTGATACTTTTGGCGGTAGCTCTAATTTAGCTAATAAAGTAAAGAACAGGGTAGGGACTTTAAGGGTTTCAACTCCTAACCATGCTATATCTAAAATGTTATACTTAAGTGGTGGTAATCTACCGAGTAATCACGCTCAATACCTTAACGCAGACTATCTGTATCAAGAATATTACTTACCGTCTAGTTTTGCTAATGGTGGTCAAAAGAAAGTGTATGACGGTGTTACTGTACCTTTTAATTTAAGCATTTTAAATGATTTCATTAAAAATTCGTACTTTATTGGTAATACTGGAGCTGTTAGTAGAATGATAAGTATTGAATGGGAAATAGACTCTGATACAGCGGTTGTTAGTTATGATGAAGACTTTACATATACAAATAAACTTACTGAAAGATTAATATGATTGAGGATAAAATAAAAGAGCTAAACGATTTGGTTAGCGTTTTTGATGAGTTGAATATGGATGAATACTCTATAGAAATGATTTCAGAGTTTAAATCTTTGATAAACAAATATGATTCAGAAGGGATAAACGAACTATACAAAAAAGCTCAAGAACATTATGCCGACAAGGTTAACGGTTAAGAACAGGAAGTTTTTTAGAGAGCTAGAAAACGGTAGCGGCTTTAGTTTAAACCCTACTAGTTTTGGTACTCACTTAAAAGGAAGTGTAGGTGATAAAGTTAAAATGACGTGTAATGCAGAAGTGTACTATTACATAGAGTTAAAAACTTACAACTACAATAACGGTGGTTTTAATGACCATTCAATTACTTTTAAGGGAGGGTTTGTAAATGCTTCTATATGGATAGGTGATGGCATAAGTATACGTAGTGGGGCTGGTTTAATGAATGCCACAATTACAAGTGTTAGCGATGATTTCATATCATTTAATAATATAACTGGTAATGTGCCTCCTAGTGGGGATAATAGCGGTACTGACCGTTTGAAGTTAAACAGGTTTTCAACTGATTTAAGATATAGTTATAATGTACAAGAGCAATTAGAATCTTTTGATTTAAAAAGTCTTATAAACGGTTCAGAATCTTCTTTTATAGTTAAAGAGATAAGCTCTTTAGGTGGTTTTTCTGATGGTGAGTGGTCTAATAAAAACACTTCTTTAAAAGATGGGGCTTTTAGATGTTCTTATATTGGGGACTCTTTAGATGACGACCCTAGAGGAAACGACCCTTTTGTATTTAGGTATGAGATAGAACACGAATTTACTATAACTCCATATTGGTTGGAGGGATGGGATTTGGAAGGTCAACCAAATGAGATATTTCAAGATTCTAATACGTTGAGGTATGTTGCTAACTATGGATTCCGTAGAGGTTATAACAACCCTAATACAGAAGTAAACGGAATTGATGATAATGGTTTAGGCTCTGTTGGTGCTATAGGTCAAACTTTTAATGATTTTACTAATAGATATTTTATTAGTGATTATTCGTTAACTGATATGGCTGGTTTTGGGTTAAGCGGTGTAAACGTAGCAGAATCAAATAAGATTAATTTTACAGTAACAAACGATAAGATAGGGGAGGGTTTTATTAATAGACTTCATTCTTTTGTAGCTACAGTGTCTAAAACGCCCGACTTTGACGACTATAATTACTCCGATTCTAATGACTTTGATACTATTTGGGGCTTTGGTACATCTAGGGGTTCATTAGTTGGAGGCACTCAATCATTAATCGGTTTCTTTAGCTCTGCTAGTATTAATATAATAGATGACCAAACGGTTGAGGTTGAATTAATATTATCTTTCCCTAATGATTACATAAATCGAACAGAAAACGATGATAAATACGCTTTGTTTTTTGAAATTGGAGATACTACATTAGAAATAGATGATAGTGATTCAGTTAATTTGTTGTTAGAGCAAAACCAATTTAGTAAAGACATCAATATACAAGGGTTAGTAGTTAACAACGCTTTTCAGGTCAAACGTACAAGTGATGAGAGTATTACTGGATTCACGGATTATAAAGGATGGATTCAGCACGGGGTCAATGTTACTAATAATTTTAGCATGAACGTTGATGATAACGCTTTAATCGATTCTTTAAGTGTAGGTATAATTGCAAAGAAAGGTAATGAGTTTTTTGATGTTTACCGTTATAACCTTGACCTATCAACAATCATAAACGATAATGGGACTCAAAACATAGTTATAGATAGTTCTCAGAATTATAAACTAATTGAGGGGTCTATATTTAACGAAATAAAACTAAGGAATACAGGTCAAAGCGTTACAGGTTTTGAAGATTACGAATTAAGTTATGGGTTGAAAATACCTTATCAAGATTGGCAAAGTCTACCGAATGCTCCTAATGAGTTTTACGACGTTTCAAAAGAGCTTAATGGGTTAAATAAAAACGCTAGTAATTACATTGCTAACGGCTATACTTTGCACTTGTTTACAGATGTAAATGCTACACAATTTAGTATACCTACATTGTATAGGAACTTAACAGACCCTATACAAGTTTTAAACTTTGATGATGACGGTAACGACCCTAAACAATGGGTAGGAACTATACAGACATTTAATTTAAACGGGAATGATTTAGGCGGCTCAGTATTGGTAGACGAACCGACAAGGATATTAGCAACATTTACAGCTCCCACACCTTTGTCTACGCCTTTTGGAGTTATTAGAATTGGAGAAGAAAGGCACGGAGGTAATGCAGTTGATGAACTTACTAACGCTACTTTATACCCCGAAGATAACAGGCTAATACCTTTAGACGGTGAAAGTGAGTTAAAAGTATTACAAGTAGGAAATATTATAACGCTTGAAGCTATGACTAATATAGAGCAATTAGAAAACGTTAATTATACTATTTGTGCTGAGGTTTTCGATGCTGACACAGTAGTTAGTTTAGGAGCGTTTAGTAGTGGGTTTAATAATGGATTTGATATATGATAATAATAGAACAACCAAATAACAACCCTATGAGTATAAACGGTTTGGCGATTTGCCAGCCGTCGAACCCCTTGATAATACCAATAGTACCCGATGTAGAAGGGTGTGATTGTTCGGACTGTGAGTATTATGAGTACGCTTTTAAGGGTGATAGTGATGATACAAATGATTGTACTAGCATATTGATAACTTACCCAAAAAACCCCACTACAAAAGAGTATACACTGGTAAAAAATGGTGTTGATATTGTCATTGATAATACGGTCGCTGATATATTTTTACGTGGTACTATGAGTGTAGAAGATAAAGAGGGTTTTATCATTGATTGGGGTAAAGTTTATGATTTGCACGGGTCGGGTAGCTACTACATAAATGTAAAATACAATATGTTAGGGGTTGATTACGAGACTCAAAGCCATAAATACAGGGTTTTACCTTTCAAAAAAGAAATAGCAGAAAATACTTATAGGATTGAGTTTGTTAAAGATGGTTATTTTGAGGACGGTAGAGATTACAATGGTTTAGAGTGGAAAGAAAAAACTAGGCTAAACGGTTATTTTGGTGATAAGCAATCAGAAATAGAAATAGATAGTTACATAAATGGTAAAAGGGAAGACGAAATAATACAAAGAGATTTATATTTTAATTATAGGTCTAATGTGTTTATCCCCCTACATATACAAAAGAACCTTTTTGAAGGCAGTGCTTTTAATTGTTTTGTAACTACCTATAATCAAAAATCTGAGAATTACAATAATTTAAACGTAATTTTTGAGGAAATTTCTTTGCAAGAATATAAATATCAAAAAAATAGGTTATTTTCAATCGTAGCTAGAGACAGGAAAAGGGATAATATAAAGAGGTATGGAAAAAAGTAGACAGGAACTAGAAGATTTAGCTGAACAGTTTAATATAATTGATAATAACACTCAAGAAATAGACCCAATAGAGGTTAGGGGGCAATATCAAGCAGAGCGAGATAGTACATTAAATAAAATAGATGACGGTTTAGAGGTTTCAGATGTTTCAGGGCGTAAAGCTTTGGTATATTCTGCACCTCAGACCGCCTCAGAAGTTACTGCAAATACTTTGGTTTCTAAGGATGTGGCAGAGGATTTATCTTCTGAATCCGTGGCTCAACACGTCGCTGAAACAGACCCCCACACACAGTACCATAATGACGCTAAAGGAGACGCTAGATATTACTTAAAATCTGAAGTAGATAGTTCTCAGGGTATACAAAATACAAGTATATCTAATAACTCCTCTAATATATCTACTAATACTTCTGCAATATCTACTAATACTTCTGATATATTAGACAATGCAAACGATATATCTACAAACATAACAGATATAGGGATAAATGAAGCTAATATAACTTCAAATGAATCTTCTATAATTGCTAATACGGGTGCGATAGTGTCTAATTCTAATGGTATTAGTCAGAATGTTTCTGATATATCTACAAACGCATCAAATATATCTACAAATGTTACAAGTATTGGCACGAACTCAACTAATATATCTAATAACGCTAGTAATATATCTGCTAATTCAAGTAATATAAGCACTAATGCTAGTAATATATCTAATAATTCAACAGATATAAATAATAACTCTACTGATATAAGTAACAACGCTACTAACATATCTACCAATACGGGGGCTATAAGTGTAAATAGCACAAATATATCAACTAATACAGGTAATATTTCTACTAACACTAGTAATATATCAGGTAATACAAGTTTAATAAACGATAATGCTTCTGATATATCTAACATACAATCTGAGCAAATAACGCAAAATGATGCAATTGCATTAAATACAGCAAAAGTTTCAGCAGATGGTAGCGTAGATACCCACAGTGATGTTGATTTAACAGGTTTAACAGTTGGGAATAATTTTGTATTGAAGTATGACGGCTCTAATTACATACCTTGTTTAAGTGTTTTGATTGATGCACCCACATTGATAATTAATAATACGAATCAAGCTGTAGACATAGTGAATACAAATGTAGACGTACAGAGATTAAAACCGCATAAGATTACTATTTCTTACGGTTGGAGTTTAAATGATGCTGGTCAAGACTTTGAATCATTTGCAACTTTTGGAGGTCAAGACCTTAACCAAGGTTTAACAGATAATAACCCTATACACATACAAGAGCCTAAAGATGTAGGAGGTGCTGACCCTGATGGAAGAGGTACAAATCAAAGACAAGGTTTTAGTCGTTCTTTTATAGTTACGCCCACTAGTTTGGGTAATAATAGTTTGTTATTGCAAATGTCAGGAAGTGCTAATGGTGATTTAGCTAGTATTTGGGGTGTAAAAATAGAAGTAGAAGAGTACATAAACGTAAATAATTTATAATGAGTAATACAAAAATATACGCTTACCCAATGGGTAAAAAGTTTGATTTACAAAGGTTATCACACGAAATAAAGGCTAGTCCTGTATCGAGTATTATTGAATCTCCAAAGGCTTATGCTGGTAAGGTTTTAGTAGAGTTCCATGAATCATTAACAGTAGAGCAAGAAACATACTTAGACGGTATTATAGACGCTCACGATGGCACTTTACCATCAAGGACTTCTATTGAGTTACAAAACAAAAGGGAGTTAGTTTTGTCTGAGTTAGTAGATATGGCTCACAATCACCCAGTACTTAAGAATGATTCAGATGTTATTACTGAATATCTAACGAGTATTGATAATTGGTTTAATTCATGGAAAAGAGACGGTAACCATAATAAAATAGTCGCTAAAATTTTTGAAGATTCACAGGATTCTAACCACCCTAATCATGGGTTTTTAAATACTATTGTAAGGTCTGATGGGGCTTTAACTTATCAGTTTTTAATCTCATACATACCTACAACCCCTTACATATAATGGCTATAAGAACAAGGCAACAATTACAAGACCAAGCGGAAAACGTCAATATAATTGATAATAACACGCAAGAAATAGAGCCTTTAGAGGTAAGGAATCAATATGAAGATGAAAGAGATAGCACGATAAATATATTAGACGACGAAATTAGCCCTAAAACAGTAGGTACAAAAAAAATGCTTTCTTATGCTGGTGGGAACGCTCCTACATTGTTAGAGCTTACTTCTGACGATTTAGCTAGTAGACAGAACGTAGAAGATTTAATTTCTGATTCGGGGGCATCTCCTAATTTTAAAGAGGTTACAGTAGGGACTTATATTATCCAAGATGAAGACAACGGGAAAGCGTTATATCATGATATTACCGTATCTACTTTTACAATCCCTTTCAATAGTGGTTTAGAATTGTTTAGGGTTAACTGTAAAGACAGTAACCAAACTACTATTAATATAATAGGGGGTACTTTATTGGATTATCAAGATAACGTTATTGCTTCTTTCAATGCTGTAATGGAGAACATAGTAGTAGTGATTTCTAAAGTGTCTGATAATATTTACAAGGTAATTGAATTAATAGAGCCTACAGAGGTTTTTAATGATTTAAGTTTTAGCGTT
>Ga0255049_10000152_pt1 | contig 40357 bp, 39 predicted proteins | sample JV7_2_3_MG_FD_183615 | JGI IMG/M metagenome (GOLD analysis project Ga0255049, IMG submission 183615) | Seawater microbial communities from Jervis Inlet, British Columbia, Canada - JV7_2_3 | ecosystem: Environmental > Aquatic > Marine > Inlet | place: Canada: British Columbia | collected 2016-10-06 | reverse complement strand
GTCCGCGAAGGCGCGTACGAGGTCGCGGTCGTTGTAGCGTGCGAGCGGATGATCCGGGCGAATCCAGTCCTGGTAGACCATCTCGTTCGTGTCCTCGATGCCGTGCATCTGCTGCACGCTGTGCCCTCCGCCGAGATGCACGATGCCGCCTGAGACCATGCCGTGGCCGCCGATATCGATGTTCTCGTCGACCATGAGGACCGAGGCACCATGCTCGAGCGCCGACACGGCCGCCGCGAGCCCGGACACACCGGCGCCGATCGAGACGAAGTCGGCCGTGTGGTGCCAGTCGCGGTCGGCTTCCTGGGCGTGCGCGGTACCCGGTACCAGGGCGGCGGCGGTGGCGCCGGCGGCCGTGGTTGTGAGGAAGTCGCGGCGGTTGAGACCGCCCTGTTTTTTATTCGGCATCTGCTAGTTCTCCGTTAAAGCCTTGTCGAGCAAGGATCGCGACCAGGCGGTCGCTCCCACATGCTCCTACACACTCTCCGCTGCATGTCTGCCGGCAATCCGCCCGAATACGACGCACCTTCCCAACCCATGCAAATTGAATCCGCCCTGGGACTCCCCAGCGCAATAAAGGCCTTCAATAACCTCACCTTTGAGATCGATAACCCGAGTACTCGCGTCGGTCCTTAAGCCCGCGTACGAGTCATGTACTGTCGGCGTGGCCCAGCCTGCATAGAACGGCGGCGTCTGGATTGCGGGCAATGGCAGTGGCTTGCCGAAGTCGCGATCCACGCCCGCTTCCGCTGAAGCATTGTACCGTGCCACCGTCGCCTCTAATCTCTCCGCCGGCATCGGATAAGGCTGGTGTAGGTTCTCGATTCTCTCTGCCAAATCCTTAATCGTATTAGCACTGAAGAACCAGCCGTCGGGATCGACGCGCGGCGGGGTCGGGTCCCAGCCCTGACGTTCGACCGCGTCGTGATCAAAGATCGCCCAGATCGGGCCGCCACCGTTGCGCTTGTCGGGCTGGCCACGCGATTCCATCGCGGCAGCCAGAAAGTCGTAGTCGTTCGCGGTTTCGTCGTAGAAGCGCTCGCCGTCCTGAGTCACGAGTATCACGTTCGACCAGTCGGGCTCCTGCAGACCCGTTGCGCCAATCTTGTCGAAGATTGGGCTGTCTGCCGGCCAGAGCAAAGCCTGCGAAACGAACTCGCCGCCGATGCTCGCGGCCTTCATAAGGTTGTACCTGGCTGCTTCATTGGTCTGCTGAGCGGTCCCCCACAGCGACGCGCCGAGCGACATCGCGGCGATCTCGCCGTCAGCGCTCTTGCGCGAGTACGGGTCGCCGGTAACGCGATATTCCTCGGTCAGGCGCGGATCGAACATGCGCCGGAACTCGATGTTGTTCGAGTGCCCGCCCGTCGCGATGAGCACGCCATTCAATGCCCTGATGTTAAGTACCGTGCCTTCGTGCTCCACCGTGATGCCGAGCACGCGGCCTGAGGTCGGCGTCTCGCGAATGATGCTCGTCATGCGGTGCTGCAGCAGTATCTCGGCACCCCCTTCACGCACCACCTTCTCGAGCTGGCGTACGAGCCCGGATCCGCGGCGCGTGACCACCGACGTATAGATCTCGTCCTTGTTCGGCCACTGCCGCGTGCGTACCTGTCGCGGTACGGTCGACGCGATCTCCGGCGGTAGTATTTCGTTTTCGTGGAAGTCGACGCCCAGGTCCATGAGCCAGTTGAAGGTCGAGGCGTTCATGTCAGCGAAGACGCGCACGAGGTCGCGATCGTTGTATCGCGCGCTCGGATGATCGGGGCGCGTCCAGTCTTCGTAAACCTGGTCGGCTGAGTCTTCGATGCCGTGGGCGCGCTGCACGCGGTGGCCACCGCCGAGATTCACGATGCCGCCCGAGACCATGCCGTGGCCACCGATGTCGGTGTTCTCGTCGACGAGAATGACCGAAGCGCCGTGCTCGAGGGCGGAGACGGCGGCCGCGAGCCCGGAGACTCCCGCGCCAATAGAGACGAAGTCGGCCGTCAGGTCCCATTGGCGGTCGGCCTCCTGGGCCTGGGCCGTACCGGGTACCAAAGCGGCGGCCGTCGCGCCGGCGGCTGTGGTCGCGATGAAATCGCGGCGGCTTAAGTCCGCCTTGTTGTTCTTCGGCATGCTCTCTCCCCGGCCACGCGAGCCTGGCGTGGCGTCTAGAGCAAACTAAGGCTAAGAGGCGGGGGTGTCAATCGCGGAAAGATCGCGACCGGGCGGTCGCTCCCACAGGGGGATGCGCAGACCAATCGCGACCGGGCGGTCGCTCCCACAGAAGATTCCGCGGAATCACGGCTAATCCGCAGCGATGCTGCGCTCCGTAGTTACACCATCGGGCAGCAATCGGCGCCGTCTGAAGGAATTAGCGCTGCCGCGCGTATGTATAGTTGCCAGATACGTGGGTCACGATGAGGTCTGTCGCCACGCCCTCGTCGTTGACAATAAACTCGTAACCGAGACCCAGGCCTTCGAACAGCGTCTCGGACAGCGGCATCAGTAGCCGCGTCGCACCCTCGTCGAGGCCGGCGGCACCGAGACCCGACTGCGTATAGTCGCCGACGATAGTAGCGACTAACCGGCCGTCGGAGATCGACACTTCGTAGGTTCGCTCGCGTCCTCCATAGACCCCCGTATAGGCGCCCACGTATCCCGCCATGACTTCAGCCGGAACGGAGATCCCTCGATCCGCGACTTCTGTCATGCTGCCCGCCCAGTCTTCGCTGGTGTGTTCGCAGATCGCCTCGAGCATCTCGGTGTCGGCTGCCACCTCCATGTTCACGGTAAAACTCCACGGCTCAGTGAACGCCTCGGGATCGGTGAACGTGACGTCTCCCACGATGTGACCGAAGTCGGTACGCCGGTAGCGCTCCGTTACCTGCAACGACTCCGAATGCGAAACGCCGAAGCGCACCGCCCAGGTCTCGTCGTTGAACCCGTTGCTCTCGACGACCAGCGTGTCACCCTCCCAGCGCCCTACCGAATACCCGGCCCAGCTCGATATCGGATTGGCTTCCAGCTCGCGGCCATCCATGTGGATGACGCGATAGTTGAGGGTGTCGCTAAGTATCGCGATGGCAGATGGCGACTGAATGATGCGTTTCCAGCCGCCAAAGTGCTCGGTCTCGGGGCCACTCGGCAGACACTGATAGTAAGGCCGCGTCTTGTAGTAGTTCTGCTGACGCTCGCGCGCGAGGTCCACGACCCATGGCTGCAGCGTGGCGAGCTCAAGATTGACGTCGGGACGCTGCCCGTTCCACACGCCGCTGAAATCCGGCTTGCCGTCCGGCCCACGCGGCGCCGGCGCGGTGAGGTCAGGCTGCCCGTCTGCGGTACGCGGAATGTCCGGCCAGGGACGATCCAGCCATTGGGCCGCGGCGGGCATCACGCCCGCGAACAGCGTGAGTGCCGTGAGAAACAGTTTCATATCTCCCCTCCCGTCTCAACAAATCGGCTTCGTAGGCCCCAGGTTGGCAGGTTTACGGGCCTGATTCCAGACCTCGACGACCTCGAATCCGGGGCGCAGATCCGCCTTTAAGCAGCCGATTCGACGTCCCAGCCGGGAAAGACCAGGACCGCCGGGTGGCAACGCAGTGCACGTGCGAAGACTTTCGAACGCTCGACGCCGAGCCGGACACGGTCATTCTCGATGGCCGAGATCGTGGACTGTGGAATCCCGGTGAGTTTAGCGAGATCGTTTTGCGAGAGTTCCTGTAACTCACGCAGGATCCGAACCGATTCTCCGGGCGTTACCTCGACCGATTTTTTCGCTTTTCGAAACTCACTCACTTGCCCTGTCTCCGGTAGTCGTGTGCTGTGAGGTCGATAACCTCAACGATGACGCTCTGCTTGTCGATCCGATAGATCACTCGATACTGATCGCTCAACCTCGAGGAACGATGACCTCTCCATTCTCCACCTAGGCGCTCGTCCCGAAATCCTTTGATAGTTCTCAAGCCTAGTGGCCCGGAGACCGTAACGATGTCCTTCCATTTCTCGTAGCGTTTAAGAATCTCGACAGGCGTCTTCGCAATGCGCCGCACGACGCGGCGATGCTCCAATACCTGCCACATACCAAAAATAGTATATATACACTATTTGGTATGTCAACGAGACAATGTCCAGGTTCGACGCAGAATCGCGACCGGGCGGTCGCTCCCACAGGCAGCTGTATCGCGGGGACTCTGGTCAGCGCGCCGGCGACCGGTAGGCCAGCGGGTCGTGCCTTTCGGCGCACGTGTAATTGGACGAGTCGTTGATATCGCCTGTACCGTCGTAGCGCGTGTACAGCGGATAGGTGCACGCAAGCATGGAACGCCGTACTTCGAGCGTCACCGGATCAACGTCGTGCACGGGGATCGCCGCGGGCGGCGCGTCGCCGTCCTCGACCCAACTCTCGAGCAGCCCCAGCGCATCGACCTGAGCAACGCCGGTACCGTTGTGCGTTCCCCCCGGCCCCACGTAGAGCCGAATGACGTCGTCGGCAGCAGGCTGGCCGAGTTCCGCGACCACGCTGCGGTAGAACTCAGCGACCATCGGCGTGCTGACCGCATTGTCCGCCGACTGCTGCACGATGATCAGCTTGCCGCCGCGTTCACGGAATGCGGACAGATCCGGGTCGGTCGCGTCGAACAGGCCAGAGAGATACTGGATGCGGTCTGCATACGCCGGCGGATGGAAGCGGTGCGGATCGAAGCTCTCGTCCTGCACGATACCGTGCCGCACCCATACCGCGCCGAAGTTGATAATGGCGCCGAGCCCCGGCTGGAATCCGCGCCCCGGCGGCAGCGGATTAACCGGCGGCGAGGTGCCCACTGTATAGAAAGAGTACTGATTGTTCCGGTTGTCCTCGTCACCGGTCACGCCGAAGCCCGGGAAACGGTTCACGCCGTGGGCGAACGGCACGCTGATCGACCACGGATCGCGGATCGAATCGAGCGCCGCGATTTGTTCATCCGCAAGACAACCCTGCCCCGCGCCGCCGTCCGGGCAACGCAGTGACTGGGAATCCATACGGCATTCCATGTAGCGGCCGACGATGCCGTCGAGGAGCCCGTCGTCCGCATCGCATAGCTCGCGGGTCGCGTCGGCGATGAGCGTAATCGCGTCCTCGTCCAGCCAGCCGTCGATCAGCTTGCTGCGCATGCGGTTGTCGGCAATATGGATGTAGGTCCAGCCGAGCACGGGCGTCACGGCGATCGCACCGTCGTAAGCGTCGGGGAAACGCTGCGTCACCATAACGGCTTCCCGCCCGCCGGCGGACTCGCCGCTGAAGTAAACGAAGTCCGGGCCACGCCCGTAAGCGGCTTCGATCAATTCGACCGCCACGTCACGGATCTTGATCAGCGAGTCGCCCGCCCAGTTTCTGAGCGCCTCGTCGTTGCTCATGAAGCCGACGTCGCCGCCCTGGTGGCCTTCGTCTCCGCCGAACGTGACGTAGCCGTTGGTCAGCGGGTAGCTGTCGTCATACGGCTGCGGATCGAACCGGCCCGATGCTTTCAACCCCGGCCCGGTGTTGAGACTGCCGCCCAAACCGCCGCCGCCCGACTGCAGCGCTTTGCCGTTCCAGTCGACCGGCAGATTGACGTTGAACAGGATCGACGGCGCTTGCACGTCGACTGGTGCGATCTCACCCTGTACGCGGCAGTGGACAGGCAGTTCGAGTACCGCTTCGCCGTTTGCTGCCGTCGTCCGCTCCGCCGCCGGGACGTACACGGCCGACGTCAGGGTGACGCCGCCGGTCGGCAGCCTCACCGAATCGGCTACGATTGCCGTCACGGCCAGCGCTTCGCAGCCTTGACGTTCGTCGATCTGTGCGTTGGCCTGCGTGGCGAAGCCGGCGAGTGCGGCGAGCGCGACGAAACCGTTCAGGTACTGCATTGTTCGCATCACTGCCAGCCCTTGTTGTTGTTATCGATCTCCGAATCCATTGTCCCAGAGACTGCTCCAGGGGTCGCGATCGGGAAGCCGATTCCGCGGAATCGCGATCGAAAAGCTTTACCGGTTCAGGCCTGACTCGGCCAGTCATCCGCGCTAATACTCGAGAGTTTCGCGTAGTAGCGCTCGTTTGCGTCTTCACCCTCGGAATCATCCGACGCAAGCAGCTCCTGTACGCTCTCGAAAAATACGGAGCCGATCGCGTGAATTGCGCCGTGCCGCGTGAGTCCCTGCTTCATGAGTCTCGCGAGCGCCGCCATGACCTCCGGTGTGTCGGTCGCAATCTGTGTCTCGATCGTCACGTGAATAGCTGCGTGGCCATCGAGCGAATCTCCGAGCTCGACGTGCGATTCGTGGAAAGCCATGACGATCTCCAGCTGCTCGCCCTCGTCCAGATCCAACCAGGCACCTTTGTCAAGCGCCCTCTCCGGATCGTAGTCGAGTACCTCCACGTCCGACGGGTACCCGAACAAATCGCTGCCGAGCGCCTCGTCCGATGGCTGACCAGCGAGATCAGATAGCTCAGATTCCGGCTCGATGAATAGATCCAAGGCCTCGTTCAGATACTCCATGATTCGATCCGCCTCCATTTCCTCGAGAATGCCTGCCGGGACATGCGCATAGATGTATGCGATTACGAAGTGGAAAAGAACCTGGTGTTTGTTCTCGGGCGCTAGCGCGTGATCTTCCTCGACGAGCTCCTCGGCGTATTCGGCCATCCGCTTGATTGTCGTGGGATCCTTTACTCCACGGTTCTCCGCAGCGACGGTGGCGCTTAGTTTGTATACGTCCTGAATATCGTCGAGCCCGCCTGTGCCGGACTCGAGTCGATTGATGGCGCGCTTGAAAGCCGAGATAACGTCCGCCTGCCAATGCCGCTTTCGTTTAGGAGTTCTCACTTGTAAACCCTACCACGCTACGGAGAGCGTGCAGGCGGGAGCGCGCTCCCGCGGAAACAGCATTATGTATAGTCGACTGATCTTCGTTTCTAAGCTACATCCAGAAGCGCCTTGGGATTCTTCGCGGCGATCATGAGCAGCGTTCTGGCTGCGCCGGACGGAGCACGGCGGCCCTGCTCCCAGTCCTGAAGGGTACGCACGGAGACGCCGAGCAACGTGGCAAAATGCGACTGAGTCAACCCCGTCTTCTCGCGAATCTCTCCAACCGCTGGGATGGTTGTAGCCCTGCCGATTTTGCCCTGCTTGAGCTCCCGAATACCTTCAAGAATCTCAACGCCGATGTCGCGTTTCTTAGCCATCCTCGATTTCCTTCCTAATCTGTCGCGGCACATGGATCGGAATATCGTCAGCGACGGTCTTCGGATAGATCGTCAGCATCCAGATTACGCCTTTGGGCCGTCTTACGAAGTAGATGACTCGATAGCCACCGCGTTTACCTCGGCCAGGCGCGAGAAAAGTCGCGTCTCAATAAAACCGAGCAACAGCTTATTATACGGCATTGCCGTAGTAAGTCAAGCGGATGCGGACCATGACCGGCACTGTGAGGCAGTGCGTATTGGAGGGCCACTAGAGAACCTATAGACTGATGTTAGATTCTGGCCGGAAGATCGCGACCAGGCGGTCGCTCCCACAAGGATTCCCTGTCACTGGCTCGCTAATCAGTACACACGGGCCTTGTGATGGTGACCTCGTTTTCAGGTGGATCGCTGTTTCCGGTCGCGCGGGTTTGGAAAATGATTCGCTCGCTGCCCTTGATCTCGAAGCCGCGGAGCAACATCTCCGCAGAACTATCTCGTGCCGGCCAGCCGATAACGATCAACTCGTCGCCGGCCTTGATGGAATCTTCAGGCAGCTCGGCCCGATTCCACCACCTTTGGGCCACTCCCAGAGTCCAAAGACAGCCATCTTCTCCTTTGAGCTTCAGGACGGGATGGGGCCGGATGAATTCGAAGCTCTCGACTACGCCGGCGAACTCGATCGGATCGTTGTAGACGTCATAGGGCGCAAAAGAATGATGCGCGCTCGCGTAGGCCGATAGAAGCACGGCTGCAGAAAAAACTACGGGTATCAGCGTCTTCATATCAACTAACCACCCATCCCCATTCCGGCCGGTGCCGGAATTGGCGCGGGTGGCTCGTCGGTGAAAAGCTCCGTGATCTTTCCCATCGGCGTGAGATCTCTGCCCTCGAGCCCGGAATACTCCGGCCGGTAGCGAGCGCAACGGAACGCGGAATTGAATTGACGTCCGGCTGCGTCGGTCATAGTCGTGTAGATCCCGAAGTCATCGCCGGTTCGGTCACCGACCGGGCTGATGTACTCCCAGACCACGTCACCTTCTGGCGTAACCTCGAAAAAGTGCCCATGGGCGCCGGAGCAAACCAGCGTATTGCCGTTGGGTAGTCGTTGAGCGCCGGAGATGTAGTTACTGTAGAACGCATTTTCCAATGTCGCACGATAGGTCCAGACAATCTGCTTGGAGACATTTTGCGGCGCGCCCATACCCTGCGGCTGGAGATACCCGGCAGCCGTCTCCGGAACGTAGACTCCATCCTCCATCGCTCCGTCGTAAGGATCGATCTCGACCAGCTGCGAGAATCTGTCGCCAAGGCGCCGGTTGCCGTTGTCGAAGACAAGAAAATTGCCGGTCCCGGGCAGGTCGCTCCCAAAGGGCGTGACCTCTTTGCCGCGAATCCACTGGATATCGTGAGTTCGAAATACCTGCTGATGCCCTTCTACGCTGCCCTGACCCTCGTTAATCGATCGGGGGCATTCCCCTGAGTCGTAAACGCAGGGGTTACCCCAGCGGAAGATAAAGTCACCTTCATCTCCGGCTGCCAGTTCGACACTTCTGTCGGCATCGCCCGGTATAAACGTCGCGCCGTGATCGACGATATAAAACTCACTGAAAGTGGAGTTATTGATCACTACCTGATCGAGCACTTCGTTGTAGTCGAAGCCATTGATGTGGATCCAGTCACCGCCGACCCCGGCGCCGAAATTCGGATCCATCTTGCCGGGGTTCTCGCTGACTACGCCGTAATTTGCAGCGTCCGAACTGTACTCCTGAACGAGGTGATCGCTGATGTTCCACTCCCAGATCACGTTGCCGTCCATATCGACTTCGACGATGCCGTCGGGTCGCGAAGCGTAGTTCTCTCGTTTGGATGGGTCGGCGCCGAGCGCGAGCACTTCTTCATGCGTCATTTCCTTCGACGCCACGTACATCAGGGTCCTTTCCTCGAGCTTCGGATTCCAGATCATTCGGAAGTCGTGATGCGGTGTGTACCCGGATCGCTCCTCATCATGCTGCCAGATGACTTCACCGTCCCAGTCCGTCAGTTGATAGATCCCGCCGCTCATACCGCCGGCATTGACTCTGTCGACGAACCCGCGCAACAAGGTGCCGTCCTCAAGCAAGCGGGCATGCTTCTCGATCGACTCGGCACCGGGCGTGCCCCAGCCCTTTGGATAAGGCCAGTAGTGAACGACATTGCCGTGCATGTCGATCAGATAGGTGTTCTGACCCCGGAACGGGCTGAATAGCGTATAGCCCGTATACGCCCTGGCCGGATCGTATTGGATCAGCTCCGTGGGTCCCTGAAATGCCTCGTAGGCAATCGCCGCGGGCACTCCTACGATAAGCGCAGCCACGCCAATCCACCAGGTACTAACATTCAACCGAAATCCAGTGTGGGACATCGTTATTCTCCGTTTTTTTTCCAGACTCGCGAGCAGCCTATTCTGCATCTTGAACAGAGAAACCCCCGCCCTCATCGAGATAGACGATCTCGCCGTCGACAAGCGTCATCACAGACCGAATGCTCGGAATCTGCTCATCGCTGACGGATGTCGAGAAGATGTCGTCGCTCAGCACGATCAGGTCGGCCAATTTACCTGCTTCGAGCACGCCGTAGTCCTCTTCTGAACCGGCCAGCCAGGCGCTGCCTTTCGTATAGAGCTGAATCGCCTCGGCTCTCGAGACTCGCTCGTCCGGGCACGTTATCGGCGCGTCGAGATCGACCGCGGGACCCGCAGTCGTCGCTGCGCCGGGTCCCATACCGCCCATGCCCATGCCGCCCATTCCTCCGCCGCCCGCGCGCAGCGTTGTTACTCCGCCAGCACGAGCCTCGAAACCCTTCACGTCCTTTCCCGTCACCATGAAGTAGATGTTGATCCAGGGATTACTGGGCTGCGCGTTGGTAGAGTCGGTTCCGATGCCGGCGTGCAAGCCGCTGTCATAGACGGTCCTAAAAGGTACGCCATCGCAAACGAGACCAGCCGAGCCACGACCGAGGAATGCATGCGTCGACAGGTTGATGCCGACAACATCTTCATATCCCAGCTCTCGGATTCGACCGAGCTCAGGCTCACCGGGAGACGAGTGCTCCAGTGTCAGCCGCGTGACCTGCCCGGCCGCAACGGCGGCACTGCGATAGTTCTCGATGTCCGCCAGCATGCCGCCGTGTTTACCGACCTGCCAGCCGTTGGATATCGCCATCTCGGCGATGTTCTGATAACCATTGGTCTGGAGATCCCCCAGATCTTCTCCGAGACCGATGACTTTGAACATGCTGTCGTCTTCGCTGCCGAAATCCGCTGCTACGGAGTGTATTAACGACTCGTAGTCAGCCAATGGCGTTATCAGGTCTCCTTGTACGAGAGAGCGGACCCGGATCGTCAACTCATCCGCGTCGTAGAGTTCCTTCATCGTTGCATAGTTGGCAAATACGTCGAAATATTGCGCGCCCATTCCACGAATGCTCCCGCCCACATCGACGACTGACGTCAGGCCGACGCTATTGAATCCTCGCATGACGCGGATTGCCTGCTCGCGCGGATCGCTGTCCTGTTTTATCAGGACGAAGGCGGCGGTCGAGTCAGCGACAAACCCCGTAGCGGAATCGATTTGCAGATCACCCGCTGGCCCCGTCTCGGCGGCGAGCTCATTCAGTCTGGCCATGCCCAGCGAGTTCGTATACGCCGCTTCAGTCGAGCGCAGATGAATATAGAACGGATAGTCGCCTGCGGCCGCATCCATCTGTTCCACTGTCGGAAAGACGAAAGCCGCCCCGCCGCCGGGACCCGAACCGATCGGGTTCTCGTCCCACTGAATCGGATCCCAGCCGCCGATAAACGTGATCCACTGATCCGTGGGAACGCCCGCATCGTCCATAGCGGCCCTTCTGGTCGCGATCATTTCCATCGCCTCGGGGATGCTGCGGCTGAGCTCAAGATCGCGAACGTCGTGACCTGGTCTCAACGTGGCACGTATGAAATGCATGTGAGTATCGTTCAGCCCGGGAATAACGGTTCTACCGTCCAGATCGATTTCTCTCGCACAAGCGATCGGCTCGAGATCGTCGCCAACCTCGGCGATCCTGTTGTCCGTGATGCGCATGCTGTTGAAGTCGCTTGCAGATGTGTCGTTCCCGCTCTGAGGCAAATCGATCATCGAGAAAAATCTGCCGTTGGTCAGGTATAGGTCAGAGCAGTCGTCGACGCTCTGTGCAACAGCAACTCCGTTCCAACCACCGGCTATCACGACTAGAACGGCAGCAGGCGAAATCTTTCGCAGCAGACCGGAAGACGTGTCCGCGAAAAGCTCTGATAGTTGAACGCGTTGGCCAAACATACTGACTCGCTCCTTTCTAATGCGGAGTTATTCGCCCTGCTCGGTGTTGTAGTCATCCTGCGTTCGCGTGGTCCACTCTTGATAAGCAGCGCGATCGCCGGCACACGACTCTAACGTCAGGTTCTTGATTTGGTGCGGCGAAGTACCGCCCATTCCGAAGGTCGTTTCCATGCCCGCAGTCAGGCACATGCCAGGAGCACTTTTCGGGCTAATGTTGCCACTCAGAGCGAAGTCGAACTGCTGCAGTTCGCTTTGATCACAAGCGGTCAGCGTAACTCCGGCGCCTGCGTCTGTGCCTTCCATCGTGGCGCATACATCGAAGGCAGGAATCTTGAACTCGCCGCGAGCGATGCCTTCGGGATCAAACGCCTGATCCGAGCCTAAATCACCGCGATAGCTGTAGCAGGTATGCGATTGCAGCCCGGCAGATGGATCGATATTCCGACCGCCACCCCTGATATCGAAACAATAACCATTCAGGTTACCGTCCAAACCGTCCTTGAGCGTCACTTCGACATCCGCGGCCAACGCAGCGACAGGAAGCAGCAGACCGGCCTGAACAATGACGCGCAGAAAATTAGTGTATTTCATTGGATTTCCCCTTTGTGATCTCGGTTTTTTTGCTATTTTACACATATGGTCTGCATTTCCGCACAATGGCGCCAAAGCTGACTATTGGACTTGGAGGATTATCGTGAAATCAACGCTGTCGCTACTGGGATCGATCTCGGCACTCTTGTTAGCCGCGACGCAAGCTCAGGCTCATCATTCTTTTGCTGCGACCTTTACCGACGAGACCATTACCGTCGAGGGGACTGTAGAACGGATGAGTTTCACGAATCCGCATGTGCAGATCTTCTTCAACGTGACGGACGAAAACGGACAGGTAACTGAGTGGCGGAGTGAAGGCGGAGCCGCAAACGGCAAGCGTCGGCAAGGTTGGGATGCGAATTCCGTCGTTGAGGGAGACACTATTCGCATAACCGGTAACTCCACCCGCAATGGCTCCCCGATGGTGTCGATGGGCGATATCTATTTTGTCGACCCTCAATCCGGTGCGGTGATCGGTTCTCCGGATGACGGGGAGTCGAACGAGGAAGTCGCGGCTTCGATTCCGATGCAGTTAGCGGATGGCCGCCCGAATCTCACCGGCTCCTGGACCAGGGGCGGCATGGATCGCCGCAGAAACCGGCCACCGGCACCGTTCAACGACGCAGGCGCCGCACTTCAGGAAACTTACGATCCAGTCAACGATCCCCAGGTCCAGTGCGAGCCTCCGGGCGTCGTTCGGCAGGTGGCATTTACTCCGCATCCGGCTCGTCTTCAGCAGTTCGACGATCACATCGTTCTTTCTTACGAAGAGTACGGTGGTGTGCGCACAATCTACTTCGACGACCGCGATCTGGTCGGCGGCGATCACAGCAACTTCGGTCAATCGATTGCCCGCTACGAAGGGCAGAAGCTGATCATCGAAACCACGCACCTGCTGGCCAACTTAACCAGCCCGAGTGGCAATGCGATTACGGAGCAGACAACGACTGTAGAGACCTACTACCGCGACGAAGATGCAGAAGGCGCTTCGGCTCTCGCTATGGATATGGTGATTACCGACCCGGGTCATCTGACCGGCCCCTGGACCTTGGGCTGGGTAAAGTACTACACGCCGGGATATGAGTTCATCGAGGTCGATTGCCACAAACCTCTCCCGTACTAGGTTACAAACTTCCGATGAGCTACAGCGTTCAAACTTGTCTATTCTCAGTGGCGCGCTTCGTCATCGTACTGGTTGCACTGGTCTGCGCTCCGCTGGGGGCGCAGGCCCATCATTCGTTCGCCGTGTTCGACATCGACAACAAGATCCAGCGCAGCGGCACCCTGACGAAGTTCGAGTTCCGCAATCCGCACGTCATGATGGAACTGGTCGTCGAGCGGGACGATGGCTCGATGGAAACCTGGGCAGTTGAAAGCGGTGCACCCCGACGTTGGGCGGAATACGATCTCGACGCCAGCGTGGCAAACGTGGGCGAACATGTGACGATTTTCGGCTGGCCCGCGCGAGACGGCAGCAACTCGATGGTGCTGAGCACAATCATCACCGAACGCGGTACGACGGTCTTCTGGGAAGAGATAGAACAGAAACGCGCCCGCGACGATATCCCGGAAGTCACCATCAAACGAGAATAGGCGGACAGTTTCGGGGAACTGTGACGACGATTAAAGATAAGTTTTGGCTGCTCGTTGCCGGGCAGCCGCTGCGACCAAGCCTCGCCTAACGTAAATGCTCGTCGAAGAACTCCATATAGAGTTCGAACGCCTGCTCCTCTATCGGATCGGATTCGAAGTGCTCGCCGGCATCTCGCCGGAGCAACGAAAACCCGTGCACGGGATGGTCGAAGGATCGCCACTCGACATCGGCGCCCGCTTCGTCTCCCCACTCGTACAACAGCCGGAACATTCCCTGCAGATGATCGTCATCGCGACCGAGTATCAACAGCGGCGTATCGACCTGACGCAACCGCTCCATCGCGACCTCCTTGTCCGCGATCGTCTTGACGTAGGCAGCATCTCGCAACTGTAACTCGCTTCCCGACGCGTCACGCGGCGCATCGGAGGTGTCTACCGCGAGATACTCGGTCACAGCGGCTTCGCTGGGCACGGCTGCCGCGAGCCCGTTGCCGTGCGTCGCCGTTTTCATAATGATCTCGCCGCTGTGGCTCGACCCGATCGCGCCGATCGCAGCAGGGTTGGTATAGGGAAGGCCCTTCGCGTGCTCGATAATCGCGAGATGGTCGTCCGAATCGAGAGCGGCGACCGAGCGCAGTCTGCGGTTGCCGCCGCTGACATCGTCGTCGAGCAGCATGGCTTTGGCGGTCTCATTGTAGAGGCTCGGCACTTCGTTGCGATAGCTCACGAATGCCGCGACATAGCCGCGCTCGACGAGGCGCCCCATGAGCTCCCGGTAACGCACCATCGAGTTCTCGATCTTGCCCATGCCGTCATTCCCGGCGCCGGAGCCAATCAAAATAACCGGGAAAGGACCGTCGCCGTCGGGCTTGCGCAGGCCGATGGGCACGTAGATCTCGTCAGTCGTCTCTACGAGGTGCAGCTCCCAGGGCTCTCCCGACGGAAGATACCGCTCGACCAGAACATAGGGACTTGCCGATTGTTCGATACCGGCTCCCTGGGCCATGACGGTTGCGGCCGGAGCGAGCGCCAAAGCCGTAATCGCGAGTGTCGTCTCAAATATTTTCATTTCAGCCTGCTCCGGTGAACCAACGCCTTCAAAGTTGTCTATACTGAGTGATACATTGTGGGCATCGAACCGATAGACACAAGGGGGTCAAGATGAAATTTCGTACAGCATTGCTGGCGATCGGAATGGTGGGACTGCTGCAGTCCGGCCTGGCATTCGGTCAAGCCGGTATGGGCATGGCCGGCGGAATGGGCATGGCCGCGAGTCCGCGCTTCGATGTCGCGCCTGAAATCGGCGAACAATTCCCGGATCTGACGATCGTCGACGATCAAGGCAATCCGGTTAATATCCGCGACCTGGCCAGCGAAAGCCCGTACACGGTGCTGACGCTAGGCTGCCTCACGTGACCCCCTTATATTCGTAACGTCCCCAGTTGGGAGACGGTGAAACTCGACTACGAAGATAAAGGCGTTCAATTTTTCTACGTCTACAAACCTCTCGCACATCCGGAGCGGGACAGCTACGTCAGCCCGTTCAGTCTTGAAGAGCGCTTGATGCATGTCGCCGAAGCCAAACGGCGGCTCGGCATGAGCGTCGAGTGGCTCGCCGATACGATGGATAACTATTTCCACGATGCCATGGGCAAGACACCCAACAGCGAAGTCGTGCTCGATTCGGACGCCCGGGTCGTCGCGAGGCGCGGTTGGAGCGATCCGGAGGCCTTGCGCGCCGACATGGAGCGTTTGGTCGGCGCCGTTGATCACCCCACGGCCATCGCCGATCTAAATCTGCCCGTACAGCCGCCGATGCCGACCGTCGCAACGGGTATCGTGCCACGGGTGCCGAAGCCCGCAGGCGCCTTGCCGATGGAGATTGAACCGCAGCTCGCAGGCACCGACATCCCGTTCTACGCCAAGCTGCGCGCAGAGGGCTCACCCGAGCTCTACGCAACGGGATCGGGCGAACTCTATCTCGGTTTCCATCTGGACCCGCTGTATCAAGTCCACTGGAATAACGAAGTCGATCCGGTCGAATTCAAGATCACCGCGCCTGAAGGCGTGACCGTTACGCCGTCCGAGGGCGTCGCGATCGATCCCGAAGAGCCGGCCGATGCCGACCCGCGCGAGTTCCTCGTCGAAATCGATGGACCGCCGGGCCAGTCGCTCGACCTGCGCGTTCAGTATTTTGCTTGCGATGACGCGCTGACGTTTTGCATCCCCGTACGCCAGGACTACAAGCTGAACCTCGCCCGTGACGAGCATCACGGCGGGAGCTTCGGTACGCCGCGCGGAATGGGCGGCGCCATGGGTGCTGCGGTGGGTGGCGACTGACCGCGCTGAGGGTTTCGTGTACCAGGGCGAAAGCCCTATCTCGACCAGGCGGTCGCTCCCACAGGGGCGGCCGGCCTCACTCCGGTACGCTAGTTGTTAATCCTGTGCAAAAGCCCCGTCAGGTTATCTCCCGGCGTATCGGTCGGAACCAGTTCCCTGACATTGTGCAAGTAGACGAAGCGCGCTCTTCGATGTTCTACAGCACGCATGTATAAAGTGTTCTCGCGATAGCGACTATCGCGAGCTGGATCTACCGCGACGAGGATCTGGTCGCCCGGGAGGAATGTCTCGCGGTTAAACCCGAGAGCCCTGAGCTCCCGCAGATTGTCCATCTCGAGTGTCCACGTTTGCCCTATCGCTATACCGTCAATCATCTGCCCTTCCGGGATGTCAGTGATTTCAACAAACATGAGTGGATGAGGGTTGACTAACTCGAATTTCCTCACTTCCACTTCAACGGTGAAGCGTTTTTGAAGGTCGTAAATCCCAGCGACGGAGTGGTGACTAAGAGCAGTCGTGCTCCAAAGCAAGATGACCGCTAAAGTGAGTAACTGAACCATTCACTGGCGACGACTATTACGGCGCGCCCATTCCCATTCCAGGGCCCATTCCCATTGCCCCGGCAGGGTTAGAGACATAGGGAGGCTCAGCAGTTGTTTCTTGAGGGCCATCGTCATAATTCGCCCGCAGTTCCCAGGTCTGGCGTTCGCTAATGCTGCCATCGCAGGTGTCGAAACTGACGTCCCGCATGAGATGAAGGGGATCACCACCACCGCCAGGCACGGTAACGGTATTAAGCGTTAAGCAGAGCTCCGGCATGATCTCGGGATTAATCTGCCCGGCGTCGTTGAGGACGAAATCCTGCTGTGCGCGGTCATCGCAGGTTTCTATCGAGATGAACGAGCCGTCGTTCGGCTCCCACAACGTCATGCACAGGTCGTTGAACGCGACCATCCTGAATTCGTTGCTCTCGTGGATGCCTTCCATGACGAAGGCCTGATCGTTCGTCGGACCATTACCGTTGTAGGTGTAGCAGGTATGCCCGTGCAGGCCGCCGATCGGTTCGCCGGCACCCGCCCCGCCCCGCAGATCGAGGCACCAGCCTCGGGCTTCATCGATGGCCGAAACCAGTTTGATCTCGACAGGTGTTTGTGCGCTTGCCGTCATCGCAAACAGTACGACCAGACTGCCGGTTAACGTGTGTAGCTTCTTCATGTTCGGTAACCCTTCTGTGAGTTTTCTGCTCGGGCGCTTTTCTAAAGCGTCTGAATATAAGCGATGACGTCGGCGATAGCCTGATCGGTCGTCAGCATCTTCGACATGACGGCCATCTGCGCCCCGCGCGTATCCTGAGGATGCGAGCCGCGTACGCCGTCTCTGAAGTACATGAGCTGTCTGGCCATATAGATCTCAGACAGATCAGTCAGAGTGGCCGCACCTAATGCTTCATTTCCCGTTCCGTCTGCACCGTGGCAGGCAGTGCAGATTGCATAAGCCTGCTGACCAGCCGCGGCATCGCCTGTGATCGATGGATCGAGCCCGGCATAGGGAGAATCCCAGATATACGGTCTGGCGCCTACGGCATTAGCGGCCATTGGTAACCCGGATTCCAGTCCCGAGATGTATTCGGCGACGCGCGTAATCGTCGCGTCGTCTCTCATCAATCCCCGGGTGAAATGCATAACCTGACCGGGTACGTCTTCAGCCACACCACCGCGGATACCGTCGCGGAAGTTCTTCATCTGCAGCTCTATATACCAGGCCGGCAGACCCGCCAGCGCGGGACCGTCACGCCGGTCGTTACCCTGCGCTTCCGTTCCATGGCAGAAGATGCAGGTGTCAAAAAGTCGCTCGCCGGCGACGGCCTCATTGGGCGTGTCAAATGTCACCTGAGCCAGGGCGGTGCCGCAAAACCCCACAAGAAACAACGCAAGTATTGATCGTATCGGCTGCATGTTTATCCTCATTCTTTGAGTCGATGGAGCCATTTTAACGGCTGTTAAGCGTAAAACGGAAACAAATTGCTAATCTAGTGTCTGCGCTAAGTATTTCTTTAGATAGCCGCAGATCGCGGCCAGGGGACTCCTCAGTAGACCGGGACCGATACGCGATCACCGAATGCAGCCTGCAGGCCGGCGACGGCACAAGCTTCATCGTCGCCATCGCTACCGGAGACCCCGACAGAACCGATGAGTTGACCGTCAACGACGATCGGGACCCCGCCGGCTTTCGAGTGGAAGTTGAACAGCGGGACCGAGCGCGGGAAGCCACCGGGATTATTTTGTGCCCCCGCCTCACGAGAGGACGTCGGCCCCCGGCCACGCAGTGCTGTCTCCGCCTTGAGGAGCGACGTCTGCGAATTCAGAGCCATTTGCCCGTCCATCCGCTCGATGTGTACGGCAAGCGCCGTATTGTCGATGACGCTGATCGTCGCACTGTCGCCACGCGCACCGATCCACTCCCGGCACCCGGCGGCAATGGCGGTCGCCGCACTGGCGGAGATCTGATTGGCGTCGAACAGGCGCTTGGCAGCGGCGCCCGAAACCACGAACTCGGGTGGCAATGTCGCCTCTGGTGCAGCCTCCGACGAGAATCGCGCCGTCGGCAGCGGATTGTCGGGCCGCGTACGCGGCAGATCTTCCAGCAGCGGCGGCTGCGGACCGACCACCTCGGTCATCGCGTCGTAAGCGCAGTATTCATCGCTCCAAAGCTCGGCAAGCCGCGGCGCCGAGCCGCCGACGCCGATGGCACCGATGAGTTGATCGTCGACAATGATCGGCAAGCCGCCGGCGTTAGAAAACAAACCGAGTTCCATTCCGGTCCACTCGTCGTTGGTATTGCGGGTCGCACGATTCATCTGCGCCTTACTCGGCCCCCGCAGTCGATAGGCCGTGAGCGCTTTCATCTCGGCCGTCGCGACGTTGGTCCAGACCTGTCCGTCCATGCGGTGCACGTAGACGTTGTTGCCGCTGCTGTCGAGGATATAGACACTGACCGCGACACCCCGCGCCTCCGCGCGCTCCGCACACTTTTCGCCTATCGCCCTGGCAGTCGCAAGATTGATGCTCGTCGAATCCAGTGTCGCCTCGGCGGCCGCGCCGGAGACGACGAACTCGGACGACACGCCCTGCGCTTGTGCGCCGACGCTGAATACCGTGACGGCAACCGCGGCCGTCAGACAAATTTTAACTAGTTGCATTGTCATTTTTTCTTCTCCTGAATTCGTATGTATGTGATTCACCTGGGAAGCTACGCGCCCCCAGTTTCCGCGGCATGCCTGCCCGCAATTCTACCGAACACGATACTCCTTCCCAGCCCATGCTGATTGAATCCGCCTTGGGATTCGCCGGCGGCGTAGAGCCCTTCGATGACCTCGCCGTAGAGATCCATAACCTGAGCATCGATGTTCGTTCTTAACCCCGTATACGAATCGTGGATCGTCGGCGTCGACCACGCAGCGTAAAACGGCGGCGTCTGAATCTTATATAAAGGAGTGGGCTTGCCGAAATCCTCGTCCACGCCCACATCAACAAACCCGTTGAACCGGACGACCGTCTCCTCGAGCGCGCCGGGAGGCATCGGATACGGCTGGTGCTCGTTCTCGATACGCCGTGCGAGCTCGCCAATCGAGTCGGCGCTGAAGAAGAAGCCATCGGGATCGACGCTCGGCGGTGTCGGGTCCCAGCCCTGCCTTATCACCGCTTCGCTGTCGAAGATCGCCCAGAGCGGTCCACCGCCGTTACGCTTCTCGGGCTGACCGCGCGACTCCAACGCCGCAGCGAAGAAGTCGTAGTTGTTCGCCGTCTCGTCCCAGAACCGCACGCCGTCCTGCGTCACGAGAATCAGGTTGGACCAGTCGATGTTCATCAGGCCCGAGGCTCGCACTCTCTCGTCGAAGATCGGGCTTTCCGGAAGCCAGGGCAGGCTCGACTCAGTGAACTCACAGCCGATGGTCGCGGACTTACGGATACAGCGCTCGGCTTCGTTGCTCTGCGCCGACGTCCCCCACAGTGAGGCGCCGAGCGCCATCGCCGCAATCTCACCGTCGCCGCTCTTGCGCGAGTAAGGATCGCCCGAGACTCGGTATTCTTCGGTCAGTCGCGGGTCGAAGATCCGCCGGAATTCGACGTTGTTGGAATGCCCACCGGTCGCGACCAGCACGCCCCTCAATGCGCGGATGTTGAGTGTCCGGCCTTCGTGCTCGACGGTGATCCCGAGCACGCGCCCGTCAGTCTGAGTCTCGCGAATGATGCTCGTCATGCGGTGTTGCAGCAGGATTTCGCCGCCGCCGTCGCGGACTTTCTTTTCAAGCGCGCGCACGAGTCCGGAACCGCCGCGGGTCGGCACGTAGATGTAGATCTCGTCCCGCTTCGGCCACGGCCGCACCCGCACCTGTCGCGGAATGGTCGATGCCATCTGCGGGCCGAATATCTGTTCGTCGAAGAAGTCGACGCCGTTGTCGACGAGCCACTCGAAGGTCGAGGCGTTTTCTTCGGCGAAGACGCGCACGATGTCGCGGTCGTTGTAGCGCGCAAGCGGATGGTCCGGGCGGATCCAGTCGTCGTAGACTTTCTCGGTAGAGTCCTCGACGCCGTGCTTTTGCTGGAAGCTGTGCCCGCCGCCGAGATGCACGAGGCCGCCTGAGATCATGCCGTGACCGCCGATATCGGTGTTCTCGTCGACGAGGATGACCGAGGCACCGTGCTCGAGCGCTGCCACGCCGCCCGCGAGCCCGGAGACACCGGCGCCGATCGAGACGAAGTCGGCCGTCATGTCCCATTGGCGGTCGGTCTCCTGGGCGTTCACGGTGCCCGGTACCAGCGCGGCGGCGGTCGCGCCGGCGGCCGTGGTCGTCAGGAAGTCGCGGCGGGATACGTCGCTCTTATTGTTCTTGGGCATGCTCGTTGTCCCCGCACTGGCATGTGCTGTGCTTCGAAGCTATCGGCTGGAAACGGGGCTGTCAATGACGGAAGATCGCGACCGGCTTCAGGCTTCCCCAAAGCTCGGATTATCGGTCGTAAACGAACTGATTCTTAGCCAGCGCTTGATGTGCCGAATATAGACCGGAGCCGCGCTGACCTCCATGTGCCCGGCTTTAACGGCGCCGGCCATCTCGACCTCGCCGTACCAGATGCGCGTCATGACATCGAGTGTCGAGGTAATGTAAACGTCCGTCTCGAAACCCAGGTCCGTATCGCAGACCTGGACCTGACCGTCACGCACGTGGATGTAACCGGTCGGCTGCTCCTCGACGTCGGTGAGATTGAACTGGATGGAGGTGTTACCGGAGGGCAGCTCGTCGATATCGATTCCGCCTGCGAAGTCGCGCAAAAGCCCGGAGGCCGTATTCTGCTTCTCGGTCATGCCTTCGTTCGCAAAACACATGCCCCATTTCCCCATCTCGGTCAGCACCGGAGCGAGGGCTTTACCCGAGGGCGTCAAGAAGTACTCGTAGCGATTGGCTCGCTCGGGGCACTTTCTCATGACGAGACCCTGCTCTTCGAGAGACCGCAGCCGGTCCCTGAGCAATGACGGTGAGATGTTGGGAATGAATTTCTGGATCTCCGAGTATTTTGTCGAGCCGAAGAACATCTCGCGGATGATCTGCAGTGTCCAGCGCTCGCAGAGCACCGAGGCCGCCATCGAAATGGGGCACGCTTCGTTGTAGTCGTACATCGCCTGGTTCTCCCGCGACCTTCGCTGCCAGCTTAAAACTTACTACAAAAACTGTAGTGGGTTGCTACAGATCCTGCCATTACGCCCTCGCCGGGTCTCTCGTAGAGTTTCTCCCATGGCAACGCATGAGCAATCACAAACCCTAAGCACCCTCGAAATGAAGGCGACAGATGCACTCGAGATCGCGAGGCACTGGAACGCGGGCGAGGCAGGGTGCGGTGCGCTCATCTTAGGACTAAAGCGAGAGATCGAACGGATCGAGGCCGGCGAGTTGCTGGAAGTCACGGCACACGATGCCGCCGCGCCGATCGATTTGCTTGCCTGGTGCCAGATGACTGCGAACACGCTGGTCGCAGAGGATCACCCGACCTACGTCCTTAAAAAGAAGGGCGACTAACCCAACCATCAATTCGTAACGCTGAAGGAGAATGAAATGGCTGAGCAAAAGAAACTCGTAATCGTGAATTCCCGCGGCTTCGATGACGAACGATCGTCCGTCGCCTGGAGCATCGCCAATACAGCCGTCGCGTCCGACATGGACGTCACGATGTTCTTAGTCGCGGCCGGCGTCGACTGGGTCCGCAAGGGTGCCGCGGATGTGGCGCGGCTCAACCCGATGGACCCGACCATGAACGACATGATCGGCAACTTCTTAAGCAACGGCGGCCGGATACTCGTCTGCCCGCCGTGCGCGAAGGTGCGCGGCTACACCGAAGACTCGCTGATCGAAGGCGCGATCGTCGCCGGCGCACCGGTCATGCTGAAGGAGATCCACAGCGGCGCGGCAGCGCTGTCATTCTGACGAAACCGAGGACGGCCCCGCAAGGGGCCGTTCCACGCTATCGCGACCGGGCGGTCGCTCCCACAGTGTCACCGTAGATCGCGACCGGCTGGAGCCAGGCAGAGCTGAGCTGATTTTTGACCATCTGGCGGCTCGAACTCGGTAGAATCGCAGGTGCAGGAAGTGACGGGCGAACTGATGAAAAACTTTCTCAAACTATTTTCGGGCGGATTTCTGTTACTGCTGGTTGCGCTGCCGTTTGAAGCGTACTCGCAGCTACCCGACCCGACACGATTCGAGCGCGATATTCGCCGCTTCGAGCAGGCCGACGAGCGCAATCCGCCGCCGGAGGGCGCGATTGTGTTGACGGGGAGTTCCAGTATTGCCCGTTGGAATAATCAGGCCGAAGAAGCGCTGGCGCCGTTGACCGTCATCCCGCGTGGATTCGGCGGCAGCATCATGAACGACGTCGTGCACTACATCGATCGGGTTGCCATCGCCTACAAGCCGCGCGCGATTCTGATCTACGAAGGTGACAACGACACCTCGCCTGGCAGTTCGATCCCTCTCAACATGATTCTTGGTCAACTGCGAGAGATCATCGATAAGATTCATACGGCACTGCCGGAAACCCGTATCTACGTGCTATCGGTGAAACCGAGCCCCGTACGCCGGGAGGCCTGGGAACGAGTCCAGCGGTTGAACGAAAACTACCAGCAACTCGCCGATGCCGATCCACTCGTGCATTACGTCGATGTCGCAACCCCACTGCTCGATGAAGATGGCGCCATGCGAGGGAATCTCTACGTGCGTGACAATCTCCATCTGAACGGCCCCGGAAACGAGATCTGGGGTGCAACGATCAAGGCGGCGCTGATGCCGATGGAAGCAGCGTACGAGTGAGGCCACCGCACGCCACCTCGATCCAGCCATCGTTCTGTAATACGCGCGGCTAGCGGACCCGCAACAATGAGCAACTCGATGTCAGAGCCGTTCGTCATCAACGAAGTCCAGGAAGCGATCCTCGATACCGTGCGTCGCTTCAACGAGGAAGTCGTCCTGCCCGTCGCCGCCGATCTCGATGCCCAGGCGGATCCGGAACAAAGTTTCTCCTGGGAGATCGTCGAGAAAGCCGACGACTTCGGACTGCGCACGATGACGCTCTCGGAAGAGTGGGGCGGCATAGGCGCCGACTCCGTGACCACGGCGATGGTCATCGAAGAACTGGGCAAGGCCGATATCGGTATCTCCGTGGTGATGGCCCAGACACTCAAGATCGCGCAGATCCTGCAGACCGCACTGACCGAAGCGCAGCAGGAAAAATTCATACCGCTGTTTCGCGACACGCCGCGAGGACTCCTCGCTATCGGCATTACCGAACCGGAGACCGGCTCGAACTATTTCGTCCGTGCCGACGCGCCCTTTCAAACGAAAGCGGAGAAAGTGGACGGCGGCTGGCGAATCAACGGCATGAAACACTTCATCTCCAACGGTAACCGCGCGAACATCCTTCTGCTCTTCGCGCAGACCGAGAAGGGCAAGTCACTCGCGGAAGGCTCCACCTGTTTTCTGCTGGATGACAGCGTCGAGGGATTCAGTATCGGCCGCGTCCACAACAAGATGGGCGAACGCCTCGCCAACAACGCCGAGCTGATCTTCAAGGATTGCTTCCTGCCGGACGAGAACGTCGTCGGCAAAGTCGGCAAAGGCTTCCAGGTGCTCATCGACTTCTTTCCCGCCTCCAACGCCTACGCCGCCGCGAGCGTGATCGGCGCCGCAACCGCGGCGTATGAGCGTTCGCTGGCTTGGGCGGGCAGCCGGATACAGGGCGGCAAGCCGCTGATCGAGCACGACGGCATTACGGCGCAGCTCGCGGAAATGCATATGCTGCTGGATGTCGCGCGCACCTACGTGCGCAAGGCCACCTGGATGGCGGACAATCGCGAGCTCGGCTGGGACCCGGCTTTGGGCGCGCTGCCGAAGGTGTTCGCCTCGCAGGTGGCGTGGAAAATCGTCACCTGGGCGGCAGAGATCCACGGCGGCTCCGGCTATATGCGCGAAGTCGGACTCGAAAAACTTATGCGCGACGTGGCAGCGTTCCTGCATTCCGACGGTGTCAACCGGACCTTGCTATTGAAAGCTTCGAAGATGATTTTCTAGGGCGTAGCGATGAAAGCCCTTGTCCTGCATGAGCCCAACACGCCGTTCGAGCTGACCGACATGCCCGATCCGGTCGCGGGCCCGGGTGAGGCAGTGGCAAAAGTGTACGCCTGCGGCTCCGGGCTCACGATCCAGCATTTCAAGGCGGGGCGCGTGCCTGCGGTGTTCCCGCGCATCATCGGCCACGAGACCTGTGCCGAGATCGTCGAGGTCGGCGCCGGTGTCGACGGACTCGAAGTCGGCGACATCGTCACCTCTTACTTCTATATGAACTGTGGCCACTGCAAGATGTGCCGCGCCAACTGCCAGCCGTTGTGCGAGAACCTCGGCGGCTTCGTCGGCCGCGAAATCGACGGCGGCTACGCGGAGTTCATGAAACTGCCGGCGCGTTGGTTCATCCGCCTGCCGGATGGGCTCGACTGGCAGAATCATCCAGCGCACATCGGCGTCACGATGGACGCCCTCGCGACCCCTTATAAAGTGCTGCGGCGCGCGCGGGTCAAACCCGGGGACTGCGTCGCTGTCTTCGGCGCCGGCGGCGGCGTCGGCATTCACCAGCTCATGCTGGCCCGCTGGGCTCGCGCACGGGTGATCGCGATAGAGACCAAGGCTGCCAAGTTCGACGCCTGCCGGGAAGCCGGCGCCGACGAGGTCGTCGATGCCTCCGAAGGTCGCGTCGTCGAGACGCTTATGGACCTGACCGATGGCAAAGGCGTCGACGTCGCCATCGACTACGTGTCCGCGAAGAGCACCCTCGAAGCCGGCGCGCAAGCACTCGGCAAGCGCGGGCGCTTGGTGACCTTAGGTGGCGCCGGCGAAACGTTCAGCGCGAGCGCCAAACAGCTCTTGAACCGCGAACTCGACATTCTCGGCAGCCGCTACGTATCACCGCAAGAGATTCTCGAGACGTATGATCTCGTCGTGCGCGGCGAGGTCTGGCCGCTGGTCAGCGAAATCCGTCCCATGGCGGAAGCGGAGATCGTTCACGAACTGGTCGAGAAGGGTGAGGTCACGGGCCGCGCCGCGCTATTGATCTCGACTTAACGCTGATTTCCGAATGGGCGCTAGCGCACGCCCGACGCCGCAATCTACTCGGTCCACATCGCTCGGAGTCGCGCGCGGTTAACTTCTCGGCCTCGGAGCCAGACTCGGTCGATCTCGCGGGTGTTGGTGATGTCGTCCAGCGGGTTCGCGTTGAGCACGATGAAATCGGCGCTCTTAGCCGCGGCGATCACTCCCAGGTCGTCGAGACCGAGGACCGTGGCGCCGTTGCGGGTGCCGGCCACAATCGCTTCCATCGGCGTCAGCCCCGCCGCGACCATGTTCTCGACTTCCGTATGCGCGGTAAAGCCGATATAGCGATCCTGGCCCTGGCCGCCACCGTCGCTGCCGATGCCGATCGGTACGCCGGCGTTATGCAGCTTCAAGATGTTGGCCGCCGTGTGCTCCCAGTCCGCTCGCACCCGTTCGCGTTCCTCGTCCGACGTGTTTGCGAGCGTGTCGCGGAGCCGGGCTATCTGTGCCGGTATGACCGTTTCGACCAGCAGCGCGTGGGGCGGATCGACATAGGGCGCGTGAATCGTGCGGCGCCCGACCTGCGCGAGCAACACCGCCACTCCGGGGCGCTCCCTAAATAAGGAGAGTAACTCGTCGTCGACGTCGGTAATCATGTGGGCGAAGGCATCGACCCCCGCTCGCAGCGCCGCCTTGGCATTCTCGATCTCCGTCGCGTGCGTGATCACGCGTATGCCGTGCTGATGCGCCTCGTCGATGATGGCGTCGACGATGTGCGGCTCGAACTGGCGCACGGTACCCTCGCGGTTCGTGAACCACATCTTCATCAGGCCGACGTCGTAGTGGGCAAGTTCCTGCACATCGGCGCGCGCGCCCGCCTCGGTCGTGACAATGTAAGCGGCGTGGCGCATGTTGTTCCGCGTGATGTCGTCGGGCGGCGTCAGTCCGCGGCCGGCCGTCAGAAAGCGCGCCGCGTCGGGATAGTTCCCAGCGAGAATCTCGTCGCGCACCTCAAACGGCATCACCCCGAAGTCGCTGCCTTGCGCCTGGCTCGCGGCCACGCCGTGGTAAGCGAAGCGATACATGTGGTCGAAGATGTTCTCACGCGTGTAATTTTGCGGGCCGTTCGTTAAATCTTTCATGTAACCGATGTGCGAGTGCGCATCGACGAGCGTCGGCATTACGGTTTTGTCGCTGAGATCGATGGTCCCCGCCCCGGCCGGCGTTGCGACGTCGGCGTTTGGGCCGACCTCAACGAATCGATCCCCGGCAACGACGAACGCCGCGTTTTCGATAGGCGGACTGCCGTCGCCCAGGATCAGCCGCGCGCCGCGGAACACCGTCACGGACTCGGCCGGCGCCTGCGCCCAAGCCGTTTGATCCGGAATCGAAATCAAACCGGCCGCTATGAAAGCGAGCGAAGCCGCTAGTAGCGCACGCCCGGACATATTATTCGGTCGGCCGTCCTACCATCGGCTGGACAAGTTTCGCCGGATCCGCATCCGGTTTCGGCCGGAACATCTGCGAGCGGTCATTCGCCACCTCGGTTACGTACAGATTGCCTTCCTGGTCCACGTCGATCTGGTGCACGCCGTCGAACTGGCCGGGCAGCGCACCATGGCCGCCGATGTCCAGGATATAACGCCCGTCTAAGGTGTATTTGACCAACCTGTCCGTCGTCCAATCCGCCACCCAGACGTAGTCATCTACGGTGACCGTGTGGGCGAGGACCTGAGAGTTATGGCCGGTCGGCCACATCTCGAGGAACTCACCGTTCTCGTCGAAGACCTGCATGCGGCTGTGCTCGCGATCCACGACGAAAACACGGCGGTCGTTGCTGACACCGATACTGTGCACGGACCAGAACTCGTATGGGCCCGGATTGGCCGGATCGACCGGCGGCTGACCCCAGTCCATCAGGTAGTTGCCGTCCGGGTCGAACTTGGCCACGCGCGTACCGACGTAGCCATCGGCGACGAAGAACGTGCCATCCGGGAACCAGGCGATGTCGGTCGGCCGGTTGAAGTTGTTCGGGCCGCGGCCGGGAACGCCTCGTTCGCCCATGACCTTCACCAGTTCACCGTCGTTCGTGAAGATGCTGATATCGTGTTTATCGTCGTCAACAACCCAGATGTGCTTCTCCGGGTCGTAGGGATTTTGCAGAATCTTGTGCGGGCCGCGACTGACTTCGCCGAGTCCCGAACCCCGCGGCGGCAAGAAGTACTCGTCGTGCTGCAGCCACTCCTCGATGGCGTAACCGTCGCGATCCACGGCGAACACGATGTGATGGCGCCGCATCTCATAGGGATACGGAGTTCCTGAATAATCACGCCTGCCCGTATTCGTACGGCGCGGGTCGAGCAAGCAGGCACAGATCCACGGCTCGGCGCCCGGCGGCAGCTCGATTTCCCCGCGCTGCGATACCCAGACCCTGTCCGGACTCTCGGCGAAGACTCCCGCGCCCGAACCCCAGGTCCAGCCGTCATGGGAGACATCGTCACTGGATAACGGTTTAGGCCAGTTCAGGACGACCTCGTAGTCGCCCATGTCGACGCCTTGTATCGTCGGCACCGGAGCTGCCGCCACTGTCGGCGCTGGTGCCGGCATCGACGTCGAACTCGATTCGGTTGCCGTCTCGTTGTCGCAGCCGCTTAAGACTAAGCAGGCCGACAGGCCGAGCGGAACGAAAGCTATCCCCTGAATATTTTTCACGCGCATTGTCCCTCCCCTGAATGCGTGGAAGCAGATTGCAGCTTAACGGTTCCGCTGTCAATTGGTCGGCGCCGGATGGGACACCTTGACACGCATCGTCAACCGGGATTCACTATGGGTCATGCAAGGGGGCGACCATATGCGAAATATTCAACCTGGGAATCGAGGCCGAACGACGGCAGCTTGCGCGCTGGCCCTGACGGCGGCGCTAGTGCTCCTCGCCCCGACAGCATTCAGCCAGGAGCCTGCGCTCGAGGCTCGCGTTCCCACGAGCAACGCCAACGTGCACGACGCACCAAGTACCGCCTCAGGGCTTTTGGTGGTTGTTCCGGAAGGGACCGTGCTGCCCGTCATCGGGCGCCAGGGCGAATGGGTTCAGGTACAACTATCGCCCGAGCTCAGGGAAACCGGCATGGTCATACGCTGGTACGAGGGCCGGCACGATATCATTCGGCGCGGCGTGCCTATGACGATCGGGGATGAAGACAGCGGCTGGATGCATGACTCCACCGTGGAGATTTCCGAAGTCGCAGCGCAGTAGTCGCGGAAGATCGCGGCCAGGCGGCCGCTCCCACAAGGGACTGCGCGAGCCTATCGGATCGCGGGCTGGCCAGAACCTACAGCTGACAGCGCGCGTCGGGTGTCTCCCGAAACCACGGCCCGCTCGTATCGCAGGAGACCATGCTGCCGTCCGAGTAAACGATCTCCCCGCCGATCAGCGTCAGTACCGATTTGAGTTGTCTGAGCTCCTCGTCCGGTATCGTCAGATAGTCCGCCGATAACACGACGACGTCCGCCAGCTTGCCGGGTTCGATAGAGCCCAGGTTATTTTCTTCGAGTGCGTCCCAGGCAGTACCGATGGTGGTCGCGCGTAATGCTTCCATCCGCGTGATCGCCTCGTCCGCGAGAATCGGATCGCCGTAGGACGTGTTGCCCGTCGTCATGTGGTAGATCCAGAGCCACGGCGAGAACGCCGTGGCATCGCTGCCGGCGCTCATGTTGACGCCGCTGTCGAGAATCGTCCGGTACGGCGGGCCGAGGTCGCCCATCGCAAAGTTGCCGTGGTAGTAGTGCATCTGCACGGCAACGCCTGCGCCGATGGCTTTTAAACGTTGCAGGATGCCGTCGTCGATCTCCTGGACGTGGGAGAGATTCCAGTGCAGGTCCACGATCGGATATGTCTCATTGACGATCTCGAATGCGGTCGTGTGTATTTCGAGTTCCTCGACATCGATGGAATGCTGATGCACGAGCCAGCCGTTCTCAGCCGCGATGGTGAATGCCTCGACGAACAGTTCAAGCGGTTGAATCGGTGTGGTCTCCCAGACGATGTTCTCGCCGAAACCGATCACCTTGAACATGTCGTCGCCGAGCCGGTTGAAGGTGTTGTCGACGCGTTGCTGAATGGCTTCGATACCGGTGTCCGCGGTGGCCCATGCCTGAATGTGCGCCCGAATGCGCACCGTGAGTTCACCGTCTCGCCATAGCGCCATGATGGCGTCGTAGTCGTTATGCTCATCGAACACGCCCGTTCCGGGAAACCCGCCGCCGCCTTCGAGCACGGTCGAGAGTCCCACCGTATTTGAGTAGCGCATCAGGTCGCGCAGCGAGCGCTGCTTGTCCTCAAGCGTGTGATCTTCTTGCAAACGAAAGTAGGCTCGATGCGCAAGCGAGTCGAACTCGCCCGGCCGAACTGTCAGGACCCCCTCGCCCGTGACCGCAATGCCGGCGGCCTCGAAGAATCGCTTGCCGACGCTGTTCGTAATGGCAGGACCGAAGGGATAACCCATCATGTAGACGGCATGCTCGGGCGCCGCCTCGTCGAGCTCCGCCAGCGTCGGCGGACGGTCCTCCGCGAATTGCCGGGGACTCCAGGCGTTGAGAATCGTGATGAAATCCGTGCCGTCGAGATTGTCATCGGCAGCCGGCAGGCCTGCGGCGCGCTCGGAGATGAGGTCCTGCACCTCCGCGATGTTGGTGGCAATCTCAGCGCCGCTGATCGCATGGCCGGGCCGCATGCCAGCCCTTAAGTAATGCATGTGGTTGTTCTGCAGCCCCGGGACGACGGTACGGCCCTCGAGATCGATGACCTGATCGCAGGCCTGGATACCGACGTCATTGCCCACGCCGAGAATCCGATCCTGTCTGATTCTGACGCTGGAGACGATCGAGTCGTCGGGGCCGATCGTCAGAATTTGTCCGTTCGTCAGGACCAGATCACCCTCGAGTCCCGCCGGGCAGGTAGCGATAATCGCACCGGCAGTGAGCGGCGGCGTCGCAGACCCGGACGGCGAGGAATCCGGCGCCTCGCAGCCGGCTATGCCGAGCGCGACGGCAGCGAGAAAGGCGAAGCGGTGATGGGTTGAATCGGCGTGACGATGGAGCATACTGATCTCCGTTTTCTTTTCAGGATAGTCAATTCGGGGGGCGCTGGCGAGGCCGTGGCCCGGTCAACCAGCTGTCGTATCGATTTAACATAATGGTGTTTCCGCGGAAACAAATCCGAGAAATAGCTTTAGGAAACAGCGCTAAATGAGTAGATCGGCACTCAAGCTAACCCTGACCGTCGCGCTCGCAGCGGCGCCGGCCTTCGCGCATCACAGCTTCGTGGCATTCGACGCCGACAGCGAGGCGATCGTTCGCGGCACCGTAACCGGGTTCGAATTCAGAAATCCCCACACTTATCTGTTCGTCGATGTCCCACAGCCGGACGGTGGCGTCTTGCCGTGGCGAATCGAAGCCGAGACGATGAACGACCTGTACCGCAACGGCTGGCGCGAAGACTCGGCGCAGCCCGGCGACCTCGTCACGGTTCGGGTGTATCCGGCCGTCGATACCGCGCGCCGCTACGGCCGCCTTAAAAGCATGGAGAAGATCGACGGGACGTATCTGGAGATCCCCAACGAAGATGACGAGCGGGGCAGAGACAACTTAGTCCCCGCCTCAGGCATCGACGGCGTGTGGCTGCCGATCCAGACGTTCGCATCGTACTTCGGTGTGATCGAGCCGCTCGTAAACGAGCAAGCGCGATCGGAAAGGCAACGCTACGGCGCGAGCGATGCATTGCCGCCGAATACGCGCTGCGTCGATATGTCGATTCCACAGCGTCTCGGCAGAGCCCACGTCTATGAAATTGAGACCGTCTCCGAAAATCTGATTCTGATCCACGGCGAGGACGACGCCGAGCCGAGGCGGATTTATCTGGACGGCCGCCCGCACCCGAAGACCATCCCTGAAGATCAGCAGAGCTATACGGGTCATTCGATCGGCCGTTGGGAAGGCGGCACGCTCGTCATCGACACCACACATTTCAAGTATCAGGACAACGGCCATGCCGGCTATCCGTCCGGCGGCCGCAAACATCTCGTCGAGCGTTTCACGCTGAGCGACGATAAGACGCACATCGTCATCGATGTCTCGATGGAGGACCCGGAGTTTCTAACGGCCCCCGTCGTTCATCAATTTCAGTGGCAGCATTCGCCGCATATCGTGCGCCTGCCGCATAGCTGCGATAGGGAATCGGCGCTCGGCTATCTCGAAGTAAACTGATCGCCATACTGCTCCATACTCATTTAAGATGTGCTGATGTCGAAAAGAAGAAGAATTATTGCGACCCAGAAGTGGCGCCTGATCCTGGCACCCTGTCTGCTTGCTCTGCCGTACAGCTTGCCGGCACATCACTCCCGGGCAAATTTTCAACTGGACAACCTCGTTGAGATGCGCGGCACGGTAACGGACTTCAAATGGGCCAACCCGCACATCTACTGGGAGATGGAATTAGAGGACGGCGAGACCTGGTTGACTGAGTAAACCATCATGACAACACTCCTTCGCGCAGCTTGCTTCTCTGTGTCTGCAGTGGCTGGACTAGGCGCGCATGCTCAAGACACGGTAGGCGCCATCGAGTTCGTCGAGGCTCAGACCGGTACTCCTCTGTCGACGATAGAGATTACGACCGAGACGGTTGCTCCCGGGCTTCATGTCCTGTTCGGGGCGGGAGGAAATATCGCGGTATCTATCGGCGCGCAGGGCGTTTTCATCGTCGACGATCAATTCCCGGCAATCGTGCCCAAAATTCGAGATGCGATTCATGCGCTCGGCGGCGGCGATGTCGATTTCGTGATCAACACGCACTGGCACTTTGACCACACAAATGGAAACCCGTTGCTCGCGGCAACCGGCAGCTGGATCGTCTCCCAGGCCAATTCACGACAGATGATGCTTGACGACCGAATCGTTAATCTAGTCAACGTCCGCGTAGAGCAGCCGGCATCTCCCCCCACAGCACTGCCGGTCATTACCTACGACGATCGCCTGGTCTTTCACTTCAACGATCAGCAGATCGAGCTGCTGCACTTCGGTCCGGCGCATACGACGGGCGACACGGCGGTCATCTTTCGCGGCAGCAACGCCGTTCACATGGGCGACATCTTCAGCAACTGGGGCTACCCGTTTATCGATGCCGATAACGGCGGCGGCCTGGACGGAGTCGTCGCGTTCGGCGAGGCGATCCTGAACGAGATAAACGAGAGCACCATCGTCATTCCCGGCCATGGGGCCGTCGCGACTTACACCGATCTTGAAGAGTACGTGTCGATGCTTAAGGCGATACGGGATCGGCTCGCCGTGCTGATCGCGGACGGCGCCACGCTGGATGAAGTGATTGCAGCAAAGCCGACCGCCGAGTGGGACGCCGTGGAAGGCGATCCGACTCGATTGCTCGACCGCGCCTATCGCAGTATGACCCGCTAGCGTCTAATCGGTCGGTGGGTCCGCCATCGATCGCTGATCAGTTCGTCCACAGCGTCTCAATGCGGTCTTGCTGCCAGAGATCCTGCAGGTAACTCGTCGGGTCGCAGCCGCTGCCGCCTTGCGCCAGCTCAAGGCCATCTTGCCGCGCCGAACCGCGCGTACGCACGAGCGGCTCCGTGTAGTAGGGATCGTGGATGGTCATCTTGCGTTCCATCGTCAGCCGATCCTCGCTGACGATATAGGTCTCGACCAGACGCGTCCCTTCGCCCGACATGGGCAGTCCCGAACCGTCGAGCCAGCCTGGCAGTAGATGCGTCGTCTCGATCACCAGCACGTTACCTTCCCACCGACCCAACGAAAATCCCATCGGGCTCGGCAGCAGTTCTTCCGGAGGCTCGCGGCCGTCCATCCAGATTCGCCGCGTGGCACTCGAGTTGACCATCAGATAATGACCACCGGCATCGAGAATTTCGAGCGTGACCGGCATGCCGAACCAACGCGGCAGCCCGCCGTTCTTGCAGCTCTTCGCGGGGTCATGCCAGTTCTCGGTCGCCTCGAATACGGCCCTGCCTGCCGCGGTAAACGGGGTCGGCTTCGGCTCGAGGTCGTCCACGGTCAGTTGGAACTTGTAGCGGTTGTTCCATGGGCCCGTAATATCGACGGCATAGTCGTTGGCCGTCACGCCGTAAAACGTTTCCAGATCCGCGTTGACCTCGTCGGTCGTGTAGGCGTCGGAGTACTCCCCGCCCCTGGGCATTCGCAAACTGCCGTCCGCCAGGACCACCGAATCGATGGACAGCTTGTTTGTATCACCGCGGCCAAGACTTCCCGAGGCCTCAATGCGGTCGCCGACTTTTATCGTCTGCGTATCCCAACCCAGGCGGCGCATGACGCCGACATTATGGGTTCGCAGCAACCATTCCTCGGTCGTCCGGTCAGCCGTCTCGACGTCGATCATGTAGACCACATGTGGGTTCGTGAAACGCACGTCGGTGACGACGCCAGCGACCGTGCCCTGTTGTTCGGGGTCGAACTCGAAAGCGAAGCCGTGATGGGCGTGAGCGAGAGTAACAACGCACATCGACAGGGCGATCGCCGCCAGTCCAGTCAGAGCGGTGTTGTTCTTCGGCATCGCGCAAATCCTCGTTGTGCGAGTGCCCTTTTTACCTAGCCGCCGCGCTTATTTCAACGCCGGCATTGCTCGCGGCCGGGAGCAACTATACGAAAAAGGGCTGGCAGCTATGCTATAGCCGTCATTTCTACGACTTCTCGGTCAATCCGTTTTGCTGACTTTCGCATAGCGATGCTCAGGTCAAAATGACTTTGAAGGTTCACCTATAACTCAGGCGTAGTTCCAAAGAATCGGGATAGACGCAAAGCTGTATCCGCTGAAATCGAACGCTCCCCGTTAATGATGAGGTTGATGCGGTTCGGAGGTACTTTAAGGGCCTTCGCCAGAGCGTAGGCAGACAAGCCAAATTCGTCCAGGAACTCAGTCTTGAGAATTTCGCCTGGATGAATGGGTGTACGCTTTGCCATCTCTATCTCCGCTAGTGATAATCCACGAGTTCAACTTCCTAAGCGTCGCCGTCACGCCAGTCGAAGCAGACGCTATATTGATCGTTAACCCGTATGCCCGACGTACATAGATACGTCCAACGTATATATTAAAGATGGGAAACAAGCTAAAGCCTAATGGCCGCGATCGTGGATTGTCCCTAGTAGATTAAGTAGATATCAACAAGAAAAGCTGGGCCCCATTATTCTTCAGTCAGCGGCCGCTGAAGTAGTTTCTGCCTCCCCGAGACAGGACCGATCTGAGTGGATCTCTGGTTATTTAGGCCCCTCTGGCAACCTGATCTAGGTAGAATTGGTGATCACTAGCGATACAGGAGTTCGAATGTCCTTCCTGTCGTCAAGAGGAATGAAGATGCCTAATCGTAGAGACTTCCTGAAAACCGCAGGGGCCGCGGCCAGCGGCGTCTACCTGATGGGCCATGGCCTCACTGCAGGCGCCCAGTCGGCGCGCCGCGAGATCATGCTGAACGGCCGGCGCGTCACGACCGTCGATGTGCATGCGCATTGCGTGTTTCCGGAGGTCGCAGCCGTAATCGCCGGCAGCCCGTTGGACGGCAGAGAGTTCCCCGAGTGGCAGCTGCTCGGCCCGGCCCGCCTGGAGGAGATGAACAGCAGAGGCATCGACTATCAGGCGCTCAGCATGACGATCAACGGCCACTGGTGGTATGAAGCCGATCGCGCGCTCGCGACTCGCATCGTCCGAGCTGCCGACGAGGCACTGGCCGTGTGGGTCGAAGCGCATCCGGACCGGTTCGTCGCCTTGTCATCGGTCGCATTGCCGTATCCGGATCTCGCGGCCGAGCAGCTGGAGTATGCGGTCACTCAGCTCGGGGCTCGCGGCGCGGCGGTCGGCGGGCAGGTCCACGGCGAGTACCCGTCATCGGAACGCTTCGATCCGTTCTGGGCCAAAGCCGAGGAACTCGGTGTCCCGGTGTTCATGCACCCCGCGTTGGGCGCACCCAATCTCGTACTGGAGAACACGCTGGCTGGCCGCGGCGGTCTCGATAATGTCGTCGGCGGCCCGTTCGAGACGACGCTGTTCCTGACGCACATGATGTTCGACGGGACGCTCGATCGCTTCCCCGACTTACAGATCGTCGGCGCGCACGGTGGGGGTTATTTGCCCTCCTATCTCGGCCGGACCGAAGTCGCCTGCGCCCGCTTCCCGGATACCGGCTGTCTCAATACGAAGGCGCCCAGCGAATACCTGAGAACTCAGGTTTTTGCCGACTCGATGGTGTTCTCGGAAGAAGGACTGCGGCATCTGGTCGCGGAAATGGGTGCGAGTCAGGTGGTCTACGGGACGGACGTGCCGTTCCCGTGGCCGGAAACGATGGACCTGATCATCGACTCGCCCACGCTGAGCGATGCGGAGAAGGAAATGATCCTCGGCGGCAACCTGATGCGGCTGCTGGATATAGAAGCGTAAAGAGATGAAGTCAGTCAGGGCGATCCCTGCTCTTGTGCTGTTAGCCGGCATCATCATGACAGCCTGCACGTCGGCGCCGCCGCAGTCTCAGGATAATCTGTGTGCGATATTCGACGAATATCCGCAATGGTATGACGCGGCGAAAGAATCCGAGGAGAGGTGGGGTACGCCGCCGCACATTCTAATGTCGTTCGTGAAGCACGAGTCGGCTTTCGTCGACGACGCAAAGCCGGCCCGGGATTGGTTCCTGTTCATCCCCCTGCCGCGCGGATCGTCGGCGGAGGGCTACGCCCAGGCCCAGGACGAAGCCTGGGACGAATACCAGGACGAGAACGGCGGCCTGTTCAGAAGCCGCTCGGATATGGAAGACGCTCTGGATTTCATCGGCTGGTACAACCACCTGAGCAACGAAAGTCTGGGCATCTCAAAATGGGACCCGAAGCAGATGTACCTGGCGTACCACGAAGGCCGCGGAGGTTATGCTCGCGGCAGCTACAACGCCAAGCCGGAGATCGTGCAACTCGCCGATCGCGTAGACTGGCAGGCCAGAGAGTACGGCGCCCAGCTACTGCAGTGCGAGGATCGTTTCAGGTGCCGGCACTGGTATCAAGTCGGGCCATTGTGTAGTTGACGCGAAGAACTATTTGATGAGCTCGAGTCCAATAAAAAAAACAATAGACAACAACCAAAAAAAGGGAGCAAACGATGCGCGGTTTAATTCTATTCGTCAGTGGGGCCATGGTAGCGCTGCTGATCCAAACGGCAATCGCACAAAGCCAGAACCAGGGTGTCATTCAACTCAATCACGTCGGCGTCGCGGTAGACGATATGGACGAGTCGCTCGCCTTCTATACGGAGACGATGGGCTTCGAGGAAGCGTTCCGCGTGACGAACGACGCGGGCCAGGTGGGCCTTGCCTATCTGCGGGTGAGCGAAACGACGTTCCTCGAACTCAATCCGGCGAACGAGAACCGGCCTGCAGGACTCACGCACTTCGGCGTTCAGGTCGAAGGCATGGAGTCGGTCAAGGCGATGTTCGAAGCCCGCGGTGCGAGCCCGAGCGAAACGCGGCGGGGTAGCACGCAGGCGATCCTGTCGAATATTGCCGACCCGCAAGGTGTACGGATCGAGCTCTCCGAGTATCCGCCGGATTCGTTGCAGGGTCAGGCGTTGGCTGGGTCGCTGTAGAGAATCGCGGCCTGAGCGGCCGCTCCCACAAAGATAGGCCTCTCCGATGAAGGCTGACTGATACGCCGTAGGAGCGACGGCCGCGTCGCGATTCTTCAGCTGCCAGGCGGCCCCTCCTAGCGTCAAATCGCACTACCGCCGGTTTCGCCGGGTTGAAGCCCCATACGCCGCAGCAGATCGGCATGACGCGGGTCCGACCTAAGCGGCGCATGCGTGGGGTGAAGTACCGTGAACGGCAGCGCTATCAGGCGCTTATCATAAGCGTCCTCCAACAAATCCATCGCTTCACCCGGCCGATCCAGAGCGGCGTAGACGGCTGCTTTCAACAACTGTGGCATCGACGGTAGAGAATCGTCGCGGATGGCATCCAGCAGCGCCGTCGCCTGAGCGTCTTCGTGAATGGTCGCGTGGTAGTAGGCATCGATCACCAATGGGAGTGGGTGATTCGGCGCCTCCTTTCGTAGCTTACTGATGGTCGAGGCGCTTCTCTCCAATCGCCCCTGGAAAAGGTAAGTGCAGCCTTGATTCACACGCCAAAAAACGTTCCCCGGCTCGATCGCCAGAGCAAGCTCGAGATGCCGCTGAGTCCGTTGCCAGTCCGAGAGATAGTGGTAGAGAACAGCGGCCTGCCCGTGGGTGCTCGCCGATAGCGGGTCCACTTCTACCGCCTGCTTGATGTTCGCGATTCCTTCCTCAACGCGTCCTGTAACCAGCAAGTAAGCAGCATAGTCGAGGTAAGCTGCCGCGTAGGTCGGATTCCGTTCGATCGCTTGTCTATATAAGTGCTCCGCTTCTGCCCATTGCCAGTCGTAGAACGCGGTGACGTTGGCCAGCACGAGATAAGGCTCGGCTAAAGAGGCATCGAGCTCACGAGCTTTCAGCGCCGCCATTTCTGCAAGCGGCATTACGTTCGCTGATTCGGCTGCTGTATACCAACCCATATGAAGCAAGGCGCGCGCAAGATCCGAGTGTGCCAACGCGCGATCGGGATCGAGCTTGATGACTTGCTCGAGCTTCTCGACTGCTTCGTCAACCAGGCCCTTCCGTAACAGCTCTCTACCCTGATCGTGCAACATTTCGACTCTGGGGGTCGTCGGCTGCAACATGGCCAGGCGCTGCTCCTCCGGCGGCAGCAGATGACCTTGGAGTTCTGCAATAAGCTCCACTGTCGCACGAGTCTGAAACTGATCCAGGCTCTCCTCGTTGCGTCGAAACTCGCTCGACCAGACCGTGCGCAACTGGTCCGTGCTCGTTAACCTTGCCGTCAGTCTTAGCGAGCCAGTCGTCTCACTCGATAGCAGCGCGGACCGCATCACGTAATCGGCGTCACTAGAATCGAGTGCGTTTGCGGTTTCACTTTGTGAGCTGACCTGTAGCGCGCCAATTCGTGTCAGGTCGGCAATCACGCCTTCCCTTAGCGCCGCCGTGAGATAGTGATACTCCGCCTGCCCTGTTAGGTTGATGAATTGTAGGATAGCTACGCTTGGTTTCCCGTTCGACAGCCCACGATAATCGACTTCGTTCCTGCTCGTCTGGCCACCGATCCACACGGCCAACAATGCGATGCTTAGGGCACCGGCCGCCAACCAGGCAGGTCTGCGACCGAGTGTCATGCGCTCCAGAGGTCCGAGAACCGGTGGCGAAGCAACGCTCGTTTCACGATCAGGAGAGCGCACGACGGTGACCGGGTAGACGAATCTGTAACCGATACCATGAGATGTCGCGATGAAGATCGAGTCGCTGGATGCGTCCGACAAAACGGTTCGCAGGCGGCTGATCACATGGTTTAACCGATCCTCAAAATCCGCGTACCGTCGGTCGCCCCATAGCCGCGCTGCGAGCTCATCTCGCGACACTACATCCGGCGCACGCTCGAGGAGCAGTTGCAGCGCTTGACAGGGTTTCTTCTGTAGCGTGCGCAGACCACCATTCCTGCGCAGTTCGCACTTGGCGGCGTCGAATTCGAAGCTGCCGAAGCGATAGATAGCAGGTGAACTTATTGAAAAATATGGCATTTTTTTCGTCAGGAACGCGTCATCCGGATGTCATGGACAAAACGGCCTGCTTAGACAAAATCTCTGTAGCCATCAGACTTAGGAGGTATAGATGAAATCGGACATCGTGACAAGTCGATGCCAGGCCTTGGGAAAGGCGGCACAGGTCTGCGCCGTGACCGTGGCCGCAGCCGTTGGCGCGAGCACGTTAGCTCATGCGCAGTCCGGCAGCGAGAGTGTCGAATTCTCAACGTCATGTGACGCAGCGGTCACATCAGAGTTCAATAACGCCGTCGAGCTACTCCACTCTTTCGAGTATCCCGAGTCGGAGAGAATTTTTCGCTCGGTTCTCGAATCAGAGCCCGGCTGTGGGATGGCCCGTTGGGGTGTGGCGATGAGCCTGTGGCATTCAACCTGGGTACCGCCGAGCGTGTCCGACCTCGAAACCGGGACAGCGATGCTGGCGCGCATCGATCGATCAACCGTCACAGCTCGCGAGGCAGCCTACATAGACGCGCTCACGCTCTTCTATACGAACTACCAGACGTTGCCCCATCAAACGCGGGCACAAGCCTATAGCGAAGGTATGCAGAAGCTTTATGCCGACAATCTGGACGATCCAGAAGCCGCCGTCTTCTACGCGCTGTCCTTACTCGCTACGGCTGACCCCACGGACAAGCGCTACGCCAATCAATGGAAGTCCGCTGGAATATTGAATTGGGTACGAAGCACTCGACCGCATCACCCCGGCGTTCTGCACTACATCATCCACAGTTACGACTATCCTGGGATGGCGCACCTCGCTCTGGATGCGGCTACGATCTACGCAGACGTTGCGCCGAACTCGACGCATGCTCAGCACATGCCATCACATATATTCACGCGGCTGGGCTTGTGGGACCGTTCTATTTCATCCAACCACGATTCAACCGCCACAGCGGTGGAGTATACGCAGCGGGCCAACCTCGCCGGGCACTATGATGAGGGTATCCACAGCATCGACTATCTCATGTACGCCCTGCTACAAAC
>Ga0255049_10000151_pt1 | contig 40365 bp, 40 predicted proteins | sample JV7_2_3_MG_FD_183615 | JGI IMG/M metagenome (GOLD analysis project Ga0255049, IMG submission 183615) | Seawater microbial communities from Jervis Inlet, British Columbia, Canada - JV7_2_3 | ecosystem: Environmental > Aquatic > Marine > Inlet | place: Canada: British Columbia | collected 2016-10-06 | reverse complement strand
AACAGGAAGGCTTGCAGGAGCGCGCGGCACGCGTAGGCAGCCTGCTTCGATCGCAGATCGAAAAGCTCTCAGAGCAGCACCGCCTGATCGGCGAAGTGCGCGGGGCCGGCCTGTTCATCGGCGTGGAATTGGTGCGCGACCATGCAACCCTCGAACCGGCGTCGAAAGAGACCAAGGCTGTCGCCAATCGAATGCGCGAACTGGGAGTACTCGTGGGAATAGAGGGTCCGTTCGGCAACGTGCTGAAAATTCGGCCACCCCTGGTCTTCGACGAAAACCACGCCCTGCAACTGACAGACACACTCGATCGAGCCCTGCGCGAGATTTAAGGCGAATCGAATCACCGGCGTGTAAGCTCGGAAGTAATTCCCCGCCCTATTCCATATCGTCCTGGTCGATAAGAGAACATCGATCTCAAGCAAAGCTAGCCAAGGAACGTCATGACCCACGACACGACTAATAGCGGCGGCGCTTCCATCGCATTCGATGACTGGCGCACAATTTTATTCGCCGTGTTCTTGGCGCTGGTTGGGTACTCAGTGATGGTCACTGTGCCGGTGTTGAGTACTGCCCTGGTGCAGTCGCTGAGTTTCACCGAGGAGCAAGTTGGACGAGTCTGGGGCAACGACATGCTCGGCTTTTCGGTTGGGGCTATCGTTGCGGCATTGTCAGTTGCCCGCGTCAATCGGCGACAGCTGGTACTGGGTGGCATTGTGTTTTCCATGGGTGCCAATGCCTTGTGCATGTTCATGGTCGATTACGAATCGATGATGTGGCTTCGATTCGCCGCTGGAGTTGGCAGCGGCATATTCACCGGCACCGCTGTGGCTACATTGGGTGGAACCACAAGTCCGGTTCGGGCATTCAATATTTTGTTGCTCGGTTTTTCATTTTCCGCAGCGGGCGAACTGCACCTGTTTCCGCAACTGTCACTGAACGGTATTTACTGGTTCCTCATTGGCACAGCTGCCGTATGCGGTTTGTTCTTACGCTGGCTGCCCAGTAGACCCCTCAATGAAGAGGAACAGCAGATACAGCATGAAGTTGAAGATTCTTCAGAGGACTGGCGCGTACCTGTGATCTTGCCGATCTTTTGCCTCATCGCAGTGTGCTTCACCTACATCAATATCGGCGGTTACTTCACCTATATCGAACTGGCCGCACTGGACGCAGGTATGTCGCCCGAATTTGTCACGCCATTATTGACATGGGCGTCATTCTGGGCGCTCGCCGGCTGTTTGCTTGCATTACTCTGCGCTCGCTTCGGCCTGTTCAGACCCCTGTTCGTCGCCTTGCTTTCGATGGCAATACTCGTCGGTATGCTCAGTGGTGGAATTAATAAGATCAATCTTGCAATCGGCATGTTTTCCTTCATGGCCCTGTGGACATTCGTCGATGTCTACCAGTCCTCGATGATGGGGTACATGGACCGAAGTGGATCATTGGTCGCCTTACTACCCAGTGTGCAGGGATTTGGGCAATTCGTCGGCCCGAATATTGCTGCGTCGATCATTGGCGCCGGACTGGGTTACAGCACAATGTTTTTGGTCAGTGGCAGTATGGCGTTGGTCGCGATGGCTATTTACGGCGGAATCTTCTTCTACATGCACTCACGAAAGTCGGCACAGATTGATGCTGTTGCCGAGGCCACCTAGAGCAAATGTTAATAGGCAAAATCGACAGCATCTGGCGCTATCCGGTCAAGGGGATGCGCGGCGAGGAAGTTCCACACATTTACACGGCCTACACCGGCCTGATGGGCGACCGGATATATGGGGTCGTTGCGGCCGATGGCGATCCGGGGCACCCGTGGCATACGGGACGCGACCAGGAGGAATTCGTACTCTACAAAGCCAGCTACGAGTCCAGCGAGGAACTGCTACTACCCGATAACCTCGACGCCACTTACAGTGAATGGGAACCCGGCATCGATCCTCTCTATCCAGATGCAGATGCGTTCAAGGTGAAAGTTGAGACGCCGTCGGGCGTCACCTACGACGATATCGAAGGTCCGGACTTCGTCGCAGATCTTGAAAAACTCACCGGCCGGTCATTGCGAATTCATACAACTCAGCGGGGTATTTTTGACGCCCGTCCGCTATCGATTTTCTCTTTGTCGGCTGCTGCCAAGTTAGGCGAAGAAATTGGGATGAGCGTTGACAAGCGCCGCTTCAGGGCCAACTTTTACGTCGAGTGGGACAACCAGGACGATCCTTTTTACGAAAATTCGCTTATCGGCAAAACCTTGAAAATCGGCGAGTGGCTGGAAGTAGCGATTGTCGAGCGCGACCCGCGATGCACGATGATCACGCTCGATCCCGACACCGCCGAAGCAACACCCAGGCTGTTGCAACATCTCGGCCGGAACCATGCCGGCGATGCCGGTGTGTTCGCTGCGGTCCTGCAAAGGGGCCGGGTCAACAAGGGCGATCCGATTTTGCTGAAATGACTCAGCGCAGTGAGGACAATACAGGCTTGATCGAGAGTTTTCGACTGACGCTCGATGGCGAAGATCACGCCGTGCCGATCGCTGCCGGTGAGACGCTGTTGCAAGCAGCATTGGCAGCGAGCATTGACGCACCCCATTCCTGCACCGAAGGACGTTGCGGCACCTGCATGTCATGGCTGCGCAACGGCAAGGTATCGATGGCCTCAACTCGAGCACTGTCGCCACGCAATATTGAACGCGGCTATGTACTTGCCTGCCAGTCGCGGCCCTCGTCCTCAGCCCCGATTTGGCTCGACTTTGATCTTTGGAAGGCACTATTGAATGAACGATGAAAAGCAGACCACCGTCGGCGCTGTATTTCTTGCGTTCCTTCGTCTGGGGTTGACCTCTTTTGGTGGACCGGTGGCCCATATCGGTTATTTCCACGATGAATTCGTCGTGCGTCGCAAGTGGCTCGAGGAACGCGCCTACGCCGATCTCGTGGCGTTATGCCAGTTCCTTCCGGGGCCCGCGTCGAGCCAGGTTGGTATCGGTATCGGGCTGTCGCGAGCGGGTCTGCCGGGTGCTGTCGCTGCCTGGTTCGCCTTCACCATGCCGTCTGCTATTGCATTGATCCTGTTCGGGTATGGGGTCATTGAATTTGGTGACGAGGTCGGATTCGGCGCATTGCACGGCTTGAAGGTTGTCGCCGTTGCCGTGGTGACGCAAGCCGTGTGGACCATGGCGCGGAGCCTCTGCCCTGATGCGAAGCGTGCGACTTTGGCGGTGCTCGCGACGATTGCGGTGCTTGCAGTCCCCTCGCCATTCGTGCAAGTGGGAGTGATTGTTGTCGGCGGTCTGCTTGGTTGGGCTAGCTTGCGCGCCGATGCTCCGACGGATCATGTCGAATTGGGCGTCCGAATTAAGCGCGGCTTCGGGATCGCTGCGCTGGCGTTGTTTTTCGTCGCTTTGGTCGGGTTGCCGGTGTTAGCGGCGGCGTTTCCATCCCAAACCATGGCGCTGGTTGATTCCTTTTTCCGCTCCGGGTCGTTGGTGTTCGGCGGCGGTCACGTCGTGTTGCCGTTGTTGCAATCGGAGGTGGTTCCCCCCGGCTGGGTGTCGAACGACGCATTTCTCGCGGGGTACGGCGCCGCGCAGGCCGCGCCGGGGCCGCTGTTCACTTTCGCGGCCTATTTGGGAACGGTGATGACAGGTGAGCCGAACGGAATCGTTGCTGCGCTGATTTGCACACTGGCGATATTCGCATCCTCGTTCTTGCTGGTTATCGGAGTCATGCCGTTTTGGGACGCGTTGCGCCGCATCGGCGCGGTGCAAAACGCGTTGCTGGGTGTCAACGCGGCGGTGGTTGGTCTGCTGCTCGCCGCCCTCTATGATCCGGTCTGGACCAGCGCTATTTTGTCGCCGGTCGACTTCGGCCTGGCGTTGGCCGCATTCACTCTGCTGGTGTTCTGGAAGACGCCGGCCTGGCTGGTTGTGATCCTGACTGCGCTGGGCGGCTGGGTGCTCTATACCGGGTTGATGTCGTAGACGTTCGAAGTCACAAGGTTGATTCGACTTGTTCGCCAATGAACGACACTTCCGGATGCCGGGTTCACAATGGATGGGCAATCAGATTATCGCACTGGGCATGCTGTACTAACGCATGAAAGATGTGCTGTGATACGGCTCTGATGCTGAACTACTGCCAATGAAAGACTACGATGCCATCGTCATAGGTGCAGGTCATAACGGACTGACCAATGCCGCGTTTCTCGCCAAGGCGGGGCTGCGCGTGCTGGTGGTCGAAAAAAATCCTTATTTGGGCGGCGCCACCGCCAGCCGGGAACTACACGATGGCTGGACGTACTCGAACGCCTCCTACGTCTGCAGTCTTTTTCGCCCTGAGATACACAACGCTCTCGATCTCGGCCGGCATGGCCTGAAGGTTATTCCGCTGGTCAGCAGCATGACCTTCAAACAGGACGGCGATTACTTCGGAAGTTACAGCAACCCGATCATTCGCCGCCGTGAGCTGATGCGCCACAACCTTCGCGATGCGGATGCGGTGGTTCGCTTTGATGCTGACGTGCTGCGATGGTGCAAACTGGTGCGCGGTTTTCTTCTGCGGACGCCTCCCGATCCGGGTTCTCTGCGGCCCCGTGATGCGTTCGAATTCGCGTACCTGATGAAGAAGTTTTATGAACTTAGTGAATCCCAGATTTATGAGTTCATACGCTTCTTTACCATGTCGATCGCCGAGTATCTGGAGAATTATTTCGAGAACGAAACGATCCTCGCGCACTATTCCGGTGGCAGCATTATTGGTACCGGCCTGGGTGTCTATTCTCCCGGTACCGCCTATGTATTACTGCATCACGCAATGGGCGATGTCGATGGCAATGTCGGATCCTGGGGATTCGCGCGTGGTGGCATGGGCGCAGTATCGGCCGCCCTGGCTTCATCCTTCCAATCCTACGGCGGCGAAGTTCGACCCAATGCCGAAGTCGCGCGAATCAGTGTCGCTGGTAACAGGGCCACCGGCGTAGAACTCGTTTCCGGCGAGAAAATACAGGCAAAAGTCGTCGTATCCAACCTGGATGCCAAGCGCACGTTCACCCGGGTGATGGACGAGAAGGATTTGCCACCAGAGCTGTTGCAACGTGCAAAGAACTTCAAAATTCGCGGCTCATCCGGAAAACTGAACATCGCGCTGGACGGCTTGCCTTCTTTCCCGTCCTTGCCCAAGGGATCGCCGCTGACACTCGGCCACATGCATTTCACGGATACGCTACGGCGTCTTGAAAAGGCCTACGACGACTGGAAGGATGATCGCTGGTCGGCAGACCCCTACTGCGACGCGCTGATTCCTTCGCAATACGATCCCACCCTGGCACCGCCGGGCAAGCACATGATGACCGTTTTTGTACAGTACTGTCCGGTAAAACCCGAGGGCGGCTGGACGGATGAAAAGCGCGATCAATTTGGTCAAACCGTTATTGATCAGATCGCAGATTACAGCCCCGATTTCAAAGACCTGCTGCTGCATGCAGAGATTCGCACGCCGCGCGAGCTCGAAGCCGAGATAGGACTGACTGAAGGAAATATCTTCCAGGGCGAGCTGACTTTCGATCAGCTGATGTTCAATCGGCCATTTCCCGGTTACGCGCAGTACCGCGGCCCGGTCAAAGGGATGTACATGTGTGGCTCCTCCACACATCCGGGAGGTGGCGTTATGGGTGCGCCCGGTGCCAACGCCGCGCGCGAGATACTTCGCGATCTGAAGAAACCGGATACGACGCCGGAAGAGTTCAGCGATGACTGAGCGTACCGACGCAATCATTATCGGCGCAGGTCACAATGGCCTCGTGTGCGCAGCCTATCTCGCGCGCGCCGGGTTGAAAGTCCTGTGTCTCGAATCGGCGGACTCTGCAGGCGGCATGTCAGCTCCGCGGAGCATTGCTGATGACTACCACTTTCCGGGGCTTGCGCACGTGGCTTATCCCGTCGCTGCGGCGATACGCCGCGACCTCAGACTCGAGCAATTCGGCTATGAGCCCGGCAAGGCGATTGACACCATCGCACTTGATGCAAATGGCAAGCACCTGACGATTGGCAGCAACGGTGTGTCCGGTGACGGTCTGCCAGAGTCGGACGAGAAAGCCTACCCGGAATTCAGGGAGCAGTACCTGGCATTCGCCAAGGCGCTGCGCCCCCTGTTTGATAACAAGCCGCCCCGGCTCAAGGACATCGAATTCGCAGACAAGACAACGCTGGCGAAACTCGGCTGGAATATACGCGTGGGCCTGGGCCGCGAAACGATGTACGAGTTCCTGCGCGTTGCGGCGATCAATATTTACGACGTGCTGAACGAGGTATTCGACGATGATCGCCTGAAAGGCGCTATGGCTGTCGACGCGGTCATGGGAAGTGCCATGGGCCCGCGCACGCCCGGCACCGTACTGACCTGGCTGCAGCGGCTGCAGGGTGAACTCAACGGACCTGTGTCGATGCAGTCGGGTGGGCGTTCACAACTGGTGCATGCGCTGACGCAATCTGCCGAGGATGCGGGAACGACAGTACGGCTCAATGCTCACGTCAGCAGGATCCTCGTCGAGAATGGCAAAGCATTCGGCGTGGAATTGTCGAGCGGAGAAATGTTGAAGGCCGGATTGGTTATCTCGAACGCAGATCCGAGATCTACATTTACAAGGCTCGTCGGTGCACCGACGCTTGATGCGATGTTTGCAAATCGAGTGACACAAATCCGTGGTGCTGGCGTTGTTGCGAAGATGCATGTCGCGCTTAGCGGCAAACCGGAATTTTCGGGCCTGCCCGAAGCACAGATGGCCGATCGCCTTCTGATTGCACCATCGATGAACTACGTCGAGCGTGCGTTTAATCATTCCAAGTACGACGAGTGCTCTGAAGATCCGATACTCGAGATTACGATACCGAGTCTGCACAACGATGCCCTGGCGCCGGAAGGTCATCACGTAATGTCCATCAACGTCGCTTTCGTGCCTTATAGACTCGAAGGTGGCTGGAAGGAACAGAAAGCTACATTGGCCTACAGAGTCATTTCACAGCTTGGCCGGTATTCTCCAAACCTCAAATCGTTAATCGTCGACCACGAACTATTGACGCCGCAGGACATCGAGCAACAATTTCACGCGGTTCGGGGGCATTGGCACCATGGCGAACTTTCTATTCACCAGTCTTTCATGATGCGACCCCTGCATGGCGCTGCACAGTACGACACACCGATCGAAAAGCTCTTTCTGTGTGGTGCGGGAAGCCATCCGGGTGGTGGCCTGACCGGGCTTCCAGGCCGCAACGCCGCGAAACGTATCCTCAAACTCCGGGGGGCGAAATGAATATCGACCGCGAGCATTTTCGGCAGGCTTTGCAGCGCACGCCGTTCCATGATCGCCTCGTCGCGCTGTCGACGACCGAGGAGTGGATGACCTGGAATACATACAAGGTCCCGCGCGTCGTGGACAAGCTGTCGACCGAATATTTTGCCGTGCGCAGCGGATGCTCGGTGATGGACCTTACACCGATGGAGAAATATCGCATTACAGGCAAGAGTGCCCGGCAATTTCTCGATCGGCTGGTCACGCGCGATCTCTCCAGGCTCCGGCCTGGCCGGGTCACCTATGTTGTCTGGTGCAATGACAAAGGCAAGCTCATCGATGACGGGACATTGTTTCAGTTCGGTGAGGACGACTACCGTCTGTGCGCGCAGCATCATCAACTGGATTGGTTGTTAATGTCTGCCATGGGTTTTGACGTTCATATCGAAGTGGAAACGCACGAAGTGGCCGCGCTGGCCGTGCAGGGCCCGACGTCCTTCTCGGTACTCAGCGCCGCAGGCATTGACGATCTGGATCAATTGAAGCCATTCGATATTGCGACGCTGCGTTGCGGCGATGTTCCTGTCACTGTTTCACGTACGGGCTATACAGGAGACCTGGGCTACGAGCTGTGGACAGATCCCGCGCATGCGCTGCAACTGTGGGACGCGATTTTCGGTGTCCAGGGGCTATATGAAATTCACGCAATGGGATTGTCAGCGCTTGAAATGGTTCGCATAGAGGCCGGATTCATCATGCCCGGATTCGATTTCAATACCGCTGAAGCAACCGTCCGCAACGGTTTCGACCGCTCGCCTTATGAAGCTGGCCTGGGTTGGGTAGTGAATCCGGATAAGGGTCACTTTACCGGCCGCAAGGCGCTCCTCGCGGAGAAATCGAGGCCGGCAAGACGGCGATTAATGAAGATCGTCGTTGACGGAAACAAACCGGTGGGCGAGGCGTTCATCTTTTCCGGCAAGAATGGCAAGCAGGTCGGGGAGATAAAATGTGCAACGTGGTCGCCCATTCTCAAAGCCAACCTGGCGCTCGCGGATATTGAGTACATCAATGGCCGACTGCCGGCGAAGTTGTGGGCGCGCATCGATTATCAACGCGAATTGAAGTGGCTTTCGACCTGGGCCGAGTGCCAGTCCCGGTCAAAACCCTTTTACGATCCCGCGCATAAATCCGCAACTCCGCCCGCCCGCTTCTAACGCGCCTAGTACGCCGTCAGAATCATCCCTGCGGCCGGAATAACGCTGTCTGAATTGGCGCCAAAAAATGTAACCGGCACCGATTCCACTCGCAAGCCGACATTGCGCACGACGGCGAAGTGCAGGTGCGGTCCACTGGAATAACCCGTGTTACCTGAGTCGGCGATGTATTCACCACGTTCGACCTTGTCACCGGGGCGAACCCGAATCGTGTTGGTGTTCAGGTGTGCGTAGATCGCGTAAGTGCCATCGTCGTGCAAAATACGCACGACGTTCGCCGCCGGGCCGTCAATCTCGACGTCAAGGCCAACGCGAAAGTTATTTCTTGCGACATCGAACACGATGCCGGCACGTGCGGCAAAAATATCGGTACCAATCGGCATCGCCATGTCGACCGCGTAATAACTCTCAGGTCCCGTATGCGTCACAACCTCTGGATATGCCTGTGTTACCGGATAGTTATTGGATATCGCGAACGGCACGCGGTAGGGCCCGGGCGCTCGGTGCCGTGCACTCGGGTCTCCTGGCAGATACCTGAAGCCGTACTCCAGGAAGGGCGATGTCTGGTTTTCGAGCGAATCGAGTTGAAAAAGGTCTGTGCTGCTGCGTGGCGGCAGCACCCAAACCAGTTCCTGATCCGGGTCCGGGTAGGCCAGACCGCGAATGTCGGATATTTCGAGTCGCATTTCGACCGGCGCGTAAAAGTCGTTGCGGGCCGTGAGCTCGACACTCGTGCCTACAAAACTATGCGTAACGTCGACCACGGCGTCAGTCGAACCCCGGTTCAGCCCTCGAACCTCGACGGTCTGCCCATCATCGGGTGGCCGGTCGGAATAGATCCACTCACCATTTTCGCCGCGGTACTTATAGAGTTCCTGCGCATCAATGGTATCTGCGGCGCAAAACGAAACCAGCACCGCAATTATGAGCGATACGCCGAATTGGAGAGATTTGCGATCAGGAACCGATCGATGAGCGCTGCCAGCCATCCTCTGTCCGTCTGATCTCATAAGCGGGCCAATACTGGTTATCCAGTTTCAATGTGATGACCTCAACCGCGCCGTTCCAGGTCACGGTCTTGAGCCGAACCGAGGTCTTATCCTTCTTGCCGACAATGGCATCAACAAATGCCTGCAGGGTCGGCGTCGGCGTTTCGTCAACTTCGACCACTCGGCGCCCAGCCCACAAGCCGTATCGCGTTGCCGGGGAGCCGTAACTAAAGAAAGCGACGTACACACCGTCGGGTTCAATACCGCGTTGCGCAGCCATCGCTCGATGCGGATCCTGCAGCAACGCTCCAGCCCACGATACTGCTCTGTCTATGCCACGGCCGTCCAGTACGGCTGTCTCAATATTGAGATCTCTTGCCGCACCATTGCGCCATACGGTAACTGTCACCGCTTCTTTCTGGACCGCCTTTTCCAACGCCCTGAACGACGTAACGACATTGCCATCGACGGCCAACACAAAATCGCCGTTTTTCAGGAGCTTCGATGCCGCCGTGCCCGCAACCAGCCGGGTTATGCTGAGTGCGCGACGATAGACAGGATTGTTTTCCTCAAGCCTGGCAATCCACTCTTCGTCAACGCCCCGATTGCGTGCCGCAAACAGCGGCGCATAGACAAATTCTGCCTCGAGCGAATAATACGGCCGCTGATTTCGTACGACGTCGACAAACTCGGTAACCAGGTCGGCACCAACACCGCGATTGAATTGCGCCGAATCGCCGCCTGATTGAATCGCAAAACTTGACCAGATCGCGGCCACGCGACCGCGCTTATCGACCAGAACACCGTCAACGTCCATTGGGTTGACGAGATCGATGCCTTCAATATTTGAGTCGCGAAAACGCAAGGTTCTTGATAATGGCAGGATCAACGGTTCGACAGCCGATACCGTGCTTTCCTGATGCACGAGCTGATGGTCGCCTTTGATGCCAACCACCCAGACTTTGTCACCCGACTCCAGCGGTTCCGTATTAAATGTCGCCGTGCGCACAGGAGTATCGCCAATCGATGCCGGATCGTAGGAGACGATCGCCATATTGTGTAACGGATGCAGTTGTTCAATTTTTGCATCGACTTCAAGGGTCCCGGCAAATGTCACAGTGACATCACCGATCGCCACGGGCACCGTGTTGCGATCGACCAGCACGAGTCCGCGCTCCTTATCAACGACCAGGCCAGTGCCGTAATAATGCCGATCTGCAACACCGGACACGGTATACGGCAGATCAAACGTCACCACGACCAGGGATGATGCGATCGCAGCGACACGTGGATCGTCATAATCCGTTAATTCAGTACTGCCCGTCTTCGGCGGCTCGCGATCAGGCCCGGGCCCCAGTTCTTCACACGGCCAGATTCCGCTGCTGTCATCCCGGCTGCAGCGGCGTACCGGAAACCAGACGCGATCCATTTCGAATGCACGTACCGAGGAGTTGCGCGGGCTGTCCATCGTCACGAAGCGGATCATGGAGCGCGATCCGTCCGCTAGCTCATCCAGCGCCTGCGCAAATTCATCAATATCGTTGATCGGTTTGCCACCAAATTCGGTGATGACTGCACCGCGCGGAATGGCTGCTTTCGACAGCAGATATCCCGGGTTTGCGACATACACACCGCTCGCCGACCGGTTGTAATGGCGTGCTTGCTGATACGACAAATTGTTGACGATCGCATCACCGAACTCGAGAAAGTCGTCAGGTGTAATCGCGTGCAGATCCGTCACCACGACCGTCTCCACGACCTGCCGTCCGCCGCGCTCCATTTCTATTTCGATTTCGCCGCCGACATTGTTGTCGAGCACGACCGCAAGCGGCACGAACTCCGTAACGAGTTCGCCGTTGATACGCACAAGAATGTCGCCGGGCTCAAGCTTTCCTGCGGCCGGCGAATCCGGGATGACCTGGTCTATTGCCAGCATGCCGGTCTGATCGGGGAATGCGGAGCGTGCGGCTCGCTCTGACTCGTCAGTCAATCCGAGGCGATTCAGTTCGTCATACGCTTTGCGCACAAACATTGTCTGCAGCGTGCCGCGTGTTACCGGCAGATCCTGCTGGATCAGCTCCAGGACACGGTGAATCCGATCAAGGGGGAGAAAGAAACTGCTCGCCGCAGAGCTGTTGGCGCCAGCGTTCAACGCGACGACTTCGCCATCGATATTGACTACCGGAGAACCGGACGAGCCGCCCGATGTCCCGGATGCAGCCTGGAAATAAAAGGTATTGAAGTCGTTGTACTTGCCGCGACCATAATCCGGAGCTTTGCGATCGAGCCTTGCGATCGTGCCGGCAAGAATAGACAACTGCTCGCCAGCGTCATTACCGATGACGCGAATCTCCCGGCCAATGCCTGCGCCGTCCGGAACGAGCGGCAACTCAGCCGGAGAGATGTAGTGCAAATCGGCCGGATCATATCGGAAGAAGCCGAAATCGTGCACCGGGTCGCGGTACACGGGTGTCAGCCGAACCTCTTCATTGTTCCGAAACACGGCCTCGGCGACCACCGGACCCGGTGTGACCACGTGGCGGTTGGTCAATATCAGCCCACGTTCGGCATCAACGATAAATCCGGTCGCCTGGCTCGACGAATTCCACTCGGTGTCAAATGCCCGCGTGCTGTCGACCCGAATCGACACGACCCCGGACGAAATCCGCTCGAGTGTGTTGGTCCACGCCGTTTCCTCGGCAGCCACATTGCTTGCTGCCAGTGCGATCCCTGCGAACGCGGCGAAAAGTGATCCAGTTTTCATAGCTGACCTGTTGTTTTGTCCATTAATGATAAGGGACTGGGCCCGAGGCGTTCGGTTCCCTATTTGACCAGATTATTCGTCATGTCGCAGCCACCTGCGTCACAGCCCAGAGCGGGCCTGGAGGTAAGATGTTTCTCATCGGAAATAAAGCGCAGCGCAGCGAGCCATTTCGATGAGAAACATGTCGCCTTCTGGCCCGTTCTAGTCTGCGGGCCTGAAGGCGAGATCAAGTTGTCTGGCCGCTTTGACATCATCGAGCCGCCGCACTGGCATTGAGTACGGTGCTTCCTTGAAGGACTTGCCACTCTCAGCCTCCCTGGCAATGGCAATCATTGCCGCGACGAAATTATCGAGCGTCTCCTTGCTCTCGGTTTCGGTCGGTTCGATGAGCAGGCACTCGGGCACCAGCAACGGGAAATACGTTGTCGGAGCATGATAATTGCGATCAAGCAGCGCCTTGGCGAGGTCCATTGCCGTGAGATCGAGTGTGCGGGCCTCACGCTTAAGCGTGACGATGAACTCGTGGCTCGCGCGCCGCTCGGGGAACGCGAGCTCGAATCCCGCATCGCGTAACTTCACCATAAGATAGTTCGCATTGAGCGTGGCGTACTCGGCGAGCCGCCGCATGCCGTCGCGGCCGACCATGCGCATGTAAACGTAGGCACGTAACAACACACCCGCATTACCCATGAATCCGGATAGCCGACCGATGCTCTGTGGCAGGTCGTCTTCCGCGAGCCAATCGTAATGAGTCTCGCCATCCTTCTCGGTGGCCGAAACAACTGGAATCGGCATGAACGGCAGCAACCTCTCGCCGACACCGACCGCGCCTGAGCCCGGACCGCCGCCGCCATGTGGCGTCGAAAACGTTTTGTGCAAATTCATGTGAATAACGTCGAAACCCATGTCGCCGGGCAGGACCTTGCCGCAGATCGCGTTGAGATTCGCACCGTCGTAATAAAGAAGACCGCCTGCGTCGTGCACGATCTCGGCGACTTTCACTATGCCGCGATCAAACACGCCGAGCGTCGACGGATTGGTAAGCATGATGCCGGCCGTCTTTGGTCCCACCTCTGCCCTGAGCGCCTCGATATCGATGTCGCCATCACTGCCCGTGGGCAACTCCCTGACCACGCAACCACACATCGTCGCGGTCGCCGGATTGGTGCCATGCGCCGCATCGGGAACGATGATCTCGTTGCGCTCCAGATCGCCACGCACTTTGTGATACGCCTGAATCATCGCGACGCCGGCAAGTTCGCCCTGCGCGCCCGCCATCGGCGTCAATGAGACACCCTGCATACCGGTTACGGCTTTGAGCATCTCCTGCAACTCGTACATGCAACTCAAAAAACCCTGACCGTGACTAACGGGACCCAGTGGGTGACGGCCTGCAAATCCAGGCAATAATGCGAGAGCATTGCACGCGCGCGGATTGTATTTCATCGTGCACGAACCCAGCGGATAGAACTGCGTGTCGATCGAGAAGTTCATCTGCGATAAACGTGTGAAGTGACGTACCGTTTGCAATTCGGACGCCTCCGGAAGGCGTGGCCTGTCCTCACGCAACAAGGCCGCTGGAATCGCAGCCTCCTCCGTGGCGCCGGGCGACTGCGCAAATGCGCGTCGACCGCTGCGAGATTTTTCGAAAATCAGAGTTTCCATAGCCGTATCCGCTAGTCCTCGTCTGTGCTGATACCAAGCGCGCGCAGTGCCGCTTCGTAATTCGGTTCGGTAGAGATGTCGTCAATGTGTTCTTCGTGCACGACCGTGTTGTTCTCGTCGAGCACCACGACGGCGCGCGCAAACATACCGGCGAGTGGCCCGTCGACTATCTGCACGCCGTAGTTTTCACCAAAGCCCTCATGCCGAATCGCCGACAGCCCAATGATGTTCTTCAGATCGTGTTGTTCCTGAAATCGCTTCAGCGCAAATGGCAGGTCGTAGGACACACTGAGAATTGCCACGTCGTCGAGCTTCTCGGCACGGCGATCAAACTCGATAACCGACTTGGCGCAAACCTCAGTGTCGATGCTGACGATGATGTTCATGACTTTACGCATGCCCATCCAGTTCGCCAGCGTCGCGTTCTGTAACTTCGTATTGACCAGCGATACGTCCGGTGCACGACTGCCAACAGCAGGCAGCTCTCCGAAGGTTCGATAAGTCGCGTTTTCGTATTTTACGTTTGCCATTTGATCAGGCGCTGAGCCTTCCCCCTTCAGTCAGGATGTCGCCGAGCGCCGCAACGTATGCGTCGATATCAGCCTCGTTTTTGGTTTCGGTCGCACACACAAGCAACGCATCTCCCAGGTCATATCCACCCAGAATGTCGCGCTCGGCCAGAGCGTCGAGCACGGTGGCCACTGGTTTGTTCAGTCGCACGGCGACCTCGTGAAAATGCGGTCCTTCGTACAATCGCTCTACGCCGTCCAGGGCGACCAGCTTTGCAAGCAGCATCGCTGTGTTTTGCTGCGAGCGCAGCGCAACTTTTTTGAGACCTTCGAACCCGAGCAATGACATGTAAATAGTGGCTGCCGTGACCATCAGTCCCTGGTTAGTGCAAATGTTCGAGGTCGCCTTGGAGCGCCGGATATGTTGCTCGCGCGCCTGTAGCGTTAGTGCAAAGCCGGGCTCGTCATCGAGATCGGTCGTTCTACCGACGATACGACCCGGCATTTGCCGCACGTGTTTTTGCTTGCAGGTCATGAAGCCGAAATACGGCCCACCCGAGGACAATGGCACACCCAATGGCTGCCCTTCGCCACACGCGATGTCGGCGCCTTCCTCACCCCAGGACCCGGGCGCCTTGAGCAGCGCAAGCGAGACTGGATTGACCACTGCAATAACCTGCGCGCCATGCTCGTGTGCCCAGTCCGTCAAGCGATCCACATCTTCAAGCGTGCCGGGGAAAGACGGTTGCTGGATAACAAGCGCGACCGGATCTTCTCCGGCATCCAGCTCATCAGCCGCATTGCCTGTCGCACTGTTTACGGGCAACCGCTCGAAAACAATGTTCTGGCTGCCTGCGATCGCCATTGCGACCTGCTCATACATCGGATTAACGCCCGGCGCGAGCAATATGCGACCAGACTTCGCCTTGCGGTTGCTGCGCACTGCCATGAGCGCTGCCTCTGCCAGACCGGAGGCGCCGTCGTACAGCGACGCATTGCTGACATCGAGACCGGTTAATTCAGTGATCATCGTCTGGTACTCGTAGATCACCTGCAGCGTGCCCTGGCTCGCCTCGGCCTGATACGGCGTATAGGCACTGTAGAATTCACCGCGAGTCGCGATGTCCCAGACTGCGGTCGGAATGTGATGCTCGTAAGCGCCAGCGCCGATGAAACACAACGGCGCACCATCCCTGGCGGCACGCTCGTGCATCAACCTGCTGACCTCCATTTCGTTGAGAGCATCGGGGACACCATCGAGTGATTCGATCAGCAATTCCTTCGGAATCTCATCGAACAGATCGTCGAGGCTGTCGGCGCCGATGGCCGCGAGCATTTCCCGCGTATCGTCTTCGGTATGGGGTATGAACGGCATCGTCTCTCTCAGGCGTCTTCTTCGTCGAGCAGGGTTTGATAAGCATCCGGTGTCATGTTCGAACTTTCGTCAATGTCTCCGCTTGGCTGCAGTCTGACAATCCAGCCATCGCCATACGGATCTGCGTTGATCTTTTCCGGATCATCGCCAAGTTCCTCGTTGACAGCTGCTACAGTGCCGGAAATTGGCGCGTACACATCCGACGCAGCTTTGACCGATTCGACGACAGCCATGTCACCACCACTGTCGAGTTCCTGCCCGACTTCAGGCAGCTCCACGTAGACAAGGTCGCCAAGCGCCGACTGCGCGTGATCCGTAATACCGATCGTCACGCTGCCGTCATCTTCGCGGCGCAGCCACTCGTGCTCGCTCGTGTACATCAGGTCTCCAGGCAATTCACTCATTGTTATGTCTCCCCTTCAATTCGAATTTTTCCGTTACGCACGAATGGCGTTGGCACAATTCGTACGTTCAGTAATTTTCCGCGCACCTCAACCTGTGCGCTTGCATAGTCACCGGCAGGCACCCGCGCCAGTGCGATTGAGCGACCGATGGTCGGCGAAAAACCGCCGCTGGTTATTTCCCCATCGCCGATTCCCTCGACCACGACACGTTGATGGTTGCGCAGTACACCTTTGTCTTCGAGCAAGAGCCCGACAAATCGTTGCCGGCTCGCATCCGCCTTTTTCTCTTCCAGCTTGCTGCGACCAACGAAATCCCGATCCTGTGGTTCCCAGGCGATGGTCCAGCCAAGCCCCGCCTCCAGCGGCGAAACTGATTCATCCATATCCGTCCCGTACAAGTTCATCGCGGCTTCAAGTCGCAGCGTATCCCGGGCGCCGAGCCCACAAGGCGCTACCTCTACTGCGAGTAACTGGTCCCAGATTGCGCCGGCCTGCGATGCAGGCATGACGATTTCCCAACCATCCTCACCCGTGTATCCGGTTCTTGCGACGAACAGGTCGCCGGCTTCCATCCCTGTGAAGAGCTTCAGCGCGAGCGCCTGCTCGCGCCACACTGCAGCGATGCATCCTGCTGCGAGCTCGCGGGCATTAGGCCCCTGCACGGCGATCATGGCCAGCTCGGCACGCTCGCTGACATCAACATCGTACGATTTCGCCGCCTGCCGGATCCAGGCCAGGTCCTTGTCCCGCGTTGCGGCATTCACAATGAGTCGGAACCAGTTCTCGTTCATGAAATAGACGATCAGGTCATCGATAACGCCGCCCGCCGCGTTGAGCATCGCTGTGTACAGCGCTTTGCCTGGTTCCTGGAGTTTGGCCACATCATTGGCCAGCAGTTTGCGCAGGAAATCGCGCACGCCATCACCACGCAGATCGACGATGGTCATATGCGACACATCGAATACGCCCGCATTGCGGCGTACCTGGTGATGCTCTTCTTTTTGCGAACCGTAGTGCAATGGCATATCCCAGCCGCCGAAATCCACGATCTTAGCGCCTGCCTGCACATGCTTGTCATACAGTGGTGTCTTCGAACCCATATCTCAGTTTTCCTTTTGACCAACAAAAAGGGCGACAGACCTGTGCGGTCTGTCGCCCCTCTGTCCTTCAAAACCTGAGAGATCAATGGCTTGGAGCCACATACCCCTTCGGTGGGCCGCTATTCGGGCCGCTCTCCAGAGCCAATCAGCGAACACAGTCCTTTTGCCTGAGCGTTTCCGAGCGAGTTGCGCCTTCGGCGCCCCGGTAAGTCTTTGACCATTCGGGGTCTCTTCTGTGCGTGCTTTCGATTGGTGCGCGCATCATAGCCAATGGCCACGCCGGTTGCCAGCCAGACAGGCGCAAGTGACAATGCCCGAATTCGAATTTCGGGGATCGGCATGCGAATGCTCCGCAGCACGGCTGTAATTATCGCTCTTTGTTTCACCGCTACGGCGTTCGGCGCCGCAAGCGACGACCTCAATGCACTGATCGACGAATCCTGGGAAGCGTTGCTCGCTTTCTCGCCCATGTTTGCGTCCCAGTTAGGCGACCGACGCTACAACGATCGCTGGGGCGAACGGAGTATTGCGGCCGTCGAGGCCAGCCAGGCGCAAACCCGTGATTTCCTGCGCCGCGTGTATGCGATCGATAGAAGTGCGCTGAGCGAGGCCGATCAACTCAACTACGAATTATTTCGTCGCGGCCTGCAAGCCACCGTCGACGGATATCAATTCAATGGGCACCTGATGCCGTTGCATCATCGTGGTGGTGTGCAAAACCTGGACAACAACACCAATTATTTGAGCTTCGAGTCGGTTAAGGACTACGACGACTGGCTGGTTCGAATGAGCAAGATAGACGAGGTTGTCGAGCAAGTCATCAAGCTCGCAGAGACTGGCCGCAAGGCGGGCTACCTGCCACCGAAAATTCTCATGCAGCGCATTCCTGACCAGATCGCGGCGCAACTCGTCGACGATGCGGAAGCGAGTCCGTTCTACGACATTTTTGCAGCGCTGCCGGAGTCAATCGCAGATGATGAGCAACGACGGCTGCGAGCCATCGCAAGAGAAACTATCAGTGCTTCAATACTGCCGGCCTATCGACAACTCGATCGCTACTTCAACGATACCTACCTGCCGGCCTGTCGCGACAGCATCGGGCTGTCGTCGATGCCGAACGGCAGCGCCTGGTACGAATACCATGCGCGCCGGTTTACAACGACACAGATGTCACCCGATGACATTCACCGTCTGGGTCTCAACGAAGTGCGCCGTATTCGAGATGAGATGCAGGAAATCATCGACGAACTCGATTTCGCCGGCAGCTTTCAGGATTTTCTCGTCTTCCTGCGAACCGACCCGCAATTCTACTTCGACAACCCGGACGACCTGTACCAATCCTACCTGGCGACGAGCAAACGCATTGACCCGGAGCTCGTAAAGCTGTTTGGCAAGCTGCCACGCATGCCGTATGGCGTGAAGCCGATCCCCGATTCGATCGCGCCGGATACGACAACCGCCTACTACTCCGGCCCCGCAGCCGACGGCAGTCGCGCAGGCACGTACTGGGTCAACCTGTACAAGCCGGAAGTCAGGCCAAAATACGAGATTGAAGTACTCACCGTGCACGAGGCCATGCCGGGCCACCACCTGCAGATTTCACTGCAACAGGAACTCGGCGACATGCCAAATTTCCGTCGCTATGGCGGTTTCACAGCCTTCGTTGAGGGCTGGGGTCTGTACAGCGAAAGTCTTGGATACGACCTTGGTCTTTACAAAGACCCGTACTCACGCTTTGGCCAGCTGACCTATGAAATGTGGCGTGCAGTACGACTCGTCGTCGACACTGGCATTCATTACAAGGGCTGGACGCGTCAGCAGGCAATCGATTTCTTCAAAGACAACGCCGCCAAAACAGAGCTCGATATCATCAACGAAATCGACCGCTACATCGGCAACCCGGGCCAGGCGCTCGCCTACAAGATTGGGCAAATGAAAATCCAGACAATTCGCGGCCGAGCCGAACTGGCATTGGGTGACGAATTCGACGTTCGCGCCTTTCACGATGAACTGCTTGGCGCGGGCGCGTTACCGCTCGACATTCTCGAACAACGCATGGACGCGTGGCTGGAGTCGCAATTGTAGGAGGCCGCCATGCGGGCGACACCCTGACCGGCGATCCGGATATTTCTCGCCGGAATGGCTCGCTTCGCTGCGCTTTAGTTCTCGGCGAGAAACACCCCTCTCACCAGTCAGCCAGGCAGGTCGCCGGCATGGCCGCCTCCCACAACAATGACCTCCTAAAGCTAGAATTCGATCGAGGTTTGCCGTTCGGCCGGAAACTCACGTCGGGCTAATCGTGCCCGTTCCTCGGGTCCCGCTTTTTCATCATGAATCTCGTCGATCCGAGCAATGCGACTGGCGAGGCCCGTGCAGTTCGCGATTTGAATACTGAGTCCGGGGCGGGCGTTCATTTCCAGAATCAACGGCCCGTGTTCACTGTCGATGACCATGTCCACGCCGAGATACCCAAGGCCGGTCACATCATAGCCGCGCGCTGATGAGTGCAGAATAAAATTCCATTGCGGAATCCGTAATCCAGAGACCAGTGCGCCCGTATCCGGGTGCTCGTCAACCACTTCGTTATCCAGGACACCTGTCAATGTTTCGCCCAGGCTCATATCGACGCCGGCACCAACCGCTCCCTGGTGCAGATTTGCCTTACCGTCCGATGCGCGCGTGGGCAATCGAACCATCGCCATCGCCGGATAACCGCGATAGACGATGACGCGAATATCGGGCACGCCCTGGTAACTGACATCGGCGAAGACAGGATCGAATTGCACGCAGTATTCAATAATTGCCTTGTCGGGATTACCGCTAAGGCTGTACTGACCGCTGACAATGTTCGAAATATGATGCGCGATTTCAGCCGCGGAAATTAATACGCCACTCGACAAACGGTAGAAATTACGACGCCGCTGACTACGACCGATCACGACCAGAATGCCGTCACCACCACTGCCCTGCGCCGGCTTGATAACGAAACTATTGCGTTCGCCGACGATATCAGCAAACGCCCGCACTTCGCGTTGATGCCTGATGATGCCGTAGAGCTCGGGCACGGCCATGCCCGCCTCCAGCGCAAGTTCTTTGGTCAATGCCTTGTCATCGACGCGCGGATACAAGCGACGTGGATTAAGCCGAGTGATGAAATCAACGTTGCGCTCATTGAGGCCCAGCACACCAGCCTCGCGCAGCTTATTCGCTACGGCAAACATCAGTTGTCAGCCAGTGCGCCGAAGCGCCGGAGTTCAAGCAAGCGATATCCTGTATACCGGCCGGCAAGAACGACCAGGGCCAGCACCACCAGCAACAACTCGGGAAATGTGAAGATCAGGTGTTCGAGCCAGGACAGACCCATGAATATATAGGCCGTCACGGCCACCACCAGGCTACCCAGACCAGCGCGCATCGCGTCCACCGCGCCGCGCTCCTCCCAGACAACTGACATACGTTCGATGGTCATGGCGATAATCACCATCGGAAACAGCGCCACAGACAACCCGGTTTCCAGACCGAGACGATGCGATGCAAGGCTGATGATCAGCATCAGCATCACGACGACGATCAATACGGCGCTCAATCTCGGTACGAGTAGCAGTCGTAGTCGATCGAGTAGAAAGCGAATACTCAGGCCAAGAGCCACGAGCATCGTAAAAAGTATGACGCCCCAAAACAGCTTGGTTTCGCGGAACGCGAGCGCGATAAGTACCGGCATGAATGTGCCGAACGCATCGATACCAATAAAGTTTCGCAAGAAGACCATGATCAACGCGCCGATCGGAATCATCAGCAATACGCTGTACACCGCCTGAGTGGATATCGGCAGGCTATATAATGAGAAGTCGATCAGCGTAGCGCCACGCTGGGCCGCCTGCGATTCAGCGATTGCGACGGCAGCGAGATGGTTTTCCTGGATTGCGAAACCAACCTGTACGTTACTACCACCCTCGACGCTGACGAGCGGCTCGTTGCCGCGCCACCAAGTCAGGAAACTGTCGGGCAGGCCTTCTTCGCCGGTCGTCGGATTGAAATAGCGCCAGTCATCACCGTCGTGTACTTCGAGCCAGGTGAGCATTTCCGCATTACGTTGCCGGCCTTCGAGTTTGAATCCGCGTATGAGTCGGGCAGGAATTCGTGCGGCAGCGAGAATAGTCGTTACCGTCTCAACGTACCTGGCATTTGTATCTGAATCTGAGCGCAATAACTCAACGTTTGGATCCGGCGAAGGATCGTTCATCAGGCGCAATAACTCGGACGTAAACGATGCGGTATCCGCCGAATGTTCCTTGACGTCAGCGACGATTACGTCGACCGCAGTCCTGAATGGTTCGTTGATAACGGGCGGCGGGGGGAACGGTGGAGTTGTGTCCGATTGATCATTGCTTGCATCTGCAAACACTGAAATACGGTAATAGATTGTTTGCGTGCCGTCAGTACGACGAATCGCCCATTGTGCCTCGCGACCACCGGTGCCGTAGTTCAGGCTGAAGCCATAACCTCGCGACACAGAGTTTTCGTTGAGTGTACGAAAACCAGGCGTTAGCGTCGGAATGTGCAGGTTGACCTTGATTGAACCCGGACCGCTCTCGAAGCTAATGGATGATTCTATAGTCCATACCGGTGTCTCCTGGTCCCTGCTGACCGGGAAGCCCAGTACCTGCCACTTGTAGGCGAACACGGACAAGCCGATCAATGCCAGCATTGCAGCGAGTACGAATACGTATTTCTGCTTCATCGTGGCCTCCCCGTGTCAGCGTTTTGCACCTAACGCAACACCCACCACGTGCTCACGAATCGGTCCACTGCGGTTAAACAAACGCATGCCGGTCGTGCGCAGTTCTTTTAGTAATGCCGAGTCTGTCGCAAACAGCCGGTTGAGACCAGTCATAAAGTGCAACATTGCAGCGTTCGCGCCCTTGCGTGACCGCTCGTAACGCCGCAGCACGGGTCTGTCGCCCGGGTGCTCACCGTTCTGCAGCGCTTTGCCAATCACATCCGCAAGCGTTGCGGCATCCTGCAGGCCCAGGTTGGCGCCCTGGCCGGCGAGCGGATGTACCGCATGCGCCGCATCACCGATCAGCGCCACGCCGGCTTTTACGTAATCCCTGGCGTGTCGCGCACGCAACGGAAAAACGCCGCGCGGCCCCGCTACCGACAATTTGCCGAGCACATGATCCGACGCATCACCAAGCGCCATACCGAGCTCATCTTCTGCAGCAGACACTGCCCACTGCGCCTGCTCCTCAGTCGTGGACCAGACCACGGATATTCGGCCATCAGCAAGCGGCAACATGCCGAGCGGTCCGGTACTCAGGAATCGTTGCCAGGCTGTATTTTTGTGAGCGTTTTCCGGTCGCAGATGAGTCACAAATGCGGCCTGCCCGTACGCCCACTCGTCAGTATCGATGCCGACACTGTTGCGCACAAATGAGCGCGCACCATCGGCACCAATGATCAGGTCGGCGTCGAACTTACGGCCGTCTTCGAGAGCGACCTGGTGGCCATTGTTCTTTGCTCGCAGTGACTCGATCGGCGATGCAAAAATGAGCTCAACATTTTGCTGATCGAGAACCTTGAGAATTGCATCCTGCAACAATGCGTTTTCGACGATAAACCCCAACTGTGGCACGGCGAATTCTGCTGCGTCGAATCGCAGGGCGTCACCGCTTTCAGCCGTCGAAGATTCATCCCACACTCGCATGCTGTCATAGGGAGAGGCACGCGTGTCACGCACGGCGGACCAGGCACCGATGCTTTCGAGCAGAGCGGCCGAACCAGTAGCAATAGCCGATACTCGCAGCGCGACATCGTCATCCGGAAAATGTTTTGCCCGTTCTTGCGCGTCAATAATCGTCAGATTGAGTCGCTCGCGGCACTCGCTCGTAGCCAGCAATGCAGTCACCGTCAAACCGGTCACTCCGGCACCCACAATGACGACATTAAGTTGCCCGTTCACGGCAACGGCACGCCACGCGACCGCCGTGGCAACCGGCCCGCGAGCCCCATCGTGTGTTTGGCGAACAACGACCGAACACCCGGGACCAGGTCAAAACCGAGCATGCCGATATTCCGCAGCACACGCAGCGGAGGACTGCTGTTAGTAAAAAGCCGGACCAGGCCGTCCGTGAAGCCAACCAGTTTGCTTTGGTCGCCCTTACGCCACGCGGCATATCGCTCGAGTAGTTGCGGATCATCGAGGTCTAAATCGGCGATGCAGTCACACAGCGCTGCGACATCGCGTAAACCGAGGTTGAATCCCTGTGCAGCGACCGGGTGCAGGCCATGCGCCGCATTGCCTACCAATACAGCGCGTGTGCCCGTCAGCCGTATGGCCTTGCTGAGGACGAGTGGATACGCGGCGCGAGCACCAACGTGCGAAAACTCGCCGAGTCGGTAGCCGAACGCGTCCTGCAATTCGCTTAGAAACGCTTGCTCGTCGAGCTGCAGGATCCGATCCGCATCGCTGTCGGCTACGGTCCAAACGAACCCTGCTCTGCCATCAGCAACGGGCAACAACGCCAGCGGCCCATGTTCTGTGAAGCGCTCATAGGCGCAGTTCTGCAAAGATTTTTCCGGCAGGAGATTGCCAACGACCGCACACTGCGCATAATTCACATGCTTCGCCGAAATTCCGATCATGTCGCGTACGGATGACTTCGCGCCGTCTGCAGCGACCAGCAGTCGGCAAGTCAATTCTTCTCTCTTACCATCGGCATGCTCGACTGTGACAGTGGCGTTGTCCGGTCCGAAGCGCGCGGTAGCAATTTTCGCCGGGCACAAAATATCCAGCTTCGGCGTCGCATCGAGCGCGTGTTGCAGCACAGCGCCCAGCACGCGGTTTATGACGACGTAACCAAGCGCTTCGACCTGTTGCTCTCGCGCATCGATATGCGAAAAGCCGAAGCGGCCTTTGTCGGAAACGTGAATTCGAGTGACCGGCGTTGCAGCAACAACAATGTCGTCCCAAAGTTGCATCGCCTCGTACATGCGCTGCGTACTGCGCGACAATGCAGTGGAGCGATCATCGAAACTGGGTTGAGCAGTGTCAGTTCGCGGCACCGGTTCGACAATCGCAAGCCGCAATGACAGCGGTGCAAGCGCCAACGCGAGACTGGAACCGATCATGCCGCCGCCGGCGATAATGATATCGTAATTCATCAGCGTTGCATCAGCGACTCAATTTCGTCCGGGTCCTTTGCAAGTCCTTTGCTGAGCACATCCGGGCCGTTATTCGTTATCGCGACATCATCTTCAATACGAACGCCTATGTTACGCCAGCGCGCTGGCACCTTGCGGCTGGCCGGAATGTAGATGCCGGGCTCAACAGTAGTGACCATGCCAGATTCGAGTAGCCGCCACTCGTCGCCGACTTTGTAATCGCCAACGTCGTGCACATCCATGCCCAGCCAGTGGCCCGTGCGATGCATGAAGTATTCGCGATAGGCACCATCCTTGATCAGGCGTGGCAGCGTCCCGTCGAGCAGGCCGATTTTCTTAAGCCCGCGAGTAATGATCTTGACGGCGGCATCATGCGGTTCGTTCCAGTGATTGTCCTTGCGCGTCTTCTCGATTGCGGCGAGCTGCGCCTCAAGAACAATTTCATACACGGCCCGCTGCTCCGGGCTGAATTTGCCGCCGACCGGAATAGTCCGCGTGACATCCGAGGCGTAGTAGTCCAACTCGCAGCCGGCATCGATCAGAAGCAGATCTCCATCTTTCAACAGATCTCCATTTTCGACATAGTGCAGCGTACAGGCGTTGGCCCCTGTGGCAACGATCGGGCTATACGACATCCAGGCATCGTTGCGGCGGAACTCACTCGCAAATTCAGCCTCGACCTCATATTCGTACAGGCCCGGGCGGACCGCCTGCATGGCTCTCTGGTGCGCTTTTACCGCGACCTTTGCGGCTCTGCGCATCGCCGAGATCTCCGCGCGACCCTTATATAAGCGCATGTCGTGCAGCAAGTGATCCAGCGCTACGAATTCCTGCGGTGTGTGCACCCCACGCAACTCACGTGAACGCAGCGAATTGATCCAGTCGGCGATGCGCGCGTCGAATTCCGAATACAGGCCCATCGTATAGTACACACGACTACAGGACTCCATGATGCCCGGTAGAATGTCATCGATGTCATCGATTGGAAAAGCATCGTCGGCGGCAAAGTTCTTGATCGCACCATCCTGGCCAGCACGCCTGCCATCCCAGAGTTCCTTGCCCGGATTACGCTCGCGACAAAACAGCAGGTACTCGCCGTTGTCACGACCCGGCATAAGCACCGCCACGGCATCCGGTTCAGCGAATCCCGTCAAATAGAAAAAATCACTGTCCTGACGAAAGCGGTACTCAACATCGCGGCTTCGCGTGCGCACTGGCGCCGCCGGTAATATCGCGATGCCGCCATCGCCAACCATGCGCATGAGTTGTTTGCGGCGCCGCGCAAATTCACTAATATTCATACCGAACTGCCTGCCCTGGCTAATGCAATGCGTCTGACACCGGCTCAGCGGCCGGGCGTCGCAAATCCGCAAGTTCCTCGTAGGCGAGCTGTGTCGCTACGCGAACATATTCGACCAGCTCCGTATACGCTGCCTCATCGGACTCCTCATCGCAATCCTCGTCAACCGCCGCGCGCGTAATTTGCAGCATGTCCCTGATAATATCGGCAAGCGGCTCTGCCTTGAGTTTTTCACGCAGGTCATCGCCATGCTCACCAGCAACGAGCCCGTGCAGGAATCCTTCGCACCAGTGCGCCAGGGCCGTTGCGCGAAGTGCCGTGTTATCTTCCTCGTCAGGCAACAGCGGCGTGAAATCGGACTGCCGCTCGGCCAGCTGCCGGTAGGTGGTTTCGAATAGTGCTCCCAGCATGCTTTCACACTCGACCCGAAGTGCATCGGACTGATCCGTGCCCTCCAATACCTGGGACAGCCAGTCAAAGCCACTATCCGCGCCAGCAATCGCAAGTCGGCCCGATAACAGGCCATGCGTTTGCGACGCGTCCCATGTAGATCCGCAGCGCTTGAGCGCGTCCTGCAAAGAGTCGTGGTCGATAACCTGTTCCATCGCTTTGATTTCCCAAACATTCGTTGCTATTAGAATGATCCCACGTATCGCTACCGCTGACCACGTCAGTCGTACCCGTCGAATTGGCGATTGATTCTGCCCCGGCGCGTGTCTATATTGTTTTTATGGCTGAAGATATGAATGCAACGTTTGAGCGCGAGCTGAAACGCCTCGAGCAGCGGGTTGACGCGCTGGTAGGCGTTTGCGACCAGCTCCAGGATGAGAACAAGTCGTTGAAGCAACGGCAGGACGTACTAACTTCCGAGCGCGCCAATCTTTTGCAAAAGAATGAGCAAGTGCGCGCCCGCGTCGAGGCGATGATCGGTCGACTCAAAGCAATGGAGCAAGGATCCTAGAATGATGAATGACTCAACTGCCCAGGTCAGCGTCCGAATTCTGGACAAGGAATACCAGGTAGCCTGTCCGGCAAGCGAACGTACCGACCTGCTGGACTCAGCAGAGGTTTTGAATGCCAAGATGCTCGAGATTCGCGACAGCGGCAGGATCGTCGGTCTCGATCGGATTGCCGTTATGGCAGCACTCAACATGGCAAACGATTTATTACACGCGCAAGCTCGTGACCGTGTACTTGACGGTGACGTCAGCTCGCGTCTTAGAATTATTTCCGATCGCGTTGAAACCGTATTAGGTGGATCAAAACAGTTGGACCTTTGACGCGTCAGGATGGTCATAAAAGTTGGCGCCTCCTGCAGTGTTCGATACTGACCTGGATACCTTTCGACCCTAACTTTTTACCTCGGGGTCGTGCACTGTCGGCAACATTTGTGCAGGGCTGCGAAAGCGGTAAGCCTGTTGTTGCCACGGCTGACCCCACCTGTTGCTCCGGTTCGAGAGCGACGGTCTTTAACGGCACAGGCGGGAGGCGCTTTTCTTGATTGCATCGCAACGTAGTAATGCACTTGGCGCTCGTCGCTCGATGAGCATCGAAGAACGCGATTCAGCAAGCGCCATAATCAACGAAAAAGTCATTCGATCGCACGAGTTTTTCGCGGCCAGATCTGTTGCCTGTTACTTACCGATGCAAGATGAAGTTGACCCCAGTCGCATCATCGAGCGCGCCTGGTGCGCAAATAAGCGCGTTTTTTGTCCTGTCATCGGAAATCATGGTGACATGATTTATCGACAATTGGATCGCGACACCACACTGCAGCGCAATAATTTCGGTTTATGGGAGCCGGTTGACAGCACCAGCATTGCAGCGCAACAACTCGATCTTGTCATTACACCGCTAGTCGCTTTCGACAACAACAACAACCGGATTGGCATGGGTGGTGGCTATTTTGATCGCTGCTTCGCGTTTTTGGGACACAGGAATCGTTGGCTACGACCAAAACTGATGGGTTTGGCATTTGCATGTCAAAAAGTTGAAGAAATCGACGCAAACCCTTGGGACATACCACTTTATAGCGTTATTAGTAACATCGATTAGCAGGATATTCTCCCAACCGTTTTGTTAGTGCAGGCGAATTTGTCGTTAGTTGACGACAGTACAATGCTTTCTCGAATCGGCCGAACGTTTTGCCTACTACGCACAACAACCCGTTGTCGTCCCCTGACAATTTCCACTGTTAGTCCACGAAAATTTCACGCACAAATCCGAACCCGGATCGCAATACGTCCAAGCCCGTTTTTTTCGCCAAGAACGCTGTGAAACCGGTTCTTTCAAAGTGTTAATCACGTCACCTAACTCGCTGGATTTTTTACTTTTGTTGTATATACTCAACGCCGGGTACCCGACACGGAGAAATACTGATGGCTACTAAGAAGAAGTCCAGGAAAAAAGCTTCTAAGCGAAAGGTCGCGAAGAAGCGGAAAGTTACGAGGAAGAAAGCTGCGCCGAAGAAACGACGCGTAGCGAAAAGGAAGGTCGCTAAACGCAAGACTAAGAAGAAAGCCAAGAAAAAGGCGAAGAAGAAAGTCGCCAAGCGTAAGACTAAGAAAAAAGCTAAGAAGAAAGCTAAGCGGAAAGTAGCTAAGCGTAAGACCAAGAAGAAAGCCAAGAAAAAGGCTAAGAAGAAGACGAAGCGCAAGACCAAAAAGAAAGCAAAGAAGAAGGCTAAGCGGAAAGTAGCTAAGCGTAAGACCAAGAAGAAAGCCAAGAAAAAGGCTAAGCGGAAGGTCGCCAAACGCAAAGCTAAGAAGAAAACGAAGCGCAAGACCAAGAAGAAAGCCAAGAAAAAGGCTAAGCGGAAGGTCGCCAAGCGTAAGACGAAGCGCAAAACGAAGCGGAAAGCCAAGAAAAAGACTTCCCGCAGGAAAAAACGCTAGTCTTTGAACCGCCAGGAAGATTAGTCTTCTTCCAGCACAACGAAAGTGCCCGCAATTGCGGGCACTTTTGTATGTAAAATAAGAGCCACTTATGGACGCAGCAGAGAAAAAGCGAAAAGCGGCCGAAGCGTCATTGGCGTTTATCGAGCCCGGTACGGTGCTTGGTGTTGGCACCGGATCGACGGTCAATTTTCTAATCGAGTTATTGCCCGGCGTTCGTGACCGGATCGACAAAATTGTGTCTAGCTCCAAAGCGTCTACTGAGCTACTCGAGGCACACGGATTCGAGGTCTCCAGGTTGAACGACGCTGGCGACATTGACCTGTACATCGATGGTGCTGACGAATCCAACAAACACCTGCAGCTGATCAAAGGCGGTGGTGGTGCGTTAACGCGGGAGAAAGTCCTGGCCGGCGCGGCGCGGCGATTCGTGTGTATTGTGGACGATGCCAAGCTGGTAGGGATGCTTGGTAGCTTCCCCCTGCCCATCGAAGTCATTCCGATGGCGCAAGCCTTTGTAGCACGCAAGCTCTTAAAATTACGGGCCCAGCCAATCTGGCGCGAAGGCTTCGTGACGGATAACGGCAATCACATTCTCGACGTGCACGAACTGCCAATAAGTAACCCGCTGGAAATGGAAGCACGCCTCAACCAAATCCCGGGCGTACTTACGGTCGGACTTTTTGCGCACCGCGCGGCGGACGTACTGCTCATCGGCAACGATGAAGGTGTCCGGGAAATACGCGTCTGACAAGACGGTCGATCCAGTGCAAATCATCTATTTCACTCTTGTCGCGGCGGGCGGGCGCTGGATGACTTCATGGCGCGCATAACGGAGATCTGTGAGCGCGAGCGCCTGCCGCGCGAGCTCGACGTCGATGGGGAACTGATTCTGTCTGTACAGGGGCTCCCTGCCGGCCTATGGGGCGACGGGCCTGCGTCTGTTTATCGTCGCTTCGATATACCGCCCGGCCAGTATCAACTGAGTGCCCGCCTCAGAGACACTGAGCGCGCAGAGGGCCGGGACTACACTTATACTCAGAGCGTCAATCTCGTGGCCGGGCGATACCTGCCCATCACGTTCAAACCGGAAACCGGGGGTTTCAAAATCCGATGAGCCTGATCAACTGGAGAGAAGAGTTCAGCGTTGGTGTCGCCGAGGTCGACCACGAGCACCAGGAACTGATTGAGCTGATTAACACGCTGCATCGTTCAGTTCAGGAAGGTGTCACGCGTAGCCAGGTGGTTGCAGGGCTTGCTGACATCTACGCACAGATTGCCGCCCATTTCGCGCTCGAGGAAAAGAACATGCGCACTACTCATTATCGGGCATACGACGAGCACAAGACAGACCATGAGGCGCTTCTCGATGACCTGCGCGACATCATGGATGAAGTCGACGACGATGGTGAATTCGACGAGCGGGCATTGTCGATCGACCTCGACCGCTGGTTTAGCGAACACTTTCGCGCGCACGACGCCAAGCTGCATCAGTCAGGACACCACCAAAAAAGGTAAGGCAGCAACTGACCCAAAGCCGACATAAAATTATTGGCTAATTTTCTCCGCTATTCCCCAGGAGGAAGGAATGACAAGAAGAATTCAAACATGTCTGGGATTCTTATTCGTAGTGTTACTCAATATCTCAGGGTGCGTATCGACCCAAGAGATCACAGTGCAAGAGCGTAACAAGGAACTCGTTCAACGCATGACCGAAGAGGTCTGGAGCAAGGGTAATCTTGAGATACTAGACGAGATGTTCTCACCAAACTTCGTTCAGTATTTCCTCCCTATGGGTTCGGAAACAAGAGGTCTTGATCAATTACGAGTTAGCATAGGGAGTCATCGCAAGGCATTTCCAGATTGGGCAGAACAAATCCAGCGGATCGTTGCCGAAGGAGATATGGTTGCGATACATTTTACGTCCACCGGAACTAATGACGGTAGTTTCCTCGGCAACGCACCGACCGGGAAACAGATTCACATAAACGAGATGTCAATATATCGAATTGATGAGGGAAGAATCGTGGAGCAGTGGCTCATTCCGGATTTATTGAATCTCAGTGAACAGCTCGGCCTCGTTCTACAATTAAAGTAGAGTTGCTTGCGGGTCACTACAAATACCAGCCTATCATTCGTTTCGATGCGGATAAGACTGCATTGACCGTTTGAAATCACAACCCGAAGCGGCCATTCAATTTCTTCCCTCAAAACGAATTGTACCGATGTTTGACCACATAGACTTTGCTGTCGTCGACCTGGCGGTCAGTCGGAATTTTTATGAGACTACGCTCGCAACGTTGGGTATTGCGCCCTTCATGGACATCAAGACGGAAGAAGGTCGAGAGGGAACTGGATATGGGAGGCTAACAGGTGAACAGTTCTGGATCGGCAAGGGTGAAGCGGTAAAGGGGCGAATGCACATTGCGTTTGCGGCAGAGTCGCGTGCCGACGTTGACGCATTTCATCGTGCGGCGCTTGATGCCGGCGGTGCCTGCAAAGGCGCACCCGGAATACGACCTGTATATGGCGAGCACTACTATGCTGCTTTCGTCTTCGATCCCGATGGACACACCATAGAGGCCGTTTGCCGCAAGCCGGAGTGAGGGGCCCTTTTCCAAATAGATAGGCCCCCATGAAGGGGGCCTATCTATTTTGGCTGGGGGACCAGGATTCGAACCTGGGTTGGCGGAGTCAGAGTCCGCAGTCCTACCGCTAGACGATCCCCCAAATCCTGACGGCGGTGCAGCTCGAGTTTAGCGCTTCGAGTACTGCGTTGCGCGACGTGCTTTGCGCAGACCAACCTTCTTGCGTTCAACTTCGCGAGCGTCACGGGTCACGAGACCAGCTTTGCGCAGCGCAGGACGCATTGATTCGTCGAACTGCATCAGTGCACGGGTCAGGCCGTGGCGAATGGCGCCTGCCTGTCCTGTCGTACCACCACCCTTAACTGTCACGTTGATGTCGAACTGTTCGGTAACATTCATCAGCTCAAGTGGCTGGCGGACAATCATGCGCGCTGTCTTACGTCCAAAGAACGTATCGAGCGGCCGTTTGTTAACGGTAATGCTGCCGCTGCCAGCTTTCATGAAAACCCGGGCCGTTGATGTCTTGCGTCGGCCGGTACCGTAAAATTGTGTGTCACTCATTTCTTTGCCTCTGTTCCAGAACCTCTCGGTCCTAGACATTGATTTCCAATTCGATCGGCTGCTGAGCAGCATGATCATGTTCCGGGCCTTTGAAGACGCGCAGCTTCTTGAACATCTGGCGACCCAATGGACCTCGCGGCAACATGCCCTTCACCGCGCCTTCGATAACGCGCTCTGGCGCTTTCGCAAGCTGCTTCTCAAGCGTGATCGACTTCAAATTGCCGATGTAGCCTGTGTGGTGGTAGTAGATCTTGTCCTTGAGCTTATTGCCCGTAACCCGAACCTTCTCGGCATTCACGACCACGATGTAATCACCGGTATCGACATGCGGTGTGTATTCAGGCTTGTGCTTGCCACGCAGGCGCCGCGCGATCTCAGTCGACAGCCGACCCAGGGTCTTGCCTGTCGCATCCACCACGAACCAGTCGCGCCGAACATCTGCCGGCTTTGCAGAAAACGTATTCATTATCTCTTCCGTAGGAAATCTAATTCTAATTTTGGCCACTGCCTGCCGGAGGGCCGAAAGGCGCGAAATTTTACTGTAGGGGCCGCCCAGATGCAAACAATCCGGGCTATTTCGGGCAAATAAATGCGCCCGAAATCCAGCCCTTTTTCTTCTTTTATTTCAATCGCTTACAACTGGGAAATAGGACTAGAAGCCATATGCGAGCGATGGTGGTGTAAATGTGTCCGTGTTCTCGCAGAATCGATCGCGGAATATACGCGTATGATAACCACATGCACGATCGTAATTTGACCCCACTGGACCGGTTTCTTGCCGGGCTCGGCGACGCCCTGAGGACCGTGGGCGCGCCTGCCGGGCGGTCGGCTCGTGAGAATCCAGCCAGGGGCATTGCCGAAACCGACCTCAGCGAGCACGCGAAGTCGCATTCGGCGGGCCTGATGCGGGTCAATCATGCTGGCGAGATATCCGCTCAGGGCCTGTATCAGGGCCACGCGGCGATTGCGCGCGACGAGTCGACCAGCAAACAGATGCAGCAGGCAGCCGATGAGGAATTCGATCATCTCGCCTGGTGTGAACAACGTCTGACCGAACTTGATGCGAAACCGAGCCATCTGAGCCCACTGTGGTACGCGGGCTCGTTCGCGATCGGCGCGATTAGCGGCCTGTTCGGCGACCGATGGAGTCTCGGCTTCATCGCCGAAACGGAACGCCAGGTTTGCGATCACCTGACGAGCCATCTCGAACGCTTGCCCGAAGCTGACGACCGCAGTCGTGCCATCGTCAAACAGATGCGCGACGAGGAACAGCAGCATGGCGAAAACGCTGTCGAGGCCGGCGCTGCCGAATTACCGGGTCCGGTGCGGCAACTGATGCGCCTGACCTCGAAAGTCATGACCAAGAGCGCTTATCGATTTTGAGGCAACTGTTTTTGGATAAAGGATTGCAGAAAAATCACGGACTTAGCTTGCCCTTCCCGGCCATCTGTATTAAAAGAGGTTGCGCAGCCGCGTAGAGGAAAACACCGAATGCAAACAACAGCGAAGACCTTGAGTGATGTACCGGCGATTAACCGATTTTTGAGCTATTGCCGCGTACGGACCGTGCCATCCAAAACGGTCATGATTCACGCCGGCGACCTGCCGGATGTCCTGTATTACATTGTTGACGGCTCGGTCGAAGTCATGATCGAGGACGAAGACGGCAATGAGATGGTGCTTGCGTACCTGAATAAGGGCCAGTTCTTCGGTGAGATGGGTCTTTTCTACGAGCAACCGACGCGCAGCGCCTGGGTGCGCACGCGGACCGAGTGCGAGATCGCCGAAATGACCTATCCGCGCTTTCGCCAGATCGCGAGTGAGAGTCCGGGACTGGTGTTTGAACTCGCCACACAGCTCGCCACACGCCTCGACAGAACCAATCGCAAACTTGGCGACCTGGCATTCGTCGATGTGACAGGTCGCGTTGCGCACGCCATCATGGACCTCTGCAACGAGCCCGACGCCATGACGCATCCCGACGGCATGCAGATCAAAGTCAGTCGTCAGGAATTGAGTCGCCTGGTTGGCTGCTCAAGGGAAATGGCCGGACGCGTCCTCAAGGTACTCGAAGAACAGGGACTGGTAACGGCAAGCGGCAAGACGATTGTCGTGTACGGCGCGAGGCCAAATCGCAAGCACTAGAGTTCCGATTTGTAGGAGCGGCTTTAGCCGCGATCGGGCCTAAAGGCCCTCCTACAAGGCCCTCCTACAAGGCCCTCCTACAAAGCCCTCCTACAAAGCCCTCCTACGCCTTTCTTATTTCATCCCGCATGGCGGTGATAGTCGTCGCGTAGTCGTCGCTGCCGAAAATCGCCGAGCCCGCTACAAATGTGTCAGCGCCGGCCGCGGCGATCTCGCCGATGTTGTCCACTTTCACACCACCATCGATTTCGAGCCGGATTTCGCGTCCGCTGGCGTCGATAATGGCACGCGCTGCACGCAGCTTGTCCAGCGCAGCCACAATAAATTTCTGCCCGCCAAAACCCGGATTGACCGACATGAGCAACACCATGTCGACCTTGTCGATGACATGCTCCAGACAGGCGAGCGACGTTGCCGGGTTAAATACCAGCCCTGCTTTGCAGCCTTCGTCCCGAATCAGCGCGAGCGAGCGATCAACGTGCCTGCTCGCCTCGGGATGAAAGGTAATGTAGCTGGCCCCAGCCCTGGCAAAATCGGGAATGATACGATCGACGGGTTCGACCATCAGGTGCACGTCGATGGGGGCCTCAATGCCATGCTTGCGCAACGCCTCGCAGATCAGCGGTCCGATGGTCAGATTCGGTACAAAATGGTTGTCCATCACATCGAAGTGCACGATGTCGGCGCCGGCATCGAGTACGGCGGTAACGTCCTCGCCGAGGCGCGCAAAATCGGCAGAAAGTATCGAAGGTGCTATGAATGGTGTCACTAGTCTGTCCCCGTTTTGTTGCCAAATGTACCTGAGCCCACAGGCTCTAGCGAATCGAACGCCGTGCTTTGAGCATCTCGTAGGCGCTACGGACTTCCCGCGTACGGCGCTCCGCCTCCGCCACGACCTCCTTGCCCGGGTTGCTGCCGGCAATCTTGTCAGGATGATTGCGGCTCATCAGCCGCCGGTAGGCCTTCTTGATTTCGGCATTGCTTGCGGATTGCTCAACACCGAGTACCTGGTACGCGTTCTTCACGCGTGCCGCATCCGCATCTCCCGCGGGCGAGTGACGGAATCCTTTTTGCGCGCGAATCATTGCCTCGAGCTGCGCCAGGTCGACCCGCCCGATCTCGAACTCGGTGCACACGATCCAGATCAACGCCCGCTCCTGCTGGTTCAGACGGTCCTTGGCAAGCACCACTTCGAGTAGCAGGCGTACAAACAGCAAGCGTAATTCCGGATTGCGCGCCGCTATGCGTCGTGTGTGTCGCATCGTCTGCAGCAGCGGATAGTCGGGTCGCTTGCCCTCCTCGAACCAGTGCATGGCGTTACGCACTCTCGCCGGACCGAGGCCGATGCGGTGCATCACCGTACGTGCGGCACGAATCTCAGCCTCACTGACGCGGCCATCGGACTTGGCGAGGTGGCCCATCGCCTGAAACAACGGCCGGACGTATTCTTCGGGCAACCGTCCAGCAGGTTTGCCCTGAAACTCGAAGTCACGATAACGCGCGGCAAAGCCGCGATCAAACTGGTGACCGGCGAGCAAACCGAGTAGTACGAACCAGGGCTTCAATGTTACGAGCCCAGCCAGGGTGCCGATGATTTTGCCCCAGTACAATCGAGAACCTCGATAGAAAGCGTTGCGTAATCCTAACGCAACGGTAATCATTCGTGTCATGAAATCCAGCGACGCACTGCTTGAGTCTGCTATCCCGGAGCTGCCATTGATCGGTCGTGGCAAGGTGCGCGATATCTACAGCGTAGACGACGAACATCTGCTGATTGTCACGACGGATCGTTTGTCCGCCTACGATGTCGTGCTGCCCGACCCGGTGCCCATGAAAGGCAATGTTCTGACAAGTATTTCGCTGCGCTGGTTTCGCATGATGGCTGACCTCGTTGACAACCAGCTGACTGATCGCAAGATCAGCGACGTCGTCCAGGACACGGAAATTGAACAAGCATTGCGCGATCGCTCCCTGGTCGTCAGGCGACTCAAGCCGCTGCCCATTGAAGCGGTAGTACGCGGCTACCTGATCGGTTCGGGCTGGCGCGATTATGCGGCAACGGGCCAGACCTCCGGCATTGAGTTGCCACCGGGCATGCAACAGGCAGAGAAACTTCCGCACACGATGTTCACCCCCGCCAGCAAGGCAGAAGCCGGTGACCACGATGAGAACATCAGCTTTGACGACGTCGTCGAATTTATCGGCGAAAAACTGGCGACCCGAGTGCGCGACCTGTCCATCGCGATTTACGAACGCGCTGCGAGTTACGCGCTCGAGCGCGGCATCATCATCGCCGATACCAAGTTTGAGTTCGGACTCGACGATGTAGGCAAGCTGTACCTGATCGACGAAGTGCTGACACCCGATTCATCCCGCTTCTGGCCAGTCGATCAGTACGAGATCGGTATCAGCCCGCCAAGTTTCGACAAACAGTTTGTGCGCGATTACCTCGATACACTCGACTGGGACAAAACGGCGCCGGGTCCGGCATTACCGACTGACGTCTTGCGTCAGACCAGTGACAAGTACCAGGAAGCCTGCACGCGGCTGTTCGGCTAGGCATCGCGCTGTAAGAAGCGCTCCAACAATGGCTTATACTATCGTCCCATGATTGCCAGACTACGCGAAAGATTCGAGACGCTCATTTGGAGCGACCTGCTGTATCAGTACGGCGTGGCCGGGCGAATCCTGGCTAATGTCCTGCGCTACCTTGTCGCCCTGATTCGTGACATGTTCGCCGGCGGGTTGATGATGCGCTCGATGAGCCTCGTCTATACGACTCTCCTGTCGGTCATCCCTTTGCTGGCGTTCAGCTTTTCGGTGCTCAAAGGCTTTGGTTACCACAATCAGCTTGGGCCGACTTTGATCACCTTGCTCGAACCGCTCGGCGAGCAGGGAGTGGTAATTTCACAGCAAATCATTGATTTGGTCGACAACGTCAAGGGCGGTGTGCTCGGCGGAATCAGTCTTGCGTTCTTTATCTACACGGCCGTGTCGATGGTGCAAAAAGTTGAAGAAAGTTTTAACTATGTCTGGCATGTCGCGAAGCGGCTGAATTTCGCCCGGCGCATGGTTGAGTACATGGTTGTACTGCTGATCGGCCCGGTCGTGATCGTTATCGCGATCGGCATGATCGCCTCGTTGAAGAGCAACGCCATTGTGCAGCTATTCCTTGGCTTTGAGTTTCTTGGCCCGGTCATCATTGCGACCAGCAAACTAACGCCCTATTTACTCGTCACAGGCGTATTTACGTTTCTGTACATGTACATGCCCAACACCCGTGTACACTTTCGCTCGGCGTTGATTGGTGGGCTTGCTGCCGGCTTCGCCTGGGCAAGCATCAGTGTCATTTTCGCGACCTTTGTCATGTATTCATCGCGGACGCAATTGATCTACTCGGGTTTTGCGGTCGCGATCACGACCTTGATCTGGTTGTACATGAACTGGCTGATCCTGCTGATCGGCGCACAACTCGCGTTCTATCACCAGAATCCCGCCTACCTGCGTATCGGCCGCCGTGAACCACGCTTGTCGAATTCCATGCGCGAACGGCTGGCACTTAATGTCATGTTCCTGATCGGGTGCGCATTTCGCGAGGGCAAGACCAGCGAAACCGTGCGTACGCTGGCGCATCACATGAAGATGCCATCGGTCACATTGACGCCGATCATCGCCGGTCTGGAAGCGGAGCATCTGGTCACGTCGACGGAGACAGAAGACCTGATTCCGGGACGCGAGATGTCACGGATCAAGCTCGCCGATATCCTCGCGGTGGTGCGCGAGCACGGCGAAACCGGATCGTACCGCGAACCGAAATGGGAGAAGGCCATTCTGAGCCTGGGCGACGACCTCGACGCGTCGGTCGCCAAAACCGTGGGCGAGCAGACGCTGGCCGACCTGCTCGACAAGGCCGAAAACTAGCCGTTTTCAGCGTCGGGCAGACGCTCAGCATGTAACAGCCGTGCGCATCTTTGCACACAAAAACCTCCCTGCATACTGCTGACTTGTACTTACTGAGATAGGCATTTCATCGTGTACGAATTCCCGTATGTGACGCGCAAAATCAAATCGAAAAATCTCTCTCAAACCACACATAAGGAATATTACGATGAGCGCAATACCACGCACCCCATGGGGCGCATTGGTGGTCGTGCTCCTTGCGCTGGCGTTTGCTGGCTGCGATGGCGACAATGGTAAGGCTGGAGCCGACGGAGCTGCCGGAGTAGCCGGCGCCGACGGAGCGCCTGGTGCCGATGGCACTGATGGTACCGACGGAACCGACGGAAGCGATGCCAACGCTATCGCTTTGCCTACGCTGCAGGGGCACGTACCGACGTTCCCGGATGCCAGTTTTCACGGCAACGGTGGCAATGGTCTCGATGACGACCGGATCCTGCCTTACGACGTGCAAGCCGCGTACAACGACAACACATTTTTCTGGCGTGTTTCGTATCGTGGCAACGAAGGCAAACGCCACGAGTACATTCGTTATACCAACGGGGCATGGCAGCGCGAAGGCGGTGACCGTCGCGACGCCCAGGCCACTTTCGATAACGATCCACAGCAAGGCGATACCAGCGTCAACTCGACAATTTACGAGCAACGTACGACGATCATGATCAATGATCCTGGCGCCGACCCGAACGTCGATAATTTTGGCCAGTATGGTTGCTTCCTGAGCTGTCATAACTACAGTCGGCATATGCCGGAATGGACTGCCGCCAATGGTCACGATGGCAAATACATCGATCCTGTGCAGGCTACAGGCTCAGTGAGCGGCGACACGGTCCTTGATCTCTGGCACTGGCGCGGTGCGCGCAGCAACCCGATCGGCCGGGCAGATGATCAACATCTCCTGGCGCTGAATTTCGTGCCCAACGATGGCAACGGCAGCGACAATGGTGGCCGCAAGGGCGATGCTGGCACGAGCGTTTTCAGATCGCAGGGAATGGACGCCGTCAATGGTCCGGACTTCCTGTTTGACCCCGGTACAACCTCGGGCAAATTCGCCTTCACATGGGAGAATTTCTGGCAGACGCCGTACTACTACATGGTTGATCCTGATGCACAGCAAGTCGGTCCGCGTTCGCCTAACCCGGGCATCATGGCTTATGCCGATGCTGTAGCTATGGGCTACGCGCCCACCGAAGGTGACACCGTGCCGCGGCGCATCCTGCGCGCCGGCGCTGGCAGTCGCGCAGACATCACCTCAATGGGCACGACGTTCACGCCAGAGACACCTGACGGCTCATACGGAATCTGGAACGTACAGATGCAGCGCGCGATGAATACTGGCAACAACGACGATATCGCCATGGTCGGCGGACAGACGTATGAAGCCGGATTCGAGGTACATCTTTGGGAATACACGACACGTGATCACTACGTTTCATTCCCGGCGACTGTTGGCCTCGGAGTAGCAGCAGATATCGTGGCTGTAAACTTTGCCGGCGCCGGTCCGTCACAAGGGCCCGATTGGTCACTGGTTCCGAAGACGCGTCTCGACCTGTTCCAGCCAGGTATTAATACCTGGGAGTTCCTGACGGGTGACGGTGGCGCACAAGCGGGCAAGGTATATACCGATCCGGAAACAGCCGCGCCAGTGAACCAGATCCACCCGGGCGCCGCTGGCGTAACTTCCGGTGCACTCAGCTGCGCAGACTGTCACACAGTACGTGCAGCTGACGGCGGCGCTTCCATGGAAGTCCTGACCGGCAACCGTGGCGGAATCTGGGCAGACACACCGGTGGTTGCCCCACCAGCGCCTTAGTCTCAAAAGCTACGACCACAGGCCACGGGGAGTGATCCCCGTGGCCTTTTTTGCATTGCCTAGCTGCCCGCGATGGTCATCTCCTCAACCAGCAGCGAGCCGCAGCGAATGCCGCCGCGTAAATCCTGGTCCGTACCGATCGCTGCGATGCGCCCGTAAAGTTCACGCAAATTGCCGGCGATCGTCACTTCGTGCACGGGGTACTGTATTTCACCGTTCTCAACCCATTGCCCGACCGCGCCACGTGAGTAATCACCCGTGACCGCGTTTACCCCCTGGCCGATCAACTCTTCGACGATCAGACCGGTACCCATTTCCCTGATCAGCGATGCCAGGTCACCGTTGTTGCCCGGCACGATCAGGTTTTGCGTTCCACCAGCATTCGCCGTCGTTTGCAGGCCGAGACGACGAGCTGAATAACTCCCGAGAACGTAACCGGCAAGTACACCGTCAGTCACGATGTCCCGGTCGTAGGTGCCGACGCCTTCTGCGTCGTAGGACGCACTCGCCATGCCTTTGGGTAAGTGCGGACGTTCCTGGATGGAAACAAAGTCGGGGAATATCTTTTCTCCTTTCGCATCCAGCAGGAATGATGCGCGGCGATATTGAGCACCGCCGGATACGGCACCAATCGCATGGCCG